>Ga0315277_10000472_pt1 | contig 64183 bp, 56 predicted proteins | sample YL17G05_15_MG_FD_203695 | JGI IMG/M metagenome (GOLD analysis project Ga0315277, IMG submission 203695) | Sediment microbial communities from Yellowstone Lake, YNP, Wyoming, USA - YL17G05_15 | ecosystem: Environmental > Aquatic > Freshwater > Lake > Sediment | place: USA: Wyoming | collected...
AACAATACAAGACTCGGAAGGTGAGGGTCGGCACAGTGAAGAAGTCCATGGCGGTGATGACTTCGCGGTGATTGCGCAGGAAAGCAGCCCAGAGTTTACGTGCCTGCTCGGGAGGAGACAAGCGCCGGAGATACCGCGAAACGGTGCGTTCAGAGATGTCAAGGCCGAGTTTCAGAAGTTCTCCGTGAATTCGCGGTGCGCCCCAAGTTGGATTCTCTGATGCCATCCGATGGATCAAACGCCGCAACTCGGCATCTGTTTTTGGTCTGCCTTTGTTTTGGGCACGGGATCGAATGCGCCAGAACAACCGAAAACCGGCGCGATGCCAGGCGACAACGGTTTCTGGTTTGACGATGACCAGGATGTTGCTCCAGGCAGGCCAGAGCCGGCGGAGCAGAACCCAAAATATTCGATCCTGGATACGCAGGCGCGGACGAGGATGTTTTCGCTTGAGTACGCACAGCTGCTGACGTAGGGCAAGGATTTCGATGCCGAGGTTGTAGCGGGAACGGAAAAAAGCGCTCAGGCAGGTGAGGAAGCCAACGAAAAATTGAATCATGGGCCCAAGTTTATAGCACGGGGGTCCTTCCGGGCGCTCGCGTTCACTGCTTGAATTTGCAGCTTCACGGAGTTATGGCGACACACACCTCAGCCTGATCCCGTAAGTGCAATATTTTTAATCCAGATGAAGTTTTTGGTAGGGACAGGGGTCAGTTTATCTGAGCACAGGGGGGTCAATTTATCTGAGCGCTATAGAGTCATGACCGACGGGACAAGTTCATCAGTTTGAGGATGTGGATTCCGCCGTTGCGGTCCGCGCAGGCGATTTCCGGTTCTTGAGTGTCTAAATTTGTCACTGTGGCAACTGAGTAATCCAAAGAGAAGGCACAAATGCGTTCACCGTCTTGGGGATTCCAGACTCCCACGTTGCCGGTTGCGGATGCCATGAACACGAGACCTCCTTGTAACGGTGCAATAGAAAGATAGGCAAGCCCAGGGAATTCGCCACCGCCACCAGTGCCGTGCAAGCAAACCACTCCCTCATCAGGGCGGCGAGGATTCCACATGATTGCATCTGTCTCACCTCTCCCTGCGGTGATAATGATCCGATCGTCCGCCAAAACGGTTATTCGCCACGCCTGCAAACTCGGGATGGCAAGCCGATATCCGGGATGGTCTGGATGGACAATTGTGACTTTGTGTCCACAAGCGATGGCCAGAGAACCGTCCGACAGTGCCGCAATCGAGTTAACGATTGGTTCGTGCTTGACGAGGATATTCACCCGATGCAAAGGATCGGAAGGATCGACCAAATAAACTGATCGACTATATATGGGTACATACGCCACACGGCCGTCGGGCAACACCTCGAGGTCAGCTATTGCCTCCTTATGCTTCGCAATGACGACGCTGCCTCCTTTGATGTCATTGAGCTTCCATAGCCGAAGCGATCCATCTGCCGAGCAGGAAACGATTCGCCCATCCGGAAGCTGTGCCATAGCCCGGACGCTATTGGAGTGTCCTACTAGAAGAATTGGCTCGCGAAACGGCTGATCGGGATCCCATATTCGGATTGTCACATCACGGCTCAGATAGCTGTGCCATCCAGCGATTCGGCCATCTCGAAGAACCTTAAGATTGTTCAAGATTGCCGATTCCCCTGCCAAGAGCACCGGTGGCTTTTCAAAGCGCCCTCGCGGAAGGAAGCGAACCCGCCCATCGATTGCCGCATAGACCAAGCCACCACCAGGAAGAGGAGCAATCGCCGTCACATCGTCCTGGTATCCGACCTTGGATCCTCGGGATTTATTACCAATGCTCTTTGCGAAGTCCCAGATCCGGACGGTGCCATCTTCTGAGCACGATGCAAATCGACCATCCGAGAGCAAGGCCAATCCTCTCACTTCGTTTGTATGGCCGGCGAAATGAAATGGAGGATTCGAAGGGTGCTCAAGATCCCAGATTCGAACGGTATAGTCTCCTGAAGCAGCCGCGAGATAGCGATTTGAAAGAGGCAGCAGATCATGCACATAATGGTGCCCTTGCAAGACGACAGGCTCTGCCTTCGGCTGGTTGGGATCCCAAATGAATACGGTTCCGTCATCATAAGCGGAGGCAGCCGCGATCCGTCCGTCCGAAAGCACTATCAGCTTTGAGAATTGGCGTGCTGGCGCCGCAAGGGCTAATGGCTTGGTTTTGGGATTTGATGGATTGCAGAGCCTTACCATCAAACCATCGGAGCAACAGGACGAGGCAACACGGCCATCTGGCAGGACCGCGAGCGATGAAACGGCGTACGGATACTTTGTAAGAACTACGCCAGGCCGCTCTGGGTGGTCCGGATCCCAAATCCGCAACACAGTATCACCAGAGACTAGACGCCCGTCAGGCAAGGCTGCTAATTTGTGAACCCAGCGTCCACATTCAAACACAACTGGCTCTGGAGGCAGCCTTTTCAATTCCCATACTCGGACTGTACCATCCCCCGACCCAGTTGCCACCCGCTCTCCAGGCAGCGAAGCCAAGGCTTCAACACTCTCTGTATGTCCGCGTAGCACGACCGATGGAGACCCCGGGTGACTAAGATCCCAAACGCGGGCTGTGTGATCCCTGGATGCGGAAATAAGGTATCCCTCGGACGTATGGGTCAAAGCCCTGATCTCACGTTTGTGTCCGCGCAAAATGAGTGGTTCAGTCAGAGCATTCGCGTCCCAAACGCAAACCGTACCGTCCTCGTACCCAGCAATGAGACAGTCCCGTTTCGTCGATATCAGGACTTGCGCCTCGCCATCGCTTCCATCGAGGATTCGCAAAGGTGGACCGCCAGGTTTGGTTAGGCTTGCTAATAAGGGATGGAGTCCTGGCCGTTCGTCCTGGCTTGCTTTACGCAATACATTTGCGATGTTCTCCTCCTTGCGATCGAGCATCCGACCGAGAAGCTGACCTGGCAATTCTGCTGGATTCTTGGACAACGCTGGCGCAGAGAGAAGAAGCGACTTGCGGAAGACATGAAGTCCGTCAATAGTTTCTGGACTGTATTTCACTTCTCTCCCAGGTGAACCGAGGGATGCTGATTTAGGTTTCAACAGCCGTCCCAAGGTGACGTCGAAGTCTTTGATAAGATCGAAAACCATCCCATTATCGACCTTAGAGCGTAACCACCCGTACTCGCCAAGGAGCTCGACCATTTCGCTCAACCGGTCTGCCTCATCGAGGTGATGGAATAAATGCTCGAAAAAGTACCCGTCATTCGGGCCGCTGGGCCAACCGTCGGCGCATTTGCGCGCATAGGCCGCGAGTAGCTTCGTGTGAAGCTTAGAAGGATCGGGAATTGCCCGGTGTACGTAGTCATAGACCAGATCATGCAAGCTGAAGCGACGTTGGCCCTCATCTGAACTGGGAATCGGCAGAGTCATCTGGATCAGGGAACGTTCAACAAGCATGGTTAGTAGCTCCATCGTGTCCCAATTGTCGAGTTGAGCGGTATGCTTCCAAAGCGCGGCGATGACCAGCTCGGGGATTGTCTCGCCCGCAGGGAACACCCCCAATTCCAAAAAACGCTCGCGTTCTGCAGGCCCGAGGTCCTCAACGCTGACGTAGATCGCATGCCAGATGCTTTGATGTTGGGGCTCAACTGCGTGGCGGTCAATGATACGGTCGATTTGTGATTTCTCTAATCGCTCAAGTACGCTGCTCCAAGGCATCCGCCTGAAGATCAGCGCACCGCATAGTGCCACTGCTAGGGGCAACCCGCCGCACTCGGCCACCAGAGCCATGGCTTCTGCCGGAGGGTCCTCCTCCGTCAGGCCGGCTGTTGTTGCCAGCAGGCTCCGAGCTTCTTGATCCGTCAGGAGTTCGACGACATGATGAGTGCCGCCCAGAGCCGTTAGCAATCCTGCGTCGCGGGTTGTGATGAGCGCCCGGCAGCGGGCTCCGAGTACGTCGAAGGCATCCACATCGGAACGCCGCCAAGCGTCGTCGAGTACGAGAAGCACTGCCTTGTTGGCCAAGAACTCCTTGAGCCGCTGCTTGCCCTCATGTTCCGATGTAATCGCTCCATCACCCCCCAAGTCGCGATTCACTCGCTGCATAAGTGACCGCAGATCGGGCAGCGAACCCAGTCTGACCCAGACGATGCCGTCCGGAAAGGCTTCGCGCACCTTCCGATCTCGTGCGAGTGCAGCAGCCAGCACGCTCTTGCCAATACCCCCCATGCCGTGCATTCCCACTCGTGCCGCGCTCCCGCTGATTACGACCGGCCGGTCAAGGTCGGCTCGCAAGGCGTCCCGAATGGCTTGCAGCCGTTGCCCCCGCTGCAAATAGTGGGCTGGCAGCGACGGAACCGCGATGAGTTTCCCCAGCGGTGGTGGCGGCTCCCGCAACTGCCGGACCAATTTGTCAAGGTGGAACGGATATTGCCTGTCCTCCCGGAAATCCTCACAGTGCAGCAGCTTTAATTCGTCGGGAACTAGCGGATAATCACCCCACCGCAAAATCGGCGTAACGACCTTGTCCGCCTCGCGCCATGCGAACTGCCACTCTTGCCGAACGTAGTCCGAAACAATCGCCTTCGGCCCAACTACCAGCACCAGCCGTTGGCGAGCCGCGATGGCATCACGTATTTCCTGATGAAATGTTAGAGCTCGCGAAGGCATCGACACTCGGTCGAACCAGACGTCAAAGCCGCGCGCCGTTAGGTCAGTGTGTAGACGGGCAACGAATGAATTGGTTGGCTCGAACGGTTCGCCGTCATCGCCCCGCGCGTAGGAAAGGAAAACGGTGGTGTTCATGGCCACTCTCAAGTACTCGCCACTGCAGCGCATAAATATTAATACCTGAATTATGCACGCGGCAATGGATTTGATGACAGGCTAAGCTGAGAAAAACCATTTGGGGACCCCATAAATACTGGGGTAAAAGAATGTTTGCCAAAACAGGTCTTTTGACTCCAGGAGGTCACCCAAATGGTTACGAACGGAAAACAGTATATCTCTGAAAGCCACGCTAAACAAGCCTCGAATGAGGTGCATTCAGACCCCAATAAAATTGGGGCTTCTACGCCATTCGACTTCTCCGCGAAAAATCTGACGCCGTATGGCGGCTTGCTACCGTTGGCACCAATGCTGGAAAAGATTGGCTTCAAAGAATTGGTCGAAGAGAATCTGATTGTGGATAGAAACACCAAAGTAATGTCTTCCTATCATTTCCTGGCAATAGTCATGGGTATCTACCTGGGCTTCACACGCCTCAATCAACTGCGCTATATAGCTAGCGATCCACTCGTAGCAGGGATATTGAAAGTTGTTCACTTGCCGCCGCAATGTACGCTCCGGCGTTTTCTTAATTCGTTGCACTCGGGCATCACCCGGCAGATTCAATCGATTCAGCGCCGCATGCGCGAAGCAGTATGGGCGGCGGGGAATATCGAGCTTCCATCGCGTATGGTCAATAAATTCGGCCTAACCGCAAACGATTGTAATTGAAATAATCTGCCACGGCTGCCAGAGACGACGAATGCACACCTTAACAGGCAGTCAAGGACGCCGGATGCTGTAGATTCTCAGCGCGCATCCGGAGGAAATATTGTGAAAGCTCTTTTGCAGCCGTGGCAAATAATTCCCATCGCAATGATTTGTGGTTAGGCCGATTATTCTCAGCATACGGGGGAGGGCAACCGGTGAAATCGTGTGTCGCGAACGACTGGGTGGACTGCTGCGGTACTACTACCGCGATGCGGCGTGACCTTCGTCGACTCATAACAGCAGCCGTTCAGGAGCCGGCAGTCATCGTGCGGGTAGGCGTCCGCGCACGGCCGAAGAACCAGGGAGAAACTGCCGTTTCGCCTCGCCAGCTGCTGGAAATCGGAGCTCGCTCAATCGATATCGGCCGAAATAGCGCCGCCCTCCCAACCCCAACCATCGGAAAGATGCGCGGTTGACCGACGTCGGAGTAAATTCACCCAACGGGCTGGAACGGGAGAAAGGACTTTATTCGAACTGGGTGGCTCCACAGGATTCCGAGGCTATTTCGGATTTTCGCGGACCACGAGGATGCAAACCTGATGAACTCTATCTCCTTTCTGATGCCCCCACTTGGATCAGCGGATGTCCATAAAGAGACGGTTTGAGGCGCCTCCGGTATCGCTGTTGACGACAAAGATCGGGACTCTTCCGGCCGAACGGATCAGGCTTGCCGGCACGGAAGCACTTACCTGGTTGCCGGAAACCAAAGTGGTAACCAGTGGCGAATTTTTCAGATAGACCGTTGTTCCGGACTCGAAATTGACGCCGTTTACGACAAGGGTGAAGGCTGCCCCCCCTGCAGCCACGGTCTGTGGCGAGATCGAGGTCAGGAATGGATTCTGCACCAGGTTGGCGTCACTCAGGCTGAATGCGGCCGGATCGGAGCTTCCACCGCCGGGAGCCGGGTTTGCCACCTGGACGTACCAGTCTCCCAAGGCAAAAGGATAAGAAATATCAATCCATACGATCATCTGCGTACTGCTGACAATCTCCACTCCCTCAGCGCTGAAATCGGGAGGCTCCGCATCCGCCTTCCAGATTCGCGCCGCGGTCTCCGGACCCAAATTAGTGCCTTCAACAACGATCGGCATCTGATAGTCAAACTCGGAATTGGCCAGCGTAGCGCTACCCGGGAGCACTGAAGTAATTGTAGGTTTCAGCCCTTCGATGCGCAGATAGGCGACTTCCTGATTTTCCAGCGAAGGATTGGGATTGCGAACCTGTATCTGTGCGAACCCTGCCTTACGCAAGAGTTCCGACGGAACCTTGGCATAAATACGGGTACTCAGGCAATAGGCATCGGTTTCGCAATAGGTGGTGACCAACGGTGTACTGTCCAGCCAAACCAACGCACCGCGACGGAATCCGTAGCCGGACACCGTCAGGGTCAGCGCTTCGGTGCCCTCTTCGAGCCTGACGGGACAAGAATCCGGCAAAATCGATTCAATTGCCGGCGCCGGGAAATACACCGGCAGCAGCTGGACGTTTGATTCCGACATCGCCGGGTACACATTCTCGACGGTAATAGGGTAAATGCCTCCCTGCTCAAAATAGCGGGCCGGCACATAGGCGAGGACTTGGGTGTCGCTGAGGATGTCCGTGACGATCCCCTCGCTTTCTCCATTGATTTTCACCTTCAGTCCCTGCAGGAATCCTGCCCCCTGAATCGTGAGGATGCCGTCCGGCCCGCCTTCCACGATCATGCCTGCCGGGGTGATCGTGCTTAAAAGCGGCTGGCGCACATAGGCTAGAAACGGGAAGTTCTCGCTCTGGCGGACCGTGCCGTCCGCTTCAGCGGTGGATACGAAGACCTGGTGATTTGCCGCCGTGCGCATGAGAAATTCCGGGATCAGCACGATTAGCTGGGTGGGGCTGATATAGGTTGTATCCAGGCGGATCCTATCGATGAATGCCTCGGAACTCGGATTGAAATTAAGCCCGAAAACAACCGCCGCGGTGTCCGGGCTCCCCACCGGAAGTGCCGCGGGCCGGACCAGAATCGCATCGACGGATGTGGAACCCTGAAAATCCTGGCGCTGACTTGCATCGGCGATTTCGAAGCTTGCCTCGGCCGGCGAGAACATGAAACCGAATTGATCCACGGCCAGTGTGTACTTGCCCGGCAGCAGGCCGGTAAAGAGGTAAGAACCGTTTTCATCGGTGATCACGGCCCTGTCAACTTCGCCTGAAAGCACCACCCGAAACCCGGCTGTCGGCTCGCCGTTAAGCAGAACTTTTCCCGAAGCCACAAAACTAGCGAGCGGAATAGGCTGGAAGGAGGCGCTCTGAGGTGACAAGTCGGAAACGACTCCTCCCTCATCGCTCCAAATCGAGGTCGTGGCGAACACCACGCCCGAGGCGCGTACATGTAAAACGCCGGCCTGCAAATCATCCACTTCCGGCACAATTTCTTTTAGCGGCAAGGAAGCGCGCATGGCAGGACCGACAATGACCTGAGCCGCAGCCAGGGTGGCGCCGTTGTCTCCGACAACCTCCAGATCCACCGGAATCGCATAAGGTGCAGGATTGACCAGACTGATTTCCGTGTGCAAGCCGGATCTCTGCACAATCTGTGGGCATACAAACTCCGCTCTGGGGAAAGACTGAATCGGCAACGCAGACAGGGCTCCTGAATCGCTGGCGCCATAGAGAAGGCCGCCAAGAATGCGTCCGGATGATTGGATGAAAAGCCAGCCCTGCCTTTCCTGATTTCGAAGCTCGGCCATAATATCCTGCAAGGGCGCGCGCAGTCCTCCGCCGCCCTTGAGAGTGACCGAACGACTTGCCAGCGTGGAGCCGTTGTTTGCGATCGCCGTTATCGTGATGCTTGCCTGCGATGTCTCGACATTCACGAGGGCAAGGGACGCGATGTAGTTATTCCCCGAGTGGAAGTACGGGATCGCACCGGAAGTTGCCGCGCGCATCGTGGGCAACGCATTGAAGACCGCCCAGTCTCCAGGACCGCCATAAGCGTTAAAACCGGTGAACAGACTTGTGCCGGATACTGTTTGGGCGGGAGATAGTACGTTGCGCGGTTTAGATACCGCTGTGATATGAGACGCCCCGCTGAAGCGCGTGCCGGATGGGAAGATCCACTGTGCCAGGTTGTGATAGGTGCCGCGCGCGGGAACGCGGACAAGCGCCGATCCCAGGAGGTTGCCCTCAAAGTTCCAGAGCTTCAGTTCGACGGAGGCGTCCCGGATATTCGGATTGGCCAGGTCAATTTCCGCCATGCCCTCCGTGATGTCCGGAACGACGGGGAAAATCATATTGAAAGAGGCTTCCGGAGCAACGCCGCCATCAAGGAAAGTCAGCCCCGGATCGCTCACACGCATGTAGGCAACCAGACCAGGCGCCGGACTCGATATCTCCAGCGATCCATCAAACGCGCCGGCGCCGAAGAGTTCGGCGGGAGCTTTGACCACCATACCTAGGCCGGGGACGGCAAAGGAAACCGGATTGGATCTTGCAGCAATGATGTTGCCGCCATAGCCGCGTAGCGTGACCGTGACGTCAGCTGCGCGCTCATTCGGATTGAAAATGGCGACAGCAGTGTTTTCGTCCGCACTGACAACATAGTGCGGAAAGAGAAAATGCGAACCGTCGGTGGCTTGTGCCTGAAGGCCGTCCGGCCGAGCGAATAGACAGAGGAACGCAATCAGAATAAAAACCCTAATTCCATGATGGAGAGTCTTGTTCAGCATGATGTAACCTCGTTTGCAGATAGGGTATGATCCGGCGTCGATGGTGGCTGTGTCCGAGATCACCAATTTGTTCGCATTTTAAAAATAAAAGACCAGGGCGATAGACGCCTCCAGGTTGTGGAACACGCCGCTTGCCGGAAATACCAACGCGTTCGGATCCTCGGACTTCTCCGGCATGCCGAACCGCGGCACCCGCGACATGTAATCACGTCCGTCCAGCCGGAGGCCGAAATGGTCGCCGAGGCGCATGCGCAGGCCGCCGCCGGCATTGAAAGCGAAGACATTTTCCGTGCGCAGCTCTCCCAGGCCTGCCTCCTTGGCAGCGTTGAATGTCTTGGAGGTGGTGGTGAAAAAAGTGCCGCCCACCCCTGCGGTAAGATAAGGGGTGACTTTGGCATTGCGAACCACCCCGCCCGGATACCACAAAGCATTGATGGCGAATTGATGGGAGCGGGTCGGGATCGCAAACTGACCCTCGGCGGCGGAGCTTCGTATCTTGCTGAAATTGTATCCGTAACTGTAAATGAAGTCTTCTCCCCAATATTTTTTGAAATCGGCGCCGAACCGGACGCCGCCCCGCACCCCGGGCGAAAAGTCAAAGGTGCCATTGACGGGAGGCGAAGCCTGCGGCAATCCGAGCAGGAAGTCTTTGTCCAGGGGCACGCCGGCGGCGGCGAAAATCTCAAATCGATATTCGGTTTGGGCAAAGGCACTGGCGACCCCAAATAGCAGCATCGCCAGCGGGGCGATCATGCGAACAGCTGTTTTCATGGTGAACTCACCTTTCCAAGAGCGTAGATGTTGCAGGGGGATGAATTTCCTTTGATTCCGGCCTTGATCCATTCTTGAGAAACGTTCTTTGTTACTATCGACCGCGACCGGATACGCTCTTAATCATTTTTCTCGGCTGTCCGTCGCCAAAAGGCCATCGCCCCGCATGCGTGCACATGGAATCGAAAAATTGCCGGGAAGTTGAAGTGCTGAAAGGTCGAAAGGCCCAAGACGCATGTTGGGAAGGAAGCAGGTTTGGGTGTCTGCCGCAACATCAGACACTGATGCGTCCCAGCTCGAAAGGTTCTGCATCATCGAAGGGACCTCGTCAGGCAGCCTGCTGCCAATCATATCGAAGATGCAGGCCACCGATGCGCGGGAATGAAAACAAACTTGCAGATTGGTTCGGCTTGGAAGAAACAGGTCGCAGCGCCGGCGTGTCTTTCTCAAGGGAGTCGCGGATTTGGTCTGCGTGATAATAAGAGATGTATTCCCGGATCAAACGGCGCAAATGAACCTCATTGAGGACGACTACGTGATCGAGAAGCTCTCTGCGACAACTTTCGATCCAGCGTTCCGCGACTCCATTGGCCTAAGTCAACAACAACACACCATTGTGACAATGGAGATAGAATCTTCCGAGTCACACACCCCTTTCATCCTCTCTCCGGATGCACATTCGAGCTGTTGATCTACCGCAACGACTGGGGGGAGGATCGAACCGGATCGAGTTGACAAAGGCTGTGTTGCAGGGCCCTGTGGAATTCATCCTGATTCAGATCCCTGTACACTTCGAAGAGATATGCGGACTGCCCTTCCTTTAAAATGCGGAAAATCTCATCCGCCGACTCCTCGGGATGGTCCCAGAGATAGAAACTCCCGACGCACGCCACGATCGCGAAGAAGTTGCTTTCGTAGGCAGTGTGCCGGATGGTCCCCTGACGCAAATCGACCCGGATGCCATGCAAGTTCTTTCTTGCCCGTTCAACCATTGAAGCGGAAACGTCAAGTCCATACAGTTCGAGGTTTGGGCTCAGTCGGTGAATTTCGAGGAGCAGCCTGCCGGGGCCCATGCCAACATCCAGAAACCGACCGCGCCCAGACGCCGAAGTCTCTTGTCACGTCGAATCGAGTGCGTGCTCGATACACTCTCCAAAACGTTTCAACCGTCAGGTCCTCGGCTGCCCCCGCATCGCGAACAATACAGAGGATCCAAGCGTAAATCTGGCCTTGGAACTGTCGAAACAGTGTCTCGAAGGCTTCGAGATCGCCAAGAGCGAAGCGCTCAAGCAGTTCCATGGGCATCCCCTACCATCATTACTGATGGGAACCAGCAGCGGTTTCATTTTTCTGGTCTTAATGTGACCAGGCGTCGTCCTCTCGGTGCATAGTTAGGGAGCACCGCCTGAATCTGCATCCGCATGTCCAGGCAGTCGCCCGCAGGGCAGTCTGGTCCTCTGAAGGCAGCTTTGAACCGATCCCCACCCCCGGCTGCGGCCGGCTCATGCTCCTGTTCCGCCACCATGTGCTCAAATACCTCCTTGCTTGCAGCCGGATTGGCTAGGCCACCCCGGACATGCTGGACCGTTTTCACCATTCCGGCTTTTCCGCCTCCAAACGCGAGGGTGTCGCCGACGACGATTTGCGCGAACAGTTGGGGTTGCTCCGGATTGAGACGCGCGAAGAAGCTCGTTCAACCGACCGGGCTGTTGCGCCCATTGGATCAATCAGAACGACAGTCCCGCTCTGTCTGTGTTGAGGTTCAGGCCGGTAAACTTCGCCAAAATCTCGTCCGGACTGAGAACGTGGCTTTCCGGCCGCGATTGCAGAAGTCTGCTGGCGATGATCTAGACGCTTTTTGCGCCGTCGCTCCGCGAATTCCAGCACCCAGACGGCACGATGAGTAACTCTTAGAGAGCCCGCAAATCTTGATAGGCACCCCGCACCGGCCATGCATTGGCCCCGGACGGTGAAACACAAGGGGACGCACCTGCCAAAAAGGCAGGCGGTCTGTAGTCGATTTTGTAGCTGCTACGATCCCCAAGGATCCACAAACTTCAACAGGTTTCAACAATGTTCGCGTAAATTATTGAACCGTAAGTATTTGAAAATAGGGCGTTTCCTCAAAGCAGGTCGAAATGCCTTGGGCACAGGAGGTCTCCAGTTCAAATCTGGATGCCCCGACCCTTCCCTCGCAAGGTGAGGTGCAGGAAAACTGAAAGGGCTGCGCAACTGGATCCTGGCTCCACCGGACATCCAAAAGTGCTATGTACTGGACAGCTTTTTTCCAGCGATTCGCCTGGTCAATCGCGTGGCCGAATTCCCCATCCCGGCTTCCCGGGAGTGCCGTCGCGCCCCGGTTTGGATGCGATGCCGGCCCGAAACCGCTTCCGGCATTCCGTCATCTTCGGCGGGTTTTGATCACCATCCGGGCTGTTTCTACGGCGAACCTCGCTTCGGCGATGGCCCGCCTTCCATCTTCCGCGGTGTACTCTTCCGTCGGGATGAAATCGACGTCGCCGTAAAAGCTCAGTTCACGCTCGCCCCGAAGCCATTCAGATGCCTCGCTGAGGCGCGGGATTCTCTGAATGATCTTTTGTTCGAATCTCTCACGGTGCGAATTCAGCAGGCCGCCGACATCGTGCCATTTGGGGGGCTCCACACCCACCTGGCGCAAGATCCCTTTCAGAGCGAGTTCGACGACCTCCTGCGCTTCGCGGACGACGTCCGAATAAGCCCTCCTCTTCTGCAGGATCGGAAGCAGCACCAGGCGCGTTGATGCTTTTTTGAGATAGCTCTTGGCCAGCGAGGCATTGGTCATATTTCGAAGATCTCACCCGGCTTGTAGTCCGGTTTCAAGTCCCAGTACCACCGGTCACCCTGGAATATCTTGCGCGCCCCCAGGTCCCGGAGCCGCTCGCGAAATTGCGCCAGATAGGTCTGCCAGAAGTCTTCGCGATCGTAAAGGATCTTTCCGTCGTCGATCATGTCGAGGAAAAGCAGCGAACCCTGCCGCACTTCCGAGCGCGTCTTGAAAATCGGTGCGAGGGTTGTGAATATCCCATCTCGCTCCAGGGAACGGAGCCGGTTTCCAAGGGCATCCTTGACGGCCTTGAACTCCCCTACGCGCTTGATCCGTCCACGCTGCAGAGGGTCAGCAACAATGAGCATATCCAGGTCGGAGTCCATCCTTGGAGTGCTCCGTCCCACGGATCCGAACACGATCAGTGAGACCAGGCGCTCACCATAATGCCTTGCCACTTCTGTCTCCACATCCAGAAGCAGGCCGGCGAATTTCTCTTGAAGCCAATGTGCTCTCGATTTTCTCAGCGCCATGAGGGTTTCCCCTCATGAGTATACCAGAACGTGGCGCGCCTGGAACCAATCGAAACAGAGTGGCTGGAGTGTCCTCAGCCCGATTTCAATGGCAAAAATCCCGCCAATATCCTCGAATGCGAGCGCAAGCGACTGCCACTCATCATGTCCGCTGAGGAAGCTGTGATTGACGAGGATTATCCCATCTGCCAAGCGATGGGCGCAGAGTTCACGCCGACGTTCTGGCACCTGGACGGCTGCAATTTGGAAGATATCGAGCCTGCCCTCGAGGATGAGTGACGGGCAAGGCCTGCCCGAGATGTGCCTGCGAAAATCAGGGACGTCCCGCTATTTCCCGGTTGTTCGACCACCCCCTGCACGAATTTGGTGTATCCTACGACATATCAGGGAGCAGCAATGCCAAAACTCGCGAGACTTGTGCTGCTGGCACTAGCCGGAGTCGGATCATCCATGACTTCATGCGTGGATTCCGCACAGCGCGTAAAGACCATGCAGACAACAGGACGGTTTAAGAGCAGCCATACTGATTCAAATAGCGCAGGCATCCGTTACCTGGAGTGGGGAGAAGCCGGACCGCCCATAGTACTGCTCCACGGATTGAATGACGGCGCCGACATCTGGCAGTCTCTGGCTCCCCTGCTGGCTTCCGATTATCACGTCGTGGCCCCGCATCGCCGGATCGCCGGCACCTCCGACACACCCAGGACGGGCAATGAGGCTCAGGCTCTGGTCCTCGATCTGATCGCGCTGATCCGGAGTCTGAAACTCGGCCCGGTGGCGCTCGTCGGCCACTCCACCGGAGCCGAGACCGCCTTGAAGATGGCGGCACAGCAGCCGGAAATGATTCGCTCCGTAATCATGATCGACGGCGGATTCTGGCCTTACCATGCGGGCAGCGCCTACAATCCTGAGGAACTCTATCCCTTGATATCGTCTCCGGCGTTGCTGGTCCTGGCACGCCAGACCAAACCCGGCAGGGAAGTGCTTGATCAATATCAGAAAATCGGGAAGAACTACTTCGAACAGCTGAAAAGCGCGGAAAAGCACGTGCGCGAGGTCGCCGAACAAAGGTTGCGCCGCGGCCGAATGGTCGTCATCGACGGCACAAGTCACTATATACAGAAAGATCAACCCGAAGCTCTTGCACGGGCTATCAGAAAGTTCCTGTCCGAAATTGGAATGGAAACGGGCAGGTGAACATTAGCCCGAATTATTCATGAAGAATCAGCCGACTCGCTGGCGTCCCAGTACGGAGCCGCGACCGTAAGGGAGCGGATCGGTTGCCAATCCTTTATTCTGTGGTATTCGCACGCTGCCATCCGCTCCCTTACGGTCGCGGCTCCGTTGGCTTTGCGCATATCGGTTTGGCTCTTCAAGAATAATCCGGGTTAGACCCCCATATCTAATTGACTCGCGCCTTTCCACGGTTACCTGCGCGCCGGCGTATTCGAGATTTGACGGCCTGTCGACTCAGGTGCCGGTCGGCATTGAAGAAGGACTGAAGCACGACGGCAGCATTCACGGCGACGAACTCGTCAGCCTGCCGAAAGCGGTTTTGACCGATTTCATCGGCACTCTGTCTTCGGCTAAGGTTGCGATGCTGAACCGGGCATTGAGAATCGCCCTGGACCTCCTGGACTAGGAATCCAAAATTACAGACCTGATCCCATCCTCGTTTACTTATTTGGAGGGTGGCGGATAAAGTGGACCGGATCATCATCGCCACGGCGCTCGCCAAGGATATCCCTATCGTCACAAAGGATCGCAAGATCAGGAACTATTCGAGCATCCGCTCCATCTGGTAGGCGCCGGAAGCTGAGGTAATCGCCGGTCGGTCGTTGCCGACTTTTCCTTCACACGGCATCCCGGGAGATCATGTCCTCGAACGATTCGCGGCGGCGGGCGAGAGTGGCGGTACCGTCGTCCACTGTCACGAGCGCGGGGCGCGGGCCGGCGAAGTTGTTGCCCAGCGCGGTGAAGTACGCGCCCGTATCCATGACCGCAACGATGTCGTTTTTCTCCAGGAGCGGCAACTCCCGGCCGATCGCTACGACATCCAGGGGCGCAGGGAGGTTTCCCAGGAGATCGTAGCGCGCTGTGCGCTTATAATCCGCCTTGTTGGCAACCAGAATGGCATGGGTCTCACTGAGCAGGAGCGGCGAAAGGCTGAGCGCTCCCGCATCGCAAACAGCCACGGCATTGCCTCTTGGCCTCGTCTTCACCGCTTCGACTCTCAAGAGCAGCAATTGCCCCGAAGCAACCAGGGCGCGGCCCGGTTCCGCGTAAATCGTTGGCATTTCGATGCCGTGGTTGCGGACAAATTCCTGAAGGGTCCGGGCGATCATCCCGACGATCTCAAGGACAACATCCCGGGTTGCGGCATCCTTCGAGAATTTCGCGGGCCGGTCCCAGCCAAAAAGCGAAACCGCGTCCAGCAAGTTCAGCTCCCTTAGAGTGGGCGTTCCGAACCCGCCGCCGATGTCAAGAATCGCGGGATGAAATCGCGTTCGAGCAGCTCTCTCCACATTTCCAAAACAACACGCAGTGCCGCCTCGTAGGGCCGGACCGAGAGGATTCCGGAACCGATGTGAAAGTGCAGTCCCCGAAGCCTGAGAGCAGGATCCTCGCGCAGGATGGCAAGAGCCTCTCCCCAGGCGGCATCCCCCTTGCGAAAACCGATGTGGCTCTTTTTCGATCCTGCGGTGAGGGTAAAATCCCACGAGCCCTTCGCCAGACACGGATTGATGCGCAGACCCACGTTCGCCGTCCGCTTCCGTGCGGAGGCAAATTGCCGCAGCCGGAGCATTTCCTCCACGGTTTCCACATTGAGGATATTGGGGTCGCACCACGCCTATTATTGCATATGCTGGATTTAGGTTCTATAACAGCCGCAAAAAACGGCCTTGGCGTCCTTTTCGTCCTATGAAACTGGGTTTTGATTTTTTAATACAACGGTTTAGCGTGGTCCGATCCCATTTTGAAATGGTATAAGTTGCAGGACCTGTCCGCGATCGATACTTTCGGAGACAAGCCGCGAGATTCCGCGATCAAAAGTCGCCAAGCATCCGCCGTGGCTGAGCGCCAGAGTGAGCAAATGCGCGTCGGTGACCTGATGGCAAGTAGAAATTCGATCCAGGCCCAGCCACTTTTCATCAAGGAGCGAACAACCATCGGCCCAGAAGGTGTGACCGGATAAGGATATCAGGCCGCGCAGCACTATGGCTGCCTCCTGAGGAGTCCGCGCCTCCGGAGTGATGCGGCTATTGGACGAGACCCTGATAAATCCATTCTGAGTCGTCGGACATGTTGCCCAGCCTTGCTGTCGCCGAGAGCGGAACCACTCGCGGGCAGCCCTGTGGTGGACATGATTCGGCCAGGCCAGCGCGAGCAGTACGTTTACATCGAGAAGCGCAATCACCCGTCCTCCAGCGCCTTCTTCACCATCTGCAGCGTCAGCGGAGCAGCATTCTCAGAGACCGCAAACCCAGGGATGCCATCCTCAACCACGGCGTAGTTGCGCGGTGCAAGACCTTTCCGTGCGAGGGCAGAGATGACCTTCCCGATGGATCTTGCTTCTGCCTCGGCAATATTCTTGGCCGCGTTATACACATCTTCGTCGATTTGAAGCGTAGTTCTCATGGTCATCATCCTATCATATGAACATCTGAGCATCAAGATGTAAAGATGAAGCACATTTTCCCTGCCGGCCTCCCGTCAATCCCGCTTGAAATGGGGTATTTCCGCAGGAAGCTCAATCGAAAGTTCAACTACGCCGGCAAACAGGCCCGCACGATACCAGGGAATCTGGCAGATCATTTTTTTCACGCCCGCTTTTTCGATTGTATAAATGTTGCGCTGCGGATGCGCGAGCTGATCCTTCAGTTTTGTGAGCGCGGGTTCGGGATGACAGTCAAACACGCTTTTCCCGATCAGTTCGCTGCCGCCGTCGGCAGCGAAAGTCGCGGCCGATCGGTCGTTCATTTCCAGAATCTTGCCTTTAGTGTCCACAACCGTGATTGCGCATGGAAACTCCTGGATCCAGGAATCGTTGATCATGAAAATCTCCCCAATTCCCTGCAGTCGTTTATTTCTTCATGCCGGGCAGCTCCTGCTGAGCACGGACATAATCTTCAGGCACGCCGATGTCAACAAAGTAGCGGTCGGCGACAAAGCCGCCGATCTTGATCCCGCCGGCCATTTTCTCGAGCAGATCGGTCTCCAAGGAGAATTTCTCAGGCACGACCATACGCTCGAGGCTGCGCCGCTTGACCAAGTAGACACCGCCGTGGATCAGCCCTTCCCGGGTGGGTTGTTTTTCCCGGAATCCCGTAATCCATGGAGGGGTCAGTTCCACGGTTCCGTAGCGCGCGAAATCCCGCATGGGCTTCAGCGCCAGCGTTACGTCGGCGCCGACGGCGTCGTGAAACCTGCGCATCTCGTCCAGGCCGACATCAAAAAAGGTATCTCCGTTGAACACGAACACGTCGCTCTGAGCCGCCAATTTCAGCGCCCGCCATAACGCGCCGCCGGTGCCGAGAGGTTTGTCCTCGACGCTGTAGGCGATCTCCACCGCGCCCCGGCGGAAACCGAAATGGTCCTCGATGCAGGAATGCATGTAGCCGGTCGCCAGGATCACCCGGCCGATGCCGTTTTGGCTCATGCGCTCCAGGAGAATTTCCAGAAACGGGCGCCCGCCGACGTCGACCATCACCTTCGGCAGGTCTGCCACAACGGAACGGATCCTGGTTCCCAGTCCTCCCGCAAGAACGACCGCTTCCGATGCCACGCCATCATCCTCTCTCAATCCAGCGATCCGCCGCCGGTGCGCCATGCCGTCACGCCGTCTTTGGTGAAGTGAAAATCCATGACGCTGCCGCCGTTCTGGCTGAGCTTGCTGATGAGCGCGTGGCGCCGGCGCGGGGGCACGACAAACATCATGTAGCCGCCTCCGCCGGCGCCGCTCACTTTGCCCGACACGGCGCCCGCCTCCAACGCGAGGCGGGTGATCTTTTCAATGTGATCATTGGAAATTCCCTGCGCCATCCTCTTTTTCGCCTGCCAGGAATCTCCGAGGATTTCGGCAAAGCTGCGGATCTCGCCGAGGAGAATCGCTTCCTTCATGCGGCTGACGTCTGCTTTCATGACATGCATCGCTTCGACCGGAGGCGTTGCTCCCGCATGAGTGTTCCGGATCTGCTCGTCGATGATACGGGCGCTCTCCCGCGAAACCCCTGTGAAATACAGCACCAGCGACTCCTCGAGCTCATGGAGGATCCAGTCTTTCACGCGCAGCGGATTTACGATCACCCGGTCTCCGGCATAGAACTCAATCAGATTGACGCCGCCAAATGCGGCGGCGTATTGATCCTGCTTGCCGCCGGCAAGGCCCAGGTCAAGCCGTTCCGTCACGAACGCACAATGCGCGATGTCATATTCACCGAGCGGGAGACGAAGCCACTCGGCGAACGCGGCTACCATGGCCACCACCAGCGTGGAGGATGCGCCCAGCCCGGAACCCGGGGGCGCGTCCGACCAGGAAGTCAGGGCAAAGGAGAGCGGCTTTCCGGCGTTGTATTCCCGGACAATGCGGTTGTAAACGCTTTTGTGCAATTGGAGCGGTCCATCCGGCGCCAGCACCGGCAGGGTCTGCAATGACTCCCGCACGCCCAGGTCCGGCGCTTCCATGCACACTTTGCCGTCGTCGCGCGGTTCGATCGTGCAGTGCGCATAACGATCAATGGTCGCATTAAGAACCGCGCCGCCATACAGGTCGCAATAGGGAGATACATCCGTACCGCCGCCGGCCAAACCCAGCCGCAAAGGGGCGCGAGCCCGAATCACCACGGTCATCCTGATACCTCCGTTCATCAGCGCTTGTCTGTCCACGCCGGCGGGGCAAGCTCCAGCCCCCCGCGGCCCCTCCTAATTTTCTGACAGGCTCCTGTCTTCGATTACCCGGCCGAAGGCCGCCCGGATGTTTTCGATCGTGAAGTGGCCGGCCACATAGGCGCGTTCGCGCTTCGAGATCTCTTTCAGCCGGGATTCATCCTGATACAGCGCGACGATTCCATCGGCGAGGGAATCGCAGCACTGGGCTGGATCGAGTATCTCCCTGATCCCCGGCATCCCCTCGATTCCCCAGCTCGTACAAACCACGGGAACTCCATGAGCCATGGCTTCGACGGTCTTGCCTTTTACGCCGGCGCCGTAGCGAAGCGGCACCACAACCAGCCGTGAAGTCCGATAGAGTTCGGCGAGCTGTTCCTCGCTCACAAAGCCGAGCACCTTGATATGATCCGACGCCAGGGCTCTGATTTCAGGCGGCGGATCGGCTCCGGCAATGCTGCACACGACTTCAGGCAGCCGCGCCCGCACGGCAGGCCAGACCTCACGCACAAACCACTGCACCCCATCCGCGTTCGGCGGATGGATAAACCCACCCACAAAGAGAATGCCCGATCTTTTTCCGGCATCGAAGTCCCAGGCCGGATCGGCGTCGACCGAATAAGCCGGCGTATAGAAGACTTTCACTCCGGGGCAAAGATTACGGAGGATCTCGGTTTCCGAATCACTGCACGAACAAATCACGTCCATCTGGTTCATCAGGTGCTGCTCATCGGCTTTTGATTCCTGAGCTTGCTTCAACAAGGATGGATCGGCCAGCACGCGGGCATGATGCTCTTCGCGCAGATAATGGAGATCGTGCACGTAATACAGGATCCGCGCCTCCGTTTTCGAACGGAGCGCACGCAGGTACTTGGGCGCGATGTGCGGCCGGCTCAACAGGACGAAGTCAACATACCGGCCGTTTTCTTCAAGCCACTCGGGCCAGTTATCCGCGCACCATGGGCCGACGAGCACTTCCACACCTGCCTGCTGGAGGATTTCGGTGTACGGCTGATGCGGGAAAAAGTTATCGCCGAGGAATTTGACGTTCATGCCCATGGCGAGGAACGCCTGGATGAACGACCACATGGTGCGGCTGCCGGCGTCCCGGTCGAAGTGAGGCACATAATGATCCACGATCAGGATTGTATTTCTGTGCGCCGAGCGATCACGAGCCTGGAAAACATGGGTGCCGTTTGGAAAATGGTTCACCAGGACGGATGCCCACTTCGACCTCAGGTGTTCCGTGTTGCGGACCTGACAGGCTTTCATGCCGCTTGCGGTATCCGTCCCGTGCGAGGCTCCTTCAAAATGGACTACTGCCGAACGAGGTTGATAGCCGACCTTGTAGCCTTGCTGCCGGACGGCAAAAGCCAGATCGGAATCTTCGCAATAGGCCGGCGCATACCGTTCGTCAAATCCGCCGATTTTTTCCCACAGGCTGCGCCGGATCATGAAACTGGCGCCGGAAACGTAATCCACCTCTTTTACATAATTGAAGGCCGGCAGAGATGCCTCCTGTCCCCGGCCGAAGTTCCAGCCGCTCCCATCGGCCCAGATGATGCCTCCTGCCTCCTGGATGATCCCGTCCGGGAAAAGCAGCTTGGAGCCGGCCATCCCGAATCCCGGATCACGGTCGAGAAGCGCGACCAGGGACTGGATGGCCTCCGGCTGAAGTTCCGTGTCGTTGTTGAGGAAAAAAAGATATTCTCCATGCGCCTGACCGGCCGCCCAGTTGCAGTTGCGCAGGAAGCCGCGGTTGTTGCCAGCGCGCAATATCCTGACGCCGTCCAGCCATTCTTCGGCACGGGAGGTCAAATCGGTTGAACCGTCGTCGGCGAGCAGGACCTCGCAGGCCAGGCCGGCCATGGTCCGATGGACGCTCTGCAGGCACCGGTAGGTATAGGCCCACTGATTCCACACCGGGATGATTATGGATACTTTGGGCCGGCCGGCAGCCGCAAATCCCAGGCGTGCGTATTGGAGAGCCGCTGCGGGCCCGCCCGCAGGCTCCGCCGCGCTTTCATCCGCCTTCCGTAGCGTAGCCGGCGCCGGTTCCGCGGCCGCTGCTCCGGCACGTGGCATCGTCATCGAAGGGGATGAATTCCCTCGCATCAGAAAACGGACCGCACGCTTCAGCAATCGTCTGCGGCGTGATCCATGAGGCAGGCATTGGTCACGCAAACGCCAGTACCGGGACGCGATCTTATAAAAGTCACTCTGTTTGATCAGTTCGAGTTCGCCGCGCACCATCGCCAGTTCGGCTTCTTTGCTCTGGTTCATGATTAAGAGCTGCTGGATCTTCTGGTCCAGGTCGCCGATCTTCCGGTCGAGCGAAATTGCCCACTGGTTCTTCTCTTCCACTTCTTGCTGGAGAGCGAGAATCCTCCTGCTCCATGTTTCGAGTTGTTTCTCCTGACCGGCGATCCAGGCATTCTTTTCCTCAATTTCCGACTGGAGCGCGTGGATACGGTCGCCAGCGAGCGCCAGGTCCCCCTGGAGCGCGGCGATCCATGCGCTCCTGGAGGAAACCTCATCCTGGAGATCCACGATCCTTGTTCGCGCCTGTTCGAGGTCAGCCGTAAGGGCGGTTGCCCAGTCATTTCTTTGCACAACCTCCTGCTGGAGTTCCACAACCCGGATGCGAAGGTTCTCGAGATCCCGTTCAAGAGTCGCAGCCCATTGATTCCTGGCGGCAATTTCGGACTGAAGCTCGTGAATCCGGCCCCATGTGCCTTCGAGCCTTTTTTGCCGGTCCAGGACCACGGAAGAAAGATCCACGGTGTTCACAAGATCCGTGGCGCCGCAAACAGCCACCAGATACTTCGGCGAAAAACCGGGAGCCGAAAACCCGATATTCAGCAGGTGGCGCGAATCGGGCCTTTCCAGTGCCGACGATAGGGACCAGCTCTGGCCGAACAGTGAAATGCGCGGGAAAACCTGGAGCAGAAAGCGCTCAAATTCACTGACATGGAACTCATGTTTGTGAAACCGGTTGTGCTGTGCCGAGGGATCGGAATAGACCGCCTTGTTGGGCGTGGAAATGACGAGGACGCCGGACTCCTTGAGCACACGCCGCGCCTCGCGCAGGAAGGCAATCTGCTGCGTTTCCTCCAGGTGTTCAATCACCTCGAAGGAAATCACAACATCGAACATCCCGTCCGGGAAAGGGAGCGCCTCCGCGGAGCCCACACCGAACTCCAGGTTGTGCCGCCGGTAGCGGGCGGCCGCATGTCTTACTGTCTCCGCCGACACATCGATCCCAAACACGCGCGCCGCGGTCGCGGCCAGAAAGCAGGCGCCATACCCTTCACCGCTGCCGGCGTCGAGGACGATCTTGCCCCGGACGAGTCCAGCCGCGGCGTGATACCTTTGCTGATGCTCCACCGCGATTTCCTCGTAAGGATCCGCATGTTGGGGATTAAACCGTTCGCCCGTAAATTCCAATTCCGCCTCCGAATCACCTGATGCCCGGTCTCAGATCGAGAGATCACAACGCCGGTGCCTGAGCATTTGCGCTCCGGCCCGCGGGACCCTGTATTTCTATCCCCGAGCCGCACCGGAAGCAAGGCGAAATGGCGGCCGGGAAGATTTTTCGGGATGCAGGCGCTGTCCCGGTTCATTCCGGTCCAGGCGGGTTGCGATCGCAGGGTCAGGCCGCTTTCGCTTCCAGCATCTTCATAACTCTGTTAAGATAGCCCGCTTCGAGCAAAACGACACAAGTCCTAACTACTGGAAAGGAAGATCTATGGGGAGGATGGCAGTCACAGGCGGGGCTGGATTCATCGGCTCGAATCTGTCCGAATACCTGGCGGCGCAGGGCCACCGGGTGGTAATTGTGGATAACTTCACCACCGGGAAGGAACAGAATCTCGCCGGCTGGGTGCAGCAGTTCGACGGCCTGGTTCAGGTGTTACGGTTTGATATCAACGAAACCGATCGTTTGAAACAGGCCTTTGAGGGAGCGGATTTTGTGTTTCACCAGGCTGCGATCCCTTCCGTCCCGCGCTCGATAGCCGATCCGCAGGCAAGCAACTATGCCATCGTCTGTGGGACGCTTTCCGTGCTGGTCGCGGCCCGCGATGCCAAAGTGAAACGGGTTGTGGTGGCATCTTCTTCATCGGTATACGGAGACGATCCGAACCTCCCCAAGAAGGAGGAGAGCACCGGGCGGGCGCTTTCTCCTTATGCGCTCTATAAGGCAGTCACCGAGGAGTGCTGCCGTCTCTTCTACCAGCTGTATGGTCTGGAAAGCGTGTGCCTGCGGTATTTCAATGTTTTCGGGCCACGCCAGGATCCAAAATCCGAATATGCCGCGGTGATTCCCCGTTTTGCGACGCGGCTGCTCGCGGGTCTGCCTCCTGTGATCTACGGCGATGGCGAACAGACGCGGGACTTCACCTATGTAGGCAATGTTGTGGATGCAAACTGGTTGGCAGCAATCCATCCAAAGGCTGCCGGCGAGGTGTTCAATATCGGTTGCGGGAGCCAGACCAGCCTGAACACGCTGGTGCAGGAGTTGAGCCGGATTCTGGGCTCGACCGTTGCCGCCGACTATCAGCCTGCGCGCCAGGGCGATGTGCGCCACTCGCTGGCAAGTATGGAGAAGGCAGCAGGAATCCTGGGATACAGGCCCTCGGTTCCCCTTTACGACGGTCTCAGAAAGGTGCTCGATTGGTACCGGACGCACGCCGGCGCATCGTGTACGGCATAGGCGGCACGTCTGTTCTTTCCGGCATCCGGCAGCGGATCGGATTCTGTCAACCGGTCATAAATTGATGGAAACTCAGAATATCGGCAGCTTCTTTCCATGATGTCATTTTTATTCGTGGACACCGAACCCTGCTGGAGGGGCGGGCAGGATCAACTGCTGACGCTGCTCCGCGGGTTGATCGTGCGCGGCCACGACCTGCACCTGATCTGCATGCCGCGGACGCTGCTGGAGGAGCGATCCCGTGAGGCCGGCGTGACGGTCCATCCGCTGGCAATCCGCAGCGAAGCGGGTTTGATGTCGTTCCTTCCCATGCTTTCGATCATGACGCGCGTGCGCCCGCAAATCCTGGCCTTCAATACTCCACGGCCGATCCTGCTGGGCAACTTGGCTTCGCGAATCGCCGGCGTCAAGGCGCGCATCATCTTTCGCCGTGTCAATTTCCCTCTGAGAAAGAACTTCTTTACGCGTCTTAAGTACCGGTGGGGGATCGACGGCATTGTGACGGTTTCCGAAAGCATCCGGCAGCAGCTCCAGATGGACGGCGTCCCGGGAAAGCTGATTCATACCGTATATGAGGGGATCGACCTGACGCCCTATGCCAAACGGGAATCTCCCCACCGGCGGCGTCCGGGCGAACCGGCGGTGGTCGGTACGGTGGCGCATTTCAGCGCGGAAAAGGGTTTGTTTTACCTTGTCGAGGCCGCCGCGCTGATTCCGGACGTGCACTCACGACTGCGTTTCATCCTGGTGGGGGATGGCGCCTGCCGCCGGGATCTCGAGCAACAGGTCGCCGACCGCGGGCTCCAGGATTGCTTTCATTTTGCCGGATTTCAGAAGCAGCCGATTCCCTATCTGGGATCGTTCGATCTCTTCGTGTTGCCCAGCCTGTCCGAGGGGCTGTCCTCGTCAATGCTCTCGGCAATGGCAGCCTCCTTGCCGGTCGTCTCCACGACCGTAGGCGGGATTCCCGAGCTGATCCGGCATGAGGAGAACGGGCTGCTGGTTCCTCCGGCCGATCCGGTTGCCCTGGCGCAGGCGATCCAGCGTCTGGGATTCGATCCCGAGGAGGCTTTTCGTATGGGACGGCAGGGGCGGCTGCGGGCCGAGAAGCAGTTCACGCTGCAGCGCATGATCCTCCAGTTTGAGCTGCTGTGCTCATCTCTTATTCAAGATCCAAAACCTTCATCCGGAGATGGCCATGTCTAGGATTGCGGCGCCGAGATTCCGGATTGCCATGCTGGACTGGCGGCAACGGCTGACGGTCCTGCTGCTCGCCGGAAGCGCTTCCCTGGCCTTGGTGTCGGTCGCTGTCTCGGCGATCCTGCTCGCATTCGCCATTCTTGGGGCCATCCTGCAGTGGAAGTCATGGCGCAAGGAGGTGTTTCTGCCTGCATCCGTCTTGTGGCCCATGCTCCTGCTGTTCTTATGGACGGTGATCGCGGTCCTGCTCGGATCCGGAAGCCTGGGCGACGGACTCATCAAGAAATGCTGGCTGTTTTCGATCCTCCTGCTGGTTCCCGTATTTGCGCGCGGCGAAGCCAAGGTGAAGCTGATTTATCACGCAATGTTTGCCTTCGCAGCCATATCCGCGGGATCCGGCGTGCTGCAGTTTCTGGCAAATCCACACCGCAGCCTGACCGACCGGATCAAGGGATTCATGAGCATCTGGATGACTTTCTCGGGCTCTCTCATGCTGGTCCTGGTCGCTCTGGTCGCCTATGCATTCGTGTACGGCTGGAAAAAGCACCTCTGGGTGATTCCGCTTGGCCTGGTTCTGTCTGCCTCGCTGTATCTGTCGCAGACGCGGAATGCCTGGATTGGCACGTGCATCGGCACTGCGGCAGTGCTTCTCATGCTGAAGCGCCCGCGCATCCTCCTGTTGCTCGCCGGCCTGCTTCTGGGAGCGTACCTGCTTTCGCCGGCCGGCATCCAGCAGCGCTTGCGCGCTGCCTGGGATCCTTCGGATCCGAACACCAGGAATCGCATTGAGATCTTTACTGCGGCGAAACGCCTGATCCGGGCGCACCCGTGGATCGGGGTGGGACAGAAGGTAAATATCGTTGCACCGCAATACCGCGATCCGTCCGAAAATCCGGATTGGATGTTCATTCACATGCATAACAACTTCCTCCAGATTGCAGCCGAGCGCGGCTTGCCCGGCCTCTTCTTCTGGATATGGTTCATGGCGCAACTGGGATGGCAGGCCTTCCGGGTGTGCCGTTCCCCCGCGGCACCGCAGGCTGCCGTTTTCGCCGGCACGGCTGCCTGTGGAGCCTGGATCGCTTTGATGGCCGCCGGCATGTTCGAGTACAATTACGGCGATTCCGAGATATTAACCGTGTTCCTTTTCATGATGAGCGCACCCCATGCCGCCAAAAGTCGTGATTGACACAGTGCGGCGCTTCACCACAACCAATCTCCGGACTTGATTGGCGGTTTCAGTTCGAAGGAGTCAGGAGTCAGGAGAAAAGCAGCCTCCCAGAAGCTTTTGGATGCTGCGCCGTTATTGCATTAAAAATTGTGCAAAAAGAGAACGAAATTGTCGGGAAGTACTGCAGCACCGGCTGGTTTGCACTTGTTATGAGTTATCGGATCGACAAACCTTGAAGATCGCTATTTTGGGAACCAGGGGCATACCTGCCAATTATGGAGGGTTTGAGACCTTCGCCGAGGAATGCGGCGCGGGGCTCGCCGCACGCGGCCACAGCGTGACGGTCTACGGCCGCTCTCATTATGTTCAGCGTGGTCTGCAGAGGCACCGCGATGTCAATCTGGTAGTGCTGCCGACTCTCCGTTGGAAATACACCGATACTGTGGTCCACACTTTTTTTTCCATAATGCACGCCCTCTTCCAGAGATTCGATGTCATTCTGATCTGCAATGCCGCCAACAGCATCTTCGCGTGGATCCCCCGTGTTTTGCGCACGCCGGTCGTTGTCAACGTCGACGGCATCGAACGCCTGCGCGGCAAATGGAACCGGCTCGGCCGGGCTTATTACCGCCTGTCGGAGCGCTTCTCAGTATGGTTCCCGAGCGCCATCGTCACAGACGCGCGCGTCATCGAACGCTACTATCTGGAAAGATATGGAGCGAGTTCGGTGTTCATACCCTACGGCGCCATTACGGAGCGCCCCGAAGAGCGCTCTGCCCTGGATTCTCTCGGCATCGAGCCGCAAAACTACTTTTTGTACGTCAGCCGCCTCGAACCTGAAAATAACGCGCACCTTGTAGTGCGGGCTTTCGAGCGGGTGCGGACCGGCAAAAGCCTGCTCGTGGTAGGGGACGCGCCTTACGCTGCCGTTTATATCCGGCAACTGCAGCAGACCGGCGATCCGCGCATCCGTTTCACCGGAGCTATCTATGGCGCCGGATACCGGCAACTGCTGGCCAATGCGTACTGTTATATCCATGCCACCGAAGTGGGGGGCACCCATCCGGCTCTCATCGAAGCCATGGGAATGGGGAATCTGATCATTGCCAACGACACTCCGGAAAATGCCGAAGCGCTCGGTTCCGCCGGTATCGTATACCGTAAGAATGATGTCGACGATCTGGCTCGCTGCCTTCAGAAAGCAGCCGATTTCCCGGAAACGCATGAACCCTTCAAGGCAGCAGCCCGCGACCGGGCGCAGGCATATTATTCCTGGGCGGACGTCGTCACCGGATACGAACAGCTCTTCGCCGCCCTGATCCAAAAGAAAATCCATAAATCGGAGGGCAGGAGATAGAAAGGCGGTTAGCTAGGCGTTGGGACGGAGCGCGGGCGTCCCGCCCGCTTTTAAGAAGCAATTGGGATGCTACCGGCGAAGAGCAGGGGGTGGAATGGCCCACGGGAATACAAGAAAGGCGCACTTTGCGGGCGGGATGCCCGCGATCCTCTTCAAGCCGGCCGGGGGACACCCTCTAACGGCCGGGGCTGTTTCTTGTCAGCCCTTTGGGCCTCTCCTGTCTCCTGTCTCCTGTCTCCTGTATAATGCCGAGTTCCGAGGAGGTTGGATCATGATAACAGGCACGAAAGTCCATCCGGCCCGGGCGCCGTGGATCATCGTCAGCAACTTTTTCCGGAAGATTTATCTCCAGCACGATCTGATCCGCAATTTCGTGACCCGCGATCTGAAAGGGCGTTACATCAGTTCATTCATGGGATTCTTCTGGAGCGTCATCCACCCGATCGTGCTCCTCTCCAGCTATGCATTTGTTTTCATCTTTGTTTTTGAAGCTCGGGCGCCGGCCAATAGCGGCACCGACAGTTTTACGCTGTTTTTGTTCTGCGGAATCCTCCCTTGGCTGTTTTTTCAGGACACGGTGCAGCGTTCGAGCACAGTGATCGTGGACAACTCCAATCTCGTCACCAAAACCCTGTTTCCTACCGAGATCCTGCCCCTGACGGTCATGTTGGCAGGACTCGTGAATCATGTGATCGGATTCGCAATCCTGCTCACGGTCCTCTGCATCCTGGGGAAGGTCAAGATCATGATCCTGCTGCTGCCGGTTTATATGCTGATCCTGATGCTCTTTGCGCTCGGGATGGCGTGGTTCATTTCCAGCTTGCAGGTGTTTATCCGGGATATCGCCCAGATTCTCACGGTCGTGCTGACATTCTGGTTCTGGTTCACGCCGATCTTCTACTCCCAGGATCAGCCGAAATTTGCAAAGTACGCTTTCTTGATCAGTTGGAATCCACTGGCTCAGATTGTGGCCGGCTATCGCCATTGCCTGCTGGATGGGAGGGCGCCGAATCTGGGTTCGACCGCGACAACGGCCCTGGTGTCTTTGGCGGTATTCATTGCCGGCGGAATGTTCTTCCGTCATCTCAAACGTGAATTCGTGGATGTTCTCTGATGCCGGTCATTCAGGTTCGTAACTTAGCCAAGAAATATGCCATTTACCGGCGCCCGTGGGACAAGCTGCGTGAAGCGCTCCATGCTGGCAAGAAGGTGCGGCACACCGAGTTCTGGGCCTTGCGGGATGTTTCGTTCGAAGTGGAAACGGGCCAGACTCTAGGCATCATCGGCCAGAACGGCTCGGGCAAGAGCACGCTGCTGCAGATCCTTGCGGGCATCATGCGCCAGACACTCGGAGACTGCTACGTAAACGGGAAAGTCTCCGCACTGCTGGAGTTGGGATCCGGCTTCAATCTGGAATTCACCGGCAGGGAAAACGTTTACATGAACGGCGCCATCCTCGGCATGACCAGGCGCCAGATGCAGGAGCGCTTTGAGGAAATCGCGCGGTTCGCGGAGATCGGCAGTTTCATGGAGCAGCCGGTCAAGACTTACTCGAGCGGCATGTTCATGAGGCTGGCCTTTGCCGTCGCGGTCCACGTCGATCCGGAAATCCTGCTCGTCGATGAGGCCCTGGCGGTGGGCGACCTGATATTCCAGCACCGCTGCATGCACCGCATGAACAAGCTGCGCGCCGAAGGAAACACCACGGTCCTGGTCACGCACGATCTGTCGGCGGTAACGAAATTCTGCGACCGCGCCCTGCTCCTTGATGAAGGGCGCCTGCTCGCGGACGGCGCCCCTGAAATGGTGGTGAACCGATACCGGGCCCTGATCTTCGAGCGCGAGCGCCGTTACGGGCATGATGCCGGAGAGGAAACCGAACCGTCGCCGGGCTCCCTGGCGCCGAAGGGCAAAGATATGCCCGTCGCGCGTTCGATCCCCAATATCGATCACCGTTTTGGCAACGGCAAAGCCAGAGTCATCGGAGTGGAACTGCTCGACCGGAAGGGGCAATCAATCCGCGAGGCGATGGGCGGCCAGAGTGTCCTGCTTCGCGTCTCGGCTGAGTTTCTCGAGGACGTGGCGCGGCCGATCCTCGGCTACACTCTGCGCGATCGGTTGGGAGTCGAGATCTCCGCATGCAACACCACCTACGCAGGCATGGCGCTTCCTGCGGCCGTAAAGGGGCAGATCTACACAAGCGATTTCAAAATCCAGATGCCACGCATGGCCGCAGCCGGGTATTCCTTCTCTCCGGCAGTCGCGGAAGGGGAATTGCTCGACCACGACATGTGCGATTGGATCGACAACGCCCTCGTGTTCATGCTGGGTGGAGACCAACTGATCTACGGCATGCTCAAAATGGATGTCTCCGTGCGCTCTTATTCAAGCGCGGAACCGCATACTTAATATTAACTCTGCGCCTTGCCATGGCCAATCCGGGATTTGGTTTGCGAATAGTTGTAGGAAGGAGTCAGGAGACAGGAGTCAGAAGTCAGGGGACGGCCCGGAACCTTCGGGGTGCGGTTCAGAGCCGCGCGCGTGAGCAAGCGGATATTTGGCGGCTCCATCCATTGAGACATTCATATTATCCGCATGCCGACGCGCGCGCGGCTCCGTGATCGTGCTGAACAAAAATTGCGCCAAAAAAGAGCAGGAAATCTTTGCGAAGTACCACGAAACAAACGAAAGCGGTTTTCGTGGATTTCCTGGTTCTTGGATATTTATGATGAAGCACCAAATCCATGATGCAAAAGACAGGCCGCGGCGCGGGGGGCTTCGTGTTCCGGGAGCTGCTGCGCTCACACTCATATTTGCACCCTTGCTGATTCTCCTTTCCGTGGTTTTGCTCCTGCTTAATCTGATCCACATGGTCATTCATCGGAACCGCCGAGCTGCGCCGGCGGCCGGAAAACCGCTGTCCGGATTAGTCTCGATCATCATCCTGAACTGGAACGGCAAGGAGTTGCTGGCTCAAGGGCTCCCTTCGGTGATTGAGGCGGTTGCATGGGACCGCCGGCCTCACGAAATTCTGGTGGTCGACAACGGCAGCCAGGACGGCTCCGCAGATTACGTCCGCAAAACATTCCCGCAGGTACGCATTCTCGAACTCCCGGAAAACCGCGGATTCGCACGCGGCAACAATGAGGGGGTGAAGGCAGCCCGGCACGACATCGTGTTGTTGCTCAACAACGACATGATCGTCGACCGGGGGTTCCTGCGGCCCCTGCTCGACAGCTTCGGACCGGACACGTTCGCCGTTTCCAGCCAGATCCGCAAACAAGATCCGGCTGCGATCCGGCACGAGACGGGCAGAACCAGCGCGGTCTTCCGCCGCGGATTTGTCGATTACTCCCACCGTGAAGTCCGCGAGCAGGAAATGACGCATCCTCATTATCCTGTGTTCTGGGCCGGCGGCGGGTCCTCCGCATTCCACCGCGAGCGCTTCCTGCAGCTCGGCGGGTTTCAGGAGATCTACTCTCCCGCCTATGTGGAAGACACGGACCTCTCCTTTGAGGCGTGGAGAGCGGGTTGGGAAGTGCTTTTCGCTCCGGATTCGATCGTTTTACACCGGCATCGCGCCACTGCCGGCCGCTGTTTTAGCGCGCCGCGTCTGGAACGCCTGATTCTCAGGAACCAACTGGTTTTTCTCTGGAAGAACATGCACAGCTGGCGCCTGCTGGCGGCTCACTGCGCATTCCTGCCCTGGAACGGCTATCGGCTGGCGCGCGACCACGGCCCGGGCATCTGGCTCAGCTTCCTGCAGGCTGCCGCCCGCCTTCCGCGCATCCTGGCAGCCAGGCGGCGCATGCCGTTTGCCGAGGTGCGCAGGGACCGTGAAGTTTTCCGCAGTTGCGACAATGGGGCGCTCTATTGGTCGCGCACGCGCATGCAGCGCCTTGCGGCCGGAGGCGGACCGCCCCGCATCCTCTGGATGACTCCCTATCTGCCCTACCTGGGACGCCACGCGGGGTCAGGCCGCATGTACCACCTGCTCGCACGCATCGCAGACCGGTATCGCATTACGCTGCTCACCTTTCTGGAAGACGAAGCCGAACGGGCGCACCTGCCGAGACTTCAAGCCATGTGTGAAAAGGTGGTTTGCCTGCCGCGCACGCCCCCTTTTCGGTGGCAGCCGTTCGCCTATGAGCCGTTCCGGGAGTTTCTCGTCCCGCAGATGAAGCAGGCACTGCTGGATTGCGTCGAGAGCCGCGACTACGACCTTATCCAGCTTGAATACACGCAGATGGCCGAATACGCCGACCGGGAATTCGGCATCCCGATGCTGCTGAGCAAACATGAGGTCGATTTCGCCGCCTGGGCGCGGCGCGCGCGCGTGGAAGGCAATCCGTTCCGCAAGCTGCGCTGGTTCTACAACCACCTGCAGGTTCTCGATCGTGAGGTTTCCCTGACCCGCCGGGTGGATGCGGTCATCTGCGTGACCGAACCGGACCGAAGCGAATGGAAACGCTTCTGCACGTCGGTGCCCACCCACGTGATTAACACGGGCGTCGATCTCGAATATTTCCAGCCCCGCGGCCCGGCATCGGCTGACAGCCGGCTCGTCTATGTCGGCGCATTTCAGCACGAACCCAATGTCGATGCCATGATCTACTTCTGCGGCAAGGTGCTGCCGCTGGTGCGCGCGCAGGTTCCCACGACGGAACTCACCATCGTCGGCAGCCAGCCGCCGGCCCGGATCCGCGAGCTCGAAAAGATCCCTGGAGTCCGCGTCACCGGCTTCGTCGACGATATCCGCCCAACCATGGCGAAGGCTTCGGTTTATGTAGTGCCGTTGCGCCTCGGAGTCGGCATCCGCGGAAAAATCCTGGAAGCCTGGGGCATGGCGCTGCCCGTAGTGGCAACCTCCGTCGCCGCCGCGGGCCTGCATTGCCAGCACGGTGAGAACCTCCTGATCGCAGATACCGCGGCAGATATGGCGGCCGGCATTGCCGGCCTTTTAAGGGATCCTGTGCGGCGTGCTGCGCTTGGGAGCGCGGGACGGAAAACGGCTGAGCAACATTATGGGTGGGACGCAATTGCCGCCCAGCTAGACGAAATATATAAAGTATATCTCGATCGTGCGGCACCCGGTCGGGAAACTCAGAAGGGCAATGCGTCCCGTCGTTGATGACCGCGAAATACGGTGACAGGAATCGAAAAAGGGCGCAGGCCATGGATCCGAAAGGAGCGCGGGCGGAACGCCCAATGCCGCATAGTTTTTGCTCCAATTGGCCTGATTCAAGAGCAGAAGGGCGCGTTTGGAGTGCGGCGACTCGTCGCCGCTCTGGAAATCGTGTTCTGGCCGGGCAACGGCAGCTTGCTGCCGTTTTCAGGAGAGACCAATGCTTGGCTGCAGGCACCCCGCGGCAATCCCGGCAGCAAGCTGCCGGTGTGGGGCAGCACCAGGCTGTTGAAAGCGGCGACCAGTCGCCGCACTCCAAACGCGCCATGGGCGCCATGCGTCAAAAACTTTGCGGCATTGGGCATCCCGCCCGCGCTCCATGGCCAGACATCGCGACAAAAGGCCAAGCTCGATAATATGAACAGGAAACTTGCAGGGGAAACGCCGAGAAATGCTGTGACTTCGGCCGTACACTGCGCGGCGGATGGCCAGCATCGCTTGCGAAAATCCCTGATGTGGGGGATCAAGCTGGTTGTCCTGCCATTCCGCTTCGCATGGCTGTTGATGGTTCGGGCCCGACTGCGCAGCCGGGCCGGCAAGGATGCGGCAAATCGTGTCAGATATTGAAAATTGAATTTTCCTGCAAGACAGGGCCAATCGAATCGTCCTTCATACAGCCATAGAGCCGGGAGGCCTGCCATGAAACACAGAATCTTATGTGCCCTGATCTTCGCCCTTGTTTTTCCCTGTTCGCTGCTTGCCGACGGCCTGATCGTTCCGGTCCGGCCTGATTTTCGCGTGCGCGGATCGTGGGCGGTCAAATACCACCGGGTCGACATCCGGGTGCGCGGCCAGGTGGCCGACGTCTCGATCGACCAGGCCTTCATCAACACCGGCAGGATCGTAATGGAGGCCGAATACTTTTTTCCCCTCCCGCCCACAGCCGCCATCGACAGCCTGACTCTGGTGGTGGACGGCAAGGATTTCAAGGGCAGGATCCTGCCCGCCGATGAAGCGAGGCGCATTTACCTGGAAGTGGTCCGTTCCAAACGCGATCCGGCGCTGCTCGAGTATGTGAACTACGGCCTGTATCGCACCTCCGCTTTCCCTCTCCTCCCCGGCAAAGAGGTTCGTGTCGCCATCCACTACACCGACATCTGCAAAAAAGAAGGCGACCTGATCGAGGTGTTTTATCCGCTCAATACGGAGAAGTTTTCGGCCTTGCCGCTCGAGGAGGTTGCGGTGAAAGTCGACATCATGGGCAACGGGCCGGTCTCGGCAGTCTATTCGCCGACTCACCCGGTAACTGTCACCCGCCCCGCGCCAGATCACGTTTTGGCTTCCTACGCCGCCTCCAGGGAAACTCCCGCCACGGATTTCCGCCTCCTCTACCAGCCGGCAAAGGAGGCCGTCGGCGCCACGGTGATCTCCTACTACCCGCGCGACAACGAAGATGGGTATTTTCTCATGATGGTCAGCCCCACTCCGCGGCCCGACCGGGGCGTCGTGATTACCCCCAAGGACCTCGTCATTGCCCTGGACCATTCCGGAAGCATGATGGGCGACAAGATTGTCCAGGCCAAATCCTCGCTTTCGTATGTGCTGAGAAACCTGAATCCCCAGGACCGTTTCAATGTGATTGCGTACAACGACGTGATCGATCCTCTTTTTGATGGCCTGGTCGGCAATACGAGGGAGAATGTCGACAAGGCGCTGGGAATGATCGACCGCATTCGCGACGGCGGGTCCACAAACATCCATGACGCGCTGCTCGCGGCGTTGAAGGCCGTGAGCTCCGGAGGCGGCGAAAAGCGGGCGCAGTACATCCTGTTCCTGACCGACGGCCTGCCGACGGTCGGGCAGACAAGAGAGTCCGTGATCCTGAACGACACCGTGGCGGCCAATGCCGTCAAGGCCCGCATCTTTGCCATGGGGATCGGCTATGACGTCAACGTGCGCCTGCTCGACAATCTGGTCGGCCAGAACCGCGGCATAAGCGCATATGTCAAAGAACGCGAGAATCTCGAGCCGAAGATCTCATCGCTGTACAACAAGATCAAGAGCCCGGTGATGACCGACCTGGCCGTGAAGTTCAGCGACGTGCGCATTACCATGACCTATCCGCAGGCGCTGCCCGACCTTTTCGATAACGACCAGATCATCATGGTCGGCCGGTACGCCCGGCCGGGACGGACCAACATCGCAATCACCGGCACCTATATGGGCAAACATCAGAATTTCGAATACGCCGCCGAACTTGCCGGCCGGGCCGACCGGTTCGGCTACGCCTTTGTGGAACAGCTCTGGGCCGTGCGTCGCATGGGCTATCTGCTGGACCAGATCCAGCTCAATGGCCAGTCCAAGGAGGTCGTGGATGAACTGGTGCGCTTGAGCATGCAGTATGGGATCATTACGCCGTATACCAGCTTCCTGGCCGACGAGAGGATCGATCTGGCCAGGAATATGGATCTCATGCAGATGGCGGAGGTACAAGCCGGCATACTCAAATCCACGGTTGACGGCGCGGCCGCCCAGGTGGGAGCATCCAACCGGGCCGCAATGAATCAGGCGACCATGGCGCCGGCGCAGTCCACGATCCAGGCCGCAGGAGCGGTTCAGGTAGGCAGCAGCAACGTAAAGGGATACGAAAGCAATCAAACCGAAAGATTGGCCAATGTGCAGGCGGTAGGCAATCGAGCCCTCTACAGGCGCGGCCAGCAGTGGATCGACAGCGCAGTTGCCGACCAGTCCGTCGACCAGCTGAATCGTACCGCGAAGGCGATCGCGCAGTTCAGCGATGAATATTTCAGGCTGGTGCAGGCGAACAACCTGGCCGAAAACCAGATCCTTGCATCGCAGCAGCCCGGCCAGGACCTGATTGTGAAGCTGCGGGGGCAGGTTTACCGTATTACCCCGAGCTCCGACAAGTGATGCCCGGCGATCCTGCAATGGGAAACAGGCAGTCAGGCAAGGATTATTTATCACATCCCAGCGCCCAGGCCACGGGCAGCGCGAGCACTCCGTCCGCAATTTCGGCGATCTCATTATCCATGGAAAAAACCATCGATTTGAGCAGCGGTTTGTCAAGAAACTGCTGCAAGTCGCGAAAGTGACGCGCGTCGGCCCGGGAAACATGAGGACTGGACTTGACTCCGATGGCAACAAAGCCGGCTTCCAGTTCAACCAGCAGATCCACCTTGCGGCCGTCGTGTGTGCGCAGGTGGTACAAATCCGGCAGCAGCCCCGCATTGCGCGTTTGCTTCACGATTTCCACCACAACCGCCGATTCGAATTCCGGCCCGGTCAGCGGGCCGCGCCGGCTGATCGTACTCCTCAGAATGCCGGGGTCGATGAAATGGACCTTGGGCATCTTGGCCAGTCTTTTCTGCGGATTGCGATGATAGGGCTTCAGCAGTAGCACCTGGTAGCTCAGCTCGAGGTAGTGCAGGAATCGCCGCGCCGTCCCTGCTGATATGGACGCATCGCGCGCAAGATCGGCAAAATTGACGGTCTGCCCGGTTCTGAGGGCGACAGCCTTTTGTGCTACCACAAAGGACTCCAGGTTGCGCAGAGCGGCAAAGTCTGCAATGTCCCTTTCCAGATAGACTCTGTGATAATCGCGCAACAGCTCCTCGCGCTGTTCGTCCGACAGTGCGGCATCGTGGACTGCCGGCATGCCGCCATATCTCAGATATCGATCGAAAGCTTCCTTAGAGCGGGAGAAGCTCCGGCTGGTTTCGGGATTTCCCAACAGAATGCCCTCGTCCTCAAGAGCGGACTTGATCCAGCGTATGAGCCGGGACTCAGGCACAGAGTCGGCCCGGGAATCTGCGGCAATTTCAGGAAGCGTCAGGGGCCAGAGTTCCTCCGTCGAGGCATGGCCGGCCAGGTTTTCCTTAATTCCGAGGTGCAGGAGAATCTGACTGCTGCCCAACATCAGGTACTGGGAGGTCCCGGACTGGCCATGCGCATCCCGAATTGAGTCAATGGTGTCAGGCGCTTTCTGAATCTCGTCCAGAATAGCCCGCGGATATCGCTCGATCCAATCGGCTGTGGACAACTGTGACCACATCGGCCTCGCCACGGGATCCTCGAGCGAAATATAGGGCACATCGGGAAAAGCCTCACGAACAAGGGTGGTCTTGCCGGTCTGGCGGCCGCCGGTCAACACCAACAAATGGCCATGTTTCCACTGGGCCTTCCGGACGAGCCGGCTTTTGAGTGCTCGCTTGAACATAAACCTGTTTTCTATACAATTACAGATGATTTTACGCTAAAATTTATTTTGAACAATATAATAATGTTTTTTAATAATAAAAAAATATCTATTTCGGCGTATAATCAATTTTAGTATAGTTGATTTTGTGCATCCTGTTTGGGTCCGGCCACGTCCGCAGCCGTGCGACGGTGCCGGGCCGAAGAACGGGCGCAACCTATCGTCGGGCCTGCCGGTCTCTGCAAACGGAGACAGTAGCTGGCTTACGGGAATCCGCCTGCATGAGGCCGAAGGCAAACAGTGAGGAGATTGAACAGAAACTGAGACGGGAAAAACTAATCGAGCCCTGACATTTGACGATACGAATCGAGTGAGCCGGCAAGGCGATTCCTGCGGAATGTTTGAGGTGTGTCCTGCAGTAGCCGGTGGTGCGGCGCTTCTGTTGCGGCCCTGCTCCGGCCGCTCCCGAATCGCAAAAATCCGGAACATGCACGAATCCGCCTTGGGCGGGCCCGCACGGGGTAGTTTCGTCAACCAGGAAGGGATTGCGGCCAGAGGTCCCGGGTCCGGAAAGGCCGGATCTTTTCATGGCCGGCATGGGTCGAAGACTCTCCTGGTCCGGAATGCGCTTTCAGGCATAGCTGAATGTTTTTCGTTCTCACCTAACCGAGAGGGAATCGTATATGAACAGACTCATTGCGATATGGATGCTCGTGATTTTGGCCGTGGCCGGCCTATGCAACGGGCAGGGACTGACCACAACTGCCAAGCCGTCGGATTGGGAAGAGATCAATTTTGAATTTAATCTGGCTGTCCTGACCGACGGTTATCCTTCTCTGCTCCGATTGGCGGATCTCCTCAAGCAGAATTCCGGCTACAAGGTGAGGGTTGAGGGGCATTGCGACATCATCGGCACGGATGAAGTCAACAACAAGCTGTCCGTGGCGCGTGGCGAAACCGTGAAGGCGTTCCTGGTCAAATACGGCGCACGGCCCGAACAGATCGAAGTCAGGGGCTACGGCAAGACCAGACCGGAGGCAACCAACGCCTCTCCTGAAGGCAGATTCATGAATCGCAGGGTCGTCATAACCCTGATCGACGACAAAGGAAACACCGTGACCGAAGGTGGAATCGGCCAGGTAGTCACCAAATTCGAAGAGTGCTGCCAGGAAGTTCTGAAAAGACTGGATAAACTCGATAAGCTGGATGAGATCCTGACGCTTTTGAAGCAGATCAAGAGCCAGGACATCGACAGTCTTCGCAAGGATCTTGCCGATCTGCGATCCGCCCAGGCGGCTGCAAAACCGGAGGCCCAGCAGCCTGTTCCGGGGACCAAGCCAGGAATCCAACCGGCGGCGGCTGATCTTGCCGCGATCAAGCAGCAGGTGGAAAAAGCGGATGAGGCGGCACAGAAAGCGAAGGAAGCGGCCGACAAGGTGTTGTCGGCGGCAGCCTCTTCGCAGCAGCGTCAGAGATTCACTCTCCTGGGCCTGAATGCCGGCGTCGACCGGTGGACCGACAATCTCTCGGTATCCGGGAAAGCACGCTTTTTCCAGCCGATCGGCGCCAATTTCGGTTTTCAGTCGCAAGGTGAATACGTTTACACCAAAGACCGGCAGGAAGCACAATTGGATATCGGGGTGGTGGATCGGTTTAACCGCCACGTCCAGCTTGGAATCTTCTCCAGTCTCAAGCGCGTCCAGCTTGCCGAGTTCAATCGCGGCGCCACCTTGGGACAGGCCTCCGCAACGGCGGACTTCCTCTTTCGTCGTGGGCGCATCGGAGTCTTCGGCGCCAAGGGCTTTCTGGACAACGCCGTAGTCGGCCGCTTCAACATCGCGCCGCACTACTTGGAAGAGAGCTACCTCAAGATCGTCGACCAGTTCGGGATCAGCGCACAGGTCGGGTTGTGGGGCAACTCCTATCTTGAAGGGAATGCCGGCGCCCTTTTCGTGCAGCGCGACACCACGAAGCCAGGCGGCAGCCTGCGATTCGTTCAGCCCGTGAACCCCCATTGGGCATTCACCGTCGAAGGAGGGCTGAACGAGACCCGGGTGGGCAAGGACAATTATGGAAGATTTGCCGTCGGCTTCCAGTTCGGCAATTTCGGCAGTCCGAAGGAATTCTTCACCCTGGATCAGGCGGTGCCGGTGGACGTTCCCAGGATCAGTTACCAGGTGCTTACCCGCCGCGTCAAGACAGGCAACGACGCTCCGGTAGCAGATGCAGGCCCGGATCAGATCAATGTGCCTGCCGGCGTGGTTTTCCTCGACGGTTCGGCCTCGTTTGACCCGGATAGCGATCCGATCACTTATCAGTGGACGCAGGTCCTCGGCCCGCCGGTCTCGATTTCGAATGCGACTTCAGCCAAAGCCAGTTTCACCGCCGAGGCCGGAACCGGCTACGCCTTCCGCCTCATCGTCAAGGACAATGCGGGCGGCGAAGGCCATGCGAACACGACGGTCACCACGCTGATCCCCGCGCCCGTACGCATCCTCCGCTTCTACGCCAACCCGACGAACATCAACAGCGGGGATGCTTCCGCACTGGTCTGGAGCGTGGAGAACGCCACATCCGTTTCCATTACCGGCATCGGCACTGTGAGCAAAGACGGCTCCAGCAATGTCAATCCAACGCAGACTACAACTTACACCTTGACCGCGCAGGGTCAGAGCGGCCCGGTCACGGCGACGGCAACCGTAACCGTTGCGGTTTCGTCGCAGGTCCGTATCCTGAGGTTCTACGCCAATCCCACCAATATCAGCAGCGGCGACTCATCGACGTTGATCTGGGGCGTGGAAAACGCCACTTCCGTCCAGATCAGCAGCCTGGGTGCGGTCAGCAAGGATGGGAGTAGTTCTGTGACACCGACCCAGACCACGACGTATACTCTCACCGCACAAGGTCCGGGCGGCACGGTGACCGCCAATGCAACCATCACGGTGTCTGCCATCACGCCTCAGCAGGTGCGCATCCTGAGGTTCTACGCCAATCCCACCAACATCAACAGCGGCGAATCCTCAACCCTGATCTGGGCTGTGGAAAACGCCACTTCTGTCCAGATCAGCAGCGTAGGCGCGGTCAGCAAGGACGGCAGCAGCACGGTGACTCCGGCTCAGACCACGACCTATACCATCACCGCCCAGGGGCCGGGTGGGCCGGTAACCGCAAATGCGACGATCACTGTGGCGGCGGTCACGCCGCCGTCGGTCCGGATCCTGAGGTTCTATGCGGCCCCCACCAACATCGGCAAGGGGGATTCCTCCACCTTGATCTGGGCTGTGGAGAATGCAACTTCCATCCAGATCAGCGGTATCGGAGCGGTCAGCAAAGACGGCAGCAGCACGGTGACTCCGGCTCAGACCACGACCTATACCATCACCGCCCAGGGGCCGGGCGGCCCGGTGACCGCCACCGCGACCGTGACGGTGGGCGTCACCACCTCGCAGCAGGTCCGTATCCTGAGGTTCTTTGCCAGCCCGGCCGCCATCAATCTCGGTGACTCCTCCGTATTGACCTGGTCGGTGGAAAACGCCACCTCGGTCCAGATCACCGGTGTGGGAGCCGTCAGCAACGAGGGGAGCAGCTCCGTGACACCCTCCCAGACCACGTCCTACACCTTGACGGCGCAGGGACCGGGCGGGCCGGTGACGGCGACCACCACCATTACCGTGAACACGACAGGGCCCGGTGTAAATCGCCCGCCGGTCGCGGATGCCGGGCGCGACATCACCACCTACCGTTCGACGGTAAATCTTGACGGCTCGAACAGCTACGATCCGGACGGGGATAATATCACTTACAGCTGGACTCTGGTCTCGGGTCCCGCGACACCGGATATTGCTTTCAATCGCACTTCCAAGCCCACAGTGGAGTTGGAGTTGAATGCTTTCGGTGTCTACGTCTTCCAACTCACCGTCACCGATACCCGCGGAGCAAGTTCTACCTCGAGTGTAACGGTCACTTACCGATAGGTCTTTGGGGGGCCCGGGCGTTTTGGACATGCCCGGGCCCGCGGTCTTTCCGAGCCGCAACAGATTCACCCCTCCTGGATCCGACGCGAATCTGCGATTCAGACAGTAGCGCTGCCAACACGCCGGATTACACGCCTGCCTCAGGGAATCTCCCGCAGCCAGACTTGGACCTGGTCCTGGACCTGGACGTGGACTTGGACCGTCTTTGAGCCGGGAATGCGGTGAACCTGTTTGTGCCTATGCAAAAACGATGGCAGGAAATGTCCCGGACCTAAAAACGTCCAGGTCCACGTCGAGATCCAAGTCGAGGACCAGGTTGGGTTTCGCGGAATTACCCCGGTGGCGTATGGCTCTCTCATTCCTGCCATGGCTGGAGAGTCGTCATCATCACCCGGTCTTAAACAGGCTTGGATTGTATGATGGACGTTCCCACTTCAATCTCTGGCGGATTCTCGAAGTGCTTTTTCACCTTGCATTGTTCGGCCGCCCGGATCACCGCGGCCTTATACTTCTCTGGGAAATCAGGTGGCAGCTGAATATCCAGCGAGATGATTTCTGCCAGCCCGGTTACTGGATGGATCCCAGCGTGTTGAATCAGGCGGATGCCCTCGACAGGAATGCCGCGTTGGCGGCAGAAGCCCAGAACATAAATGCCGGCGCAGGTGCCCAGCGAGGCTAAGGGCTCGCGCAAAAATAACTTCACATTTGCTGCCGGTTTCCATGCCCCAGAATCCTTGTGAACAACAGGATAGGAAATATGAAATTGGCGAGCCGGCAGCCCTGCGGGGCGCCGCGGCGGGCGGGCATCTGCGGCGTTGCCGCTCCTCGACGATGTCATCACATCGCCTGCGTCGCGGCGCCTTGCATCTGCCCGTCCGGCGCTCGCGCCAGAATGTGAATTTATTTTTGCGCGAACCCTAAGAAGGTCTCGAAGGGAGTAGATGCGGATCCTTCGCCGCCGGCGTCAGAGGGCAAGTCGGTTTCGACGGTGAATCCGCCAAAGCGAGCTGCTACGCGGGTGCCACCGGGAAAATCAATCGTCATCTCCATACTTGGATCCCTTTAACGTGAACTTATCCTTACATTGGCTGGTTAGCTATTGAATATCTTCGATTCGTTTGAGGGGTGAGTGCCGGTCTTCCCTACGAATTACTTTTCGCTTCCATCGCGTGCTTTTCTTAAGCGATTGCGCTTGCTGCCGGTTGGTACGCTTTGGGAACTGCCACACGAGGCTTTCGCCTGCTGATGTTCATGGCAGCAATCTCTGCTACAGCTCTCACAGCCGCCTGAATATGGTCCTCGGTGTTGAACGGCCCGATGCCGAACCGCACAGATCCTTTGATTTTTGCTGTGCCCAGCTGCTCATGCACCAGAGGGGCACAGTGCAGGCCGGTCCGGCAGGCGATGCTGTGATCGACGTCGAGCATGGTTCCGGTCTCTCCGGCTTCCAGTCCCTCGACGTTGAAGCTCATGACGGAAAGGTGGTTTGCGAGGCTGTCCTGGCAGTAAAGGCGAACCCCTTCGATCTGCTCCAGCCCATCCCTTAATTGCGACGCCAGGGCCATTTCCTGTCCATGGATCGTGTCGATTCCTCTCTCCTGAATCCAACTCACGCCCGCGTGCAGCCCCGCGGCACCCAATATGTTTGGCGTGCCGTACTCGAGGCGGAAGGGATATTCTTCCAGGTGCAGGCGTTGCGCTGAACGGACTCCCGTCCCACCGGCGCGGGTCTGCCGGACGGTGATCCCCTCCCGGACATACACCCCTCCGATTCCCGTGGGTCCGAGCAGGGATTTGTGGCCGGTAAAGGCGAGCAAATCCACATTATCCTTCTCGACATCGATTCCCAAATGACCCGCGGTCTGAGACGCATCGATGGCAAAGGGTATGCCACGTTCCCGGCAATGGCGTCCGATCTCCCGGATCGGCTGAACCGTCCCGATGACATTGGAGCCGTGATTGACCACCACCAGGCGCGTATTCGGGCGGAAGCGACCACGGATCTCTTCTGGATCGATGAATCCGGCACCATCGAAAGGAACGTAATCCACCTCGACTCCCGTATACTGAGAAAGGTGGTAGAGCGGTCGCAGCACGGAATTATGTTCGAGCGTGGTCGTGATCGCGTGGTCCCCTTCCGCAAGCATGCCGAAGATGATCAGGTTGAGCGCATCGGTGGCGTTGTAAGTAAAACAGAGCCGGTTAAAATCACTGCCATTAAAGAATTTGGCGAGAAGTTTCCTCGTGTTGTCCAGCAATTCGCCTGCCTCCATGCAGAGATCGTAGCCGGAACGTCCGGGGTTGACGCCGGCACGGCGATAGAACTGGTCCATGAAGGTATGGACAGATTCCGGCTTCGGAAAAGTCGTGGCGGCATTATCCAGAAAAATCAATTCTTCCATCGTTGAACCTCAATCTTGTGAATCTTTCCGTGCACACGATCCAGAGTGATGGCAAGCCGATCCGGTTCTGGAGGCGCCATGTCATGCAATAGCTGAAACGGAATCGCAGTCTCCCGAGGTACATTTCGCCTCGCGCCGGAGTTCTCCCCGTGAGAACCGCTGGACAACATCGTCAATGGAACCTTGAACGCCGGCGATGACTTCGATTCCCCACCAGTTCATTACCGACAGCGCGTGCGCCCCTATCTTCCCAACAATCAGGTGCTTGATCGCGTTCCGGCAGAAGAGTTCCGCCCAATATTCATGCTTGGATCCCGGATTTGGGATGATGAATGTCTCGCGGATATTTCCATCTTCGACATTTACAATCGTGCACGCCGGACAACAGCCGAAACCAGATGCTACAAAATCCTGATCCGTAGCGATGGCAATTCTCATGTGACCTCCTTACCGGGGATTGGCCCTGCTTTGAGTCCAGCCGGGGATCTCCCAGGCGCTAATTCGCTGAGTTCTTTTTCTGTCAGTATTCTCGCCCCGTCGGGCCGGCACCTCTTGCAGAGTCCGAAGTATTCAATATTGTGGTCCCTGACGAGGAATCCGGATTTTCGCTCCAGGAGGTCCTCGGTCTTGCCTAAAAGATCAAGTTCTTCCTTCTCGAAATCCCGATAGCCCAGGATCTTTCCGCAGACCGTGCAGATCAGATGGTATTGGTGATCAGACTGGTCGCCTCGCTTGTATTGGTACCGCACCTGTCCACCCGGGCACTGAATCTTGCGCAGCAGGCCGGCCTTGTCCAACAGGTCGAGGGTGCGGTAGATGGTCGCGATGCCAATATCATGGCCGGCAGGTTGGAGCAGAACGTAGATCTCCTTGACACTGAGATGCTGCCGGCGTCTTTGCACGAGCAGTCTGAAAATCTCCTCACGCGGCGCAGTCCAGCGCCGGCAGAGCATTCTGACCTGCTCTTGATGCTGCACTGGTTTTTTGCTCTTCACTGGGGTACCATCTTAGTGATATTGAGAATGATTATTAATACAGTACCAAAATAATCGCTTTCACCCGGGTTTGTCAATAGGAGTTATTGCGGACATAAGAGTTACTGCGGCCTGACTGGGGATGGAAATCCTGAAGCATCTGGTTGAGCGCCAATTGGCCGAGACGGCGTGCGAGATTCAAGCTTTCCGGCATATATGTGCCACCAAAGGCGGGGAATCCACCCCGGCCGGTCGGATGCCCGACGAGTAAACGCAGAAACCACGCCTCGCATTGCAGGACAATGCTGAGAAGCTCCGATCTCCTAAAATGGAGTATAGGGTGGAATGATTACCGGTAAGAAGAACAAGACACCTGTTGCCCTCACGCCGACCCAGGCCATCCTTGATAGCATCTCCGACGGCGTCTTTACGGTGGACCTTGATTGGCGCATCACCTCGTTCAACCGGGCAGCCGAGGAGATTACGGGGGTATCGCGTAACGAGGCGATTGGCCGGCGATGCGCGGACGTGTTTCGTTCCAGCATGTGCGGAGCCGATTGCGCGCTTCAACAGACCTTGAAGACGGGCAAACCTATCATTGGCAAATCCGGATACATCATCGACTCGGACGGAAACCGCATCCCCATCAGCGTGTCCACCGCCGTGCTGCGGAATGCCGAAGGCGGCGTGACCGGCGGGGCCGAGACCTTTCGCGACCTCTCTGAGGTTGAGGCGTTGCGCCGGGAGCTGGAAGCGAAATTCCGTGTCGGCGATCTTTCCAGCCGAAGCCCCTTGATGCAGCGGGTGTTTGAGGCCCTGCCCGCTATCGCCGCCAGCCCCAGCACCGTTCTCATCCTGGGAGAAACCGGAACCGGCAAGGAACTGGTGGCGCGGACCATCCATTCCCTCAGCCCGCGCAACCAGGAACCGTTTGTCGTGGTCAACTGCGGGGCTTTGCCCGATACGCTTCTGGAGTCAGAGTTGTTCGGCTACAAGGTCGGAGCGTTCACCGGCGCGAACAAGGATAAGCCCGGCCGTTTCGCGTTGGCCAAGAGAGGGACCCTCCTTCTCGACGAGATCGGCGAGGTGAGCCCGGCCTTGCAGGTCCGCCTGTTGCGGGTGCTCCAGGAACGGACCTACGAGCCCCTGGGGGGGACACGTTCCGAAAGAACGGACGCGCGGATCATGGTCGCCACCAACAAAGATCTGGCCGAACAGATGCGACAGGGCGTGTTTCGAGAGGACCTCTATTACCGCGTGAATGTGGTGCGCATCGAACTGCCCCCGCTGCGCCGAAGGAAAGAGGACATTCCCCTTCTCGTGGAGCAGTTCGTCGCCCGGTTCAACCGGTTGCAGCAGAAATCCGTGCAGGGGATCGCCGCGGAAGCCCTATCGCTCCTCATGGCCCATGATTGGCCGGGAAACATCCGCGAACTGGAAAACGCCATCGAGCGTGCCTTCATTCTCTGCAACGAGGGGCACATCGGCATCGGACATCTGCCCGAGGAGTTGACGGCACGGGTGGGCTTCGGCGCCGTGATGGGCGTGGACCCCGATGTGCGATCCGCCCACAATATTCTTGACGCCCAGGCCATTCGCGCCGCCCTCGAACGCAATGCCTTCAACCGCCTGGCAGCGGCGAAGGAGCTTGGCATCCACAAGACCACGCTTTTCCGCAGAATAAAGAAACTAGGCATCTCCCTGCCCGAGCCAGACGGCCGTTCCCGTCACGAGCGGAAATAGTAGCGCACTTGCGCCTATCACAATCAGTTACAGTAGCCTAAGCGCTACTCTATAGCTTGCCGCCCTCTCCTCGAGAATCGCCTTAACTCATTTAATTACAAGGGATGATTGTATTTCGTGACGCGCGTCGATGATTGGTGCGACGATTGCTTCTATTCCATACGTGAATGACGAACAGGGCCTTGGATGATGAAAACGGCTTTTGCGTACTGGGACAATCGGATCGCGCCGGTCTTCGACATCGCCCGGCAGATTCATGTCGTCGAGGCGGAGTCGGGACGAATCGTCGCCGAAACGGAGGAAGTCCTAGCGGACGACCTGCCGGTTCAGAAGGTGATTCGTCTGGCGGAGCTTGGCGTCGGTGCGCTGGTTTGCGGCGCGATTTCCAGGCCTTTGCATGAGATGGTCGCCGCTTACGGCATTGAGGTGATCCCGTTTGTGGCTGGTGACCTGAGCGAGGTCATTCAGGCCTGGCTCAGTGACAGATTGGAGCACAACGCCTTTGCCATGCCCGGTTGCTGCGGGCGCGGTCCAGGCCAGAGCAGGGGAATGCGCAGCGTGAACGAGGAGGAATGCCTGATGAATGGAAGAAGACGTGGCGGAATGGGTCAAGGTGGACAGGGGCGGGGTCAAGGCGGAAAGGGTCGAGGTCGCATGGGCGGTCCCCTTGCGGGGGGCGCTGCCGGCGCCTGCCTGTGTCCGAAATGCGGGCATCGTGAACCGCATGAACGTGGAGTGCCCTGCATACGGAAGCAGTGCCCGGAGTGCGGCACTGCGATGACAAGGGAATAACGAAAACTGAAAGGAGGCTATTGCCATGCCAGCGGGAGACAGAACAGGTCCGAGGGGAATGAGCCCCAGAAGCGGCCGGCCGGCTGGATACTGCGCGGATTTTGAAAGGCCCGGATATGCGAATCCCGCGCCGGACCGAGCTTTCGGGATGGGTTTCGGACGGGGCCGGGGATTTGGCGACCGCGGTGCGGGCGGTCGTGGATGGCGACACATGTTTTACGCCACGGGCAGGCCGGGATGGATGCGTTTCGGCGGGTACGCCGCACCATATGAGAAGCCCGATCCCAACCTGGAGAAACAGGCGCTCAAGGATCAGGCCGAGGCGTTGCAGTCGGAACTGGACTTCATCAAGAATCGCCTTGCCAAAATCGAGACCCCAATCGCGGCGGAATGACCCTGCGATGTGATGTAGAAGAAGGAGTCAAAAGTTGAAAATAGTCCTGACAACATCGGGAAATGATATCAATGCGCCGCTGGACAGTCGTTTCGGCAGAGCTCCAAAGTTTCTCGTCTACAACCTGGATAGCGAGACTTTCGAAGTGGTCGGCAACCAGCAGAACTTGAATGCGGCACAGGGCTCCGGAATTCAGTCGGCGGAGACCGTGGCAAGGTTGGGAGCAAAGGCTCTCGTAACCGGGCATTGCGGCCCAAAGGCCTTTCGAGTTCTTACCGCTGCCGGGATAAGGATATACCACACCGATGCGCCCACGGTCGCCGAAGCAATCAAGCAATACCGCTCCGGGAAGCTTACCGAGGCGAAAACCGCAGATGTCCAGGGGCACTGGGCATGACAAGTACCGCTATTACCTGCAAATTCATCGGCGTGATCCGCAGCGAGCATATAGTCGCGGATCAGACACCCATTCAGCCGGCCTATGCGAGTGGCTGCAAGGGTCGAGTGGAGATCCTTCCTGAGTTGGCGGAAGGCCTGCGCGACCTCGAAGGTTTCTCGCACATTTATCTTGTCTATCACTTCCACCAGGGCGGGCCGACGCGCCTTGTGGTGAAGCCGTTCCTCCAGGACATCGAAAGAGGGGTGTTTGCAACCCGTGCAACCTGCAGGCCCAACCCTATCGGGCTGAGCATTGTGGAATTGGTTTCTCGCGAGGGAAACGTGCTTCACATCAACAATGTGGACATTCTGGATGGCACTCCTCTCCTGGACATCAAGCCGTATACGGCCAAGTTTGACCGCATCGATACCACGCGCAACGGCTGGCAGGATGAGGTGGACGAGGAAACGGCCAGACAAAGAGGCAGGCGCGGTTATATCGATGTTCCGACAAGACGTCCAGATGGTGGCGTCCCATGATTCTCGCGGTCGCTTCAGGCAAAGGCGGAACCGGCAAAACGACGGTTTCAGTAAACTTGGCGCGGGTGCTTGGCTCGGCCGTGCGGCTTCTGGACTGCGATGTGGAGGAGCCGAATTGCCATCTGTTTCTCGATGGTGACCTGCGCGAGGAGGAAATCGTCACCACTCCGGTTCCGCAGGTGGATGAGTCGCTTTGCGACGGCTGCAGCGAATGCGGCCGGTTTTGCCAATACCACGCCATAGTCTCGTTCGGGACCAAGCCGCTCATCTTCCCCGAGATGTGTCACGGCTGCGGCGGATGCGCGAAAGTATGTCCCAAACAGGCGATTCGTGAGACCGACAGACGCATAGGTGTTGTCGAGACGGTGCAGGCAGGAAACATCACGCTGATTCAAGGCCGGCTCGACGTCGGCGTGGCCATGGCGCCGCCGCTAATCCGTGCCGTGAAGGCCCGCCTGCGAAACGGCATGCCCGCGATCCTGGATGCGCCTCCGGGAACTTCCTGCCCGGTGATCACTACGCTCCGGGGAACGGATTTCATCGTGCTGGTCACGGAGCCGACGCCCTTCGGCCTCCACGATCTGAAACTCGCGGTGGTCGTGGTCCGGGAGCTCGGGACTCCGTTCGGCGTGGTGGTCAATCGTGTCGGGATCGGTGATGAGCGGGTGCAGACATTCTGCAGGGAAGAAAACATCCCCATTCTCCTGGAAATTCCGGATGACCGGCGGATCGCCGAAGCCTATTCCAAAGGGCGTCTGATCGTGGAAGCGCTCCCGGAATACCGAGGGCTCTTCGAAAGTCTGATCGCGAAGACCATGAATCTGAAGAGTGCTGGGAGGATTTGAGGCATACAGACTTAAAATCCATTGAGGATGTAATCGCTGAGCGTTTTGCTGTTCGCACGGAATATTTCCTCGGCGTGAAGGAAAATGACGTATTCGAGAGCGCGAATGCGGCCGAGGCGGCATGGTGCATCATTTTGGGCACGAAGCGGGCGTCGGATTAGAGGAAGATGAACATGCATGAGCTGGTGGTCATCAGCGGCAAGGGCGGGACGGGCAAGACGAGCTTGACCGCATCCTTTGCCGTGTTGGCCGACCGGCCGGTTATCGCCGATTGTGACGTGGACGCGGCGGACTTGCACCTTGTCCTCTCACCGCGGATTGAAGAACGTCACGACTTCTATAGCGGTCATGAGGCCGTCATTCGCCAGGACGACTGCAACGGCTGTGGCGCGTGCCTGGAGCATTGCCGGTTTAGTGCGGTGAAGATGAACGGAAGATTCGCGGGCGGGGGCGCGTTTACCGTTGATCCCGCCTCTTGCGAAGGCTGCGCCGTGTGCGTCCGGTTCTGTCCGGAACGAGCCATCGCTTTTCCGGAGCGCCTCTGCGGCGAGTGGATGATATCGGAGACCCGCTGCGGCCCCATGGTCCACGCGCGCCTGGGTGTCGCGGCTGAAAATTCCGGCAAACTGGTTTCCATGGTACGCCGGGAAGCACGCCGCATCGCCGAGGAGGAAAACCGCTCTTTGATCATTGTCGACGGCCCGCCGGGGATCGGCTGCCCGGTGATCGCGTCGGTAACAGGCGCTTCGCTGGCACTGGTTGTCACGGAACCGACGGTGTCGGGTGAGCATGATCTGGAGCGTGTACTCTCCCTGACGAGACACTTCGGCATGCCGGCAGCGGTCTGTGTGAACAAGTGGGACCTCAACACCGACATTACTGAGCAAATCGAAAACAAAGCACGGCAGGCAGGCGCGCGAGTGGCAGGCCGCATCCAGTATGACCGCGCCGTGACTCTGGCTCAGATACAGGCGCGGGCGGTAGTGGAGTTGGAGGCATGCTCCGCGGCGGCAGAGATCCGCAGACTCTGGGAATCTTTGATAAAAGATGGGACCCGCACATTGAGTCAGATAGAACAACAGTGAGGATTGATTGGGTCAAACGGAAAACCGTGCCCTGGGTCAACGCCTGAGCCTGAGGCTCGTTGAAATGAGGGTGGGTGAGTTTGGAACCGTCTTCAAAGCTTACATCCGGGAACAAGCGACGGCAAAATGAGAGCTCCGCCTATGGTGAGCGTTAGGTACATCATAATGAAATAACCGACTCATAAAATCCAGGCAGGCAATTTGATGACCGCGGACCGGGCCAGTGATTATCGCGGAGAAGATGCGACTCTGTATGAGCAACAGGTCATGGAACGCTGTTGGCACGGCCATGAAATCCTCTTTGGTCTGATGTACGAGTTTGTCAATCCAAAAGAGACTCTATTGGATATCGGAATTGGGACTGGTCTTAGCTCATTGCTATTCCACAAAGCGGGATTGCAGATTTCCGGCTTTGACAGCTCCCAGGAAATGCTGGCAGGATGCACATCAAAAGGCTTCTCAGCGGAACTAATCCAGCATGATTTGCGGAATGTGCCCTACCCGTACGAAAAGGATTCGTTCAACCATGTCATATCGCTGGCCGTCTTGAATTTCTTTGATGATCTTGCACCAGTCTTCAAAGAAGCATCGCGTATTATCAAGCCAAGGGGCGTATTCGGCTTTACCGTGGAGGAGCAAAAACCAGGACAAACACCTCAATACACCATGAGGGTTGATACAACCTCAGCCAAGACCCCTGAGCAATTCGAGATCACAATGCACCGGCACAGTGACCATCATGTTAGGACGCTATTGGCGAATGTCGGTTTCCTAGTGCTTGGGGACTTTGATTTCCTGGCAGATAGATATCCAGAGCAGGGAATAGAAGTGCGGTTCAAGGTGTATATTGCCCGGAAAAGAGGGAGCATCTAATGAAATAAGGACATTGGGGATACTTGAAACCATCTTGATTTTTTGGGGACAATGGATATGGAATGCACTCATCTTGAAGGATTTTCCGCAGTGGCGCGTGATCACGCCTCACATCCGCGCAATCATGGTTCGCTCAGAGATTTCAACGGTCACACGCGCATCACCGGACCCTGTGGAGATACCATGGAGTTCTGGTTGGCTGCACAAAACGGAAAAGTGGAACGTATCTCATTCATTACGGACGGTTGTGGATCCTCGCTGGCTTGTGGGAGCATGGCCACGAGCCTGGCCGAAGGCAAGCGCGTCGAGGATGCGGTGGCACTAAACCAGAAAAACATTCTCGATGCACTCGGCGCATTTCCCCCGGAGTTCGAGCATTGCGCCCTCCTGGCAGCGAATACCCTCAAGGCGGCGTGCGAGGACTATCTGAACCGTCAAAGGGGGTCCCGGAAGGAGTCACGCGGCGCGCAGGCGACCTGCGACACCTGCGGGGACAAGGAGTGCTCGGCGTCCGAGCGCAAGAAAGACGAAAGCGAAGAGCAGTTCGCGGATCGCCGGCAACTCCAATCCCGTCTCTGCCGCATCCGGCACAAAGTGATGGTGCTGTCGGGCAAAGGAGGCGTCGGCAAGAGCACGGTCGCCGTGAATCTGGCCACGGCCCTGATGATGTCGGGAAAGCGCGTGGGATTGCTGGACGTGGACATTCACGGCCCGAGCATTCCCACCATGTTGGGGCTTGAGCGGCAGATGATACAGGGGTCCGAGGACGGATTGCTTCCCGTTGATCTGGGCGGCATGAAGGTCATGTCCCTTGGCTTCATGTTGCGGAATCAGGACGATGCGGTGATCTGGCGTGGGCCTTTGAAAATGGGGGTCATTAAGCAGTTCCTGAAGGACGTGGATTGGGGAGACCTCGACTATTTGATTATCGATTCCCCGCCGGGCACCGGGGATGAGCCGCTTTCCGTATGTCAGCTCATCGAACGATTGGACGGCGCCGTGATCGTCACGACCCCGCAGAAGGTAGCTGCGGTGGATGTACGCAAGTCCATTACGTTCTGTCGCCACCTCCAGGTGCCGGTGCTCGGAGTTGTTGAGAACATGAGCGGATTTGTGTGCCCAAAGTGCGGTGAAGTCAGCCAAATCCTGTGTTCGGGCGGCGGCAGGCGCATCGCCGAAGACATGGGTGTGCCGTTCCTCGGCTCCATCCCCATGGACCCGAAGATCGCCGAAGCCTGCGACAGCGGTCGTGCTTTCATTCATCATGGCGCCACGACACCCATGGCGGAGGTCATGCGAAGTATCATCAATCCCATCGCCGCATTGGACGAGACCCATGTTCCGGCGGGCACGATGGAAAAACAATAAAGTAAGGAGAACCACCACATGAGAATTGCAATTCCTCTGGCAAACGGGAAACTTGCCATGCATTTCGGTCATTGCGAACGTTTTGCCCTTGTCGACGCGGATGCCGCCGAGAAGAAGGTCGTCAGTCGGGAGGACATCGAGGCTCCTCCGCATCAGCCGGGATTATTGCCTTCCTGGTTGGCGGAACGCGGCGCGACGATGATCATCGCCGGCGGCATGGGGCAGCGCGCCCTCGGGCTGTTCGCCGAACAGGGCATTCAGGTGGTGCTCGGGGCTGCAGCCGAAACGCCGGAGAGACTGGTATCGGATTACCTCGCGGGCGCGCTCCAGGCTGGCGAGAACGCCTGCGACCACTGAAAATCCTGCGGGCCTCAGCCACAAAATTGGAGTGGTGTGCCGCAGGCGTTCGAACCATTGCGACGCTCGCGGTGCGATGGGAACCAATGATGGCCAACACCCTAAAGTATGTTTTCCGACCGGTGCCCTCGCGGCGCCTGGGGCGCTCGCTAGGGCATCGATTTGATACCTTACAAAACCTGCAGCTACGACTGTATCTACTGCCAGCTTGGGCGGACCGTCGAGAAGACCCTCATTCGAAAGGAATACGTGCCTATCGAAGATGTCCTTAACGAAACCGCGGAGCGGCTTGCCGAAGGAGTTGAACCGGACTACATCACGTTGTCTGGTTCGGGGGAGCCGACACTCTACAGCCGTCTGGATGAATTGATCGCGGGCATCAGGCGGCTGACCCGGACGCCGGTTGCCGTATTGACGAACGGCTCTCTTTTATGGTTCCCGGAAGTGCGGCGCGGTCTGTTGGAAGCCGATGTTGTGATCCCTTCCCTAGATGGGGGCAGCGAAGACCTCTTTCAAACGGTAAACCGGCCTCACCCGGATCTCGACTTTGCGGAAGTCTTGTCGGGCATGGGGTTATTCCGTGAGGAATTCGGAGGACAGATCTGGCTGGAGGTCTTTCTGTTGAGCGGCCCAAGAAGCATTCGAGGCAGCACTGATGATTCGTGACGTCATTCTCTATCCGAACCGGCGCCTGGAGACACCCTGCGACCCGGTCGCGGAATTCGACACCTCCGGCCTGCACCAGCTCGTGGCAGACCTGTTTGAAACCATGTATTTTCACGAGGGTCTGGGGCTGGCCGCGCCGCAGATCAGCGTCATGAAACGGGTGGCAGTGATCGATCCCTCTTCCGGCAGGGGCCCGGGGAATAAGATCGTCCTTATCAATCCAAGCATTACCGAGGCGCAGGGCACACAATGCAACGAGGAGGGTTGTCTTTCCTTCCCCGATTTCGTTGAACGAATCACCCGCTCGATGAGCGTAATTGTGGATGCCAGGGATTCCACGGGCGCAGCTGTTCACCTGCAGTGCGACGGCATGTTGTCCCATGCGCTCCAGCACGAGATTGATCATCTAAACGGGATTCTATTCCTCCGGCGCATGAGCTCGCTGAAACGCGAGCTGATCCGCCGCAAGATTCGCAGGATGCTCCATGCAGGCAATTGGAGCTCGGTTCGAGGATCCCGGTGATTCCGTTCAGCATCTTTTCTCAGTTATTCGAAAGTAGTGCAGAAATGCACGGAAAAGACGGCGAACATCCACTGAAGGTTTTCCCGCGGTGGCGCGTGAACAGGCCGCGCTCGGGGCTACAGCCGAAACGCCGGAGAGACTGGTATCGGATTACCTCGCGGGAGCGCTCCAGTCGGGCGAGAACGCCTGTGACCACTGAAAAGCCCGCTTCACTCAATCGCATACAAAGAGTTCAGCGTGGCGTAGTTTTCGGAGACATTAAGCGCTATGGCCTGCTGCGCATGTGGTATTGTAAAGGTCCGCTCGCACGGAGGTGCAGATATGCATTCGTTGAGAGTGCTCTACATTAGCGGATCCCTCGGTCTCGGTCACGTGACTAGGGATCTTGCCATCGCTCAACAGCTCCGCCAGCAACTCCCACGCATAGACATTAGTTGGCTAGCGGTCCACCCGGCGACCCTTGTGCTGGAGCATGCTGGAGAGACCGTCTTGCCAGAGGCCTCCAGCTATACTAATGAGAATGTGTTTGCCGAACAAAGCGCCCAGGGATCCAAGCTGAACTTATTGAGCTACCTTCTGAAGTCCAAGGGTGCATGGCAGCAAAATATTGAGCTGTTTGCGAAGATCGTCTGCGCTCAGCAGTTCGACCTTGTAATCGGTGATGAGACCTATGAGATTAGCCTTGCGTTGCGGAAACCTCCCGAACTGAAGAGATTTCCGTTTGTTATGATTTTTGATTTTGTGGGCCTTGACGCAATGACGAACAACCCACTCGAAAGGCTGGGGGTCTACCTCTGGAATCGTGTGTGGTCGCATGACTACAGAAAGAAACAAAAGCCCTCGTACGATCTCGGATTGTTTGTCGGTGAACCAGCTGATGTTCCGGACAAGCCATTTGGCTTCATGTTACCGAGCCGCCGTCAGTTCGCGACCGCGATGTATAGATATGTAGGTTATGTCTTTCCCTTCGACCCCTCGGCCCTTGCTAATCGGGGGGACCTCCGAAAGGGCCTCGGATACGGCCCGGAACCTCTCGTGATCGTCTCAATTGGAGGAACCTCCATCGGCAAAAAACTCCTTGAGCTATGCGGTGAGGCATACGAAATTATACGCGAGAAATTCCCGTCACTTCATATGGTGTTCGTTGCCGGTCCTCGAGTGGCAATCGACCCTCTTCGACTTCCGAAAGAGGTGGAGGTCAGGCAATTCATCCCTGACTTGTACAAGCATTTTGCCGCATGCGATGTGGCGATCGTGCAGGGAGGTGCAACATCTACGCTCGAGCTCACTGCTCTGAACCGGCCCTTTCTGTACTTCCCCTTGGAGGGACACAGCGAGCAGGCCAGTGTCGCCAGGATCTTGACGAAACGTGGAGCGGGTGTCCAGATGCGATACTCAGATTCAAGTCCAGCCTCGCTGGCTGAGAAAATATCAAGTATGCTCGGCATTCCGGTTTCCTACCCCAAGATCCCTGCCGATGGAGCACAAAGAGCCGCACAACTCATCGTTCAGCTCTTAGAGAAATCCAGACAGCCGGTTCCAGGCCCATGACCGCACAAAGGATAGGGAAAGAACCGGAAAATGGCTGCCGGTGATCAGAGGCAGTGGGACTCGAAGATGAATGGCATGAAGAGGACGATTCTAGAGGATTTGTTGGGGCAGCTCTCGGATGATGCTCCGGTGCGCTCCGTACTGGTCGGCGCACACTGGACGGTGGTGTGCAGCCGCTTTTGCGGCCTGGCCTCGACTGTACTTGAGGAGAAACGGCACGATCATGCCCGAGCCAGGGTGCGGGATGCAGGGTGTTTGCATCTGAAGAGCGGCCGCGAGCTGGCTGAATATGCTCGCTCCGACAATCCGGTTGAGGCCGGCATCGGGGTGGCGACGATCAATTCGTTGCTGCAGGTAGATGAGCGACAGGCTTTGGAAATCAACGCTGCCGAAGTCCTGATCAAGCACGGCCGCGGCCTGCATGTCGCACTGGTTGGGCACTTCCCTTTCATTCCAAGATTGCGCGATGCGGCAGTACAACTCTGGGTCATCGAGAAGCATCCGGCGGAGGGAGAATACCCTGCAGCCGCCGCTGCCGATCTGATCCCCCGAGCGGAAGTGGTTGCACTGACGGGCAGCGCGCTGATCAACCATACGCTGGACGGTTTGCTGTCACTTTGCCGTCCCGGGGCGACAGTGATAGTGCTGGGGCCCAGCACGCCGCTATCGCCAGTTATGTTCGATCACGGGGCAACGATAATCTCCGGCGCACGTGTGGTCGACGAAGAAATGGTTTTGCGCACCGCCGGGCAGGGCGCAACCTTTCAGCAAGTCCAGGGGGTCCAACTGCTGACGCTGGCCCCCGATCATGACCTCGGCGGCGGCCTGCCTGCTCAAGCGATCCGGCTCTAACAGACTGACCCGACAGCCAAGTCCGAGCCGGCCTCGGATGACCAAAGTTGAGTAGAGGCTGGGCCCGCGACGTCCTCATTAGAAGCAGGAAGACGCGTGCACTCCAGGCGATGCTATTACAACTTGTTTTCGTCCTTCTATGACCGGTTTGTTCGCCTTCATTCTGGTGACCGGCAAGAAAGCATGCGGGCTTTCCTTGCCGAGGTTGCCTGTCTGCAGAAAGGCCAGATGGTCGTCGACCTCTGCACCGGCACAGGCTCCAGTGCATTGCGGCTGGCTCGGCCCGGAATGCGGGTGATCGGAGTTGATTTTTCCGAAGGCATGCTGCGTCAAGCCAGCCGAAAATCCGTTGGCTGTTCCTGGATTCACTGGGTCCAGGCGGACGCACGTGCCCTGCCGATTCTGTCATGCTCTGTGGATCGTGTGACCTGCTCCTATGCCATGTACGAGCTTTCCGGAACTGCGCGGAGCGAGGTTTTGCGAGAAGTAACCCGTATACTCAAGCCCGCAGGAATGTTCATTATGTTGGAGCACCTTCCGCCCAGGCGGCCGGCGGTCAAGCTACTGTACCTCATTCGGATATATCTTCTTGGCAGCAGAGGCGTCAGGTCTTTCGCCGGCTCGGAGGAGAAAGAACTTCGCAGATTCTTCATCCAGGTTGGGACAGTCACATCCCATGGTGGAAAGACCAAGGCAGTCTTCGGCTGTAAGCCAAGCGGGGATGGGCCTCGGGCCTAGAGGCGCCGATATCAATGATGAAATGATCGCTTCCCTCCAGGATGTTGATCCGAGTATGGATGCAAGTTGTCACTGTTGCTGGCTAAATGATGTAAGTATATTATAGATGCAACTGACACCCTATTAAAGGAAAACGGAGAGTAGAAATATGCGATCGGCGAACGCTGCCGGCCTCGTCGTTCTCCTGTCTCTTCTTCAGACAGCGCCGGCTTGCGGGTGCCTTATATGATGAGCAGGCCCCTGTCACTGTTTTTCTGGCTGATTCTCTCCGCGGCTTCGGGGCATGCCGCCTTCGGTCAGGTATCGTCCATCTACGGAAGCCTTCGGGTTTCGGTGGCAGACATCTCCGGAGCACAGGTTCCGAACTGCCCGGTCACGGTGAGGCTGCCCCAACGGAACTGGAGCCGTTCGGCGCTCACAACGTCTTCTGGTGTGTCGTACTTTCCAGCCTTGACGCCGGGCGGCTACGTCGTCTCCGTCGCATTGAACGGCTTTGAACCGCAAGAGGTGGCGGTAAAGATCATGCTGGGACACGAAGCGGTGGTGCAATTCTCGCTGCGGCCGGCGGGCCCGCGCGATAAGGTCACCGTAACCGCAGCCGCCAGCGAAGGAGTGGATTCCCACACGATCCCGATCCACACCCACGTGAATGCCACCGAGATCCAGGGATTGCCGATCAATCAGCGCAACTTCCTCGACTTCGCTTTGCTCGATTCCGCGGCACAGCGAGACACGCTGCGGGTGCATGCCGTGGCGGGGACCTCCGGCTTCAATGTGACGGGCCAGCGTCCCCGCAGCAACTCGTTGCAGCTGGATGGAGCCGATCTGAACGATGAGACGACCGGAGGCGTCCGCGGCGGCGTCCCCATGGAGGCGGTGCAGGAATTCCAGGTATTGACAAGTGGCTACCAGGCTGAGTACGGCCGCGCGTCGGGCGGCGTGGTGAACGTTATCACGAAAACGGGCGACAATGCCCTTCACGGCAGTGTCTTCGCATTTCTCCGCCACCGTAGTCTCGACGCAACCAACGCCTTATCCGCCGTCAAAGACCCACCCTACACCCGGACACAGTACGGTGTCAGTGTGGGGGGGCCATTACGGGTTGACCGCACGTTTTTTTTCGCCTCGTTTGAACAATTGCGCCGCCAGGAGAGCGGATTCTCCCGAATTGGTTTGAATCCCGAAGTTTTGGGCTTGACGCCGCAACAGCAGGCACTCGCGACCGGCCAACCCTCCCACCCCGCCGTCCGCGCCGCGCTGCGCGGGGCCGCAATCGCCTGGACCGGGCTCGATCCCGATACCCAGGCCCCTCCCGCCTACAAAGTCACTCCGCTCGAGCGTCTCGGGGGAGTCTATCCCATAAGCCAGAGGACTGGTTCTTACATGCTGCGGCTTGACCACGAGGCCTCTGCCACGCACCGTCTGACGGCCCGGCTCAACTACGCTCACGACAAGCTCAGTTCCCTCGAGGCCCAGAACAATGACCAGATTTCCGGCCTGCTGGCATTGGAGCGAACCGCGGCGCTGACGACCCTCGATCCAACGGCGGTTCTGACCCTCAGTTCAGCCTTAAGCCCGCGCCGTCTCAACGACCTGCGGGTGTCGTGGAGCCAGCGAAAGTTCGACATGAGGCCGAACAGCCAAGGCGCACCAGTGAATATTCCCGGTGTCGCGTTTCTGGGCCGGGAGAGCATTCTGCCGCACTATCGGACGGAGCGGCACTTTCACATCGACGATTCGATCGCCCTCTCTCTCGGGTCGCACACCCTCAAGTTCGGCGGTGACCTGATGTTTTGTCCCACCCATGTCGAATACCACAGGTTGACGAACGGTTTGTTCACCTTCGGACCCCAAGCGGCACCGGGCGCGCCTGAGGGCTCTCCGCAACTCACTCCGGTGCAAGCCTACGGCCTCGGGTTGGCAGCCAACTTCGTGCAGCAATTCGGCGATCCTCGTGCGGATGCGGGAAAGATCAGCGCGGGCGGCTTCCTTCAGGATAGCTGGCGCATCTCGCAGAGAATGACCCTTGACTTCGGATTCCGCTACGACCTCGAGCGGACTCGTTCCTTGACGCCGGGTTCTCCTGCCACGCAGCGGGTTTTCGATACGCTGGCGCTCCGCCGCTCGCCGCCGGTGGACGCGAATAACTTGCAGCCGCGGGTGGGCTTTGCGCTCCAGGCGTTGACCGGGGGCAGGCTCACCCTGCGCGGATCTTACGGCATCTTCTACGACCGTCTCTTGAACCTTGCCACATATCTGGCTGCAACGGGTGATGGTGAGCAAATGACCCGGATCATCCTTCCCGGCGCAGCTGCGGCCGCTGTCTTTCAGTCGCCTGCCCAGAAGCTGGCTGCCTATCCGGGCGGCGAGACGCCGACCGGGCTGATCGCTTTCTCCAGAGACTGGGCACTGGGCAACACGCAGCAGGCCAACTTCGTCCTGAGCAGCCACGTGCGGCCCGGGTTGACGCTGGACGCCGGCTATGTTTGGGTGAAGGGGACGCACCTGCCACGCTCGCGGGACTTCAATCCGCCTGACTCGGCTCGGGCGGCCGCTTTCCTGGCGGCCGGGAACAGCCAGCCGGACCTTCTCCGCTTCAATTTCTTCCGGCCCGCCGCCGAAGTTTCCGAAGCGATGGCGTTCGAGGGAAGCGCCAGTTCAACCTATCACGGCCTGCGGCTTTCATTGCGCGGACGTTTGACATCGATTCTCAGTGTCAGCTGTTCGTACACCCTTTCGAAGGCGATCGATGATGCCGAGGAGATTTTTCCCCACACCAGGGCCCAGGACACGGGGAACTTGCGTGCTGAACGCGGGCTTGCGCTCTACGATCAACGTCAGAGGCTCGTCGTGTCCGGCCTCTATGAAGTCAAGTGGCGCGGCGCGCGTCCCGCTCTCGCGTCCTGGCTAATCGACGGCTGGGTTCTGGCGCCATTTCTCGAAGTCGGCAGCGGCCGGCCTGTGAATGTGCTCCTCGGCTTCGACAACAATCTCGATCAGGAACCGGGCAGCGATCGTCCCAACGTAGTTCCGCCGGGGACTGCGGGAGGGATTTCGACAAGGCTCGGCTGGTTTGCAGTGCCACCCCCGGGCGTTGCCGGCAATTTGGGGCGAAATGCTTTCGTAGGACCTCGCTTCGCATCCCTTAACCTCCGATTGCAGAGGAACGTTGCACTGACGGACTTCCTCAGTTGCCAGTTCATCGCCGAGGCATTCAACCTGTTCAACCGCACGAACGTACGAACTGTAAATCCAAACTACCAACTGGCCGGCGAACCGCTTTCTGCCTTCGATCCCCGGCAGATCCAGTTTGGGGTTCGCCTGCGATTCTAATCTGCGCACAAACGACCGAAAGGAGATAATGGCATGTACCCTTCGGCCTCTGCCACCCGCTCGCGCTCGATGGGCTTGGGGCAGAACGAGGGAATGCTCTTTGCGCCAGGTTTATCGGAGCAGGCTTTGATACTGCAGAGAGCACATCTGAATAGCAGTTCGATATCCTGAACTTCCTTCCTGATCTGGTGCGTTAGCATTCGCACGACTTTGCCGTTTCTGTGGTTCTCGAGCGCGTAAATATTGACAAGTGTTTGGCATTTTTTGATAATGGTAGTTCAGCCTTTCTTTGTTGGATGGCAGCCATTTTCGTGGAGAAAGACGGCATGAACCGCGAGTTCCCCATCATCAGCCTCAACTGAGGGCGAGGCCTGGAGCCCGGTGGGCTCCCAGACACATTCGGCCCTCGGGTGTATATGCCCGCTTGATCCTCTCCGCCTCCACGGGCGGTCGGCGGCGCAACACGCTACCGACGGCCCAAGGAGGAAGTCATGAGCGACAACAAGACCGTGGACTGCCGGGGGCTGGCTTGCCCGCAGCCGGTGATCCATACGAAAGACGCGCTTCTGGGCGCCACCTCACCTTTCCTGGTAATCGTGGACAATGAGGCGTCCTGCACCAACGTGAGCCGCTTCGCCGAGAGCCAGAGCGCCCGGGTGTCCGTGGCACAGCAGGGCGGCGAGTTCCATCTGACGATTCAGCCTGGCCATGGGCCTCGAACTTCCGAGGAGCCGTCCGTCGCCTGCACATGCGCGAACACGAGCGCGAAGAACCTGGTGGTTTACGTCTCGTCTGTGGGCATGGGCCGCGGGGACGAGGATCTCGGCGCGATCCTGATGACTGCTTTCCTGGATACGCTGAGTCATTTTAAGGGGGAGCTCTCGCATGCGATCTTCGTCAACGCAGGCGCGAAGCTCGCGGTGGAGGGATCTCCCGTGCTCGAACAGGTACGACAGCTCGAGCAGATCGGCGCCGAGGTGCTGGTATGCGGCACATGTCTGAACCACTTCGGCATCAAGGACAAGCTCGCCGCTGGAAGGGTCTCCAACATGTATGCGATCGTTGAGACGCTGTCGAAGGCAGGGAGGATCATTCGGCCATGAGCGATGCGAATGACATCAAGCTTACCCGGGGCGTTAAGGCGGCCGGCTGAGCGAGCAAGCTGCCTCCAGGGGACCTGGAGGCCGTGCTCGCCGGCCTGCCCATAGGCAAACACCCCGACCTGCTGGTGGGTTGGGGCACGGGGGACGATGCCGGGGTCATCCGCGTCAGGGATGACCTCGCCTTGATCCAGACGGTGGACTTCTTTACGCCGATTGTCGATGATCCGAGGACCTTCGGCCGTATCGCCGCCGCCAACTCCCTGAGCGACGTCTACGCCATGGGAGGCACGCCGCTCACTGCGATGAACATCGTCTGCTTTCCGCGCCGGAGCCTGCCTCTGGAAGTGCTCCGCGACGTGCTGCTGGGCGGCCTCCTCATTGCCGTTGCCGGCGATTGCGCGGAGGCACTCCACGCGGCGCTGGAGCGCCGACGGATTCCTCACCCCGAGATCGGTTGCATCAAATCGGCCGATGTTGGAAGGATCACCTTGCTTCCGTAGCCCAGGGCATAAACTGAATAGCAAGAAACAGATTTTTTTGTAAAAAGCACGGCCGCAAAAGTAGGGAAGGTCCCGCGGGTCGCCGAGGCGCTCCCGCACAGCGAAGGCGCTGCGTATAACCGAGAAGCGAAATCCCAGCATGCCTGCGGGACTTGCGCATGGGGTCGTATCAGGCCACGATGGATCGAGACAATATAGCTCGAACCGGAGTCAAGGAGACCCCCTGGGGTAGAGAGGCGTAGGCCTCTTGAGCAGCGGCACACGGACGCACGGGGGATCCTGGACTCAGAACCAGGCGTATTCCCGTAAAAGAAGTGTGCGAAGGGCAGAGGCAAACTGAACGGCTGCGAGGGGATGCCGGGAGCAGGCTTAACCGAGACGCCGTCCAGCAGACCCTGTCTGCCATGCTGGCCTCGAAACCGTACTGGGGAAAACCCACCGTACGGGATTTTAGGGGGGACGATGGAAACGTCGGCATCATTCGAAGCCCGGTCCGCGCCATCTTCCTACCCGACCACCCAGTATCGGTATGCAAAGAACCTGGTTTTTCGCGTCGAGCTCGCGAAGAGCAATGAGAAAACGATTTTCTATTTTTACATTTCGCGAGGATTCTAGCCCGCGTTTCTCACCCGAGCCCATCGGGTACTTCTTCGACAGCAGGGCAACGGTCAGTTGATTTTGGGGCGGAGATCTTCCGGATCATTTCCCTGAACCAGCGGTCGCAGCAGCAATTCTAGCTGCGAGATATTTGCCATAGTATTCGAATACGTAATCCTTGAGCGGGCCGTGCCCCCCTATCGAGTAGTAATCATACTGCTCCATTTCCTGGAAGGCTTGATCCGCAGTCCAGGAATCGTGGGTGATGCGGTAAATGGCCGTCATTTCCCCGGTGCGATGCCTGCCGCCGGCACAGTGGACAAAGACCGGCCAGTTTTGCGGGTCATTGACGAGTTGGAGAAAATGTTTCGTTTGCCCGTCGGTTGCGGGCCGCCTGCTGGAAAGAGGAATATTGAAATACTGCATGCCCGCGTTGCGAACCCATGCCGGTTCCCCGCTATCTCCGTCTTCCTGGAGATCGATGACCGTTTTTATTCCCAGCCGCTGCAATTCTATGAATCCAGCGACATTCGGCTGTGCGCCGCGGTAATAGTTTTGGTTGATCTGACCAAAATTATCGATGCGGATGCGAGGACCAGCTGCGTCTCCGACCCATTTGCCGAGCGGTAGCATTGGGGTGAGCAGGAGCGTTATGCAGGCACACAAAAAGACCCAATTTCTGGGCCTTCTCACCTGATTCGGTTGACACATTTCAACCTCGCTGCGATTCCGCACTTTTGGCGTGATTCACGAAGAGCCGGTTCAGTTGCCAATCTTAATAATGATGCTCACGGCATCCAGGAGTTACAAGTAAAAGGCAGATCCTTGGATCAGGTGATCGGCATGATGCGCATGTTCCTCGTTCGCAGGATCATTTGGGTCTAAGATCAGCAGCTGTAGGCTTTACAGTAACTCAGGAGCACCCCAAGAAGTTTACATAACGAATTCAGGATTCTTGAACTCCTACAACCCGGAAGCTGGGGAAGCGCAACAGCCGGACTCCGATCCCAAAAGGCATTTTGTTCAGACTATCCACTTTTCTCCTTTATATCAGGTTCGCAGCCTGGAGCAGGCTCTGATTGCCGAGGATGTCCGGCGTGGAGCCGTCCGCGATGATTCTCCCCTTGCTGAGCACAAGCGTGCGCGAAGTGATCGTGCGCAGGAAATCGAGGTGATGGCTGGTCACGATCGTAGTAACGGCGATCTGTGCCAACAAGTCGGCAAGCTGACGCGTTGACCGCCCATCCAGTTCGGCCGTGGGCTCATCCAACAGGAGAAGCTCCGGCGATGTGCTCAAGGCCGCAGCAATCGATGCGCGCTTCTGCTCGCCAATGCTCAGCTTGGTTGCCTGACGTCCCGCCAATTCATGCAGGCCGAGCTTGTCCAGCATATCCAGTGCCATTCGCCGCGCCTCGGATATCCCCAAACCACGATTGACCAATGGAAGAGCCACATCGTCCAAGAGCGCGGGCATGAAAAGCTGGTCCTCCGGATTCTGGAAAACCATGGCAATCCGCGCCAGTGCTCTCTTGCTGATTTCTTCCCCAAAAAAGCGAATGGAGCCGCTGGCTTTGAGCAATCCTAAAAGACACC
>Ga0315277_10000473_pt1 | contig 64088 bp, 70 predicted proteins | sample YL17G05_15_MG_FD_203695 | JGI IMG/M metagenome (GOLD analysis project Ga0315277, IMG submission 203695) | Sediment microbial communities from Yellowstone Lake, YNP, Wyoming, USA - YL17G05_15 | ecosystem: Environmental > Aquatic > Freshwater > Lake > Sediment | place: USA: Wyoming | collected...
CGCCGCAGATGTGCCCCCCGTACCCCCCACGCTCGCGGGGAGTGAATCCCCGCTCGCTTGTTTTTCGCGGGGGGCTCTGCGGCCCCCGTCGTACATTGCGGGGGGTCCCGCGCCGCTCCAGCCACCCCTCCCGGGCCGCCGCCGCAGAAGTGCCCCCCGAACCCCTCAACTTCGTCCCGCCCTGCCGTGCACCGGACTCGCTTGTCTATCGCGGCGGTCCCGCGTCCGCTCCCCGGCCACCCGGACGCTCTTGACCCTACGAGCCGCGGGCGCCGAACTGAGGTACACTTCCAGGCGCTCACCCTGGGGGCGGGCGGATGCGGCGGCTGCGCCCGGGTGGTGTCGGAATGGGCTGGTTTGTAAGCAAGAATTGTGCCGTAGTGTAGGAAGGGCTTAGAAACACAAGATGTTGGGGCGGGTGCCCATCGAGGACCCCATATGTTGCGGTGACCCCCTTGACAAGCATGTCAGGGCGCTCTAGATTCGATTCGAAAAGTTCAAGTATCACTTGAACTCTTGATTTTTTCGGGAAGGGGGCTGGGATGTCTGCGGAACCATCTTCGCTTGCCGTTGCCGCCAGTCGCCGCCCCGATGCGCAGGGAGTGTCGGTGCGGCGCCTGTTCACCGATGGGGAGCACCACCCCTTCGACCTGGTGCGGTGGGAGCTGCGCACCGCCCGCATCACCGGCAGCGACGGCGCGGTGGTTTTCGAGCAGACCGACGCGGAGGTCCCCGAGTTCTGGTCACAGACCGCGACCAATATCGTCGCGCAGAAGTACTTTCATGGGCACCTCGGCACCCCAGAGCGGGAGAGCTCGGCGCGCCAGCTGATCTCCCGCGTTGTGGGCACGATCGTGGAGTGGGGGCGCACGGGCGGGTACTTCGCCGACGCCGCCTCCGAGCACGCCTTCGAGCACGAGCTGTGCCACCTGTTGCTGCACCAGATGGTCTCGTTCAACTCGCCGGTTTGGTTCAACGTCGGCATCGAATCTCGTCCCCAGTGCTCCGCGTGCTTCATCAACTCGGTGCGCGACTCGATGGACTCGATCCTGGACCTCGCGAAGACCGAGGGGATGCTGTTCAAGTACGGCTCGGGCACCGGATCGAACCTGTCCGTCCTGCGATCCTCGCGTGAGCCGCTTGCGGGCGGCGGCACCGCCTCGGGGCCGGTTTCATTCATGCGCGGTTTTGACTCCTTCGCCGGCGTCATCAAGTCGGGTGGCAAGACCCGGCGCGCGGCCAAGATGGTGATCCTCAACATCGACCACCCGGACGTCGCGCAGTTCATCAGGTGCAAGGCGGAGGAGGAGAAGAAGGCTCACGTCCTGATCACGGCCGGTTACCCGCCCGGGTTCGACCAGGAGGGCGGCGCCTATGACTCGATCCAGTACCAGAACGCGAACCACTCCGTGCGTGTGACCGACGAGTTCATGCGGGCCCTCGAGGACGATGGGTGGTGGGAGACCCGCGCCGTCACGACAGGCGACGTGATGGGGCGCTACCGGGCCCGCGAGTTGATGTGCATGATCGCCGAGGCGGCGTGGGTGTGCGGCGACCCGGGCCTCCAGTACGACACCACCGTCAACCGCTGGCACACCTGCAAGAACACGGGCCGGATCAGCGCCTCCAACCCGTGCTCGGAGTACATGTTTCTCGACGACTCCGCGTGCAACCTGGCGTCGTTGAACCTCATGCGGTTCGTGGACGAGAAGGGGAACTTCCTCACCGAGGCTTTCCGCCACGCCGTGGACGTCACGATCCTGGCGCAGGAGATCCTCGTTGACTTCGGCAGCTACCCGACACCCACGATCGCGGCGAACTCGCACGACTACCGGCCGCTCGGGCTCGGCTATGCCAACCTGGGCGCATTGCTGATGGCCGAGGGCATCCCCTATGACTCGCCGGAGGGACGGGCGTACGCGGCCGCAATCACCTCGGTGATGTGCGGCGAGGCGTACCTCCAGTCGGCGCGGATCGCCGAGGCGCTTGGGCCCTTCCCCGGGTATGCGGTCAACCGCGAGCCGATGCTCGAGGTGATTGCGATGCACCGCGACGCCGCGCACCGCGTCCCGACGCGCGGGGTGCCGCTGGAGGTGCGCCGCGCCGCCACGGACTCCTGGGACACCGCGCTCGACCACGGCAGGCAGTTCGGCTACCGGAACGCCCAGGTCACGGTGCTGGCGCCCACGGGCACGATCGGCTTCATGATGGACTGCGACACCACCGGCATCGAGCCCGACCTCGCGCTCGTCAAGGTCAAGCGCCTGGTGGGCGGCGGAACCATGAAGATCGTGAACCAGACGGTGCCCCGTGCCCTCGCGAAGCTCGGGTACGACGAGGAGAGCCGCACCACGATCCTCAAGCACCTCGAGGCCACGGGCACCATCGAGGGCGCGCTCGGCCTCAAGGACGAGCACCTCCCGGTCTTCGACTGCGCGTTCAAGGCGGTGTTGGGCACACGATTCATCTCGCCGCTGGGGCACCTGCGGATGATGGGCGCGGCGCAGCCTTTCCTCTCGGGCGCGATCTCCAAGACCGTGAACGTTCCGGAGAACACGACCCCGGAGGAGATCGAGAAGCTCTACCTCGAGGCGTGGAAGCTGGGCCTCAAGGCAGTGGCCGTCTACCGCGACAACTGCAAGGGCTCTCAGCCGCTGGCCGCAGCGGGCGGGCAGGTCGGGCAGCCCGCGTTCCAGCCGGTCCGGCGCAAGCTCCCGGACGAGCGGGTGGCGATCACCCACAAGTTCTCGGTCGAGGGGCAGGAGGGGTACGTCACCGTCGGTCTGTATGAGGACAACAAGCCAGGGGAGCTCTTCATCACGATGGCGAAGGAAGGGTCCACGCTTTCTGGCGTGATGGACGCCTTCGCGACCGCAATCTCGCTGACGCTGCAGTACGGCGTGCCGCTGAAGTTCCTGGTCAACAAGTTCTCCCACGTGCGCTTCGAGCCGGCCGGGTGGACCAACAACCCCCAGATCCCCTACGCGAAGTCGGTGATCGACTACATCTTCCGCTGGCTCGCCGCAAAGTTCCTCGCCCCCGAGGAGCAGGCGGCCGTTGGCGTGCAGCCGCTGCCGAGCGAGGAGGGCAGGACACCGACGCAACCGACACCGCAGCAGCCCCCGCTGCCGGGGTTCGAGCTGTCGGAGGGGGCGCAGCTGTTCGTAAACCAGGCGGACGCGCCACCCTGTCCGACCTGCGGGATGATGATGGTGCGCAGCGGTTCCTGCTACAAGTGCGACAACTGCGGCACCGTGCAAGGCTGTAGTTAATTCTTCCCCTCGTGCTCGCAGCCCTTCGCGCGCACCGTGCCCCCGCACGCCGCGCGGGCTACGCAAGCATCGCCGCGAAGAACCCCTCCAGGCGGGCGGGCAGGGTGGGCTCGAGGTGGACGTCGGAGTGCCCTCGGCCCGGCAGCACGCAGAGCTCGGTGTGACCCTGCGCGGCGCGGGCAAGGCGGTGAGCGTCGCTCGCCGGCACCACGGTGTCCCGCTCTCCGTGGATCAGCAGCACCCGCCCCGCAACGCGGGTGATCTGCCGCTCCGGCGCGAGCTCGTCGAACCTCGCACCGACCCGCCACTCCATGAAGCGGAAGACGAAGGGCATCGCCGGTGCGAGCCAGGGCTTCCCGAAGCCCATCTCGAGCATGGCCTCGCGCGGGTGGGCAAAGGCGCCCACGGTCACCACGGCGCGAAGCCGCGCATCGTGGGCCGCGGCGTGGATGGCGGCGCTGCCGCCGATCGACAGCCCGAGCACGCCCAGACGGCCGGAATCCACCTCGGCCTGGCGCGCGAGGAAGTCGAGTGCCGCGCAGATGTCCTGCGAGAACTTCTTCATCGATGCATGACCGTCCCGGTCGGAGGCGCCGTGGTGGCGTGCATCGAACGCCAGGAGGTGGTAGCCCATGGGGCGGAGGATCGCGACGTACGGCAGCATCCGCTCGGCGTTGCGCCCCCACCCGTGGACAAGGATCAGGGCCGGCCGCCGCGTCTCGTCGCAGGGGATCCACCACCCGTGCAGCGTCCGCCGGTTGGCGGTCGGGAAGCGCACGTCCGAGAACGGGACGCCGAGGCTCTCCGGGGTGCGCTGCGAGGGAACCCTCCGGTTGCGCCACAGGACGGTGGTCAGCACGATGACGACGACCTGGTACAGGATCAGCGCGCCGAGAAGGCCGAGTGCCCACGCCATGCTTGCAGTGTACCCGTGCGCTGCATATCCTCATTTCCAGGCCGGTTGCCACGGTTGCCAGGGAGGAGAGAGCGATGCCGAAGTGGGTGTGCGCAAAGTGCAGGACTGTCGTCGAAGGCAGGTGTCGTCCCGCCACGTGCCCGAAGTGCAAGGCCCCGAAGGAGCAGTTCAAGAAGAAGGCGTGAGCCCTGCGGGTCGGTCAACGGCTCAGCGGCCGCGCGGCGTTCTACCTGCCTAGCATGCCTTCCTTCAGGCCGGCGTCCACAGGCTTGGCCCCTAGCCAGACGGCGAACATCGCATCGGCGAAGTCCTTGCCCGGGATCACACCGGCTTCTTTGCCCTTCAGCTCCAGCCTGGTGCCGGTGCCGGGGATGTACGTGATCACCGCCTGCTCGCTGCTCGCCATGTCCGGCCAGAGCGCGCAGAACTCGTCGAGGCGGGCCTTGAGCGCCGACAGGACGACCGCCGAGTTCTTCTCGAAGCCCTCGCGCCACGCCTCGGTCAGCTTGTCCTTCTCGACCTTCTTGTAGAGGAAGTGCATCACGACCTGCTTGGCCTCGTCGGCCGCGATGATCGCCGCCGCGTCGTGGCTGGGCGTCGCGAGGTAGAGACCGGCCACGTAGACCTTCACCTTGAGCATCGTCTTGGTGCGCACTCCCATGCCGTTGAGCTTCAGGGTGCTGTCGTTGACGGTCGTTGTGTCCGGCAGCGTGACCCCGGCGAGTTCCATCGCTGCGGCCGGCACCACTACCAGAGCGAGCACCACGCATGCAATCCATTGCCGCTTCATTTGACCCCCCTTGTCGCCGTGCGACCGGTGTGTTGGCGGTAACTCTAGGTGCTTCCGGGCGGGTGCGCAAGGGGCGGCGGGCGGCTGATGCAACGCCGCCCTGAGGTGGTCCTGAGGGGCCGCTTCACCTCATCGGCCGTCGTTGCCCGTCGCTGCAAGGTCCCCAGGGCCTACAGCAGAACGGCGCCGAGAGCGGCGCCTGCCACCACGACCCACAGGACATCGGCCCTGGCGCGAAGTGCCGCGAACGCCGCCAGCGCGAGCAGCACACTCACCGGTTACCACGCCGTGGCGAGGGCGAAACGCAGCGCGACGGCACATAGCAGCCCGACGAACGAGGCCAGGATCCCTTGCAGCGCCCGCCGCACGGCCTCCGAGCCCTGCATCCGGTCGAGGAACGGTACGGCGGCGAGAAGGACGATCAGGGAGGGGCTGAATACGGCGACGGTGGCGATGACGGCGCCAGCCAGGCCAAGCCCGGTGATTGTCGCCACGAAGTCCCTGCGGTCGGTGGTCGTGCTCATGGCTGGTCTCCTTCCCGCTACGCACACAGGCTACGCCACCCTGTCGTCACACCGGTCGGTTTCGATGCCGCGCCGGCTGGCGTCACGTGAGGGCGCAGGAGGGGGTCAGACCTCGCCCTCGGCCTGGGCCAAGGCTTGTTCGAGATCGTCCTGGAGGTCGGCCACGTCCTCGCAGCCAACGGCCAGGCGTACAAGCCCCGGCGTGATGCCCTGCCTTCGCTGCTCCGCCTCCGGAACCGCCTTGTGGGTCATCGACGCAGGATGCTCGATCAGTGACTCGACCCCACCCAGTGAGACGGCGAGGGTGATGAGACGGACAGCGTTCATCAAGCGTCGGCCGGCCTCGACACCGCCACGCAGCTCGAACGCAATCACGGAGCCGGGGCCGGACATCTGGCGGCAAGCGAGCTCGTGCTGCGGGTGCGATGGCAGACCGGGGTAGCGCACCCAGACGACCTGCTCATAGCCCTCGAGCCATGTGGCAAGAACCATGGCGTTCGCCTGAGCCCGTTCGACCCGCATGCCGAGCGTCCGGATGCCGCGCAGGACAAGCCACGCCTGGTGCGGGTCCATGGTGAAGCCGAAGTTGATGGCCGCATCAGAGCAGGCGGTCAGGTGCTCGGGTCGCCGGGCGACGACGATGCCCGCGACGACGTCACCGTGGCCGTTGAGCGACTTCGTCATCGAGTGGAGCACGATGTCCGCCCCGATCTCAATGGGACGCTGGAGGTGAGGTCCGGCAAACGTGTTGTCCACGACCAGCGGGATACCGGCCCGGCCCGCCACGGCAGCCGCGGCTGTGAGGTCGACGAGGTCCATCGTCGGGTTGGCGGGGGTCTCGACGTAGATCAGGCGTGTCTCTGGGCGAACCGCCGCGGCCAGCGCGTCACCGTCGGCGGCCGGGACGAACGTAGACGTGATGCCGTACCTCGATAGGTACTTGTCGACAAGCCCTCGAGACGGACCGTAAAGCGGGTGGGTGCCGACCATGTGATCACCCTGGCGTAGGAGGGCAAGCAACACGGTGCTGACCGCCGCCATCCCTGTTGCCGTGCCGACCGCTCCGCAGCCTCCCTCGAGCTCCGCGACGCATCGCTCGAGAGCTTGTATGGTCGGGTTGCCGAGGCGGGTGTAGATCGGGCCGGACGAGTCACCGGCAAAACGCGCCGCCCCCTCCTCGGCCGTGGGAAAAGCAAACGTCGAGCTCTGGTAGATCGGCATGGAGACCGCGCCGCGGTGCTCCTTCGGGTCGAACCCGGCGTGCACGGCCGTGCTGTTGAATCCCTTGTGACCTTCTGACATGGAACCCTCCCGAGTGACGGATTGACAATGTGCGTCGTGGCACCAAACCTTGTGGTGGACGTTTTTTGGGGGGAGACCGCGCGAGGGCTAGTGATCGTGGCAGCCGTGGAGCCCCGGGGACGCACAGCTGCTGCCCGATGAGCGCAGCTCGCCGTTGAGATACGCTGTCACGAGCTTCTCGACGTCGTGACCGTCAAGACCGAGCACGACCTCGATGCCAAAGTGATCCAGCATCTGCACGGCCCGCGGCCCCATGCCGCCGGCAAGCACGGTGGTCACGCCCTGTGAGCGCAGCCACATCGGGAAGACGCCGTGCTCGTGCGGGGGTGGGGCCTCCATACGGGTCGAGGTCACGGTGCGGGTCTGGTCGTCGATGTCGACCAGAGCAAACCTGTCCGCCCCCCCGAAGTGGGCGCAGAAACTGCCGTCAAGAACTGGAAGTGCAACTTTCATTGTCTGTTCCTCCGTGAGTTCAGTCTTGATCCTGCAAGGCTTCAAGCGGTGGCGCCTCGCTGGATTCCCAGCTGTCGCCAGCTGTTCCAACTCCGCCGCTATCGGCCGAGCGATTGGTCGCCCTTGACCGTCGCAGGCTCCGCGTGTGCGAAGGCCCTGCGGTGCCTGTGGCGCCCGCACTGGCAGCCGGGATGCTCGGTTCCGCTCACGGGGAGGCCGTGGGCACCCGTTGGCGCGAACCCATGGCGGCGATGTCGCCGTCGGCTGGGCAGCTCGCGTGCTGTTGTCTCTGTCAACTCCTCAATCGGCATTTTTTTCTCCTTCCGGGCTCTGTATTGACCCCCGATCCTGTTCTTTCATTTCGACTCGCGGTTCGCCTCCGCTCCTGTGTGGACAGCGACACCCCCGCCCACGCCGCCGGCCTCCCCAGTGCACCGGGCATCCGAACCCCTCGCTCTCGGCCTCCACAACGGGGCCCCCGGCAATGAGGAGCGGCTTCTCATTCACAAGCGCATCGATCACCGTTGCCCTGGCGCGGCTCAGGACTCGAGCGAACGTCGGACGCGAGATACCCATCCGTTCTGCCGCCGCTTCCTGGTAGAGCCCGTCCAAGTCGGCAAGGCGCAACGCCTCCAGTTCGTCAATGCCGAGCGTAACCGCGGGCAGATCGAAGGCCGGACGGCCCAGCGGCCGCATCCCGGCACCGTGGTGCCGGTGGCAGACTCGGCGAGGTCGAGGTGGGCGGCTCATCAATTCGATCATATGCTCATAACTCCAGCTTGTCAAGTCACCGGCCGACCATGTGCAGGGACGAAGAACGAAGGTCTGCCGTGGCTGGCTCGGTCAGCCCACAGCCGGGCCTGGCCGAGGCTCGCAGTCCGGCGCCGCGTCGTGAATCAGCATCTTCCGGAGGCTCCGTCGATCCCGTCCGGGTGGGCCCACCACCCAAAAGTCCCAGGTTCGGACCCGACCCCCGAAACCAAATAAAGCATCCGGTGAAGCAAGCGGTCACGAAGTTGGGTGGCGCAAGCCGTCGCCCCTGGCGAGCCTGTGCTCGGATCATTCCTCGTGCTCCTCCCAGCGGCCGAGCAGCGCCGTCTCACCGCATCCGGCCACCTCAGGCTCCAGTGTGGCGTGGGTGACGGCCCATTGATCGTGAAGCAACTCCTTGATGCCGGCGAAAAGGGCCTCGATGCCCGCTCCGTCCATGTTGTGATCGAGCGTCACGTGGGCCGTCAGAAGGCGCTGGCCGGGGCCGTTTTGCCAGAGATGAACGTGGTGCAGCCGCGCGCCGGGAAAAGCGTGCCCCACGGCGGCCACCACGGCCAGGAGGTCCGCGTCCTCAGGCGCTCCTTCCAGCAGCATCGAGACGGTCTGCCACACCAGGGAGAGGGCGCTGCGCAGCACGGCGAGGCCCACGATGACGGCCACCCCTGGGTCCACGTACGGCCCGACGCGCGTATGGGCAAGCAGCGCGGCGATGACCACCGCAAGCGAGGCAAGCGCATCCTGGGCCATGTGCAGGAACGCGCTGCGCACGTTCACGTCGTCCTTCTCGTGCCGCCGCAGCAACAGCACCGAGCCTACGTTGGCGAATAGGGCCACGAGCGCCACGGCCAGCATGAGCCCCTGCTGCACCGGTGCGGGGTGGAGGAGGCGCACGACGGCTTCCCTCGCGATGAGCACGGTGATGGCGATGAGGACCACGGCGTTGATGAGGGCCGCGAGCACTTCCGCGCGCTTGAAGCCGTAGGTGTGGCGTACCGTGGGCGGGCGGCGGCTGAAGCGCCGGGCGGAAAGGGCAAGCACCACGGCCGCCGCGTCGCTCAGGTTGTGGGCCGCATCGGAGAGCAGTGCCAGGCTGCCCGAAAGGAGGCCGCCCAAAACCTCAGCCAGCGTAATGGCGCCGTTGAGGGCGGCACTGGCCCAAAGCCGGCGGTCCATAGTACCGTTGCCGGAGATGGCGTGGTCGTGACTCATAGCCCGTCGTACCTTTCACAAAGCTAGATGATCCCCAGAAGCCTGAGGGCGATCTGGGTCGCAAAGAACCACATGATGAACGCGAAGGCCACCTTCACGAAGCCGGGGCTCGCCTTCACGGTGACGTGTGAGCCGATGGCGGAGCCGATAATGCACGCTGCCGTCGTGGCCGCCAGGAAGGAGATGTCGACATGGCCGAGGGCGAAGTGGCCGATGGTGCCGACGAATGAGCTGACCGTCACGATGAACGAATTGGCGCCCGCCGCCATCTGCGCCCCGTACTTCATGTACAGCACCAGGAAGGGAAAAATGATCAGCCCCCCACCTACCCCGATGAGACTCGACAGCACCCCGACGGCGAGGGAGAAGACGTTGACGAGCACGATCATCCCGGCCGTCAACGGCCTCACCCCCTGGCCGGTCTTACCCTTGGCGAAAACGATCATAAGCACCCCGACCGCGTAGAGGAAGACCGAGAAGATGCCGAGCAGGAGGTTCTTGGGGGCCATGCTGGAGAGCAGCGCCCCGACAAACGAGCCAATGACGGTCCCGGGCAGGAAAACGAGACAGAAGCGATAGTCCACCAGCTTGTTGCGCTGGAACACGACAGTCGCAACGAGCGCGGTTACCAGGTTCAGGAACAGCGCCGTCGAGATGGCCGGACTGACGGCCATGCCCAGCATGACCAGCACCGGCGTGTACAGCGATCCGCCCCCTTTTCCGAACATGGAGAAGACAGCGGAGATCACCAGGATCGCAGCAAAGGCGACGATCAAGAACGAAGTGCTCATGCGAAGGTTCCTATCCGTCCTCAGCGAGGGGAGAAGAGGCGGTGCCGATCCGGTGCAGAGTCCTCATCGTCGCGACCGGAGCCGCAGTTCCCCCCCACCCCTACCTGCCGTACCCCGAGCAGGGGATGCACACCGGCTTGCCGTCCTTGGTGCGCACGTAACGCTCGAAGACGTACTCGCCGCATACCGAGCACATCGCCTTGTTGAACGAGCCCTTGACCGACTCGTAGCGGAACTCGGGCCGCTCGGCGACCACGTAGATCGCCTCATCGGGCTGCCCCAGCGTCCAGTCGATGACCTCCTGGGTGACGGCAGCAGGGATCTGCGAGGGCTCGATCCCGCGCTTGCGGTAGGCGAAGAACTCGAACATTCCGAACTGGTCAAGAAAGGCAGGCTTGAGGGCGTACCGCACCGCTGTCTTGCCGGGGTACCAGAAGGTGGCCGCCAGCTTGCCCCAGTAGGTCTTCTCCATGAGCCCCTTGGGGAAGGTGGCGCCGGTCGCAATCTGCACGCCGTCACCCAGGCACATTTGCGGGTGGCCTTCCCCGATCTCGAGGAAAGCGTGCAACGTGTGGTCCTTCTCACGCTCGACGCTCAACCTCTCCAGGGCCAGCAGGCCCATGCGATAGCCGAGAGGCATGAACGGGCATCTGTGCCCGTGGAAGGTGAAGGCCCATTCAGGGGGCACGTATCGGTTGGTCGACTGTGACATCGGTGTTTCTCCTTTCCTTCACTCTCGCTGGCAGCGCACCAGCCCGTACCCCCGTGGCACGTTGCCGGCACGCTGCCGGTCAGCACTACGTCACCCCCAACAGGACCATCGCGTCGTGACGACCAGGGGGCACCCATCTTGAGCCGGCAAGTAAGGCGCCTCCGAGTCCGACAATGGATTCGACGACGGCCCTGATCATCGTCCCAGTCACCATGTCACGCCTGACCCCGAGTCATAGGACGAACACCGACACGGAAGCGCCGCCGAGCACGACCCAGAGGACGTCGACTCGCGCGAGCAGTGCAGCGACCGCCACCGCCGCGATGAGACCGGTTGGTATGGACCATGCGATGGCCATGCCGAAGTGGATCGTCACCGCGACGAGCAGCCCAACGAACGATGCGAGGATGCCCCGCAGGGCCCGCCGGAACCAGCGGGAATGCTGCAGCCGGTCGAAGTACGGAACTGTGACCAGCACCATCAGGAAGGACGGGGTGAAGATCGCGATCGTGCCCACGACCGCGCCGAGCACGCCCGCAATCTGATAGCCCACGAACGCGGCGGTGATGACGATCGGCCCTGGTGTGATCTGCCCGAGGGCGATGCCGTCCATGAACATCTTGCTGTCGAGCCAGGAGAGAACGTCCACGACCTCGTGCAACATCAACGGAACCGACGCAAAACCGCCCCCGAATGCGAAGAGGTCTACCTTCAGCATTAGGGTGGCGAGTTCGAACAACCGCCGGTCGAGCAGGAACAGGACGGCAACTCCGACGACGACGAGCGTGACCAGGAATGCGGCAAAGGCGAGGATTCGGCTGCGACTGCCGAGGCTGGGAGCGTGAACGTGTTTCGCGGGTAGATCGGCGCCCCGATACAGGAAATTGCTCAGGACAGCAGACGCGGCGATGGCGATGATGGGACTTCCGTGAAAGACGAGGAACGCTGCCGCGCCCGCCGCCAGCACGCCATCTCGCCAGTTCCTGAGGGAGGTTCGACCGAAGGTCAAGGCGGCGTTGGCGATGATTGCAACGACGATCACGTTCAGCCCATGGAACATCGCCAGTACCGGTCGAAGGTCGTGACCCGCCCGGTACGCGGCCGAAAACGCGAGCATGAACGCAAACGCGGGCAGGCCGAAACCCACGAACGCCGCCAGCGCCCCCAGCGGCCCACCGGCTCGCAAACCCACGTACCCCGCCGCCTGCATGGCGGTCGCTCCGGGGATGGATTGGCACAATGCGGTGCCGTCCTCGAACACCTTCTGCGAAAGCCATCGGTATTTCTTCACGGCTAGGTCGCGGATGTACGCGACCATCGCCGGACCGCCGAAGGCCGTCAAGCCCAAACGCAGGAACACGAGGAAGAGACGGCCAGCCGGCACCTTCGTCGGCGCCGGACGGGGTCCGGTGGTGGGTGCTGGAACGGTGATGGGCGCTTCGTTCATGGCCGCGAGCCTAGCGAATTCCTCCCGCAGCGCGGAGTTCCCCGGGTCGGCGACGCGTGAAGCCCGATCCATATCGGCACCCGCAACAGGTGGAAGGTCGTGTTGGTGGCTCACCGCGCCTGCTCGCTGGGAGTCGATGTCCCGCCGAGGTCGGCGAGCAGCGGGGTGGCGGCGTCGAGGGCACCGGCCGCGGCGAGGTGGCGCGCGATGCGGACCGCATCCAGCACCTCCTCGGCCGTCGCGCCCGCCTCCCTGGCCATGTAGGCCTGCGAGCGGGCGCACGATGCCTGCCCGCGCCCGATCGCGGCCGCCACCGCGATCAGCGAGCGGTACTTGGCGGGGATCGGGCTGGCCTCGCGGCCGACGCTGCCGGCCGAGTTCATCGCGGTGCCCACGAGCAGATCCGGGGCCAGATCCCGAAGGAGCTGCGACCAGTCGGGGAGGGTCTCCCCCATCTTCTGGCTCATCATCGCCAGGACCTGGTCCGGGGCGGGTGGGGTCGGCTTGCTCATCGATCTCTCCTTCGCGTCCTTCACGTCACGTGTCGCCTGTCTCGCGGCGTTGCCACTGCGCTGCGGCGGCGCGCCGCTCATCCGAAGGTTTCGTCCACCCAGACTAGGCCGTTGACGCGCACCAGCTCCTTGACCTCGGCGAGGAAGGAACGGACATCGCTGTCGTCGGTGGATGTCACGCCGAATGCCATGAACGCCGGGGTCTTCTCCTGCAGGCCCTTGACGGTCGGCACTTCCATTTTCAGGTCGACGATGTCGAACGGACGGCCTTGGATCAGCTCATCGAGCTTGACGAGGAAGCGCTTCTCGCCGAACGTCCCGGCGATACTGACCCGCGCCCGCGTCGTCGTCTCGGCGAGTTTTGTCTCGGCGGCGGCGCGGGCCTCGGCGGCGCCGACCTTGACCCGCTTGCTCGTTGCCTCCTGCCTGACCTGCCGGAAGATCCTATGCTCGCGCTCAGCCCGGCGGACCAGCTCCTTGTCCGGGAACGAGATCGCGTCGGTGGGACAGACCATCGCGCAGGTCGAGCAGCCGACCATGCAGTTGTACTGACGGATCACCTCTGCCCGGGGCGGCGTGTCCGCCGTCATGTCGAACACCTCCCGGCCGCAGGTGACGTAGCACAGTTGACAGCCGATGCACGCCTCGGCGTCGATCGTGGGAAACCAGGGAATCTCGCGGCGCGGGACACCGTGCCAGTTCGTGGTGCTGAGATCCTTCGCCATACCGTCACTCCCTTTCCTTGCCCGGTCGGCTGGCCGAACAGCGGCTCAGCCGGCAGATGTCTCCTGCGTTGCCGGTGTGACCTTGCGGCCCGCGGTGAGCCAGATTCTGGCCTTCTCGAACAGGTCGTAGAAGACGGGCACGTAGATCAGCGTCAGGAACGTCGAGACCATCAGGCCGCCGATGGCGACCACGGCCAGCGGCGACAGGCGCTCGAGTCCGATCGCCCACTGCAGGGCGATCGGCAGCATGCCGACTGCGGTGCCGACCGCGGTCATCAGGATCGGTCGCGTCCTCACCCGCACCGAGCCGGTCAGCGCGTCCTCGAGGCTCTCGCCGCGCGCCCGCGCCTCCTCGATGAAGTCGATCAGCAGGATCGAGTTCTTCACCACGATGCCGGCAAGCAGGATCATCCCCATGAACGCGGGCATGCACTGGTGCTTGCCGACCACCAGCATCGACCAGGTGGCGCCGATCATCCCCAGCGGGATCGCGACCATGATCGTGAGCGGGTGCAGGAACGACTTGAACGCGGGAATCAGCGAGAAGTAGAGCAGGATGAGGCCGAGCACGAGCGCCGCCATCAGAGCCGAGAACGCCTCGTCCATGGTCTTGCGTTCCCCCTCCTCGGTGATCGTGTAGCCGGGTGGGAGATTCAACCCGGCCAGAGCCTTGTCCACGTTGGCGTTGATGTGAGTCACCGCCTGCACGTTGCGGTAGCCGAGGAGGTCGACCGTCGGCGTGATGTCCTGGTGCGTGTACAGCGTCGGCACGGTGGCGATCTCGATGCGGCCCAGGCTGGCGAGCGGCACGGACCCGCGCGGTGTCAGGATGGGAAGAGTCTCGAGGCGGCTCGGGCTGTCGCGGCGGGCGGCCTCCGCCTGCACCCACACCGCGAACGAGTCCTGGTTGGGCACGCGGAACAGCGTCGCCGGGAAGCCGCGCACCTGGCCTCCGACCTGCGCGGCCACGGTGGCGGCGTTGACGCCGTAGATCGAGAGGAGCTCCGGGTCGGGGAGGAAGCGGTACTCGACGCGGTCGAGCGTCCAGGTGGGCACCACCGAGGTGATCCCGCCGGCGGTCATGAGACGCTGCTGCACCTGCTTCCGCAGCCCGTCGAGCACCACCGGGTCCGGCCCGGAGATCATGAGGTCCACGGTCGAGCGGATGGTGGAGAGCGGTGTCGCGCCGTAGTCGAAGGCGGCCGGAAAGCGGAGACCCGGTATCTTCTGCAGCTCCCCGAGCACCTTCCCCTCGATCGCCCACATCGTCTCCTTGCGCTGGAAGCGGTTGACGAGGTGGACTGTCACGAACGCCTGCTGCGGGTTGCGGCCGGACCCGAACGACAGCACGCCGGGCTCGGAGCCCAGAGTGCTCGAGGTCATGGTGACGCCGGGCTGTCGCCAGATCGCCTTTTCGGCCGCGGCGAGCAGCACCTCGGTCTGGCCCAGCGAGGTGTTGGGGTAGCTCTCGAACGTGACGCGGAAGATCCCGGTGTCCATCGGCGGCATGAGGTCGCGGCCGATCAGGGGGACCACGACACGACTCGAGAAGCCGAGCAGGAGCACCGCGGGGATGATGAACGACCACTTGTGGCGGAGCGCCACGCCCACCGTCTTGACGAAGAACTCCTGGATCGGGTGGAGCACCTTGCCCTGGACGAAACGGTCGAGCGCGAGCTCCCAGCGGAAGCGCTCCATCTTGCCGCCGAGGCGCAGGATGAACGGTGCCAGGATCGGCAGGATTGTGACCGATACCAGGTATGAGGCGATCAGCGCGATTGAGAGGGTCAAGCTCAGAGGCCGCAGCACGGTCTGCACGAAGCCGCCGATCCAGATGATCGGAACGAGCACCACCACCGTGGCGTAGGTTCCGGAGAGGATCGCCAGCATCACCTCCTGGGTTCCGCCGACGACGGCGTCCTCGAGCTTCTGGCCCAGCTTGTGGTAGTGGCGCTCGATGTTCTCCAGCACCACGATGGCGTCGTCGAGCAGCATGCCGACGCCGAGGATGACGCCGGTCAGCGTTACCATGTCGAATTCGAACCCGAACAGCCACATGAAGGCGAAGGTGATGAGGTAGGTGAAGGGGATCGAGATCCCGGCCAGCAGCATGCCGCGGGTGTCCGCGAGGAACAGGAAGATGACGATGACGGTCATGATGATGGCGTCGCGCAGCGCGTCCACCATGTTTGACACGCTGGTGGAGATCAGCTCGCCCTGGGTGTCGGCGACGGTGAACTCGAGGCCGGGGTACTGCTTCTCCAGCTTCGGCAGCTCTCCAAGCACGGACTGGATGGTCGGCAGCGCGAAGCCGGAGAGGGCGCGCTGGATGTTGATGCCGATCGCCGCCGTCCCGTTGCCGTGGAACGCCGACAGGCGCTCCTGGACGCCCACGTGCACGACGGCCACGTCCCTGAGGTAGACGGGCGGCCCCGCCGCGGCGCTGACGACGATGCCGCTCACCTCCTCAGGCCGGGCGAACTCGCCCTGGCTCTTGAGCAGGATCTGGCTCCCCTGGGAGAGCACGAGGCCTTCCGGGGTGTTGCGGTTCCAGGTGGCCAGCGCCTCGACCACCTGACCCGGGCTCAGGTGAAACGCCTGCAGCCGGTTGGGATCGAGATCCACCTGCACCACGCTCTGGTAGCCGCCGAACACCTCCACGTTTTCAACGTTCGGCAATCGAAGCAACGTCTCCTTGATCGGGTTCTCGGCCAGTCGGCGGACCTGGGCGAGATCCAGGTGCGAGCCCGGCTTGGGCGTCACGGCGAGGGTGAGCACCGCCGGCGTTGCGGAGGAGACCTTGTACACCTGGAACGGGCGGATGTCGGCCGGGAGCTGGGGGCGAATCTTGTTGAGCGAGTTCGAGACGTCGGTGGCCGCCGAGTCCAGGCCCTTCTTGTATTCGAACTCCGCCGTTACTACCGAGACCTCGTCGTTGGCGGTGGAGGTCACGCGGCGGACCAGCTCGATCGTCTTCAGCTCCTTCTCGATCACGCGGCTCACGTCGCCCGCCACGTCGCCGGCCGAGGCGCCGGGCCACACGGTAACAACCGCGATCTGCGGCCGCTCGCTGTCCGGGAAAAGGTTCACCGGCATCTTGAAGAACCCGACGACCCCCATCACCGCCAGCAGCAGCACGACGGAGAGCAACAGGTGTGGCTTCTTCACGTATGCGGCGACGAAGTTCATGACGCGCCTCCGCCCTGCGCGGCGACCGGCGTGCCCGCTGTGAGGGCCATCAGCTCACTGGGCAGACCCACCACCACGGTGTCGCCCGCCTTCAGCTCGCCCGCCACCGGAGCGACGACCGCGCCATCATCACCGCGGCGCAGGACCGTGACCAGGACGGGCCGGGCCGTGTTGTTCTCGACCTTCACCACCAGCGTCTTCTCGATCCCTTGCAGCAGCGCCTCGTTGGGCACGACGAGCCCCTGGGCGGGGGCGGCGGCGTAGCGAGCGCTCAAGGTGGCGCCCGGCGGCAGGTCGAACGGCGCCCGCGGCAAGACCGTCTCCACCGAGCCGAGGTGGGCGGCGTCCAGCGCGGGATAGATGCGGCTGGTCTTGCCCACCGCGGTGGCGGCGCCGTTGCCGAACGTCACCTCGCCGCCCACCCGCAGCTGCGCGAGCTGATCCTGGGCGAGCTTCGAGAGCAGCTTGACCGGGCCTGGGATCTGGATCGTGTAGAGCGGCTTGCCGGGGAAGGCGAGGTCGCCGGGCTCGGCGAGCCGGGCCGTGACCACGCCCGCGTAGGGAGCAGAAACCGAGGCGTAGGAACGAATCACCTGGGCGGACTCCAGGGCCTTGTCGGCCGCGACCCTGGCCGCCTCGGCGCCGGCGAGCTGTGCCTTGGAGATGTCGAACGCCTGCTGGGCGATCGCGCCACCTTCCAGCAGCGCCTTGTCGCGCGCGAAGATCGCCTTTTGCTTGCCGTAGTCTTCTTCCGCTGCGGTCAGACGCGCCTGGGCCGCCTGCACGGCGTCGTCGAGGATGCGAGGATCGATGAGCGCCATCCCCTGGCCCTTGGTCACCCGGTCGCCCTCGCGCCACCGCATCTCGAGGATCACCCCGGGAACCTGCGCGGCCACCGTTGCCGCCGTTTCCGACTCGATGAGCGCCACGGTCTCCACGCTATTGCTCGCCTGCCCGTCGCGGACGGTCGCCATGTTCACCGGTGTGGGCGGGTTGGCCGGGGGCGGGAGTTGGGCGAGCTGGCGCTTTCTGTGCACCACCGCCAGCGCAAGGACGACCACGATGATGACGGCAAATAGGATGATGAGAAGTCTCTTAGTCATGCTGGCCTCCCTGGGCCGATACGAAGTCGAGGTAGTCGATCGCGGTCTGGAGGGCGTACTGGCCCTGCCAGTAGCTCGTTTCACCCTGCATCTCCTGCGCCCGCGCGGCGAGGTAGTCCTCCATCTTGCCGGTGCCCTGCTCGAGCTTGAGGTGCTCCACCCGCGCGACTTCGGCGCCGAGCGCCCTCTGTGCCTTGCCGGCGGCGAGCTGGGCCCGCGCCGCCTCGAAACGGCCCTGGGCGTCCGCCACCTGAGTGGATACCTCCAGCTCCTTCGCCCGCTCGCGCTCGCGCGCCGCCTGCAGGTTGACCTCCGCCTCCTTGAGGGCGTGGACCCGCGCTAGTCCGTCGAACAGCGGCAGCTTGAACATCACGTAGATTTCGTGGGTGTCGAGCGCGTGAGCGAGCGACGGCGCGTCGTTGCGCAGCCAATTGCCCTCGAGCGCGAGCCGCGGGCCGAACGCGTCGCGCGCGAGCACCTTCTTGCGCTCGGTCACGAGCGTGGTCTGCCGTACCGCCGCCAGGTCGAGCCGCCCCGCAAGGGCCTCCTGCACGGCGTCCGCTCGAGCGGCGGGGGCGGCAGGCTCCGCGGCCAGGTCGGAAAGGTCGTAGCCACCGGCCGGCAACTCCTCGCCCAGGAAAGCGGCGAGGGTGGCTTGCGCCGTGCGCTCCTGCGCGGCCACCGCGGCCACCTGTGCCTCGGCGCCGCGCAGGGCGAAGGTAAGCTTGGCCGCGTCCACCGTGGCGAGGGAGCCAATCTTGACCCTGAGTTGAGCGTCGGCCTCATCCTTGGCCAGCGCTTCCCGATACGCCTGCGCCGCCGCCAACGCGTGGTGGGCGAGCAATGCGTTCCGGTAGGCGGCACGAACCGCCGTGCGGATCTCCTCGCGGCTGAACTGCGCCGTCTGCTCGGCCGCCGACTGCACCAGGCCGGCGATGCGATCGCCTTCGTGCAGGCTTCCGCCGGCCAGCAGCGGGATCTGGAACGCGACTCCGTAGTGCACCTGGTTGGCGTCCCAGGGGAGCTGGGCAAACCCCGCCGCCGGGTTCGTGAACAGCTCGATCGACATCGGTCGGACCAGCCGTGGCGACTCAAAGTTGCTGTAGTTGCCCACGAGGTCCAGCTCACCAAAGTGGCGGCCCTTTGTCTCGGCGGTACGCTGCGCGGCCGCGAGCGCGTCGAGATGCGCCGCCTGGATCCTGGGGTTGGCCGCCAGAGCCTTGTCCTCCGCCTCTTTCAGCGTGAGGGCCGGGGCCTGCCAGGCAGTGGTCATCACCAGCAGTGCCGCACCGAGGAGCGGTCTCGTCATCATCGTGGACTCTCCCTTCGCCTTATGCCGGAGCGAGACAAGCCCTCGACCGCGCCGGTCACGCCGGCAAGCGTCTCGGCGTCGAGGGAGTAGAAGACGTTCGGACCGTCCCGGCGCGCCCGCACGAGACGTCCGTCCCGAAGGATGCGGAGGTGGCGGGACAGCGTGGCCTGCTCGGCGCCCAGCGCCGCGGCCATGGCGCACACGCACAGCTCGGTGCGCTCGCGGAGCAACTCGAGCATTGCCAGCCGCAGCGGATGTGCCACCCGCCGCAGACGCTCGGCTGTGGTCGCCAGGGTCTCGGCTCTTGTGCTTATGTGGATATCCATAGCTGTGCCCCCAAAACATGGGTGCCCTCGGCACCCTGATCACACCCTACGACCCCGGCACCGACGTTTCCTTGTCGTGCGACAAGTTTGCCGTTTGCCGCCAGTGAGGGCGAGGCTTCTTGCCCTATTCTCTTCATCTCCCTATGCCCAAACCTGCTCGAGAGGCGCAAGACATCGGCGGCGTCGGTGGCGCAGTGCCTGAAGTCGAGTGTCAGAGCGTCAGCGTGGGTGTGCTGCTCACGCGAGGGGTCGCCGTCTACGTTCATGGACGAATCCTCATCACCGTTTCCAGAGAAAAGGAACACCGGGTGCCAACGGGTACCCCTGTCCTGTATCAAGCGCCCTGGGGGAGAGATGAGTTGGCTGGGTCGGAGATCGTCCATGATGTGAGGGTCCTGCAAGGCCACCTCTTTAGGCGTGCAAGAAATGCTGCAATTTCAGTAATCCCTGGACGTCCGGCGGGCAGACGCCGCCCTCCTGCAACCGCCCGTACAACAGCTGCACCATTCGCTGACTCACCTTCAAGAGGGTGGTGGCATCGCCGAGACGGTTGAGATCGAGTGCGACCAATGTGGTTGTCTTCCGCGCGGTCGCCGCCACCGTGATCCTGTCGGAGCGCACCCACATCGCCCAGCCAAAGGCTTCGCCGGGCGTCGTGAGGTCGAATGCGGCCTCGCCGCCGCAATGTCCGCCTTCCGACCACATTGAGATCACGAGCCTCACCTCGCCTTCCAGAAACACGAACAACCGCTCGTCCGGGCCGCCGGCGGCGATGACGGTTTCTCCTGGTTTGAAGGATTCGATGCGACCGCAATTCGCGAGGACCCGCAACTCGGCCTCCGTCAACGAAGGAACCAACTTGCTGTGGCGGAGCGCCTGAATCACCCTGCCGGCCATCTCGCTTACCTTCCCCGAACGACGGCGTGGGTTCCATGATGTGCACCTATATGGATATCCACAGGTCATGCCCCCAAAACAGGGGTGCCCTCAGCACCCCGCTCACACCCTACGGCCCCGGCGCCAATATTTCCTTGTCGCCCGACAACCTCGTCCCGGAAGGCCCCGGTGGGCGCCATCCCTCGGAGCGTGAACCTGAGTCCTGTCGGAGGGCCCGCAACACCTCGTCGATCGCCGCGGGGCATGACGTGCTGTGGTGGTCGCAGAGTACGATCGTCTCGGACGCAGCCCCGTCGAGATGCCCGCTGCGGAAACTCACCACGCCGTCGCTCGCGTCCTCGCCCCCATCCCTCCCGCCGTCGCCAAGGATCGTGTGGTAGGGGACGCAAGGCACGATCGGAATCGCAGCGAACGCCCGCATGACTGGGTTGTCAGGTCGAAGCACACGGACCGCATCGGCCCCACCTCTCCTCAACAGGCTGCGCATGCCCGGTGTCACCGCTCCTGGCTGGCTTTGCGCGATGGAGCGGAGCATGTCGGAGAAGGGCTTCGGGAGCCTGATGAGAGCCGACGCTATCTGGCCGACGAGGCTGTTGGCCATGCGGCAGCCGCGTTGCGCCGTGGAAAGAAAGATCACCCGCCGCACGTACGGCTTCCGCGTGAAGAACAGGGCGTTCTTGATTGCCGCGAGCTGCTGCTCGGGTAGATCGAGTCTCTCAGGCGGCACGGTGAAAATAGTGTTCCACAGCCTGTGTCCGCTGTTTGCCACTGTCGTCTTGGCGAGCAACCCACCCATGCTGTGACCGACGAGCACCATCGAGCGCATTGCAGGGTCGACTCCTTGAGGGTCGAGGCGATGCCGGACGTCCTCGAGCGAATCCCGCAACATCGCCGCCGTCCACAGAAAAGGCTCTCCGCTCGGGTAGATGAAGTACTAGATCTGGTAGGTCCTTCGCAGCTCGGAATCGCCCTCGATGCGATCGGTCAGGGGCAGCCAGATCGAAGGATCCGACCACAGCCCGTGCACGAGCACGAGAAGCGTCTTGTTTGGGTCGTACCGCTCCATGAGGATCATGCGGTGGAAGGATCCGGTCGAAGACGGCGAGAACATGCCCTTGCTGCCGATCGTGCGGATGTCACGCTCACCCATCGCGGCGAGATAGCCGTACGAGGCGGTGAAGTCCGCGGCCACCGGAACAGCGTGGTTGCCGATCTCCACGGTCTCCTGGGTGCGGGGGTCCAGAAGTACGAGGTCGGCGCGGCGGGGGACACCGCCACCATCGGGCGATGCCGGAGCGAAGCGGACCAGCGCAGTCACCGGAGCCCCGAGGCCTTTGGGTGGATAGAAGGCGGATTCTGGCCTGCGGGTTTCCCGACCGACAAGGCCGGCGAAGAGCGCTCCCAGGCCGCACCTCATGAAGCGTTCGGGCAGACCCTTGACGGCGAAGCGGTCCACGGCGACGAGCGTCCTGAACTGGTCGAACTGCCGGTCGCCGCAGCCGATGGTCAGCGCAAACGGTTCCGCCGGCCCCCCGACCACGATCGTGGTCCCCGCCTCGCACGCCGCCCCGGAGGCCGCGAGGGTTTCCACAACCCGCGCCACGGCGTCGGCGTACATCATGACCGCCGAGGCGTAGTTCCGGTCGAAGCCGGGGTCGGGGCCGCCTAGCCGCGCGTCGAACAGATACGCGCACGCCAGACCGGCGGCATCAACGTGCAGGTCTAGACGATCGCCGACCCTCGGCGCTGGCAACCGTCGGGCCACGATCAGTGACAACTCGACGGTGGCAAAGCGCGCCGTTGTGCTCGTTTCATGCGCGTCCTCGGCCGCTTTCAATGCGGCCCCCGGGCGACCCCTCCACACGCGGTCGAGTCCGTGGAAACGCAGGAAGTGGAGTGTTCCGGGACTTGGCTCGTCGGAAGCCGGCAACGGGCGCTGTACCCACGCGTAGCTGGCACACGTTGGGACGGGACGGACCGTCACGGTGCTTGTGCAGGATGGCAGCGCGACGATCAGGCCGAGGAACACGATCGACACGACGGCGCTCCGGAGAGAATCGTGGCCTCGCGATCGAGACGTCGGTGGAGGTCGGCGCGGCTGGAGGCCAGCTGCCATCATGGTCTCCCCGCTCGGCCCCACTCCTTCATCCGTGGGGTGGAGCGCCAGACCAGGCCGACGTGAAAGCCGACATCGGGGCTGTTGTCGAAGATGAAGAGGTTTTCAAGCAGCGAGGCCTCCAGCAGCAGGTCGGGACGGAGCAAGTGCTTGAACCCGGTACTCACCTCGTAGGTGCGCCTGGAAAAGCCGCCGAAGTGCTCCGCGCCGGGCGTCGTGACCAGTGCCTGGAGCAGCCACGAGGTACGCTCGGAGTGTCGGTACTCGAGGGCGGCGAACAGCGACGCCTGGGCATGGGTGAGCTGCACCCCGGCCATCTCCGTCGCGGCATAGCGCATTACGGCGAGCGAGCCGTACAGGTGAAAGGAACGCGAGAGGCGCTGAGCGACCGATACGCAAGCGCCCATGTCGGCCCCACCGGAGGAGTAGAGGGCGGCCTCGCGCCCGGTGGGTAGCTTGACCCCAATTGCCAGCAGCACCGCCGGGTGGGTGGTGTCCCCGGGCGCGACCTGGTAACGCGCGGCAAGCACCGAGTCCTCGAGTCCCCAGCCGGCGTCGCTGCCGGTGCGGCGCATCACCTGTCCATCGCGGCCATGGATCTCCACCAGGTAGCGGTTGCGGGGAACGAGCTTGCGATCGCGGTTGGGCACGCCGACGGTTTCCTCGAACCCCTCAATGAAGCGGTCGAGAATCCCGCCGCCACGGTACGAAACGGGGACGGAGACGCGCAAATCCCACCGATCGCTCACACCGTAGCCGACGGTGGTGGAAAAGCGCACCACCTCGGCGTCGATGGTGTACAGTCCTGGATCCGCATCAAAGCAGTTGTTCCAGCTCGCCAGGGCTTCCACCTCCCACTGCCCCGGTGCCAGGGTCTGCGGCACCTCGGGTGTGGGCGAGAGACGGAGGATCGCCATCGGCGATTGGGCCCGCAGCAGCAGAGGTCCGAGCCCTACGGCCGCGGTGCGTGACCAGGGGGCGGAGTCCTGCGCCGCGGCCGAGACCGCCAGGACGAAGCCGAGGATCGTAGTGACCGTGACGCGGCGCACGCCGAGCTTTTTCGTGAATGGCCCCGCTCCTTCAGACCGTTGACAGGAGACCCACCGTCGCGTGCGCGTGCCCTTTGCGGTCCGTGTCTCCGACTCTCCACCTATGTGGATATTCATAGGTCCGACTCCGAAAATGAGGGTGATCACCATCACCCGAGGCCAAGCTACGGCCCGGCGGAGCGGCGCGCCTTGCCGCGCGACAAGGTTTCCGGTTCTTTCTAGTCGCCGTTAGCGGCGTGTCGGAGGGCTTCCAGGCTGGGGATACGGAAACGGCGCGGGCCGAGGCGCTCCAGGAACGAGTCCCGCCGCAGCGTGGCAAGCGCTCGCGAGAGGTTTTCGGGGGTGATGTGGAGGAGCTCGGCAAACTCGGCCTGACTGAAAGGCAGGGCCGCCTCCATCGGCCCACCCCGGTTGCCGCCCGCAGGCACGAGGCTCAGCAAACCGTGGGCGGTGCGCGCCACCGCGCCCTGCCGCCCCAGCATTTTGACCTCGTCCAGACATCCGCGTAGGCGCCGCGCCAGGTGCGCGAGGAGGGCAACGCAGAACGAAGGGTTGTCTCCGGTCAAGCGCAGGAAGTCCGGGCGGTGCAGGACCAGAAGCTCCGCCGGGGTGAGCGCCGGATTGCCAGCGCACTGGGGCACAGTCGGCGTAGGCGGCGAAGTGATCGTGATTGGGGAAGCGCCGGATGCGTCCGGTTTCGGCGAGGACTGTCGCCGCGACGACCGGACCGACACCGCAGAGATCGAGGAGCTGCAGGCGGACCTCGACGCCTGGTTGCAGCAGTACAACGACGTGCGCACCCATCAAGGGAGGTGGTGCTACGGCAAGACACCGATGCAAACGTTCCTCGACACCATACCGATCGCCAAGGAAAAAATGCTGGCCGCCTGACGGCGGCTCGGACATGCGCTACCATGGACACCAGGAACCCAGCCCGACCGTCAGATCAAGTACCGACTTCTACACCTCACGCGCCCGATTCTAGAACCCCCACCCGAAACCCCAGGTGACGGCCCAGTTGGGGCTCGCGCCCACGCCGCCCATGTGCCACAGGGCGCCGAGCGTGAAGCTGACCCTCGTGATCGTGAGCTGCCCCTCGAGGCCGAGGAAGGTCAGCCTGGATGGACCGAGGCTCCCCTCCCGCCATGTTCGAAGGACCGTACCCCTGACCCCCATCCCGAGGTAGGGCGATGCGAGGAAACGCTCGTGGCGCCCGGTCTCGCCGAAGATGCGGGCGTAGCCGACGCTAAGCTGAGCCCCGTCGAGCCCCGGCTCGAGCTGCACGGTCGGACCACGAAGGTCGCACGTGGTGTGGCAGTCGAAGTCGGAGTCCACACGGGTGAACAACCACCCCACCGATCCGGCGAGGCCCTCGTACGACGTCAGGCGGGCTCCGGCGAGGGTGTAGACCCGCGGCTGGGTGTCGGCCTCGCGCGCAGCGATCTTCGATTCGAGCGCCCACTCGCCGTCCGGTGGCATGCTCACCTGTGTGCCGGCTCGTGGAGGAGGTGCTGGCTTCTCCGGTTCGTTCTGCCGAGCCGGTTCGCCGGCCACGATCGCGGGGCAGTTTGCATCCAGGGTGAACCCGGACGGATCGGGGAGCGTCCCGTCCCGGATGGCCTTTGCGACCGCCAGGTCGCTCGGTGAAGCGTGGAACGTCGCACGGTAGCGTGCAAGGCGCCCCACGACTTCGGGGTCTGTGAGGCGGTCGCAGTACTCGAGGAGCCTTGGCCGCACCTTGCGCCAGCGCGACGCGGAGTAGATCGAGACGTGGAACGACTCGTCCCACCCGGGCGTCACGTACTCGCCCCAGTCGAAGGGCCGCCGCGCCCTCCACTTCGTGCCGTCGAGCGCGAGTATCGGATCGGGGCCGTCGCACAGGCTCAGGTAGAACCGCATCCCCGCAGAGTTGGCCTCCAGGTCGCCGCGCGAGAAGACGCCGTCGGTGAGAAGGCCGTTGGTGGTGCGCTCCTCGACGACACCCCACTGGATCGCCGCGTCGCTTGCCTGGCCGTCGGACAGGCCATCCTTCTTTGCCGCGAGGTACTTCTCCCGGTAGCGCCAGCCGGAGGAGAAGAAGTGGCTCAGCTTGTCCGTTCCGAACCGCACGCCGTTTACCTCGACGGTCGGTGAGTCCGGGATCCACCTGCCGACATCGAAAGGCCCATGGTTCCCGTTCAGGTTGCTTCGACGGAAGGCAAGCTCCTCCTCGGGCGTCGCGGGGAGCCGAGGCACGAGCGGTGACTGCGTCGCCCAGACCTCGATCGGCTGCAGGATCGCGAAGTGGACACGGCTGCGCAACTCGCGCGCGATCGCCTGGCACGTGGGCGGCCGGCCTGGGTGGCCCGCCTCGGCGGTCTCGAGGGCCCGGCCGATCTCGAGGTTCATCTTGGCGTTGAGCGCCGCGGTCCCGTCGGCAAGTGGAAGTCTCCATGTGTAGTACTGATCGGTCTCCAGCGCGTTCGCGTCGGCGACCGCGAGCGCCGCCACGGTGAGGGCGGCAGTTGCGAAGCGGCGGCGGCCCGTGCGTCGCGTGTCGGCCGGATGATCGACTCCCGGCTGACCCGCTGGCGCCCAGGAACCGGTACCGGTGCGCACGCCTGGGGATCAGAAGCGGTAATCCAGGTGGGCGAGGGCGGCGGTTCGAGGGCCGAATCCACCCTCGAGCGTCAGCACCCAGTGGGACCCGAACGGCGCGCCGAGCCCCGCGAGGTAGCTCCACTTGTCCTTCGAGCCCAGCGTCACGTCGTACGGCACCGGCCCGAATCCCGGTATGTCAAACGTTCCCTCGTGTCTCTCCTGCGGGCTCTGGTACATCGCGCCGAGCCAGGCCGCGACCTTGCCGAAGTCGTAGCCGATCCTGGGGGTGGCGAGCCAGGCCCAGACCGAGGAGGTCGAAACGTCCAGTTTGGTGTTGTTGTAGTTGAGGTCCAGCGTGCCAAACACGTGCTCGCCCCCGTACGCCAGCACGATGCCGGCGCCGTAGAGCAGGCCCTGGTAATTCAGGTCGAGGTCCTGCAGCGGTAGGCCGATGTTCACCTGCGAGAGGTTCACCTTTGTCGTGCCGCGCACCTGCCCCAGGATCCCGTAGATGTCGAGGAACGGCAGGACCCAGTAGTCCGCCTGGAGGTGAGCGGCTTTCGTGGTGTTCTCGATCTTGAGGTTCTTCGCCGCCGCGGGGTCGATGCTCTGAACACCCAGGGTCAATTGGTCGATCACGTAGTTCTGGCTCTGGGTGTAGAGCGAAATGCTGATGCCGAACGGATTCGGCAGCTTCGCGCCGCGCGCCAGAGCCTCGTCCCGCAACGACTGCGCGCCCACGATGCTGGGCAAAGCCAGCAGCAGCGCACCAACGAGCAACCAAACCACGATTGCGTCGCGGTTCATTTTCCCTCCCTCGTCACGGGGCGACATCACCCGAGGCCAAGCTACGGCCCGGCGGAGCCGCGCGCCTTGTCGCGCGACAAGATCTCCGGCGTCAGGTGTGAATCGGGGCCCTCGGACCCACCGCTCTCCGGGGACGGTCTGCCCGCGCGATTCGACCTGCCCCGGGGAGGGGTGGAGACCTCACGGCTTTCTTTCTAGTCGCCGTTAGCGGCGTGTCGGAGGGCTTCCAGGTTGGGGATACGGAAGCGGCGCGGGCCGAGGTGCTCCACCAGCCCATCGCGGCGCAGCCTGGCGAGCGCCCGCGAGAGGTTCTCGGGGGTGACGTGGAGCGCCTGGGCGAGCTCGACCTGGCTGAACGGCAGCGTCACCTCGACCGGCACACCCTGGCTCGTTCGTGGGGGCACGAGGCTCAGGAGGCCGTGGGCGGCGCGCGCCACCGCGCCCTGCCGCCCCAGCATCTCGACCTCGTCCAGACATCCGCGTAGGCGCCGCGCCAGGTGCGCGAGGAGGGCAACGCAGAACGAGGGGTTGTCTCCGGTCAAGCGCAGGAAGTCCGGGCGGTTCAGCACCAGCAGCTCGGCGGGGGTGAGCGCCGAAACCGAGAGAGCGTAGGGGCCGCCATCGACCAGCGGGAGGAAGCCGAAGAAATCACCCCGGGTGAGGGTGAACACCGTGATGTCATGCGCCGGGGGTGTATGGCGGAACGCCTTCAACTTTCCGGCGGCCACGAGAAAGAACCGGTCTCCCGCGTCGCCCTCGAGGAAGACGACTGCTCCCTTGGCCACGCGGCGCCTTACGAAGAGATCGGAAAGGGCGGCAAGGGGGCCCTCCCCAAGCTCGCCGAACGGTGTGGCCCGCAGCAGCTCAAAGCGTCGTTCCGCTTCAACCATGATGACCCTCCGTCGGACAGCTCTCACCTGGCAACGGCCTGCTGCGGCCGGGGCGGGCAAGCACCTCGTCCGAGTTGCGGCGCCGGTCCACTTAGTCGTGACCGTGTCCGCCCGGGGCGTGCCGGCAGCGTGCGGCACCGATGATAGCTCGGGTGCGGCAAAGACCTGATCACAGGCTCTCGCACACGGCGTTACTCTTCTGGACGGAAGGCAGGCGGGATCGCATGGTCGTGGCTCCCTCGCGGATACAGGTGACTGTCGTATTCTCCCCCGGCTGCGACCATACGCCGCCCACCGTGGAGCTTATAAACCAGGTGGCGGCAGAGCTCTCCGTGCCCATCACGCTCAGCATGGTCCGCGTGAGCACTCCGACGGACGCCGTGCGCTTCCACATGCACGGGAGCCCTACCGTCCTCGTGGAGGGCCAGGACGTTGATCCCGCAATGCGGAATCGGACCGACTACGGATTCACCTGAAGGCTCTACGGGGCATCGGGTATGCCCTCAAAGGAGCTCGTCGCCGACTCACTGATGAGCGCGGCGTCCTCTTCCTCGCCCAGCGATCTGGACGGCTGAGGGCTCAGAGCCCAGATCGAGGGGCCAGTGGCCAGGTGGAACCTGATCACCTTTTGCTGGAGGGCGTTGAGCGCGCCCTACGAGGTGTCGGTGCCGGGCGCATGTCGCCCGGTCCCGTCAGAATCGCCAGGTTGTGTGCACATAACCCCACGAGGCGTGCGGCGCCGGCCCGGTGCGCTCAACGAACGACCCCGGTGCGAACTCACCCGGTTCCTGCGGCAAACTCCCGTGCGGGCCGCGGCGACCATGTGGCGCGGGCATCGACCTCCCAGCCGAGGTCGCGGCCTGCGGCTCCGCTCGGGTCCCGTCGCACGGGCTGCAGTCCCGTCGAGTACCATGCGTCGCGCGCCTGCGCTAGCTGGAAGCGGTGGCCCTCGATCCGCACCGCCAGGCCCTTGGCCGGCTTCAGCTCGATGCGTGTCTCGTGGTCCCAGAGGTTCGGCCAGAAGTACAGGTTGAGGTAGCCGTAGAAGCGGATGTCAGCGCCCCCGAACATCCCGTTGAAGGCACCATGGACCCCGTCACGAGGATCGCGGTCATTGGAGCCGTGGGTCGAGGAGATCGTCGCCGTTGGCGTCCAGGGACTGCCGAGCTGTTCGGCCAGCGGTCCGGCCGGTTGACCACCGCGCGACCCACCCACGCATCCACCCAGAGTGCGCCGTACTCGGCATGCCCGTGCACCGTGGCCGCCGGGACGAACGACCACGTCAGCGTACTGGTGTCGTTCAGCCACTGGACCCCAACTCGGCGGCCGCCGGCCTGCTACCCTGCGCCGATGCCCGGGCAGGATGCAGCCGCCCGCCGGGAGGTGGAACGCACTCGCCGCCTGTTCAACCGGGCGGCGCCACTCTTCCTCCTTATCGAGCGCTGGCTCGAGCCGCAGTACCGCGCGGCGCTGGCCGCGCTCGATCTGCCCCCCGGGTTCTCCGCCCTGGACCTCGGCACCGGAACCGGCAGCCTCGCCAGGGTCCTGGCCGAGCGTGGCCACACCGTCACCGGCATCGACGTCGCCGAGCGGCTGCTGCGGCGGGCGGCGCGCCGGATCCCTGCGGCGCGCTTTCGCCGGATGGACTTCGCGGATCTCCCCGGCGTGCCGGACGGGGCGTTCGACCTGGTCTCCGTCGGCTACGTGCTCCATGGCCTCTCCCCCGAGCTACGGCGCCTCACCCTGGAGCACGCGGCTCGCATTGCGGCGCACGCGCTGCTGATCTTCGATTACGCCGCGCCCGGACCGTGGTACGTGCGGCTCGTCGAGCAGTTCGAGGGCCCGCACTATCCGGGGTTCGTGCGCGCGCCGATCGAGGACACTCTCGCCACCCTCGCGCTCGCGGTGGCCAGAACCGTCCCGATCTCCCCCGCGTCCGCGTGCTGGCTCTGCACCCGTGACATCGGTTCCCTCAGCGGGGCGGGCCCGGTTGGAGATGCCAATGATGGCGGATGCCCGACCCCGACGACGACTCGGTAGTACGCTACTTGGGGCAAACCGCGAGTGCGGCCACCACGTGGCGAGGTCCTTCGGCGGACGAGACAACGGCTGAGAGACACAGTCTAGGAGTTGGAAGCGGTGGGATTCGCAAGCAACCACTCCATCGCTGCCTGTGCGGTGTCGTTGACGGTCGCGGCCTTCATCAGACGCGCGACCACGATGGATTCGACGATCTCGGCGTCCGGCAGGCCGGCGGCGCGCGCTTGTTTGGTCCACATTAGAGTACATTCCGAAGACTGCAGTGCGGACGCGACGCCGATGCCGATCAGCAACTTTGTCGTGCGCGGGAGTACTGGCAGCTCGGGGTTGGCCATGATCGCGTCGCGGTGCGCCAGGTACGTCGCAGCCGCGGCGGGCGACACGTCACGCATCGTGTCCATCGGTGTTCTGCCCTGCTCGTTCATCAGCTCCTCCTTGTCGGTACCAGGCGCATGTCGCCCGGTTACGTCAGAATCGCCAGGTCGTTTGCACAAACCCCCAATAGGCTCGCGGTGACACACCGGTGAGCTCGACAAACGATCCGGGTGTGAACCGCCCACCGCCGGCTGCAAGCTCCCACGAAGGCCTTGGCGACCATGTGGCGCGGGCATCGAGCTCCCAGCCGAGGTCGCGGCCTGCGGCTCCGCTCGGGTCCCGTCGCGCGGGCTGCAGTCCCGTCGAGTACCATGCGTCGCGCGCCTGCGCTAGCTGGAAGCGGTGGCCCTCGATCCGCATCGCCAGGCCCTTGGCCGGCTTCAGCTCCACGCGCGCCTCGTGGTCCCAAAGGTTTGCCCAGAAGAACAGGTTGAGGTAGCCGTAGAAGCGAATGTCAGCGCCCCCGAACACTCCATCGAACGTGCCGTGAACTCCGTCATGGGGATCGCGGTCCCCGGAGCCGTAGGTGGACGAGACGGTCGCAAGGGCCTTCCACGGGCCGCCGAGCTTGACGGCAAGCCAGGCGGAGGCGCCAAGTGCGTCGATGGAGTCCCCAGCGGCCTGGCCCGTTTCGTGAACGCCAGTCACACCCCAGCGCCACGGCCCGACGAGGGTGGCGTCGGTCTGGAGGCCGACGAAGCGGCAACGGAGCGAGCCAGTGCCTAGCTCGCCTTGTCGCACCGTATCGTCGCGCTTCTCGCCGGCGAAGAGGTCCAGCCGGTCCTCACCGCGACGGACACCCCCGTACAGCACGGCGGCGCGTACGCCGTCCGCCGAGCTGTTCGGCCGGCGGTCAGGCCGGTTGACCACTGCGCGACCCACCCATGCATCGACCCATACTGCCCCGTGCTCGTAGTGGCCCCGCGCCGCGTCCCAGGTCCAGCGCCCCGTGTTGCCCCACTCGCCGGGCCCGAACACGCGCTCGTCACCGTACGCGATCCGCTGGCGCCCGACCGTGAACCCGAGCGCCGAGCCGGCAATCCTGCGCCACTCCACGAACGCCTCGCGCACATCGAGGGGATCATGAATAGGGTTGCTGGACGGAAAGTCGGCATCGCCCAGTTTGGAACCCAAGGCGCGCGCATCCCGAAGCTGCACGTGGAGACGCGGCCGGCCTTTTGCCTGAGCATCCGCCTCCAGGATCAGACGCGAAAGCGCGAACGTATCGGTGAAGTCGGGGCGATAGCCCCGCAGATCCAGGCTGTCGTCTGATTCCACTCGTATGCGCAGTTGCCCGGACAACGTCAAGGTGTACGACCCAATGCCGAACTCGCCCGAGGGTGCAGGGGCCGCCGCCAGCAGCGTGCTGCCGACGATCGCAAGCGCGGCGGCCAGCAGCCGCGGGATTCGGCTGTCCATCATCATTGCCTGGTCAGAGATAGGTCCGTCGGATGTTCAAGCTCCAGATCCTCGCTGCTCATCTTGCCGTGCACCCAGAACCAGGTGCCGGGGAACCGGCCGAGGCGCAGGTGGACGTTGTACACGTGCCAGATCACGATGGCCAGAAACGCAAGCAAGGCCTCGTGGGCATGGGCCTCCTTGAATGCGTCGAACGCGAATGAGGGGAAGCCGGGCGACACGACAAGCACGAGGTCGTGAAACCACATGACCAGTCCCGTGCCGACCATGATGATGGAGCCCCAGAACACGGCCCAGTAGTCGAACTTCTCGAAGTAGGTGAATCTGCCGAACGCCGGACGCTCGGTCGATCGACCGAAGAACAGCTTAAGGTTCTGCCTGAGGTGGACGAAGTCGGTCTTGCGTGGAAGCATCAGAAGAAAGTCGCGACGACCCTCCTCGTGCAACAGCGAGTAGACGAGGTGGTAGGCGCCTGCCACTATCAGGCCCGCGCCTCCTAAGCGGTGGACGATCCGCCAGGCGTCCACCCCACCCAGCGCCCCGGTCAACATGGCCGCCCACTGCGCGCCCGGGTAGCGCAGCCCCCAGAGGAAGACGCCAGACAGGAACAGGAAGAGCACGGACAGCATCAAGAGCAAATGTTGGGCTCGGTAGTGGATGTTGAAGCGCTCGACCCACACTGTTGCCACTGGGGCCCGACGGGCCTTGCGCGCGCGCAGCCGCGCAGCGGCGTCGAGCAGGATGTGGCCGAGCAGCAGAGTCAGCACGACGATGGTCAACCACCTGAAGAACGCGGCCACGCCGCCAACCACACCGTCATACCGGCGCGGCGACCCATCGTACCCGAGAATGCTGCTCTGGGTTGCCCAGACAGGCTTTCCAGCCTCGTCGAACGGGTTGGCAAGCACCGCTCCGAAGAAGAACGGGCTCTCGGCGCTGTGGCAATCCGTGCACCCCCCCGCGCCAAGGGCGGCCCGTGCGGGAACGACGTCGTGGGAGAACTTGTACACGGAGGCGTACGGCGTCGCCTCGTACGACTCGTGCGGCAGCAAGCGGCTCTCCCGACCGGAGGTGTAGACCCGGTCGTCGTCCACGAACACGAGCCGCCGCCCCGTCAGGGGGAAGCCGGTCGATTCAAGATACGCCCGCGTTGCGCCGAGCAGGGCATCGATCTCCTCTGGCCGGTTGACCTCGAGTTTGCCGTCGTCGTTGTCATCACGAATCGCGGCGAGCTGCGGCCAAACGCGCTCCGGGTCCTTCCGGTGCTGCTGCCACATGGTGAAGAAGTCCTTCATGAGGACTTGGTCCAGGCCGGGCATTCCCGACTTCTCAATGCCCACCCATGTGGAATGGACGCGGTTCGCCGGGTAGATCTTGTCCTTGTAGCGGATCAGCGTCGGGCGGCTGAAGTCAGTCGGCTCGTCCTTCCCGGTGAACAGGTCGAGCTCACCGTAGTGGTTCCAGAACCGCATGTCCTGGTCATAGAAAGTCCAGATTTGCTTGCCGGGTGGTGTGATGCGGGGTGCGTCGTTGTACGTGTCCGAGGCCTGCACGAGGGCGCTCTTCACGGCTCGCTGCGGGATGTGACATGCCTGGCACGAGATCTTCTCGAGGTGCAGCGGAGGCAGCCACGCGTGGGATGCGCGCGGCGCGGCGAACCACCCATTCAGGTGGCAGTTCTCACAGGTGCGAACTGTGTTGTCGAGGTCGTTGCGCACCCACCCTGAGGGATCGTCGCCCTTGCCGAACTGGTGTTCTTCCCAGCCGCGGATGCGCGGGTCGACGGCGCGACTGCCTGCCGCGTGACAGTCGACGCAGCGTAATCCCGCCCTGAGGTGGACGTCGGTCCGCGAGGAGTACGCGGCGCCGCGCTTCTTCCAGTCCGGCTTGAAGTGGCAGCCGAGGCACGTCTCGTTGCGCGGTTCGGGCGCGATGTGCACGATCACGTTGCCCTGCTCGTCGAAGCGATCGTGCCGGTAGCTGATCGCGGGCGTCTCGCCAGTGGCAACCTGGCCGGCAACCGTGCCGAAGCCCGCGCCGACTGTCGCCGCCCAACGGAAGTTGAGGCTCGCGAGCTGCGCGTTGCGGGCCTTCAGGTCGTATTCGGGCATGTGGCAGAGCAGGCAGTCCGCCTCGATCACACCGGTTTGCGACCACCGCGCCTTGTAGTAGTCGCCCGAGAGACCGTTGTCGCCGCCGGGCGTGAGGCCCGACGCCGGGTCAGCCATGAAACGGTCGTAGCGCCGGCCCTGCCGGTCGACCTCGAGGGGCCCACCGCCGGGATGGCAGTTGCCGCACGTCGCCGTGACGAACTCGAACGACGTCATGTCGATGGTTCGCGCGGAGGTGTTGCGCTCCGGGGCGAGCTGGCGGTAGAGCGGCGCCGGCGAGCACCAGTTACCGCCGTAGTTTCCCGGGCTCGACACCCATTGATAGCGCTCGGCCATCGCGCGTGGTACCGCCTCGCCCTTGCCCTGGGTGAAGTGGAAGCCGCGGGTGATAGTGTCGTAGTTGTGGCACCCGGGAGCCGCGCAGGTCTGGCGCGGGGAATAGGCAACGGTCGCATTAATCCCCTTGGTCGGATCGATAATCTGGCCTTGCTCGTCGCGAAGGGGAAACGGTGGGCAGACGCCCCGCGCCTTCATCTCCGTCGGGCTCTTGCGGAGCGTGGGCGGCGCGCCACTGCTGCCCGCGACCGCAAGTGCGGTGAAGAAAGCGAAGGCGGCCGTCCATAACGTCGCTTTTTGCATGGTCTCTTGCTCCTCTCCAGTCCCTCACCGGCCCGGACTCGGCCGCAGGCGCGCGAAGAGCGGCCGCAGCGCTGCAGCGTTCGGCTCGAAAACGCAGAGGTCAGGCACCGTCACACCCGCGCGTTTCCAACCGCCCACAAGGATCCGGACCATCCGCCCGCCACCGACGAAACCGACGGTGGGCGCCAACGTGGCGGGCGCGAGCGCGGTGGAGCGGTGCGAGCGGGACGCGCTCATGTCTTTCCTCCCCCTCAGTGCTCAGCCCGTCAGGGCGCCAAAGGCAAACCCCGTGATTGTGGCCATGACCACCACGAGCGACACGTAGGCGATGGTCTTCTTCGGGCCCAGGTAGGAGTTGATCACCAGCATGCTGGGCAGCGACAGCGCTGGGCCGGCGAGGAGCAGTGCCAGCGCCGGCCCCTGGCCCATGCCGGAGCCGAGCAGGGTCTGCAGGATCGGCACCTCGGTCAGCGTCGCGAAGTACATGAACGCGCCAACCACTGCGGAGGCGAAGTTGGCCAACAGCGAGTTGCCCCCTACCGAGGAGGCCACCCACGAGGACGGGATCAGCCCGGCGTCGAGACCGGGACGGCCCATCAGCCAGCCCGACACCAGGATGCCGCCGAGCAGGAGGGGTGTGATCTGCTTGGCGAAGTTCCACGTGGCCTGCATCCAGCCCGACAGCTCCTCGCGGTCGAACCAGCGGAGGATCATCCAGGCCAGCACGGCCAGAAGCACAATCGTCAGCGGCCAGTGGATGCGGTAGACCGCCGCGAACACGCCGATCGCCTGGTTCGGCGCGCCCCAGTTGGCGAAGACCAGGATCGCGATCATCGTCGCCAGGAAGGTTGCGTCCTGCCAGCCGGTCCGGCGCGGGGTCTCGCCTTCGGCGGCCAGGGCGAACGGGTCGGGACCGTTGGCCAGGCGCGCTTCGTCCTCCTTGCGGAACAGCGCAGCCATGATGAGCCCGATGATCGCCGCGAACGCCACCGCGCCGACGGCGCGCGCGATGCCGATCCGCATCCCCAGCACCCTGGCGGTCAGGATCATGGCTAGCACGTTGATCGCCGGCCCGGAGTAGAGGAAGGCGATCGCCGGCCCGAGCCCCGCGCCGCGCCGGTAGATCCCTGCAAACAGCGGCAGCACGGTGCAGGAGCACACCGCCAGGACGGCTCCGGAGACCGAGGAGACGCCATACGCCACCGGCCGCGGCGCGGAGGCGCCGAGGTAGCGCATCACCGCGCCCTGTCGGACGAAGTGGCTGATCGCGCCGGCGATGAAGAACGCCGGCACGAGGCAGAGCAGCACGTGCTGGTGGGCATAGTCCTTGAGCAGGTACAACCCCTCCAGAAAGGCCCCCTGCACACGCGGGTATTGGATGGGGAGGAAGTAGGCGGCGAGGAAGACGCCGACCAAGATCAGCAGTTTGGTCCGTTCTCTCACGGTCTCTCCGAATCGGCTGGGGTCGGGGCGCCCGTCTACAGCACGTTCGCTCATGCGATCCCGAGCAGCTGTTTGACCTCCTCGGTCTTGGGGATGTGGCCGGAGATCACTACCCTGCCGTCGAAGACAACGCCGGGCGAGGCCATCAGCCCCAACTCGACCATGCGATTGATCGACTCGTTCTTAATCACCTGGCAGGAAAGTCCGGCGCTCTCGACGACGTGCTGCACGACACGGTACGTCTCCTTGCAGCGCGAGCATCCGGGTCCGAGGATTTCGATGGTTTTCGGGGTGTCACTCATGCGCATGCTCTCCTTTCAGAGCTCGTGTCTTCAGGCCAGGGCGAGGCGCACGAGCCAGACAAGAATGGCCGCGCCCACGGCCGCCAGGACCACACCAAACACCTGATGCACCCGCTTGGCCCACACCGCCGCACGGCTGCCCAGGTACGCAGCGGCGAAACCCGAGGCGGTGCCCGCCGCGAGGAGCAGCACGACGTGCCCCAGGGAGTAGGCGGCGAGCAGCGTCGTTCCCCACAGCACCTTGCGCTCGAAGGCCACGAGCGACAGAACTACGACCAGGATGGGCGTGGCACACGGAGACGAAAGCGTGCCAGTGAGGGCCCCCAGGCCAAACGCTCCCGCGAGCCCCGCGCCGCGGAAGCGCCTCCCGTCGAGCTGCAGCAGCGGGAGCCGGACGAGACCGGCAAGGTGCAACCCCATCGCGATCAGGACGACCGCAAGGAGTGCCTTCCACAGCCAGCTCACGTCTCCGATCAGCGTGCCCGTCAGCGCGGCGACCGCCCCCAGTGCGGTGAAGCACAGTGCCAGGCCGGCGACGAAGGCAAGAGAGAGGGTGAGGGCCCGACCTCGCGTCGTAGCGCCGCCACCCACCGTCGCGATCACCAGCGGCACCGCCGCCAGCACGCACGGGCTGGCCGACGAGACCACACCGCCGAGGAAGACGAGCAGCAGCGTTACCACCGGTGGCGCCGCCGCGGCGCTTGCCGCCAGAGACTGGAGGAGCGACTCCATCAGAAGATGCCGAGCTTCTGAAGTGTGGCCTGGAACTCCTCGGGCGGGAAGTACCCCATGTGACGGAACACCTCTTCGCCTTTCGGGTTGAAGATGACCTGGGTGGGCATCACCATAATGCGGTGGATCCGCGCCACGTCGGGGTGTTGCTGGATCCAGAAATTGCGGATGATGGTCTTTTCACCGATGGCTTCGCGGAGATCCTGCAACACCGGCTGCATGTGCATGCACGGGATACAGTGCTCACCGCCGAACTCCATGATCACCCACTTCCCCGAGCCGAGAATGCTCGCCAACTCCTGAGGCGTCGCGGCAGGTACGGGTGGGCGCTGTACCGCCGACCCGGCCGCGAGCGCCGCGCCGCCAAGGACGAGCAGCAAGAGCCCCAGGACCACCACACGGTAACGGTTCATGTTCTTCCTCCTCTGGCTCCTGGTGCGGGGGGGGCGGGCGAGCCAGGTGATTTCGTCATCTTGCGAAATATAGGAGACATTTGGATGGCTGTCAAGCGGCGAGCACGTTAGCTGCTTCTCGGCCTGAGCTTCGCCCACAGTCCAGGGAGCAGCTCCTCGTAGGCTGCCCGGACGTTCGCCTCCCGCTCCTTGAGGGGGTGGACCGGGATCGTGTCCAGCACTTCGGCGGGGGGCAGACCGCTCTCGAGGAGCATGGCTGCGGCGCCGCGCCGGGCGGCTCGCCGTCACCGTGATGACCGCGGACACCTTCGGGACCGCCCGCGACGCGCTGGCCGGTCTGCCCGTGGCCGTCTCGCTGATCACCACTGGCGAGGCAAAGGCGCGCTTAATCGAAGAGCTGGCCCCGGAAACGGTCGTGGTGATCGGCAACGGCGCCAACGACGTCGCGATGGTTCGGCGGGCCGCGCTCGGGATCGCGGTGATCGGCCCTGAGGGCGCCGCCGGCGAGCTGCTCCAGGCAGCAGGCATCGTCGTGCGCGACATCGGGGACGCCCTCGACCTGCTCGACAACCCGCTGTGCGTGAAGGCTACCCTCCGCGGCTAGCGTATCCGGGGGCGGCCCGGCGAGACTCGAACCCGGAGTCGTCGGGGCAGGTGCTGACGCGCCTCGGCTCGCAGCCGCACCTCACAGCGCCATCGCCGAGACCAGCCCTCCCGCCAGCACGACCCACACCACGTCGACCTGGAGGAGCAGCGCCACCAGGCCGAGCATGGCAATGGCGGCGGACGGGAGGCTCCACGGGGTGGCCCCCGCGAAGTGGATGGTCACAGAGGCGAGAAGCCCGACGAAGGAGAGAACCAGGGCGTGCGTGACGCCCGCGAAGATCGGCGAGGATCGCAGCCGGCGGAAGAAGGGCCCGGCGAGCACCAGGACGAAGAGAGACGGCAGGAAGATGCAGACGGTGCCCACGAGGGCGCCAGCCGTCCCCGCCACCTGCTGTCCCACGAACGTCGCGGTGATGACGATCGGACCCGGCGTGACCTGGCCCAGCGCGATCCCGTCGAGGAAGACGGCCGCGGGCAGCCAGCCTCGCGCTTCCACCACCTCGTGGTACATGAGCGGCACCGACGCGAAGCCGCCGCCGAAGGCAAAGGCGTCGACCTTCATCATCACCAGGCCTAAGGTCGCGAGCCGCGGGTCGGCGGCGAGGAGCACGGCCACCAGCACCACGGCGACCGCGAGGACGGCGGCCGGCGCTCGCCACGCGCGCCAGCCGAGCCGCGGTCCCGGTTCCGGGTGTGCCGTCCCGGCGTCGGACCGCAGCACCAGGGCGCCCGCGAGACCGGCGCCGATGACGATCAAGAACGGGCTGCCGCCGATGAGGAAGAGGGCGCCGGTGGCGGCCGCCATGACCGCATCCCGCGGCCGCCCGACCGACGACCGGGCGAAGGTCCACGCGCCATTCGCGACCAGCGCGACGACCAGCGCGCGGAGCCCGATCAACGCGGAGGTCACCGCGTGGATGCCGACCGCCCGCTGGTACGCGATGGAGAGCACGAGCATCAGAAGGAAGGCGGGCAGGCCGAAACCCAGGTAGGCCGCCACAGCACCGCCAAGCCCGCGCGCGCGCAGCCCGACGTAGGCGGCGCACTGCATGGCGGTCGCGCCCGGAACCGCCTGGCAGAGCGCCACACCCTGTTGGAAGTCGTCCTCGCGGAGCCATCGCTTGCGAGCCACCGCCAGCCGCTTGATGTAGGCGACCATGCCCGGCCCGCCGAACGAGACGCAGCCCAGGCGCAGGAACGCGAGGAACAGCGCAGCCACGCTTGGAGGCTGCGGGGCCAGGCTCGCTCCCGCTCCCGACGCGCCACTGGTCTGCTCCGGGTGTCGCTCGACGCTGTCGGCCATCGGTCTCCCCTCTCCCCCTCGTAGTGCTCGCCACCCCTCACTCCGCGCGCAGCGCCTGGATCGGCTCGAGGCGCGCGGCGCGGGCCGCCGGGAGGCTGCCGAAGAGCACGCCGAGGAGCGCGGAGAACACCAACGCGACGAGGGCCGAGGGCCAGGAGATGGCGGTCGGCCACTGCGAGAGCCGGGCCAAGAGGAGGGCGCCGCCGCCGCCGGCGGCGACGCCCAGGGCGCCGCCCGCGAAGGCGAGCATGCTCGACTCGAGCAGGAACTGCAGCCGGATGTCCGCCCGCCGGCCGCCGAGCGCTCGCCGGAGCCCGATCTCACCGGTGCGCTCGCGCACCGCGATGAGCATGACGGCCAGGATGCCCACCCCGCCTACGAGCAGCGAAATCCCAGCCACGCTGCCGATCAGCGTGGTCATCGAACGGGAGGTGGCCCGCTGGGTGGCGAGCAGGGTCGCCTGGTTCTGGATGCTGAAGTCGTCGGCCTTCGACCCTAGCCGGTGCCGCTCCCGCAGCAGGGCACGGATCTCGGCCTCGGCGCGGTCGAGCGAGGCGGCGTCGGCCGCCTGCACGAAGATGCTCTGCACGTGGGTGACGGCAAGGACGCGCCGCATCGCGGTGCGCAGCGGCACGGCGATGACATCGTCCTGATCCGTGCCGTTGGCGTCGAGCCCCTTCGCCGTGGTGACGCCGACCACCTCGAAGGGGACGCGCCCGATGCGGAAGCGCAGGCCGATGGGGTCGGCGCCGCCAAACAGGTTCGCGACGACGGTGGGACCCACCACGGCCACCCGGGCGAGGGCGCGTTCCTCGTCCTCGCCGAAGGGGCGCCCGCGGGCCAGGGTCAGGTTGCGGATGCCGAACCCCTCGGGGGTGATGCCGAACACCGTGGTGGTCGCAGTGGTGTCCTCGAAGCGGACGGTTGCCTTCTTGCTCTGAGCGGGTGCGGCGCGGGCGACCGCGGGGCAGGCGTGCGCGATGGCCGATGCGTCCTCCGGGACGAGCGTCGTGACGGTGCCGACCTGACGAACGCGCCCGGCGACGATCTGCGTCTGGCCGGCGTTGACGACGATGAGGTTGGTACCCATTTCGCGGATGCGCTCGAGGATGCTCTCCTCGGCGCCGCGGCCGGCGGCGACCATGAGGACGACGGCCGCCACACCGACCACGATGCCGGTGACCGACAGGAGTGTGCGCAGTGGGTGCGCCGCCATGATCTCGAGCGACAGAGCGAGGTTCCTGGAGAGCTTCATCGCAGCGCTTCAACCGGCCGCAGCCGTGCGGCGCGGCGCGCCGGCTGGATACCGAAGAACAGCCCGACGGCGAGCGAGGAGGCCACGGCGAGGGCGAAGGGCCGCCACGACAGGGTGACAGGCAGCTCGGTAAAGGCCGAAAGTGCTGCGCTCGCGCCCCAGCCGAGGGCGCTACCGACGAGCATGCCGAGCAACGTGACGGCAAGCGATTCGGTGAGGAACTGGGTGAAGATGTCCCTCTCGCGACCACCCAGGGTGCGCCGCAGGCCGATCTCCGGCACACGCTCGCTCACGGAGATGAGCAGAATGTTCATGAGCACGACGCCGCCCACCAGCAGGCTCAAGCCGGCGAGTGCGGTGAGCAGGGTCGAGAGGGTACCGGAGATTCCCCGCACCAGCTTGGCCACGTCGGCCGCGGTGCGGACCTGGAAGTCGTCCTCCTGGGGCGGCGTGATGTGGTGCCGCTCGTGCAGCAGGGCGCGCACCTTGGTACCGATCGCCTCGAGGTCGTTCGGGTCCTTCACCTTGATCCTGATCTGCGCGAGATGGTCCTGGTTGAAGAGCCGCCGCATCCCGGTGGTCAGCGGGATGACCGCCCGGTTGTCCATGTCCGTGCCCATCGGGCTCGTGCCCTTGCTCTCGAGGACCCCCTTAACGAGGAAGCGCACGTTGCCGATCTGGACGTACTGCCCGAGGGCGTCCACCGGGCCGAAGAGGTCGTGGGCGGGGGTCGCTCCGAGCAGGCAGACGCGCGCCATCTCGGTGACGTCCTCGGCGGAGGTCTGCTCGCCCGAGCGGGCGTACCACTCCCACGCCTCGTGCCAGTCGGGCTCGACGGCGAACACGGTGGTCTGCGTCTGGACGGCGCCCGCCTTGACCGCCACGCCACGCTTCATCGCGGTCGGGGTGGCGATCTCGATGCCCGCGATCTCGCGGATCGCCTCGGCGTCGGCAAGGGTAAGCGTGACAACGTCGCCCTGCGGCGGCGTGAGGGTGCTGCCGCCGCCGGCAATCACCATGATCGCCCGGAAGCCGAACACGCTCACCCGTTTCATCACCATCCGCTCGGTGCCGGCGCCGATTGCCATGACGACGGTGAGGGCGGCGACGCCCACGATCGTTCCGGCCATCATGAAGAAGGTGCGAAGCTTGCTGGTCCCCAGAGCCGTCAAGCCCTCGCGCGCAATCCGCAGCAGCCTCATTGGGCCCTCCCTTCCGTTGCGACAGCCGTCGCGGGCTCATCCTCCGCCAGCTCACCGGTGGCCTGGAGCGCGCGCTCGGCGTCTCGCGGGTTCTCGACCTTCCTGTCCTCGACGATGCGGCCGTCGCGAAGCACGATCACGCGCTCGGCATGCTCGGCGATCGCGGGGTCGTGGGTGACCACGACGATCGTCCGCCCCTCGCGGTGGAGGCGCTGGAAGATGGCGAGGATCTCGAGGCCGCTGCGGCGGTCGAGGTTCCCGGTCGGCTCGTCGGCGAGGAGGATGGCGGGGTCGGTGACCAGGGCGCGGGCGATCGCCACGCGCTGCTGCTGCCCGCCGGAGAGCTCGCTCGGCCGGTAGCCCATGCGGTCGGCGAGCCCGACCGCGGCAAGCACCCGGCGGGCGCGCGCCTCGGCGTCGGCCGGGTAGTCCTCGGCGTAGATCAGCGGGAGGAGCACGTTCTTCAAGGCGCTTGCTCGCGCGAGCAGGTGGAACTGCTGGAAGACGAAACCGATGCGGCGGTTACGGAGCTGCGACAGGGCGTCGTCGTCGAGCTCGACGACGTCGGCGCCGCCGAGGCGGTAACGCCCTCCGGTAGGCGCGTCGAGGCAGCCGAGGAGGTTCATTAGGGTCGATTTGCCGGTGCCCGAGGTGCCCATGATCGCGACCAGCTCCCCCGCCTCGATGCGGAAGGAAACCCCCTTCAGCACCGGCGTTGCGAGCGATCCGCTCACGTACGTCTTCTCGAGATTCTCGACTTCGATCATCTGATCGCCTCCTTGTCGTTGCCGCTCGCTTCGAGCAGCACGGTCTCGCCCTCGGTGAGGCCGCGCACGACCTCGACCCAGCCGCCGTCCTTCCACCCCACCGTGATCTCCCGGGCCTCGGAGCGATCGCCACGGACCACACGAACCAGGGTCTTGCCGCGCTCGCGGACGACTGCCGCGGCCGGCACTGCGAGCACGCCCTTCCGCTCGTCGAGCGTGATCGTGACGCTCGCCGTCATGTCCGGGCGCAGCAGACCGCCGAACGGCGTCGAGATCTCGATCACCACGTCGTAGTTGACCACGTTGTCCTGGATCACGGCCTTCGGGTAGATGGCCGCCACCTCGCCCGCAAACTCCCTGCCGGGGAAGGCGTCAACCGTGAACACCGCTTTCTGCCCCGACCGCACCTTCCCGATGTCGACCTCGTCCACGTAAGCGTCGACCTGAAGCCGTCGCAGGTCGATCACGGTCACGAAGGTCGGGGCATTGAGGCCGGCGGCCACGGTCTCGCCCTCCTGGGTGGACACCGAGCCGACGACCCCAGCAATCGGTGCGACGATGGTGGCGTACGAGAGCTTCACCTCGGCCTCGCGCTGAGCGGCGATTGCTGCATCGCGCTGCCGCTCAGCGAGCAGCAGCGACGCCGCAGCCACCTCGCGGTCCCGCACCGCGTTGTCCACCGCCTGCTGGCTCGTGAAATCCTGAGCGATGAGCTGTTGCTGGCGTTGCAGCTCGAGCTCGGCCAGTCGCAACCTGGCCTCGGCGTCGCTGATGCGCGCCGCCGACACTGCAGCCTCGGCGCTGCGCTGCGCTACAGTGGCCTCCAGGTCCGCCTTTTGCAGCTCGCCGATCACCTGGCCGCGCTCCACCATGTCACCGACGTTAGCGTGGAGGCGGTCGAGCTTGCCGGTGATGCGCGCTCCGACCTTGACCTCGGCGCCGACCTTCGGGCGGACGGCCCCGGTGGCGAGCACGCTCGCCCGGAAGTCGCGGCGGACGACGTGCGCGGGCGCCAGAGCGCTCGATCCGGATTTCTCCGCCTGCGCCCGTCCCCGCCACCACACCAGCCCACCCGCGACGGCCGCCACCATGACCAGGACGGTAATCTTTGTGCCTCGCCCAACTTTCACCGTGTGCCCCCGAGTTTCTCTCCTGCTGATGCGGCGCTCGCGATCAGGCTGCGGCCCACCGCACGGTCGAGCCGCGCCATCGCCGTGTGCAGGGCAAGCCGCGCCGCAACTTGGCGCAGGCGCGCCGAGGAGAGGGCGGTCTGCGCATCGATGAGCCCGATGATGCTCCCGGTTCCTGACTTGTACTCGCCCTCGGCGAGCCGGGCGCTCTCCTCCGCGCTCGCGACCAGCGCCGCGGTCGCTTGGATCGCCTCCTCGGCTTCATCGACCTGTGCGTACGAGGACCAGACCTCCAGCTCGACGTCACGAAGGAGGACCTGGTACGCTGCCTCCGCCTGGCGGCGCTCCGCCGTAGTACGCTCGAGCCTCGCGCCGCGCTCGAAGCCCGTGAAGAGCGGCAGCGTCAGGCGGACGCCGAGTGACCACGAGTCCCTCGCCTCCAGCAGCGAGTCATCTCTCCATGCGTAGTCCGCCCCGCTCGAGACTCGCGGCCACCACTGTGCCTTTGCCTCACGCACGGCGGCCCGTGCCGCCTCTTCCAGAGCGCGCGATGCCTGCAGCTCGGGTCGAGCGCGCTCCGCCAGGGCGAGCATCGCCTCGACACCCTCGCGCCGCTGCGCCAGGGCCGTCTCCGGCCCTGACTCGACCCGAACGACCGTCGTGACGGGAACGCCCATGGCGGTGGCCAGCTCTCCCTCGGTGATGCGGGACGCGCTGCGCGCCTGCACGACGCCGAGGGCGGCGTCGGCCAGCTCGGTCTCGGCCCTGAGAACGTCGGAGCGTGGCACGAGCCCGGCGGCATGGCGGGCCCGAGCGAGATCCACGTGGTACTCGGCGCTGCGGCGCGTCACCTCTGCCACCTCGCGTGCCCATTGCGCCGCCAGCAGGCCGTAGTACCTCTCCGTCACCCGCAGCGCGAGCGCTTCGACGATCGAATCACGCTGGAGGGCCGTGGCCCTTTGCGCGTCGGCGGCCGCGGCGATTCTCGCTGCCCGCTCCCCGCCGTCGAAAAGCAGGTACTGCAGGCTGATCGTCCCGTCGGCGCTCGTCTGGGTGGGTGCGCCTCCAATCTCCCCCGTCGAGAGCGCTCTCCCCCTCTCGGCGCCCGCCGTCAGGTCGAGCGCCGGAAAGTCCGCCGATCTCACCTCGCCGAGATGGGCGTTGGCCGCCTGCACGGAGGCTACCGCGCCGGCAACGTCCGGGTTATGCTCGAGGGCGATACGGATGCACTCCGGCAGGGAAAGTGGCCCGGTGGGCAGCGCGCCCTCAGCTCGCGAGGCCGCGCCCTGAGGTGCCGGCTGCGCCAGCGCCAGCACGGTCGAGACTGTCACCGCAAGGACGAAGCAGGCGGCTTGCTGCAGAGCTTCGTTGGTCATCCCCTTCTCCTAGTGCTGGGCGCGGTCTGGCGGCGATGCCGGTCGCATCCAAGGTGGCGTCGGCCCCCCCGCAGCCCCGATGCGCTCCCTGATGAGCGCGAAGAACCTCTCCCGCTGCCCTGGGTCGAGAAGCGCGCTCTCCGCCAGCAGGTGGTCGATGACCTCGGACTGGATTGACGCCTGGATGCGGCGGATCTCCTTCTGCTTCGCGACGATCGCACCGCGGTCTGGGGTGGGTGCAGAGACGAGGTTTATCAGCTCCATCTGCAGGAGCTTGAGTTCGCCGCCGAGCCGCCCGAGCAGCCGCTGGAACTCCTCGCGGTGGGCCAGGAAGGCCTGCCGCTGCGCGGGCGTGAGCTCGAGCTGCTCGTAGAACGGTCCTGCCGCGGCCGCAGGTCCCGTATGGCTCTCTACCCCCACTGCCCGGTGATAGGCGAAGGCGCCCAAGAAGGCGAGGTTGAGCGCCACGGAAAACACAACCCCGAGGGCCTTGATCCTCGCGCTCATGGTTTCACCTCGTCGACGACCGCGTAGCTTGCGGCGAGCCCCCCCGGCGGCGCCACGTCGAACCACTCGATGCCTTCGGCCGCGGCCGACTGTGCCATGGGGGCCGGCGGACGCACCGCGCGCGAGGCGGCCGTGCCCATCGCGACGCCGGCGAGTACCGCGAGAGCGGCCGTCAGCGCGGTCACGAGCCGCATCGGCACGGCCTGTCCGGCGAGCCACGAGAGGGATCGCGCAAGCCCAGGGAGGGGCCGTGTCCACGAGCCTCGCAGCACCTCCGAGCGAGCGCGGGCCATCACGCGCGCGCCAAGCCAGGGTGGCGGAGGCGGCGGTTCGGGAGCATTGGCGAGCAGCGCCGCGGCCTCATGGAGCGAGGCAAGGCGCGCGCGGCAGGCCGGGCACTGTTCGAGGTGGGCGGCGATCTGCCGCGCGGCGGAGGGCTTGAGCTCGCCGTCAGCGTACGCGTTGAGGCTCCTGCAGACCCTCGTGCACCTCATGGGCACCTCCTCTCACCAGAGTTGAACGAGTGAGGCGGGGAAAACCCCCGCGCGGGGTCAGGGAGTGAGGTCGCGCAGCGTGCCGCGCAGCGCCTCGCGTCCGCGTGCGAGCAACCGTTCCACCGCTTTGGTGGACGTTCCGAGGGCGGAAGCGATCTCCCCATAGCCCAGCCCTTCGAAATGCCTGAGTATCAGGGCGATCCGCTGGTTTCCCGGGAGCCCGTCGAGCGCCTCCCGGACGCGCCGCTCCCGCTCGCGGGCGACGAGGCGCTCATCCGCCGCGGGGCGGTGATCCGGGCGATCCGGCAGCTCGTCCGAGTACACGGGCCGGTGCTTCCTGGCGTGGTCGAGGCAGAGCCGCGTCACGACCTGGTAGAGGTAGGTGCGGAAGGGCGCCGTTGAGCGGTAGCGGGGCGCCGCGCGCAGCACCCTCAAGAAGGCCGACTGCGCGAGGTCCTCGGCTTCGGACGCGTCGCCCACGTACCGGTAGGCCACCCGCCAGACCTCGCGCTCGTGCCGCCGGACGAGCTGGTCGAAGGCGGCGAGATCCCCTGCCGCCACCGCGGCCATCAGCTCCTCGCTGGTCGTCAGATCGGAGCCCCGACCCATGGCACTCGCAACCGAAACGCCCTCCCGTGGCGGTGCTCGCCGAAGGTCGCTGCGCCCGCGACCGACCGCGGGCGGGGCGCGTCGTCCTCGGCAGCTCGAGCATCACATGCAAGCGCGACGCGTGGGCCATGGCCACCCACGATTCGGATCAGCGGCCTTCGGCGCAAGCCAAGGCCGTCTCGACCGCCTTGCGAACCATAGCCCACGGATGATCGCGAGACGAGTGGAGGAACGCGAGCGCCGCAGGTGTCCCGATCTTCCCCAGCGCGGCCACTGCCTCCCGTGCCAGGTACGGGTCGCTGGTGCTCCTCACCATGCCCGCCGCCGACCCGGCCGCGAGCGCCGCACCGCCTAGGACGAGAAGCGAGAGGGCCAAGGCCACCACACGGTAACGGTTCATGTTCTTCCTCCTCTGGCTCCTGGTGCGGCAGGGGGTGGGCGAGCCAGGTGATTTCGTCATCTTGCGAAATATAGGAGACATTTGGATGGCTGTCAAGCGGTCAGCGCCCTAGGCTTTTCTCGGCCTGAGCTTCGCCCACAGTCCAGGGAGCAGCTCCTCGTAGGCTGCGTGGATGCTCGCCTCGCGCTCCTTGAAGGGGTGGACCGGGATCGTGTCCAGCACCTCCGCGGGGGGCAGACCGCTCTCGAGGAGCATGGCTGCGGCGCCGCGCACCGTGGCGGCAAGGCCCGCGTCGACGGCAGGCCCCGACAGGCCGAACCGCACCCCCAGCTCGCGCAGCTCCTGGAGCTGGAACCACAGGTACGTGGGTCCCATGGCGGTAAGCACCGCATACGCCTCGAGGGTTTCCTCCTCCACCTCGGGGTGGGCGCCCCACAGGTCGAACAACGTCCCGAGGCGCCGCCGCTCGTCGGAAGCCAGCTCCGCAGCGTAGGCCACCGGGTTGTACCCCTGCCCGAGCAGCGACGGGGCGTTGGGGATCATCCGGGCGAAACGCCCGAAACCTCCGGCCAGCTCGCGCAACGCGGCGATGGTGAGCACCGGAGCGAGGGAGACGACCACCGCGTCCGCTCGCAGGTCCCTGGCGATGCCCGGCAGCACCCGCTTGAGTGTCGGCGGGTGGACGGCGAGGAAGACCAGCTCCTGCGAGGCTGCGGCGCGGTTGTCGCCGGTGACCTCGACCATCGGGAAGGCGCCGGCGAGGCGCGCTTTGGCCGCGTCCTCGCTGTCGCTGGCCACCACCCGGCGCAGCCCGCGCTGGGCGAGCCGCTCGAGAAGGATGCGCGTGATACGCCCGCTGCCGACGAACCCAACACTGTCGAAGCTCATTGAGTTACCCTCCCGTGGCCGTAAGGCGCCGGGTGACGAAGACCGGGCAGATGTCGGCGAGGACCTCCGCGCCCCCCGCGCGGGTTAGCTCCACCGCCCCTTCGGTGAAGCACCCCGGCGGCAGCCAGATAACCGCGCCGCGGTTGAGGCAGCTCGCCACCACCTTGGCGGTCACTGCGGGTCCGAGGGCCAGCACGATGACTTCGGGCGGCTCGGGCAGCTCGTCGAGGGAAGGGTAGCAGCGCTGTCCATCGACCTCCTCCACCTTGGGGTTAATCGGAAACACCTGGTGGTGCTCGCGCAGCACCTCGAACACCTCGTGCCCATACTTCTCCGGGTCCCGCGACACGCCCAGGACGGCAATCCTCCGTCGCGTGCCGAGGACCGCCGACGCGCGCAGCAGTACCACATCCGTCGTGTCGCGATCACCCATCGTGGCCTCCGAGTCGCGCCCGGATGAGCGGGCCCAACTCGTCCACCACCGGCGGTCCCATCGAGACGATCTCGCCGTCCACCGTGATCACCGGGTAGACCGCCAGGCCCAACGTGTTGACCATGCGGAGCACCGCCCCGTCACGGTGGAGGTGCAGCTTGCGCGAGGCGTTGACCAGCTCGACGCCGGCGCCGGGCACAACCTCGGCCACCGCCGCTCGAAGCGCCTCCGCCTCCTCCGCGGTCATCCCCACCGGACCGCAGCAGGTCGCCCCTTCGCCGCATGGGTTGAGGGCCGGAGTGAAGTACACGCGAACCCGTGCCTCGGCCTCAGTCATTGCACGTCCTCCCTTGACGCCGGGTCACTCCACAGCTCCGCCGCGATCCCGGCCAGCGCCGCCGCCCCCATCACCTCGTCGTCGCGCAGCGTCAGGTCGAAGCGCGGCACCCCGAAGTCGCGCCGCATGGCGTACAGGTAGTGCTGCTGCGCCTCGCGCCGCACCTTGAGACGCGGCGTCCGGCAAGCGTGGTCGGGCAGCACCATGTTGGCCACCACGGCCGAGGTGGAGATGCCGGCCGCCGCGAGGTCGTCGCGCGCGCGCAGCGCCTCAAGCAGCGGCGTCTTCTCCGGCAGCACCACGAACACGAGCCGGGTGATGTCACGATTCTGAAGCATCGTCACCGCATCCCTGTAGCGCTCGCGGGTACGTTCGTACGACTGCGTGCCGGGGCGCATGGCCACCATCATCTCCACCTGCTTCTCCCACGAGAACGGCAGCGACAGCAGCCGGAGCGTGTGGCCTGTCGGGGCGGTGTCGAAGACGACGACCGGGTAGCTTCCATCGGTCAGGTAGGCGAGGAACCTCTCGAACGCCGCCATCTCTTCGGTGCAGGGGGAGTTGAGCTCCTCCTCCATGGCTGCGAGGGTGGCCTCGTCGAAGCGACCGCGCGATTCCTCCAGGATGCGCTGTCGGTACTCCCGCACCGCCGTCTCCTGGTCCACCCGCGCCACGAAGAGGTTGGGCTCACCGGGGACGGCGGTCGGCGCGTCGGTTGCCTCGCACCCGAGCACCCGCCCGGTGTGCGCTGCCGGATCGGTGGTCACAAGCAGCGTCCGCACCCCCTGGCGCGCGAGGAACAGCGCGGTGGCGGCGGAGACCACGGTCTTCCCGACCCCGCCCTTGCCCATGAAGAAGAGCCGCCGCTGCCCACCGTTGTTTGGCAGCAGCAGTGCGGCCGGCGCCACGGCGGCCTGCGGCAGCCGCCCGTTTCCTCGCCCGTCCACGAGGCGGGCGAACGCCGACAGCACCTGGGTGCCAATGATTTCGACGAAGGTCTCCTCGACCTGGCTGATGGCGACGCCCGGGAACGCCCCGGCCGCCTGGGCGATATACGGTTGCTGCATCGCCCGCCGCCGGTCGAAAAAGCCGTTTTCGCCCTCCGCCACCGGCAGCACGTGGTTGATGATCAGCCGTTGGACAGTGATGCCCAGAGCGGACAGCTCTTCGGCCGAACGCCTGGCCTCGTCGAGCGAGGTCTTCTCCGGAATGGTGACGAAGACGAACGACGTGACGCCGGGGTCGCGCAACGCCGCGATCGCCCGGTCGTACTTCTCCTTGCCCGCCTGGATCGAAGCCACCGGCCCCAGGCAGGTCTGGCCGCCGGTCTTGGCGGACTCCTCGATGTGCCGGCTCCAGTCCATCGGCAGCTCGAGCAGCCGCAGGGTGTGGCCGGTGGGCGCCGTGTCAAAGACGACGAGGTCATACGCCAGGTCTACCAGGAAGTCCGTGAACCGGTCGAAGGCGGCGATCTCGGTGGTGCACGGCGAGCGGAACTGCTCCTCGATCACCGCCACGACCTCGTCGGGCAGGATGCCGCGCATCGGTGCGAGGACGTTCTCGCGGTAGGCCTCGGTGGCGCCGTCCGGGTCGATCTCGACGGCGAACAGGTTCGGGACGCCGCGGATGGCGGTCGCCTGCGAGCCGATCTGCTGCTGGAAGACGTCGCCGACGTTGCTGGCGGGATCGGTGGAGACGATCAGCGTCTTGAGACCTCTCTCCGCTGCGGCGACGGCCGTGGCGCAGGCGCAGGTGGTTTTGCCCACCCCGCCCTTACCGGAAAAGAACACGAAACTGTTGGATGTCATTTGCTTCCGTTCCTTCTTTGTGTGGCTGCGACTTCATGCGCAAGTTGCATCGCCGCCTGGGTGGCCGACGTCAGCACAGGGCACCACACCGGCGGGATCTCGGGGTCCGACTCGCCACGTGCGAGCCGCTCGAAGCCCGGCCGCAGCTTGCGCAGGTTGATCAGCGACGAGACGAACATGATCACCATGCCCCCCATCACCGCCACGAGCGAGACGATGAGATACGCGAGGAAGGACGGCTGCCCGGTCGTTGTGGCGTTGGCGATCCAGGCAACCGCTGCCGACACCGCGACCCACGCGGCCAGCACCGCCAGGTACGCGCGCAGGTTTGCGACTCGAAAGGGGCGCAGCGTGTCGTCGGTGGCTTCCAACGCGACGTCAGCGGTCATCACTGGCCTCTCCGTTGTTGCTCCATCCCACGATCTGCTCGAACGTGGGGTACACGCCCTCCAGAACGATGCTCCCGTTGACGACCACAACGGGCAGCGCGCTCACCCCTCTACTCTTGATGATGTCGAACACGGCCGGCACCTGGGTGAAGCGCATCGGCTGCTGGTTCAGCAGGGTGCGGGTGAGGGCGACGCGGCCGGCCAGCTCGGTCTCGGCGCGCCGCACCGCCTCACCGAAGCGCACCAGCGTTGTATCCAACTCCGGCCCGCACACCCCGGTGGCGCAGCACAGCGCCGGCTCGAAGATCTCGATCTGTGTCATGCGCTCACCTCCGCCGTCGGATGCGGCGATACGTGTCTCCCGACATCAGCGGGCGAGCGACGGTTCATTCGTCCATTCATCTCGTTCCTCCAGGCACGGGCGGGACCATCTCATGGCCCATTCCCCGCGCCACGTGCTCGTCCATGTGGCGGTCGCCGGCGGCGCGGACCCTGCGGGCCAACGAGACGGCCGCGTGGATCTCCTCGTCGCTGACGCCGAGCTCCCGCGCCTGCCGGTAGTGGTAGTCGAAACATGGCTGACAGTGGCCCGCCACCGCGGCCGCGATTCCGACCAGCTCGGCGGTGCGTGGATCGAGGGCCTCAGCCATGCGGCGTCTCCCGTTTGCCCATGTTTCCCATCATGCGGCCCATCATCGCCTCCATGCCGCCCTCGGGCATGGCGCTCATGCACTCGCGCATCATCCGGTGCATGTCCCACAGCTCGCCCATGACCGCGCAGCACGCCCGCGGCCAGAGCGTCTCAATCAGGCGCATCTTCTCCTCGGCGGAAAGCTTCTCCACCTCCGCCAGGATTTCGTCGACCGTCACGATGTACCTCCCCCTGCGGCGCTGCTGAGCGTCTCCTCCCGCCGCTCGCGCAGCAATCGCTGCAGCACCCTCTTGGTCTCTTCTTTATCGGGGAAGGAGATCGCCTCGGTGGCGCAGAAGTCGGCGCACTTGTCGCACAGCACGACGCAGTTCTCCGGCTCGGCGACAACCATCTTCCCCTTGTTTTCGTCGAGCACGAACACCTCGTTTGGGCACTGCTTGAGACAGTCGCCGCAACCGATGCAGGCGTCCGGATCGATGGTGGGCGCCCACGGGATCAGCTCCCGCGGGATGCCCAAATACGCCCGCCCGGCCATGGCCCTACTCCTTGGGCGGCGCACCGTCGAGCGCCACCCTGATCTTGGCCAGCACCGCTTCCGTGTCCTGCTGGGCCATGCTGATGGGCAGCCAGTGCTCCGCATCCATCGGCACCCCGGCCTTGGCGAAGCCGTCGCGCAGCAGCTTCTCCTGGCGCTTCTCGGCGCACGCCGGCGTGATGAACTTCAGCGACGGCGCGAGCACGTGGGCCATCAAGCGCTCGCCGTCCTCCTCGCACAGCCGCGGGTGGAGCACCATGAACTCGACCTTGTCCCCCAGCTCGAGGCGCACGCGCTCGGCAAGCGCCCAGAAGTCGATCTTTTCCATGCTCGGGCACGCTCCCGAGCACGTGCAGAACAACAGGGCCTTCTTCTCTGGGGACTCGATGCTTGTCACGCAACCACTCCTTTCTGCGTTCCCGACGGTGGCCGACCGACGCAACCTCTCACCCGCAACAGCCGCCGCCCCGCGGCGCGGCGGCGGCCGCGAAATCAACCCCTAGCTCTTTGGAAAGGAGCTGGTTGGATTCCTGCAGGAAGTCGACCAACGCCCTTCCCTCCGCTTCCTTGGCACGGTAGAGCGAGCTGCCCTGGATCTTGCCCTGGAGCACTCCAAACTCCGCGGCCTCCTGCCCGGTGAAGCCCTTCCCCTGGGCCCGCGCGAGTGAGAACCGACTGGAAAGTTCCCGGTAGCGCTCCATGGCTTGCCGCATAGTGGCGTCGCTATCAAACGCAGCCTGCGCCTGCTCCCAGCGCTGCCATACGGGCGAAAAGCGGATCGCGCGGGCGAACACCTCGGCGGCTTCGACGACGGTCACGGGTTCACTTGCAGCAGACACTTGGCCATCTCCTTCCTGGGGCCAGCGGCCTCAGCCACCACAGCACCCGGGGCCGGCGCCCGGGCCGCACACCGGCATAGGAGAAGGAGTGGACGTGGGCCACGGTGACCTTCGACAACCCGAGGTTCTGCCACCCTCCCACGCACTCGAGGGGGAGATTCGAGGCCTCCGACAGGTCTGTGGCGAACAGCACGCGCTTAAACATGGGCCACCCCCTTCTGCGCCACCGACGCAGGCTCGAACCAGTGTTTGGTGGCGAGGCAGACCTTGCACACCGACAGCATGACCGGCACCTCCACCAGCACCCCGACCACAGTCGCCAGCGCAGCGCCGGAGCCCGCTCCGTACAGCGCGATCGCGGTCGCAACCGCCAGCTCGAAGAAGTTCGACGCGCCGATCAGCGCGCCCGGCGCGGCCACCGCGTACTCGACCTTGAACAGCTTCATCAAGCCGTAGGTCAGCGAAGCGTTGAAGTAGACCTGGATCAGGATCGGCACGGCGATCAAGAGCACGTGGAACCACCGGGTGGTGATGTTCTCCGCCTGGAACGCGAAGATGAACACGAGCGTGGCGAGCAGGGCCAGCACGGTCACCGGATGGAAGAACGCGACGAACCGGTCGTTGAACCAACCGATTCCGCGGGAGTGGATCAGCCACGAGCGAGAGATCATGCCCGCGGCGAGCGGAATCACCACGAAAATCGCCACCGAGTAGAGCAGCACCTTGAACGGCACCTCGAGTCCCGAGGTGCCCGTGACAAGGAACTTCACGACCGGTGCGAACGCCACCAGCATGATCAGGTCGTTGACCGAGACCTGGACGAGCGTGTAGGCGGGGTCACCGTCGGAAAGATACGACCAGACGAACACCATGGCGGTGCACGGCGCGGCGGCGAGGATGATCACCCCGGCGATGTACTGGCTGGCCAGCTCCGCGCCGATCAGCGGCAGGAACAGGTGCCGGAAGAACAGCCAACCGAAGAACGCCATCGAGAACGGCTTGACCAGCCAGTTGACGAAGATTGTGATGAAGAGCCCTTTCGGTTTCTTGCCGACGCGGGCGATCGACGCGAAATCGATCTTGAGCATCATCGGGTAGATCATCAGCCAGATGAGCACCGCGATCGGGATGTTGATGTGGCTGCCGGAGCCGAACTCCATGCCGCGCAGCGCCGCGATGAGCCCCGGGAAGGCCTTGCCCAGCATGACGCCCACCACCATGCAGAGGGCGACCCAGAGCGTCAGGTAGCGCTCGAACACGTTCATCCGCTTGCTCTGCTCCGTCATCCGATCTCCTTCGGCGCCGGCGCCGCGTGGTGCGCGGCGCTCGACACCTCATCCCGGCACGGCCCCACTGTCGCCCCGCACACCGGGCCTCGCCGCCCGGCACGCAGGCGCTGCGCGCGCCGCCGGTCCGCCGCCAGCGTGGGGTCGGCGGCGAGCTGCTGCCAGATACACTCGAGAGTGCGGCGGACCGCCTCGGCTCCGGCCAGTCGGCACCACACCCAGCGGCCCTCCTTGATCTGCTCCACCAAGCCGGCACGCTCCAGTTCCGAGACGTGCCGCGAGACCGTGGAAAACGCCAGGCCCGACAGCTCCTGCAGCTCGCCCACACACAGCCGGCCATCGCGCAGCGCCGCCAGGACACGGAGGCGGACCGGGTGACCGAGAGCCTGGTGGCAGGTCACGGCGAAGGCGAGGGTCGAGACGTTCATTTCGTCACCACACGAAATATAGATGCGGGTGTTCGGGCTGTCAAGCCCCCGAGCCGTCCTGACCACAAGTCATGGCGTTGAGGGGGACCTCGAAGCCGCCTGACCGGCGTTCCAGCGCGGATCCGGGCTTCATGTCGAGAAAGGCCGCCTGCAGCGGGGAAGGGCCGCCATCCAGGGCGGGCCTATCGCGCCCGGCGCACCGTCTGGCCGAGCCCGAGCCTTCGCAGGTCGAGATCCACGCGGCAGAGCTCCTCCGGGCCGATGGCACGGAGCTTCGTCACTACGGCGGCGTCGGCCGCAAGCTGGGCGTCGTCTCCGAGATCCGGCGCGAGGGACGCGAGCAGGGACGCGCCCTCGTCAGAGAGGGCGTAGAACACCCACCGGCCCTCCTTGCGCTCCGCGACGCAACCGGCGCGCCGCAGCTCCGCCAGGTGCGCAGAGACGGTGGAGGCCGCGAGCTGCAGCACCGCCGTCATCTGGCAGACGCACAGCTCACCCGCGCGCAGCATGGCCGCGATCCGCATGCGAGCGGGATGCGCGAGCGCCTTCAGGTGCCTGACGGTCACGTCGAGAGGAGAGTTCGCCATTTCTAAGCCCGACGAAATATCTTATACTCGGTCGCCGTTGCTCCTGCAAGCGGAGGGCTCCCATGGCTGTTCGCAAGCGCGTGCTGATCCTGTGCACCGGCAACTCCTGCCGCTCGCAGATGGCGGAGGGGTGGGTGCGGCACGACCTCGGCGACCGCTGGGAGGCCGGGTCGGCGGGCACTCACCCGGCCGGCGAGGTGGCACCCCTCGCCGTGCGGGCCATGGCCGAGGTCGGGGTGGACATTTCGGGTGCGAGGCCCAAGCACTGGGCTCCATTCCTGGACAAGCGGTGGGACCTGGTGGTGACGGTGTGCGACTCCGCACGGGAGAGCTGCCCGCTCTTTCCGGGCGCGGCGGAGCAGATTCACGTGTCGTTTCCCGACCCCGTGCTGGCCGTCGGCAGCGAGAAGGAGCGGTTGGTTGTGTATCGGGCAGTCCGCGACGACATCCGCGCCCGGCTGCTGCCGGAGATCGCGCGCCGCGGCTAGGAGGCGCCCGCCCGCGGGCGGACGACGAGAACCGAACAGTGGGCGTGGTCGACCACCTTGTCGACGGTGGCGCCAAGAACGCGCCGGCTGAGTGCAGAATGGGGATTGGTTCCGAGCACGATCAGGTCAGCGCCAATCTCCTCGGCGTGGCGGATGATCACGTCGGCCGGCTTGTCAAAGTCCACTCGACATCCGACGCCGACCCCTTCACACGGGTGCGGAGGCGGCGGCTGCCCCGGACCGGGTTGTAGCCGCTGCAGGCCCCAAAAGCGACCGGCACGGTTGCGTTCTGAGCCACCTGCCCCCACGCGGCAAAAGCACGCTGCCGGGGGCGGGCGCGCTTGAGGTCGATCAGGAGTGAGTCGTCTGCTTCCCTGGTGCTGGTGTCCCGAGAATCTCAACACGACCTTCGAGGCGGCCGTTGATCGGGTCGTGGGCCTTCAAGAACTCCACGAACGCGTCGATGTCGAGGATCCCTGTGTCGTACCGGTATCTCCGGCTGCTCTTCAGGACAGCGTGTGCATCGCCGCCACCGGCGATAAAGCTCGGGACGGTGACCCGATACACCTTACCGTCCTGCGCGGGCTCGCCGGCGACCTTGAGACTGACGACACGCCGCCCTGCCGGCTTGCCGAGGTCGATGCCATAGGACGTTCCGTGTGAGGGATAGAGCAGACCGGCGGCGCTTGCCGGCAGTCCGCCGAGCGTTTCCTCCAGAACCTCCTTCAACTCGGCCCCCGTGAGGTCGAGCTGAACGAGGGTGTTGTTGAATGGCTGCACCGTCACTGCCTGACCGTAGATGACTGGTCCAGGCTCAAGCCCGGCACGCACGCCGCCGGCGTTGATGAAGGCGGCCACCGACCTGGCCCTCTCGGTCGCCGCGAGCATTGCGTCGCTGATGACGTTCGCCATGGGGTTCTCCGCATGGCGGGCGGTGACCCGCGTGATTGCCACGCCTCTCTCGCTATGCCCGACGACCTGGTCACGGATCGAGGCGATCGGCCGCGCAAATGCGGCCACCATGGCCTTCACGGTCGGGTCTTCCGGGATTGAAGGGTCGACGGGAATTGGCCCGGCATTGTCCCAGCGCACCACATGTCCGGCATCGTCGAAGCTGACCCTAATGCGACCGACCACTCTGCCCCAGTCCCAGGCCTGCACGATGAGCACGGTGTTTGCGTCGAGGTCTTTGCACACTGTGGGGTAGTCTCCGGCGGGCTCTGGTAACCCAAGCACCGCACCCAGCAGGGTGTGGCTATGGCCACCAACGATCACATCAACCCCTCGGAGCCTGGCTGCCAGTTCGACATCGGGCTGGTAGCCGATGTGCGAGAGCAGGATGATCTTGTCGACGCCCTGCTGCATCATTGCATCGACGGCGGACTGCACGCTGGTCACGAGATCCTTGATGTTGATCGTTGGTCCCGGCGAGCTGATGGCCAAAAGGTCGGGCGGGAGGGCGCCCACAATGCCGATCCCCTCACCACCCACCTCCAGCACGGCGCTTGGCTTAATCAGCGATCCGAGTTCCCTGTCGCAGCTCGCGTCCAGGTTCGAAGCCAAGAGCGGGAAGCGAGCAAGGCCTGCAAATCGAGCCAGCACGGCCGGACCGCGGTCGAACTCGTGGTTGCCGACAGCCATCGCCTGATAGCCGATGTAGTTCATGTACGCGAGGTCGGCGAGGCCCTCATACGCGTTGAAGTTCAGGGTTCCCTGGAACGTGTCGCCAGCACAGAGCAGGAGCGGATTTGTGTCGCTGGCGCGGAGGCGGTTAATGAGCGTGGCCTGCCGCGCGTAGCCGCCCATCTCCCTGCCCCGTTGAGTGAACGGTTCGAGGTGGGCGTGCATGTCGTTGGTGTGCAGAATCGTGATGGTGATCGCCTTGGCGAGTACTGACGGCGCCAGCGCCGCCAGCGAGCCAATGACGAGAACCACTGTGGCGATTGCCTTCTTCATGCCGCCCCCATGATTTGCCGGGGTCTCCCCAACAACAGCTGCGGCCAGCAGACCAACGGGCCAACTCATCCGCCGCCCTATCGCTCAGACTACCCCCCCACTCGCCAGCAGGCGATACCTGGCTAACCGCGCAAAGCCCTGGCTCTGCCGCAGTCCATGAGTCCCGCTGACTCCGCGGATGCCGCGACGAACGGGGCCGCGTAGCCGACCCGCTGTTCCGCGCGATTTCGCCTGTTGCCGAGGCCGGCACATACTTGCGTGCAACAGCGGCGCAGCACGCTAGGACATCTAGGTCGATGCATGTGTTTCGGTCAGTCGGACCACGAGCACGGAGCAATGGGCGTGGTCGACCACCTTGTCGACGGTGGCCCCGAGCACTCGGCGCTTCAGCGCGGAGTGCGGGTTCGTTCCTAGCACGATCAGGTCAGCACCGATCTCCTCGGCGTGACGGATGATCACGTCGGCGGGCTTGCCAAAGTCCACGTGCCCGGACGCAGGAATGCCCTTAGCCCGGAGTGCTTCGGCCGCTTCGCCCACGGCGCGGTCGTAGTGGCGTCCGGCCTGCTCCTTGGCCTCCTCGACCTCGCTGACGGTCTCCGCGTACTCGGGGATTCGTCCAACGGCGAGCACGAGGACCCCGGCACCGCCGCTCGCCAGCTCCGCCGTCCGGTGGAGGGCCATCGTGGCACCCTCCGATCCGTCGTACGCCAGTACGATCTTCTTGTACATCTCACTCTCCTCCCTTTGCTACGAACAGCGTTTCCCGCTCCTTGCCCTTCGGCTCAAAGAACGACTGCGCGATCAACGTCGGGATGATCGCGGTGAGAATCACCACCACCACGAGGATCGAGTACTGCTGCCGAGTGATGATGTTGTGGTTGAGGCCGTAAAGCGCGGAGATGGTGCCGAACGTCAGGCCCGTGCTCATCATGAGCGTGTTGTACATGTTGACCCGTCGGGTGAAGCGGAACGCGGCTCCGGCGGGGAACAACCCCATGAACTTCGCGACGGTCTTGGCGAGGAACAGCGCCGCCACGACGCCGAGACTGCCGAGTACCGCCTTGAGAGAGACCAGGCTTCCCGCCTTGAGGAAGTAGAAGGGGGTGAGCAGGGCGAACGTCGTGGCCCGCATGCGCTTGATCAGCTCGCGGCTGGACAGGAACGTGTCCGCGAGCACCATCCCGACGAGATACGCGGGCAGCACACCCTCGCTGCCCCCCCGCACGGCCAGGTATGCCAACGCGAAGAGAATGAGCAGAACGTAGCGGACCTCGGGCTCGCTCGAGTGTGAGTTGACCTTCTTCAGGAAATGGGGCGTTACTTTCGGCAGCACCACCACCGCGAGAATCGTAAGTGCCACAAACACCCAGAACGCAGCCCCAAAGCTCGTGTAAAGCAGGCCGAGCGCGATCACCGTCCCGAGGTCGTTGACGAAGCACGCGGCCAGGATCAGCTTCCCGAGGGGCGTCTCGTTGAGCCCGGTTTCCACCATCACGGCGTAGACCACCGCCACAGAGGTTGTGGAGAGCGCGATCCCCGCGATCTGGGCAGCATGCAGCTCCCATCCGAAGAGGAGTTGGGCCACCGCCCACGCCAACCCGAAGGGCGCCGCAAAGCCGATCAGTCCCAGCACCAGGCTCTGCTTCCAAAAGCGCTTGACCGTGGCGCTCTCGAGCTCAGCGCCAGCCAGGAAGGTGAGGACCAGCGCGCCGACACTGGCGAGAAAGTTGACCCATTCGGTGATCTGCAGGTGGAATGAGTTCCCCGCCGCGATGCCGACGACCAGCTCGATAAGCGCGACCGAGATACCGAGCCGCCAGGAGATCAGGCTCGCGACGAGTGCGAGCGTGACCCAGACAACGCCATCCCCCCACAAGTGCTCCATGACGCCACCTCCCGTTTCGAGGCAGGCGTCATTAGCCCTGGTGGGCGGTTCTGGAGAACGCCATCTCCGCGGCGCATTGTACGCGGAGACCCGGACTCTGTCAACCGTACTCCGCAGATGCCAGGTTAGAACACCTCACGATTGCCTACCATGAGCACCACCGCACGCACCCACGCGTCGCGCTCGGGGCCGAACGCCTCATGGCGCCCGCCGTACCCGCTCTTGCGCCGGAACTCATCGAGCTCGTTCGCGAGCCTCGCGAGCTTCGCGCGTTGCGTTTCAACCAGGAATCGCCGGGTCTCGCCCTCGACGCACTCATCCAGGAGCGCGAGGAGGTGGGGTGTGCACGGGCCTGGAGCCCGAGCAAACGCCGAACCAAGTTCGCTGTCGTGCAACCACGTGAGCACGATGGATATGCTGGTCCTTCGCAACTCCTCTTGCCGGCGGCAGGCGGGACACCGCAGGCCTGTGACCCACTCTTTCTGTGGTTTGCCGCGGCTCCACCGCCGGCGGCAGGGCGCCCCCGTATACCCGGCGAGGAAGGCAAGGAAAAGCTCCACTTGGTCCCGGTAGAGGATGGCGGTGCCGAGGGTGTCCTGGAAAGACACGAGCGCGTGGGCATGCCGCGTGCAATACCCGCGCGACCTTGCAAGCTCCCGCCGAACACCTGGGTCGTTCACGTTCTCGTAAAGCAGAGAGTCAAAGTACCGCTGCTGTGCTCTGACCTCAAGGTCGCAGAGCGCACAAGCGCTGGTGTGCTGGAGGGCCTCGAGGACCTCGAAGTAGGGCGCGTGCTTCGCCGGGGTTCCCCTGCCCATGCGCGCCTTCACGCCCGCAGCGTCGCAACGAGCCGCACAGGATCGGTGAGCAGGTCGAGGGCGACGCTGATATCGGGTGCCACCACGTTTACCCAGGGTATCAACTCCGCGGCGGTGCCCTCGGGACCGAGCACCGCGATACTGAGCGCCGCCAGCTTGACCATGGCAACGTCGTTGCGGCCGTTACCGACTGCTGCAACCCGGCTCGGACCAATCTCCTGAACCAGTCGCGCCTTCTCGGTACCCGTTGCGACAAGCCTTGTTTCCACAGGGAGCCCGGCCAGCTCCTGCAGTGCCGTGCCGCGAGTATCTGCGGTCATCACGATGATCGTGATCACATGGCTGAGGGTCACGAGACGTTCCGCCACGCCTGGCAGCAAATGCCCCTCCCTGGCGAGTGTGCCATTTAAGTCCAGTGCGAGATGCGTGAGCTCGATTTCGGGTTTGCCCGGCAATGCTACGACAACGGCCATTGCATCCCTCCCAGCCATCGAGCCTCCGGGACGGAACGGCGGCGGCGAACTGGAGGCGTAGCCTCAACCTGGGTCCCGCTGACAATGCGACGGACCAAGCTGCCCTCGAATCGCCAAGTCGAGTCCGCCGCGGCCTGCAGACTAGTCACGTCCCCCCCATGGCATTGTTCCGTCCGCCGCCGGGGTTGGGTCGCGCCCGCGTGGAGGCGACCGGATCCTGAATTCCCTGTCCCCAGCCTGAAAGTACCTCAAGGTCGCGGTTGATCGCAGCAGGGTCCTCTTCCGGCCTCACCGTAGATGGTCCGCCGCGGACTCCGAGCTGAGCTTGCAAGGCGCCGGCATGGGCCTCAAAGGTGCGCTCGAGCGCCGCCGCCACCTCGCGACTCCAAGTGACGAGCCGCCGCCGGTGAAACTGCAGCGCCTGGCGAAGCGAAGGAGCAAGCTGCGCGTTCACAAGGGCGACGATCCGGCGGCGCAGCAACCCTTTGCCGAGGACATCGAGGAACGAACCCGTCAATTCAAGCGGCCCCTTGAGCGCCGAATCGTCGAGGACGGGGAGACTGGCGACCCGGGGCAGGTCAGTCTCGTGACTTGCCCATGGCACTGCCGCCGCAACAACCTCCAACGCCCTCGACAGTTCCGCCCTGAGTCCGGTCAACTGGGCCGAGACCTCCGCCGCGACCGACTGAGCCTGGCGGGCCAGCGCTTCGGCGAGGGCCTCTTGCGCCACCCGCGCGCGCTCTTCGCGAGGTTGCCAGCGGTCCGCGGTCGCGGACGCGGCCTCCTCGATCACCGGCCCGACTAAGGTCTCGATGCCGGAGGCCAGAACCTCGCATCGCGTCCTCGCCGCATCGAAGAGGGCGGACGCTGCGGCCATGGCCTGCGCGGCCTCGTCTTCGCGCGCTCGCGGCGACTCAGACCGTTCATGCTCCAGCCGGAGGCGCAGGGTGGCGGTGGTGGCGTCACGCAGCGCTCCCACCTTGCGTCGCAAAGCCACGGCTGCCATCTTTTCCTGCACCTGACAGAGCGGAAGCAACTGTTCCTCGAACCACTTCTCCGCCAGCGCAGCGGCGGGGCCGACCACGCTGACCGGCGACACGGTGACATCCGCGCCGCATTCGGATGTGACCAGGGCCCGAACGTACTGGGCGACTTGATCACGCTCCATCGGCGTGAGCAGGTCGGCCTTACTGAGCAGCACGGCCGCCGTAGCCCCGCTCTGGTACAGCGCCCGCACGATGGTCAGATCGTGGGGGCTGGGGCCCGACGAGGCGTCCACCAGCACGATCCCAAGGTCGCATCGGGGAAGATAGGCCATGGTCTCCTCGGCCCCGGCCGTCGCGAGCGAGCCAAGGCCGGGCGTATCAACAAACACCACGCCCGATTCCAACCGAGGCTCCGGTAGCTCGACGGCGATGTACGTCACATGCTTGCGGTTACCCGGGTTCTGTTGTTCTGTCGCGAACTCGGCGATGCGCGAGAGTGGGATGACCTCGACCCGATGGTCGGCAAAGCTCACCCTTGCCAACGCGTCGGCGCCGAAGCGCACGCGGGTGGGTACGGCGGTGATGGGAGTGACCCCAACTGGCAGCGCCTGGTGCCGCAAAACATGGTTGAGCAAAGAAGATTTGCCCGAGCTCACCCGGCCGAAGACCCCGACCTCGAACCGTCTCGACTCCATGCGCTCGACCAACACCGCCAGCGCCGGCCGGAGCTCGACGAGGCCGTGCGCCGTGATGACGCGTTCCAGCTCAGAGACGAGACGCGCCTCATCGGTCGTTGCGGCCAGGCGTTCCAGGCGCGCCTGCAGATCCCGGTCCGGCGGCTCCTCGAGAAACGCACCGATCCGCTGGAGCTGGCCACGCAACTCCGCGACCACGCGCTCAAGGGCCGCGGTGGCCTCTGCCGAGAGGGGGCCATAGCCGCGCATGGAAGACGCACTGGTGTCCTCGAGCGCGATGTCGGCGGCGATGATCTGTACCCGCAACGCGTGCAGGGTGCTGACTTCTGGAGTCCCTGGCACCAAGGCCAGGTCCGGAAGTGCTGCCAGCAGCGCCTCTCGGAATCGGGCGAAATAGTCGACGAGCACCTTGCGCTGAACCGGCGCCGTATCCAGGACATACCTTGGAAACGCGGTGCGAGATCGAGACGACGCCATGATGTGCTCCGCCTGGTCCAACACCTCGTCCAGGTAGCGGAACGTGCTCAGTAGGTGACGCTTGTGGTTGTCGTTCAAGTCCACCATGGCAGCGTCACCTCCCCCAGTCGGTGCGATCGTCAGTAGTGCCGGAAAGAAAATCGCCAGTTCTTACTGGGGTTGCACGGCGGACCTTGTCACGTTCCGTCCGCATACGTCGGGCCGCTCGAGCCGCCGCCTCCGCCATCATGAGGGGATACCCACCCACAGTGCTCGCGAGCCTGCGATCTCACCCTCGCCCCAGACCAGACCAAGGTCACGCGCGACGATCTCAAAGAACTCCCGTGATGCACGCCTTGGCAGCCTTCGGAGACCAAGCAGGCACACGGGATACAGGCTTTCACGCAGGTGGAGGAGATCGGTCGGGCCGGTCTCGCTGTCGGTTATGGCGATGAATTGGTACCGCCGCGTTGAAGCGAGCCGACGAACGAGGCTCAGCTTCGAAGCGGTGACCGCCCCGAGGTTGTCCAGCACCAGGACGTGACGCCGCGCGTCGGCAGGCTCGGCTCTGAGAACCCTCGCACGGGCAGACTTGTAGGAGAGCCTCCGAAGATCCAGCGTCGTGGCTTTCGACGGCCTGATCTTGCCCAGAAGGTCGAAGCACACCTTCGCAGAGGTCTGCGAGAAGTCGACGAAGAGAAACCGCCTCCGCTCCCGCATCACCTCGGCGACGTGCCGTATGAGACTGGTGCGACCGACGCCATATTTTCCGGTGACGATGACGTTGCTTCGCGCCGACAACTCCCCGACGATGTGCGCAGTCTCTCGCTCGCGGCCTACAAAGACCATGCGATATCCTTGGACACCGGATGCTCCGCCAAAGCACCCAGAGCGTGCTCGACTTCGTGGAGCCTCTCGCCGGGAAAGAGCACCTCGACCGGCACTGCAGCCCCGTGGCGCCCGATCCGTAGCTGGAGGGCCAGAACAAACGACCCGCTGGCTGTCTTGTCCGCCAGGGTCACCGCTTGCAGCGCGTCGGGAGGCACGAACAGGGCATTGACACCGAAATTGGGGCTCCTCGGTAGTGCCTGCGGGTCATCCCCGATAGAAAAGAGGCCATGTGTGGACACCACGAGAGCCCCGGCCGGGGCGGTACAAACCAGGCTCTCCCTCGACCTCTTCCGGCGCCGGCCGTAGAGGGCAGGCCAGGCGACGGTCGAGATAGGGGACTCAAAATCGGTCAGGAGCGGCTCGATCTCCTCCCTGTACCGTTCTCCAATCTGATCCCACACGCCCTGCCACCGGGCCGGACGGGACTGAACAACAAGGCCAT
>Ga0315277_10000474_pt1 | contig 64033 bp, 49 predicted proteins | sample YL17G05_15_MG_FD_203695 | JGI IMG/M metagenome (GOLD analysis project Ga0315277, IMG submission 203695) | Sediment microbial communities from Yellowstone Lake, YNP, Wyoming, USA - YL17G05_15 | ecosystem: Environmental > Aquatic > Freshwater > Lake > Sediment | place: USA: Wyoming | collected...
CTATCCTGACCCGCTTCGGGGTAGGTACCTTAAATGCCCCTGTCGCAAAACCACTTTCACCAACCACTGTTTTAATTTCCTTATAATTTCGATTCGGTTTTAACTCAAGAGATAAAAAGGTCTGGGTTATCAAGCTTCAATCCAACCCTCAAAGACTTTCTCCACTGACCCGCTCATTATGCACCCCCCCTTTTCGGGATATTCAATATCGAGTACGCCGCCCGGTACATCAGCCCGTACTTTCCTTTCTGTATAACCGGTAAGCACACCTGCTACCACCGATGCCGTCGCGCCGGTCCCGCAGCTGAGTGTCGCCCCGGCGCCGCGTTCCCATATCTTTATTTCTATCTCATTCGGGTCTTTCACCTGAACCAGCATGACATTTATCCTGTCGGGGAAATAATGACGCGAATTCTCAACCAACGGCCCTATCTGCTTAATATCGTAGTAATCAAGGTCATCGACAAAAATAACCGCATGCGGGTTTCCCATATTGATACATGTTACCTCGAACTCGGTGCCGCCGAAATTGAAAGGGTGCTTGATGATATGCCCGGTATGGCCCGCCACGGGTATATCACGGGCTTCGAGTATCGGCTCACCCATGTTAACCGCGAAATTGCCATCGGTCCGTTTGACGTGCATAAGCCTGCCCTGGATCTCGATGACGAGTTCATCTCCTTTTGCCAGCCCGTGTTCAAGGGCGAAAATAGCCGCGCAACGCAGCCCATTCCCGCATGTTGACATGGTGCCGTCGGGATTGAACATTTCCATCCGGCAATCGGCGACATCGGATTTCCCAATCACGAGTAAACCGTCTCCCCCGATGCCAAAATGATGCCGGCATAACTTGCGCGCCATGAGATGCAAATCCTTGGGATTGGGTATATCTTTGGCGGCAACCAGTATGAAATCGTTGCCGGTAGCTTGTATTTTTTGAAAGTTAAGCTTCACTTTATCCTCCGTATTCGTTACATTCCCAATTCATCTTCCACTGATGAAACAATTGCTTCAGTATCTATTGACGGGTCAACATCGACCCATTTCAGCCCTTCAAGCCCCCTGAAGAATGTCAGTTGCCGCTGGGCGAAATTACGCGTCGCCTTGCATATTGCATCTATCGCTTGCCGAAGTGAAACCACACCTTCGACATAATCAACCATCTCCCTGTAACCAAGGGCGTTCATCGCCCTTAAGTCGGGGGAAAAGCCCTCATCAATAAGCCTTGCAACTTCCTCGGGCCAGCCTATATGGACCATTTCCTCGACGCGCCGGTTGATGCGCCTGTAGAGGGCTTCGCGGTCCATATCAACGCATATCGCCGAATATTCATGCGCCGGACCCTCTTTCCCGGCAGGTTTATCAACTATTTCACTGAATGGCCTTCCGGTTAACCTTACGACCTCTAATGCTCTAACCATCCGAGGGATGTTGTTCGGATGTATTTTTTCCGCCCCTTCGGGGTCAAGCCGTTTGAGTTCATCATAAACCGCCTGTCTGCCCTTGGACTCAATTTCGGCTTCGATAGCCGCCCGGACATCGTCGTCCCGTCCGACCCCCTGGAATGTCAACCCTTCCCAGAGAGCCCTTATATAAAACCCCGTCCCGCCTACAACTATTGCGTTCAGCCCCCTGCAGTGTATATCCTCGATAGCTTCAAGCGCCTGGTCTTTGAATAGGGCTACATTGTAATCCTCGTCAGGGCGGACAATATCTACCAGGTGATGCCTCACTGCTTTACGGTCGGCGCTTGAAGGCTTGGCGGTGCCGATGTCCATCCCGATATAAACCTGCCTTGAATCGGCCGAGACAATTTCAGCGCCGATGCGCTTGGCGATGCATAAGGCCACAGCAGTTTTGCCCACCGCCGTTGCGCCGGTAATTATATAGACCCTGCGTCCCTCGCCGGGCATCACAAACTCCCTCCTCAAGCATGTGAAAAATTAATCATACCAAAAAAAGGGGATTAATCAAGTGGGATATGTAAGCCGCTTAAATAGCAGGGTATTGAGGGTAATAACCTAATAAACAGCATTCAATCACGCGAACTTTGTGAAAATTGTAACGTTTCCGCTCAATTTTTACTGCCAGCGATGCATGGGCATTCCATTACCCCCATCGGTTACATCTTCTTCGTTGAACCCGCGCATATGCCGCATCCTGCCCATATTTCGGTATCGTTCCCTTGCCCCCTGGAGCCGGTCGTACATCTGGTGAAATCTCTCCTGTTGCTTGGCTGTAAGGATTCCCTCTATGCGCCCCCTCGAATTCTCAAGCAAATCATCAACAGAAGGCCCGACTTGCTCCCTGATTTGCTGTAAGCCGTCCTGGGTATCCAGGAGGATTTCACCAAGCGATGTCTTTTGTTCCGGGGTTAACCTAAGTTCCCTCGACAGTCGCTTGGCTAAAATTTCCCAGCCACGGTCGGGATTGGCTAATGCCTTTCTTATAACCCCGCCTTCCATAACCAGGGTAAGGGCTATCCCGAAAATCATCCCGAACAAAAAAAGCAGGATAAACCCGGTTGTTGTTTTGGTCTTTGCAGACATCATTATCACCGCCTTAGAAAAGGCCTAATGCAATCAGATTCTCAACGGTAATTGGGTCCGATACACTGTTAAAAATATAGCCGTCCCAATTCTCCAGGGAACCTGTGAGGAAATATGCTGCAACAGCTAATAAAGCCATAGCCGCCGCGGCTGGTAAAACCCTCCATATCAATCTTGACTGTTCCGCTGCCGCCTGGTTGAGTTCGCCCCTGATACGCGCCATCAATCGCCCTTCGAAGCCGGGAGCGGCATCCCATATTTCATCCTTTGCGGCTGCGAACATCTCTTCGAGCATTGGAATTTCATTATTCGATGAAGCCGACACCTTCGGCCCATCTGATTTATTCTTATCAAACATCGGCATATCCTTTTGCCTCCTTCGTTACCCATTCAGCCAGTCTGTTCCTGGCGCGATGGCAACGTACTTTTACATTCGATATTGACCATCCGGTTATGCCAGAAATATCAGCGACGCTCATCCCTTCAAGTTCAAAAAGCACAATCGCGGTACGGTCTTCCGGAGAAAGCTTATCGAGTGCTTTATATAATATTTCCCTTGCCGCGTTCCTTTCCGATTCTAAATCGGGAGGGCTTCTATGATCATCCGAAAGCCGCTTCTGCAGCCAGTTCTGCTCATCCTGCGTAAGCTCGCTCTCGGCTTTCTCCTTCCGGCGAAGCTTCGTCCTTAGCCAGTCGAGTGATGTGCGCACGGCAACTTTGTGCATCCATCCTTCAAAAGCCCCCTTGCCCTTGTAATTTCCCAAGGAGCGAAAAGCACGGAGAAAAATATCCTGGAGCAAATCCTCGCGATCCTGTTCCCCCTTTGCGTAACGCGCTGCAACCCTGGCAATCCGCGGCCTCAAGAGCGCCGCGATACGCCCGAAGGCTTCAACATCTCCCGTCCTTGCCGCATTAAGCCACAGCTCGAGTTGGGGGTCATTCCGCATCCGTGGCATAGCTCCTTGTGCCGTTCGATATACCAGACCGTACGCGGGGAGATGTTTCCCCACGTACGGTATGGCCGGGTTGATCGCTTATTCTTCGATACTATCCAAGCATCTACCCAATCCTTCTTGAAAGCCCCTCATCCGCTCGAGGATGCGCCCCTTGTGCTCATCAAGTACATTACGCTGTTCGTCGGTAAGCAACCCCCTGATTTCGGCTTTGATGCCAACCATCTCGATTGCCATGTCGGCCTGGAAACCAGCCGTCTTCTGTGCCGCAGCGCGTATATCATCCGGGTTGGGGTTCTCCGCAAGGGTCGCCGCGCGGAAATCCCATCGCGCGTCGCGCAGATTTGTGCGCATGTCGGTCAACGTGTCCTTGTGTTTCTCAAAGACTGCTTTGACTTCGTCTTTCTGCTCATCAGTCAGGTTCAGTTCCCTGAGCATACCTGACAACATCCCGCCACCCAATCCGCCGCCCCTGCGGTTCCCCATATGGCGCCCTCCTCCGAAGCCAAAACCCGTTCCATTTCGCATGCCGGCCCCGTAACCTTTATCGTTTCCCCTGTAAGACCGGCCAGGAGCCGCATACAGGGCGGTCGCCGCAATAAATATTGCCAGCAGAGCCGCTAATCCGTAATAAATCCATCTCCTGTTTTTCATTCAACTTTCCTCCATTCAAAGTGTAATCGTTCTGATATTAAAGAGGTCGTAACGTAGCATGGAAAGGTTACACTATTATATGGAAATATATTGCAGCGCGTACCGCAGGTTCATGACCTGCGGTGTTGAAATAAATGTAACCCGCGAATCCCTGTTCGTGGATTACCATGCATATTTGCAATCCAATATTGCTTTACTTCCCGCCCGGATACCACACAACCCAGATACGCGACTTCGATGCAACCGGTTCCCCGGTTTCTTTATTCTTCGCTGGTGTAAATTTAGTTTTCTTAATACGATTGATGGTCTCCAGATCAACAAGACTCTCGCCGCTCGATGTCACCAACTTTGGCTCTGATGCAAGGTTGCCGAGGGCATTCAAATTGAGGTCGAGGCATACCCAGTATGTATTCCCCCGATATGGGCCCTGCAGGAAATTTGAATCGTATATCCACTGGAACTGCGGAAGGTCGATCGCCTGTTGGGCCGGTGATGTCCCGCCCGTCTGGCCTGCCGTCTCTCCCGAGCCTCCCCCGATAAAATCGGCCGGTGGCGGAATCTCCAGCATCTCGACCTTTGGTTGCGAAGGCTCATCCGGCGTGTAATCAATAATGGCAAGGTTTCCTATATCACTGCCGGGCGCAGCCGATGGGGCATGCGCCAAATATACAAACGCCAATGAAAATATGATGACGTTAATAAGCAGCGACGTCAAAAAGCTCATCCCGTCAATTTTAACTCGCCCTTCTTCCATCGCATCCATTATAACGTCAAAATTGGGGACGGGGGATAATTTCGGTTAAAAAATATCCCCCGTCCCTAATTATCGATTTTGACCTCCTGAAACCCGCATGAATAAAGGCCGAAAAATGGGGACGGGGGTGAATTTCAGTTGGAAAATAGGGACGGGGGCTAATTTCAGTCGGAAATTATCCCCCGTCCCCAATTATTCTATGATTTTACCCCCGAGCGTTACTTCCCCTCTATATACTCATTTATCGACCGTGCGGCTATCTTTCCCGCGCCCATCGCGCTTATGACCGTCGCGCCCCCCGTAACAATATCCCCCCCCGCAAATACCCCTTCCATCGTTGTGGCCATCGTCGCCTCGTTGACAACTACCGTACCCCACCTCGTCGTCTGCAATTCCGGTGTAGCCCTAATCAGCAGCGGGTTAGGTCTTGTACCGATAGCAACGATCGCGGTATCAATCTCAATATCAAACTCACTTCCGGCAACCGGCACCGGACGTCGCCTCCCCGAATCATCCGGCTCACCAAGCTCCATCTTCTGAAGTGTCACCGACTTGACCCAGCCCTCATCATTGGCGTCGAATTTCAATGGTGAAACAAGGAAGTGAAATTCAACCCCCTCCTCCTTCGCGTTTTCATACTCTTCCGCCCTCGCGGGAAGCTCCGCCTCACTGCGCCGATACAGAATCATCGCCCTTTCCGCACCGAGCCGCTTGCTGCTGCGCACGGAATCCATCGCGGTATTCCCCCCTCCAAAAACAGCGACTCTCTTGCCGCAATATATAGGGGTGTCATACTTGGGGAACATAAAGCCCCCCATGAGATTGTTCCGCGTAAGAAATTCATTTGCGGAAAAAATGCCGTTCGCGTTTTCCCCCGGTATGCGCAGGAATGTCGGCAGCCCAGCGCCCGTGCCGAGGAAAGCGGCGGAATACCCGCCCTTGAATAGATCGTACAATGTCAGCGCTTTGCCGATGACCATATTTCTCTTAAGCTCTACGCCTAATGTTTCGAGGTAACTTATTTCCGCGTAAACTATTTTATTCGGAAGCCTGAATTCGGGGATGCCGTATACCAGCACTCCGCCCATAATATGAAACGCCTCGAAGATGGTCACGCCGTAACCCATCTTGACAAGGTCCCCAGCGCATGTAAGCCCTGACGGGCCTGAGCCGACGATAGCCACCTTCTCCGGACGCGTAACCGAATATTCCCCCGTCGGCTTGAAATCGTCCTCGGCAAGGGACATATCGGAGACGAACCTTTCCATCCGTCCTATTGCTACGGGTTCAAACTTCTTACCCAATACGCAGAACTTCTCGCACTGGCTTTCCTGTGGGCATACACGCCCGCAGATAGCGGGTAGGGCGTTTGTTTCTTTTATTACATCATAAGCGCCGCGGAAGTTACCCTCCGCAACCTTGCCAATGAATCCCGGAATATTTATCTCCACCGGGCATCCCTGGATGCATGCCGGTTTCTTGCACATCAGGCAGCGCTTGGCTTCGGTGATGGCATTTTCCTTTGTATATCCGAGCGCGACTTCATAAAAATTATGAATGCGCTCCTGCGGATCCTGGTGGGGCATGCCTACCCTTGGGATTCGCTCGGGCATCTGCACTCCTCCTTAAGTTTCGCACGCTCCCTCTCGAACATCTCATCCGCAAGCTGCTCCATTTTTTTATATGCAGCCAAGCGTCGGCGCAGTATATCGAAATTGACCTCGTGCCCGTCAAACTCCGGGCCGTCTACGCAGGCGAATTTCGTCTCGCCATGCACTTCAACCCTGCACGCGCCACACATACCGGTGCCGTCAACCATTATCGGGTTAAGGCTTACCACTGTTCTTATGCCGTACGGTTCAGTCATTTTGCTTACAGCTTCCATCATCGGCAAAGGCCCGATGGCTAACACGAAGTCAATCTGTTCACCGCTGTCCAGAAGTTTCTGTAGCTCAACTGTGACGAATCCATGAACGCCATATGAGCCGTCATCGGTGCATACTATGAGTTTATCGCTGACTTTCTTCAAGTCTTCTTCGAGGATGATAAGGTCTTTTGAACGCGCGCCTATGATTGTTGTAATCCGGTTCCCCGCTGCTTTAAGGCCGGTGGTGATGGGCAGAAGTACCGCGTTGCCATAACCGCCCCCGACGCTTACCGCGTGCCCGAAGTTCTCAATTTCCGTTGGCAGCCCTAAGGGGCCGACAATATCGAGGATTTCGTCACCTTCGCGCAGCGTACCGAGCAGCTTCGATGACTTGCCGACTTCCTGGAATATTAAATCAACCGTACCTTTATCCGGGTCAGGACGCGAAATCGTGAATGGCACCCGTTCCCCTGTCTCATTTGCCCTGACAATCACGAATTGCCCCGGAAGGGCTTTGCGCCCGACATGCGGCGCTTCGACAATGATCCGGTGCGTAACAGGCGTCAAAAATTCATGAAACAATATCTTATATCCCAACCTAACCTCCTCTCCACCTTGAACGGGGGGAGATAATAAAACCTGTTAACTCCGCCCGCATAGCGGGGCATTATTTTGTGAAACAAGTGAAATTCTACAAAAAACCAATTGCAATGCAACACTATATAAAAACGAAATCGAGCAGCTATGCCCGATACCCTTGTATGGGACAGGCTTCCCAGCCTGCCAATCTATCTTCCCTGTTGTGGTGCAGGCGTCTCGCCTGCATGCTTAGTATTCCTAACTACTCCCCGCCAACTCCGCCCCTTTATCCACCGCCTTTTCATTGACGGGGATAAGGTTGTAGTGCCTTTCGGGGAGGACATCCTTCAAAGCCGTCTTCAATTCCTCGAGGGACAAGAGCTTGCTTCTGGCCACCATAAGCCCCAATGCGATTACCCCCGCCACCTGGCTGGAGCCGAGGTCCTCAGCGAGCCGGTCGGCTTCTATCCCTATTGTGATGATATCATCGCGCTTCGGCCCCCGTGGAATCAGGGATTTGTTATATACAAGCATCCCTCCGGGCCTTATCAGCGGTTCGAATTTATCCATCGACGGCAGGTTCATCGCCACGACAAAATCGGGATGCACCGGTATGGGGCTCCCCACCTCATCATCGGCGATAACAACGGCGCAGTTGGCGGTACCGCCGCGCATCTCCGGCCCATAGGATGGAATCCATGCCACCTTCTTACCCTCATGCATTGCAGCGTAAGCTAAAAGCTTACCCAATGTTAGTACCCCTTGTCCCCCAAAACCCGCAAATATACATTCGGCATACATACTCTATTCCTCTTATATGTGGGGCAGGCTTTCCAGCCTGCCAATCTATCTTCCTGTTGTGGTGCAGGCGTCCCGCCTGCATCTTCATCTTGTCTTTAACTACTTCTCTTTCTTCGCATCCTTTTCCGCATTAAGCACCGGTGTAAGCTTATCCACGAAGACCCCAGGCGGGAAATAGGGGATCATATTCTCCCTCAGCCACTGCTGCGCCTTGGCTGGGGCAAGCCCCCAATTCGTCGGGCAGGTGGAGAGCACCTCTACAAGGCTGAATCCCAACCCGCGCATCTGCGTCTCAATCGCCTTCTTGAAAGCTGCCTTCGTTTTGATTGCCCCCTTAGGCGAATCAAGCGATGTCCGTTCAAGGTATGCCACTCCCGTAACGCTCTGCAGCAGTTCGCATACGCGAATTGGGAATCCTGCTTTCGAAGTATCCCTTCCCGTCTGGGTTGTAGTGGTCCGTTCACCGGGCAATGTAGTGGGGGCCATCTGCCCGCCGGTCATACCATAAATAGTATTGTTGATGAAAACTATGGTTATATTCTCCCCTCTTGTGGCGGCATGAATCATCTCGGCTGTACCTATTGCCGCCAAATCGCCATCCCCCTGGTATGTGTACACCAACTTTTCGGGGCTGACCCGTTTGACGCCCGTCGCGACAGCCGGCGCCCGTCCGTGAGCAGCACCGATGCAATCATTGTTGAAATAATAATATGCGAAGACCGAGCATCCCACGGGGCATATGCCAACAGCGCGTTCCCGGTATCCCGCTTCCTCTACCGCCTCCGCCCAGAGACGGTGCGCCACACCGTGGGTGCAGCCGGGGCAGTAGAACATACGGTTTTTCGTAAGCCCCTTGGTCTTTTCAAATACCTTTTCCATTGTTTTCCAACGGTCCTTTCGTATGTAAACAATCAGAGCAGAGAATTAATTTTTTCTTCCACCTCAACAGGGTTGAACAGGACCCCGCCCAGCTTGTATGCCCCCTCGACCCTGTCGCGGTCTTTAACTCCCAACCAGACATCCTGGGCCAATTGCTCAAACGCCATTTCGAGTACGAGGAATTTGCGCTTAGGGTCTTTTGCAAGCTCAGTAAGCCGGGCATAGGGGAAGGGCCACAGGCTTATCGGGCGGAATAAGCCGACCTTTTTGCCGCTATCGCGCATTTTGCGTATGACCGTTTTAGTGATGCGCGCCACTATCCCGTAAGCGATGGCAACGACTTCGGCATCGTCACAACCTAACTCGTCAAATACGACTTCCTCGGCTTCCATCTTTGCGTACTTTTCCTGGAGGTGCCAGTTGTATTTCTCCATCTCCTCCGGAACAATGATAAGGCTGTAGAGGATATTCGGGTCACGCGCCTTGCACCCGGTAACCGCCCATGATTCCTTTGAGGCAAGGTCGTTTGTCTTGATGGGCATATCGGTGAAATCGACTGTCTCCATCATCTGGCCGAGGATGCCGTCCCCTAAAACCACCACCGGGCTACGCCACTTATCAGCCTTATCAAATGCCCTATATACAATTTCACTCAGTTCCTGCACATTAACGGGGCCATAAACGAGGACATTGTAGTCGCCATGCCCGCCGCCCTTTGTCGCCTGCAGGTAGTCCGCCTGCGATGGCGCAATATTCCCGAGCCCCGGCCCGCCGCGCATTATGTTCACTATCACACATGGGACTTCGGTCGCGGCTGCATATGAAATCCCCTCCTGCATAAGGGAAATTCCCGGTGAGGAGGAGGAAGTCAACACACGTGCCCCGGCGCAGGCCGCGCCGAAAACCATATTGATAGTCGCGACTTCACTCTCGGTCTGTACAAACTGCCGCCCCTCCTCGAACATACGCCTGCTCATATACTCGGCGACCTCATTCTGCGGTGTTATGGGGTAGCCGAAATATGCCTGGCAACCGGCCCGTATCGCCGCCTCGCAAAGGGCTTCGTTCCCTTTCATCAACCGTATATCTCTTTTCAAAACCTGTTCCTTCCCGGCGCCTGTCGGCGCTGATACTGACTATTTCTGTTTCTTATCCGCCTCGTCGAGTTTGAAGACTTCTATCGCCAAATCCGGACACATAATGGCGCACATCTTGCACGCTGTGCACTTTCCATCGGGGTCTGCCTGTTCAATGGATTTGTAACCGAACGCATTAATTCTGTCCGACAACCTGATAAGCTTCAAAGGGCATGCCTCGATACACAGGCCGCACCCCTTACAAGCATCCTCAAAGATTTTTATTGTCCCTTTCAAAGAATTATCCTTTCGTGATAATTTTCACAATCTCCACAATGTAATATACCACATCCTGATTATAAATGAATCGTATTTCCCTTGCAAATTATCCCATCATTGATATTCACGCTAAGACGATCAATATCTGCTCAAGCTCGACATTATCCCCTACGCGACATAGTATCTGCTTCACAACGGCATCACGCGGCGAGGGGAGTTCGTTTTCCATTTTCATTGCCTCTAAAACAAGGAGTACTTCCCCCTCCGTGACCTTTTGTCCTTCCCGTACTCTGACCTCGGCGATTTTTCCCGGGATAGGGGCGGTGATTTTGTCTTTATATGAGCCTAAATTTGCACTCGCAGCTTGACCGGTAAGTTTCCCTTTTCCGGGAAAATCAATGCGGATATCGGATGGGATGCCGTTGACCCAGACTGATTTGGGGATACCTCCCTCCTGGTATTCGAATTCCACGCGGAAGGAGTCCCCGTTTACCAGCAGGCTTTTCACAAACTGCTTCGTCCAGTCCGGCCCCAGATCAATATTGACCTTATGCCCCTTGAGGATTATCTGCTTAGGGTTGTCAGCCTCACCCTCGATTTCAACGAGGTAACTCTTACCGTCAACTTCGACTGAAACAATCATCCGATGCTCCTTCGCGGTAGCAGCTATCTTTCCGTCTGCGGAAAGTAGCTGCTATTCGCATCTCGACAGCACCAAACCGGATAGCGGCTACCGGGTTGCTCAACGCTCCCCCGTACCCGGCAGACCTTCCATTGCCTGTCTTCGCCCCGATAATTTCCATAAGTTCTGGCGTTCTTTGAGGATATCCTCGATGCCGAGTTGAGGCATACTCCGCCGCGTGAGAAGGTAAACCTCTATGGCTGCAGCGATAGCCCCTATCTCGGCGTCGCTCATCTCAGGCGTTGTAAGCCGTTCCCAGTTGCACTCGATATAACTCGTCGAGAAGCGCCCTTCCACGAATTCGATGTCGCTAAGCACGCGCCTGTGGAAAATGGCCGTCGTGCATACACCCTCCACCGCCAACTCATAGAGAGCCCGTTTCATCTTGGCGATCGCCCCCAATCGGTCTTCCCCATGCGCGATTACCTTTGCGATAAGGCTGTCATAATGTCTTGGTATGGTGTATCCCGAATAAATATGGCTGTCCACCCGCACTCCCTGTCCCGATGGGAAGTGCACGAACCCTATCTGTCCCGGTGTAGGCAGGAAATCGCGCATCGGGTCTTCGGCATTGATGCGACATTCGATCGCCCATCCGTGGGGCGTTATTTCGCCTTGCGGAATATCGATGCTCTCACCGTTGGCTATTTCAACCTGCTTGCGTATCAAATCAATCCCGCAGATGGCTTCCGTAACCGGATGCTCGACCTGTATGCGGGTGTTCATCTCAATGAAATAAAAGTTGCGCCTCGAATCACAAAGGAATTCGACAGTTCCGGCGCTGAAGTAGCCCACCGCCTCCGCGACGGCTACAGCGGCTTCACCCATCTCGCGACGCATTGTCCCATCGATAAACGGTGATGGTGCCTCCTCGATGAGTTTCTGATGCCTTCGCTGGATTGTGCATTCACGTTCGGGAAAGTGGATTGCATGGCCCGTGCTATCCCCAAGCACCTGGAATTCAATATGCCGCGCGTCCTCGACATATTTCTCGAGGAAAAGGTCGTCGTTGCCAAACGCGGTACGCGCCTCCATCTGCGCGGTATAAAAGCAGTTCTCAAGCTCGAGGTCGTTGCGTACAATCCTCAAACCGCGTCCGCCTCCGCCTAAAGCGGCTTTTATTATGAGAGGATACCCTATCGCTCCCGCCATGCCGCGTGCGATGGTTATATCATTCACCTTTTCCTTGCTACCGGCAAGGATAGGTACCCCTGCTCTTTCAGCAATCTCCTTGGCGAGGACTTTGTCTCCCATAATTTTCATCGAGTCGTACGACGGGCCGATGAAAATAATCCCCGCGTTCCTGCACGCACGCGCGAGTTCGGGATTCTCCGAGAGGAAGCCATAACCCGGATGCAGCGCATCGGCCTTGAGTTTCTTCGCCGCGCCGATGACCTTTTCGATATCAAGGTACGATTCCCATGCCGCTGCCGGGCCGATGCATATCGCCTCATCCGCAAGGCGTACCGCCAAGCTGTCACGGTCGGCCTCGGAATATACCGCCGCCGCTCTTATACCCATCTCTTTAAGGGTGCGGATTATCCTCACGGCGATTTCACCGCGGTTGGCAATAAGCACTTTCTCAATATTATTTTTCTTCATCTCTCACGCTCTCAGCCAATATGCAATCAGCTCGGGTGTCACGGGCAGCCGAGCCTTCGAGCATGCCCGTGTCCGTTCTACCATTATTCAACCCCATCACGGGCAGCCCTCTAAGGCTCTGTCTGTCCGTGGCACCCGGAAGAATCACCTTTCTCTAAAGCCTCCAGCCTCCGGTCTCCAGCCTACTCTCTTATATCAAACAACCTCGTATTCCCCGCAAACCACCCCGTCTTCACCACTCCCTCCTCGTGCCACGGCATAAGTTCGCTTGCCAAGGAAGCGTAGGCAGTCAAGTATTGTTTCTCCCTTAACGGGGCTAAATCGAGCCTGTAACGTTCGGCTCTGGGCGTGGGGTCTACAAGTTCACCGCCCAAAACATCGATAATCGCAGGAAGGACTTTGGCCGACATATCCCGTTGTTCATGGACCGAGACCGCCAAGGGCCAATAATCAAATTCAACATATCTCAAGTCGCCCTCACCGACTATTCCTCCCTTGCCTGAATATGGCATCTCATCGAAGATGGCGTCCAGTACATTCAGTGTAAACATCGTATCGAGCTCTATGAGCACATGCGTATATCCCAAGCGCCGCAGTTTCTGCAGCATCTCAAGCGGGTCACGGGCATCATCGAAATTAAGCGCCGGCTCAATAACCGTGTAGGGTGTGTTAAGATAAAACGTACGCTCCCGCATATACAATATTTTGCATCCTTCAGGCAAATCTTCGCTCGCATGCTTGAATACCTCGTAATCGTACCGGGTGTCCACAAGGTAATCCATAACAGTCTGCCGGTCGATGATGACATTGCGCCGGTTTAGAAATTCCTCGCGTGTTTCGTTGATTTCAATACCCAATGGGATAAGGGTGAGCAATACAAATATGATTAATATTGGGCGCTTCACCGAGAGGAATTTCATCCCGAAGGCGATGCAGACAGCCATAAGTATTTCATAAGGCAGGAAATAGCGCGTCTGAAAGGGGATGAAGAGGAATGCATAGATGGTAAACGCCCAGGAATAAATATAACACCATCGTGTGAACGGCTTCTTTAGCCCGAATAAACCGAACAGCGGGAACAGGCAAAGGAAAGGATGGAAATAATTAAGGCTGTAACGGTTCGTCTTCTCCTGGAGAAATGTAAGGTCGCCGAGGTACCTTGCGAAATTGCCCCAGGTCTTTGGATGCGCCTTCGGCCCGGCCCAGGTGGTGATGTCGTCCGCTAAAACACGGTTCCCGGTGAAAACCTGGCTCAGGAACGGATGTACCGGATTGCCATACGCAATCCAATTGCGTCCATACCAGGGGAAAGCGAGGATGACAATTACGAGCAATGCCAAACCCATCCCACGGGCGATTATTCTCTTGTCCCCCGATGCTGAACGGAGCAAGTGCCATATAGTCCCGATTGTCAGGAATCCGACCCATAGCAGGGCATAGTACTTGCCTGCGACAGCGGTCCCCAGGAACAAGCCCGCCAACAGCATTTCCGAAGGCCGGTGGGACGTGTACCAGTCGATGAGCGTGTACATGCCGATGAGCATGAACGCTGAGACAACCACATCCACATAACCGTTGCCGACCAATGTAGGGATGAACGCGATACCGGAGAAAATGGCCGCCGCTATAAGCCCGGTCGTTTCGTCGAGGTGCCTTGAGCAGAACTCAATCGTTGCGAGGATGAGCAATAGGCCCATGAGCCAGTCGATAAGCGATGCCACCTGCTGCCCGGCAAGCGCAAAACCGTCGAGGAACAGCATCTCGACCGACATCGGGTACGCCGGGAAAGGGTTCGGAGGGTAATTGAAGAATGAACCGTGTTCGAGATAGAGCTTGGGCATGAGATAGTGATACCGCTCGGCGTCGAAATTGATGATCGGCGCTAACGAATTCATCCCAAGCAGAACCCACATGGCGCATATGCCGACGATAAGGATGGTTTGCTCGATACCATAGTGTTTTCGTTTCCCGAACCGCCTGCGGGATTCGTTCCAGAACCATAGATTCGCCGGAATCACGCCTACTGCCATGACGATAAATGCAACCTTCGCCCCGGTGGCGCACCATAGATGGAAGTGGCCTGCGATGGTCGTCCCGAATGACAGCAGCGCGAATCCCACGGCCAAACGCAGGTACAAGCTCCTCAACGGATTGGGGGTCTCAGTTTTCAAGGTGCGGAGCAAATACCCTCCCAAACCAAGCGCAACCCAGCATAGGACTGTAAACCAGACGAGGGCCGCTATGGTCGGGAGTTTTTCCATCTAACCATTAAACCGGCATATTGCCGTGTTTTTTCGGTGGTAATGTCTCACGTTTATTGGCGAACATCTCCAATGCCTGTATCAATTTCCAGCGGGTTTCCTGCGGCTCGATGACCTCATCCAGGAACCCGCGCGAGGCCGCAATATATGGATGGCTGAACTGGTCTTCATAATCATCAATAAGCTTCTCCCTCAATTCATCCTGTTTCTTGGCTTTATCAATCTCTTTTCTATAGAGGACATTAACCGCACCACGGGAGCCCATAACCGCGACTTCCGACGATGGCCATGCGACATTGTAATCGCCCCCCACGTGCTTGGATGACATAACGCAATACGCCCCGCCGTAGGACTTCCGCGTGACGACCATTAATTTTGGTACAGTAGCTTCGCAGTAAGCATAGAGCATCTTCGCCCCGTGGCGGATTATCCCGCCCCATTCCTGCGCTTTGCCGGGCAGAAAACCGGGGACATCCTGGAATGTGACGATGGGGATATTAAAGCAGTCGCATGTACGGATGAACCGCGCCGCTTTGTCCGATGAATGGATATCGAGGCATCCGGCAAGCACCTTCGGCTGGTTGGCGACAATCCCCGCAACCCTTCCGCCCAATGTTGCGAAGCCTATAATCACATTCTTGGCGAATAGCGGCTGGACTTCGAAGAATTCCCCGTTATCAACCACCGCGGTGATTATATCTTTCATATCATATGGCTTGGCCGGTTCATCGGGGATTATATGCCTTAGCACCGGATCTTCCCGGCGCGGGTCATCATCGTTGGGATGAAACGGGGGATCCTCCATATTATTCTGGGGCAGGTATCTCAGCAATGCGCGTATGCCCATCAGCCCTTCTTCTTCGTTATTCGCTGCAAAGTGCGCGACTCCTGATTTTTGCGCGTGTGTCAGCGCTCCCCCGAGTTCCTCGAAGGTTACATCCTCGTTCAGCACTTCCTTGATAACATTTGGGCCGGTGAGAAACATATACGACGACTCTTTCACCATAAAAACGAAATCCATCAGGGCAGGGGAATATACAGCACCTCCCGCACATGGGCCCATTATGGCTGTAATCTGCGGCACCACCCCCGATGACATCACGCATCGGTAGAAGACATCGGCGTAGCCCTTGAGGCTGAACACCCCTTCCTGGATACGCGCCCCGCCCGAGTCGTTTATGCCGATAATCGGACAGCCCATTTTGCGCGACATATCCAGCAGCTTGCATATTTTCTCCGCGTGACGTTCCCCCAAAGAGCCGCCCATTATCGTGAAATCCTGGGCGAATACAAAGACCTTCCGGCCGTCGATTTTGCCCCACCCGCCGATGACGCCGTCGGTCAACTCCGCTTCGACACCCTTGATGCCGGCTGCAGCGTGTACAAACATATCGATTTCGTTGAAGGTATTCGGGTCAAGCAGAAGGTCAATTCTTTCCCTGGAGGTTAATTTATTCTTTTTATGCTGGTTGATTATTGCATCAAGCCCTCCGCCAAGCCGGGCGGTTTTGCGCTTTTCTCTTAATTCTGTAATTTTTTCCTCGTTGGTCTTGGGCATCTGGTTTACTCCTGCTGGGAATTCATTATTAACCGAAAAAGCAAACTGCTATGCAGTTACATAACAGCATTAAGGTAGTTTAAAACATATAAAATCTGCGAAAAATATAGGCTATTTCAGCGGGAAATGCAAACTGTTTTGCTGTGTTCATGTCACGTGTCTGGGTCCGCTTGCTGACGCGCGCGGTTCGGGCAAATAGTGGGACCGAACCGCCACGGTCAGGGAGCGGACTTGTTAGCAGATTATTAATGTTTAGCCTTAGTGATTACGATGAATATATACAATATATATAATAAGAAAGGTGCGGCCAAAAGGCGGGAGCGGATCTTAATACCGAACCTGTCGAGGATCAGGAAATACATCCCTGATATAAGGGCGAATACAGCGGCGAGGATTGCGAATATGGTCTCGGGGCTGTTTTTATCCCAGAGTACCCAATCGCTGAATATAATGCCCACAGATACCGGGAAGGTGCTTTGGAAAACCATTGCACCGGCTATATTCCCAAGGGCCAAAGTGTCCTTGCAGTCGCGCATCCAGATTATGGAGTTAAACTTCTCCGGAAGCTCGGTGGCCAAGGGGGCGATAATCAGCGAAAGGACAAGGGGGTTTACGCCGAGAAGGGAGCTGACATTCTTGACTTCTATTACAAACAAGTGGGCAAGGCCTATTATCATTGCAAGTGAGATAATCAATTGCCCCCACACTTTCCATGGCCTTGGGATTTCACACTTCGAATCGAAGAGGCAGGGTTTGGGAGCTTCGATATCCGGCTTGTCTCCCCTGAAAGTCATGACCACATATATGATATAACCTATAAACAAAACACCTGCGGTAGCAAGTTTCATCCAATGGGCAGGGAAGAAAGAGCACAGGATAGCTAAGCTGTAGAGGATTACAAACGTGCCGATATCACGGCGGAAGATTTCAGGGTCCTGGTTTATCGGGCGTGGTCTGCGCCCGGTTCGATTATAAGCCGACTTGGCGAATCCGGCCACAGCAAATGCCACGCAGCTCAACATGAACGGCGCCCCGAGGATTGCCCCGATGCCGACATCCCGGTTTTTCAGCATCTCCGCTTCACTGCCGGAAAAATGAGCCCCAATCAGGGCAATGAGGGGTATCATCGTCTCGGGTAGCGCGGTGCCGACGGCGGCGAGTACGCTTCCCACGCCGCCGCCCCCCAAACGATAGATAAAACCGACCCATTCAACGGCGTTCGTGAACAGCTCAGCGGCCGCCAAAATACCAAGAAGGCAGACAATTAGCCAGAAATAATCCACGACAGGTTACTATATGCGAGGTTCAGAAAAAAAAGCCCGATATCACCCGGAAACTCTAATTGACCTTATTCTTGAGAACATTTATTGCCATGTGGCATATGCGCCATGCCTCATATTCTTCAGGTGAGAGACCCACCCTTACTTCGGGGTCCATATTGAGGAATGTGCACGAGTATGTGGACTCGAAAGCCGCAAGGTTCTTTTTAGCTGACTCATACCCCATCCGGATGATCTCCTCATATCGCTTTTCGTCTATCAGGTACTCACCTTCGAATGACATATATTAATCTCCTCGGTCGCGAATTCCAGTCACCTATTATACCTTTTCCAAGGTTGATTTTGAAGCTCAAAATTGGGAAATTGTCATGGCGGCGGTGTTGAAAAACTATCAAGTGCGGGCATCGGTTGGCACGTCCTGACCGAGTATTCGAGGGCTCCGCCATCTCAGCAGGCCGTGCCATCCGGGATTGGCAGCTTTTGCCTGTGGATGAAGCGGACAGTCCCCTATTGAGTGCAAAACAGCCTTTTTCAACAGGCCCGCAGTCCCCTTCAGGCGTGCATATAGTCTCTTTTGGCATCCGATGAACGGGTTGCCGTCGAAAAAAAACAGCAGAGAAATACACGATTAACCACCCTTTTGGGCTTTTATCAATGGCCCCGGTTTGTTATATTGTGTGACTAATAAATCCAAAGAGGTACGTTTGTTCGATCCGCCGATAAAGCAATTCATCTCCCTCGACTGTGAAACCACCGGCCTTGACCCAAAGACAGCGGAAATCATAGAGATAGCGATTTTCAAGTATTACAATGGCCGGGTTGCCGAGAAGGTTAATTATTTTGTTGATCCCGGGGGGCCGATACCTCTGCGCAATCAGCGCCTAACAGGCATCAACGACGAAATGGTGGCGGGAGCGCCCAAGTTCGCGGAATTAGCCCCGGGTATTTTAGACTTTATCGGTGATTGGCCGCTGGTCGGGCATAATATCACTTTTGATATTAAATTCCTTAATTTTAAACTCAGGCAGCTTGGTCTCGGCCCGTTGGAATCACCTGTCTATGACACGTTAAGACTCGCGGCGCTCCTTTTCCCCGAGGAACCCAGCCTTAAGCTGAATGTCCTTGCTAAAAAATCAGGTGTTGATGTGGCTGAAAGCCATCGCGCTGAAGCCGACGCTGCTCTGTCGGGGAATCTGTTCCTGAAGTTTCAAGAGTATATCCTCGACCTGCCGGTGACTTTGTTAGCACTTCTGGCAAGCCTGGGTTCCCCCGATGACGGTGCCATATTCAGCTTTCTCGACAAGATGGTTCAGATGAGCGGTTCCGCTGTGGCAAAGCCGGATAGTGACATCATCCCCGGTGAGCTTAAGATTGCTACCAAGCCGGTTGCTTATCCCCCCGGTAATGGTTTCACCGGCGTAGATATTCCCGAATTCGTCAAGGCGGCATTTGAGGAAGGCGGGTTTCTCAAGGGATTGGTGGAGAACTTCGCGTACAGGCCGGGACAGCCTCAGATGGCGGTATCCTTCGCCAAGCGGCTGCTTCTTGGAGGAGTGAATATGATTGAGGCAGGCTGCGGGATGGGCAAAAGTATGGCCTATCTTGTGCCTGCTGTGATAGCGGCGGGGGAGGGGCTGCGCCCGATTGTTATATCCACGTATACTAAAAACCTGCAGGACCAATTGGCCGTCAAAGATCTACCGGCATTGGCCGCGCTTCATCCTGAGGGGCTTAAATACACCACCCTTAAGGGACGTGCTAATTACATCTGCCTAAGCCGGGTACTTGACCCGTCGGGACGGCTTTATGGCGCCGACAGGCTGTCGCCGTTTGAGAGGGCGATACTCCTGAGCTGGATACACTCCACATCCGATGGTGATATAGACAGGCTGAATTATTTCATATTGAATAATTTCAACAACCTTAAGAGCCACCTGAATTTCCTTCGCGCCGAAGGTGAATTCTGCCTGCTCGATGAATGCACGTGGCGTGATGAATGTTTCGTGCGTGCATCGCGCAAACGCGCCGCCGCCAGCGATATCATCATCACCAACCATTCCCTCTTCTTCACGGGCTTTGAGCCTGATGCGGAGGGGGCGCGGATATTTCCCGAATTCAGGCATGTTATTTTCGATGAGGCGCATCATCTCGAGGATGTTATTTCGCAATCCATAAGCCTTACACTTGATACTTACATATTCGGAAGGCTCCTCAAGCGTTTTGAAAGTTTCCTTGCGGCCCCGGACTTCGGGACGCTTGATGCTGAAACGCTCAGGGGAATTGTTTCGTCCGTTAAATACTTGGCGCGGAAGGTGGATGACATCGCCCAATCCGGCGAAGTTGCCGTGCGTAAGCTTGAGATGAGGGGTGGGGAAAGCTACACCCCCCGGCTGATTCTTACCCCGGAAATCTTGGTAAAAACCGAGTGGATAAATTTCACGTCAAGGACGGTTTCATTTTTAGAGCCGCTGACGGAATGCCGGCTTGCCCTTGATAAAGCTGCAGCCGAGATGAAACCCGGACGGGGGCAGTTACGTCTCCGCGGATTCTCCTGTCTTTTCAGCCGTGTTGAGGAGACATTGTGTCAAACCACGGAACCCGACCTTTCATCCAACGCCGTGTGGCTCGATATCACACCTGCGGGGAAAGGGATACGGCTGCGGGTAAATATCTGGCCCTTGAGTGTCGCCGAATATTTCAGGGGAGTTGTGGAGAAATTCGATTCGTGCCAGTTTACATCGGGGACACTTTCCGCCCTGGGGGACATCAATTTCATGAAATACCGGCTTGGTCTCGATGGGCAGAAGGTTGATTTTACGCACTATGACGCGCCGTTCGAGATGCCCGAGCAGGCGCGGATGTTTATCCCATCAGACTTCGAACCCCCTGCCGCGCCGGATAACCGCATCTGGGACGGGATGCGGGCGAATTATGTCGGGCGTATCGCCGACGCACTTCGCAAGATTATCCTCCGGTGCGGCGGGTACACAATGTGCTTGTTTACATCCATCCAGGATTTGGATGATGTCGGTGAATCAATTCGGGCGGATTTGGAGAAGGCCGGTATCACCTGTCTTCTACAATTCCGCGATGGCGGCAAAAACGCGCTGATAGACGAGTTCAGCCGCGACCCGCGTACTGCGTTGCTCGGTACGCGCAGCTTCTTCGAGGGGGTCGATATACCGAACCATGCTCTCAAATGTCTTGTGATAGCGCGGCTTCCGTTCCCGCATCCCGATGAACCGCTCCATTTCGGCAGGCTAAGACAGATGGCGGAGGAGGGTATTGATGGTTTCGCGAACCTTAGCCTTCCTTTGGCGAACTTGAGTCTGCGACAGGCGATAGGGCGGTTGATTCGTACGCCCAATGATAAGGGGTCGGTTATTTTCCTTGATAACAGGATTATCACAAAAAGTTATGGCGAAGCCCTATTGAATGGGCTCGAGATGATTCCTCTGGAAATTGGGCCGTTTGATGAGATTGTCGAGAAGGCAGCCGAGTTTGTGGGGTTGTAATTTATGCGCGCGTTGATGGTTTCGGGACATGGGTGTCCTGAAACATCGGGATAATAAATAACGGTTTGAAATATCTCCCTTTCATCGTAATCATTTACCTTGAGCCAAATTAGAGATAACATTTCCATTAGTAACCAAACCTTTGATGGGAGGTAATCCATTGGCCTTAGAATACCTAAAAAGAAATGCGGCAAAGTCGGGAGGTGTAAAAGCCCGACGGTGTTTCTGCTGTAAGACATTGTTAATTCTTTTACTTCTCCTCCCAATTATCGCGGCTTCGTGCGCGAAGCAGACACCTCAGCGTATTGTCCAGAGATACCTTGAGGCAATAGGCAGCGAGAAAGTTGATGAGAATGAAATATCGAAATACACAACCGATCGATTCCGTGAAGACCTTCTCCAGAATGCGTTGATTGCCCAGATAAAATCGGCTAAGGGGAATTATTTCGACCTGCTGGCCCCCCTTATGTCGAGGGAAGATACATTGTTAGTGCAGGAATATTACGATTTCAAGGTGATGTACAGGGAGGTCGTGGAAGAGAAGCTTGCACTCGTAAATGTCTATATACGTCCTGAATTGAAAAATAAAAATGTGGAGAATAAAGTCCTGGAATCGGAAACCATCCATCCGCTGCTTAAGCAGGCGATTAAAGATGAGCTGAAATGGGAATTTATGTTCAAGCTCAAACTCAAAGAGGATGGCTGGAAAATTGATGCAATCATCTATCCAGCAATCCTTGAGAAGGTTGTAAGCGACCGCTCAAGCGCAACGGTAACCATCCCGATGCCGGAGGAGAGTGGGGCAGGGCAGCCTGCCGGGCCGGAGGACGGTAATGCCACGTAGGCTGCTCCTGGCGATTATCCTCGGCCTGTTGCTGCGCATTGCATTCATCAATTCGCCGATGACCGATGCATTCGGCAGCATGCGGCAGACATACACCGCGGGATATACACGGTTCCTTATAGAGGAAGGTGTTACGCTGCAGCGGCTGGTTGACTGCGGCAGTATAGTCAACAGCCATCACGCGCTTGAAGTCCCCATCTATAACCTTCTGACAGTCGCGCTCGCGAGGTTATCCGGTGAGTCCGATTCCATCTACAGGCTGACAAGCCTGATTATATGGCTCGTTGGGGCAATATATCTTGTATACCTTCTGCGAAGGACATACGGCGGCGATGAAGCTCTCTATATAATGTGGGTTTATGTTCTGCTGCCGCTGTCGATATTCATCGGGCATTATTACCATCCCGAAGTGCTCTCCTTATTACTGTCCCTCGCTGTTGTTTTCCATTATTACTTTTATGTGGAGAAAGGAAATCCGCTCGATCTTGGCATAAGCCTCGTGGCGCTTGCGTTGGCATTGATAGTACGAGCGGCGCATTTCCACCTGTATTTCGCGCTGCTTATATTGGCGCTGTCGAAACAAGGGTGGAAGGTATTTTTGAAATGGGACACATACCTGTATATTCTCCCCATTATTCCCGCTGCGCTATGGAGTATGAAGGGTAGCGACCTTGCATCGGAGGCGAGGCTTTATCAATACATCGGCCCACTTTCGCTGAGGTTCTCGCCGCAGTATTGGGGTATGCTGCTCTTCAACCGGCTCGGTGGATTGACCCTTTCGCCGGTCGGGTTGCCGTTGCTGATATTGGCGATAGCCGCGTCGAAAAACCGCCCCAACAGGGGGCTGGAATTCGCGTGGCTTTATTCCGGGTTGGCGTTTCTCGTTATCGTCGCGGCGGGGAATTTCCATCATCCGCATTACCAATCCCCGTTGCTCGTGCCATGCGCGATTCTCATTGGGCGGTTCCTGTACCAGGTAGCTACCGGCAAGTTGCAGGGAGCGTGGCAACGATGGTGGCTTATGATTCCGCGCGAGGTCATCGCCGTGGCGCTTAGCCTGTACCTTTTCTTCGACGGGCTTGTTGTTTACCTCTTCTTGACCTCACCATGGGATATTGAAGCATTGAAGGGTCTCTTGAGGGAATTGAATATCATAAAATTATTTATTGCCTTTGCAATAACCCAGGCAATATTTATCCCGCTTGTATTATGGATATGGCGAAAGGAGTCGCCTCGGCTGATTGGACCGCGTCCCGTTAATGCGGCGATATTGATTGTATTTATTCTCGCGACCGGTGTATTTGTGCTGCATCCGATGTACCGAGTTGATTATGATTATCTCGAGGCGGGGAATTCGGTGCATCAGAAATTGGGGGCGGACGCGAAGGTTATGTTCGCGGGCAAGAAGGATGACGCCGACCCGTTTATATTTTATGCATATATGCACGGATGGGCATTCAACCCGGCACGGCTCCTGAAGGACGGCTGGAGCCCCATCGAGGAGCCTGTTTCCGAAGGGGCGCAGTATCTTGCGGTGATGAATGCGAATAGATATATTCAACAGGATTATGATAAATCGAATGTGATAATGGAGTATTTGGGTGTGTTTGATGTTATATACAAAGATGCCTTTGTGACTATTTATGATTTAAGAGGCCATTGATTCTTTATGACCTGGCAGTTCCTTGGGTGGGGATTGCTATCAGACTTTTTGACAAAAAACTCTTTTCTTGTTATTATTTAATAACACCATCTGCAATTCAAGGAGGCTGAAAGATGCGCGGAGCTTTTATAGTTTGTATGTGTGCCACGCTGCTGGTTATTGGGTGCACAAATAATAATGGCAACCAACCCACATCCCCCACCTTAGATAACTTGCCTAAGAAATCGGAAAGAAGCGGCGGGAATCTGTTGTGGGGCTTATGGCAGGTGAAGATCGACCCTGCAAAAAGGGATTGCGCTATAACCCCTCTGCGGAGCGCAGCCCTCTCTTTAAACCTTACCGGCATTATGGAAAGTGCGGGCCCGCTTGTGAATATCAACATAGATTGGGATAGTCTATATATCGATACCGATTCTATGGATGATTTCGGTGCCCACAGAGGACTTGAAGTTGATGTCATCCTTACCCATCCCCTGAAAGAACCTGATAATGTTTTTATGGGGTTCGATGTGAGGGGTATTGTTTTCGGGCCGAGAGTGTTGAACGCGGATGGATTGACAAGGCTGATGAACCCGAACGACTTTCCAGATCCGCCAAGTGCTTTTGGATACTGGGATGGACTGCTCGGGACCCCGGATAAATATGCTAATTACGACCCGGAAGAGAGTGGATACAAATACTTCGCCGATGGCCTCGGTACTGATGCAAGCGTCTATTTCTTCTTTTCTAACCCGGAAAACATAGCTTTGCGCGGAAGGTTCTCTGAAGGTAATACATTATCCAGACATTATCAGCTTGATTTTGGCGCCGCTCCTGAAGATTTTATGGTTTTCAATTATGCTGTATTGGCAAGTTACGATTGGCCAACCGGCGATCCGCCTTTTGGGATGGAGGACTATCCGGTTGAAACCGCAAACTGCGCGGAACCTTTCCATGTTGAAATCTTGAACCTGACTAACACTCTTCAATGCATTGATGGAGAGGGAACCGGAACAATATCTTTTGATGCTGAGGTTTTCGATTGGCAGGGGTTATATGATATCACGGTCACAGCTGAATCCACAGGGGTTTTCGACGAGGTCACCCAAAGTACTTTCACTCCGGGCGTTTCATCCAAAAGCGGTGTTTTCAGCTTTACTGACATCGCAGGTACACCGTCTTTTTCTGGAACTTATGAACTCCAAGTGACAGCTACTGATAAAAGCAAGACATTTGGTCAAAGCTGGTTTATGGGCCTGCTTAACCCATCTAATAAATTCTATAATGCTTATGTATATACTTGCAAAACCAAGCAGTTTGATGTTCCGGGTGATACTCCTAAACCGATTTCCCCTACTGATATAACTGATCCATTCCTTACGTCCACCTTAGGTTATATGGTCAAGGTTCCTAATTATCTCATTATTTTTGGGTATTCAGATTGCTCCGATTACCCTGGAGCCCGACCGATTATAATTATCAATACTAACGACCCTTATTCGCCGGCATTTACAACGGCACTAAGTTATTCAGATTGTGGTTTTTCTGATTTGAATTCTCCCGCGGAATTCACTACTAACTTTTTCGTTTATAACGATAGCATCGCGGTCTATCATAGAATGGTCGCCGACGATGGTATACATATTATAGACCTATCAGATCCAACACACCCATATTACGCCGCTTCAATCCCACTTTCTCTTGGTATTCCTTCTGACCGTATTGTCCTGTCAGGTCAATATCTGTATTGTCTATCCTGTACTTATTCAGGATCTTATAAATTATATATTTATGATATCTCCGACCCTTATTACCCAATCGAAGCTTTCCAATCCTCGGAATTAGCAATTGATGACCTTAAACTGTTTTATTCAGAGAACGATTATGCGTATATCTTAGATGATGCTGACACTTCAGCGTATGATATATTTTGGATTTTTGATGTATCTAACCCCAGTGCCACTTACATTGTCAGCTCAACCTCTGTCGCCGATATCAAAGGCCACACAAGCTTTACTGTGGACATACAAAACGGCTATCTTGTCAGTATTGCACAAGAAAGTACCGGGCCTGAACTTGTTATTTATGACATAGGCGATATATACAATATAAATTTAGCTTCATCGATGGAACTGGGGGCTAACCCATTTTGGAAACTAGGACCAAATTACGCTTTTGGGGTTAAAGGGGGTGGACTCGTATCTGGGCCTGCAGTAGCAAATTGTATTGATTTCTCTGATCCTTTTTCCCCAATGCTTGGAGAAGATATTTCGGTAAACTGGTCGTTGAAGAATGCCATGGGTTATCTAGAAGGTAGCTTTATACTTGATGGGGATACAATATATTATATGAATGCACAGGGGTTGACAATTTATAAATATTCAGCCGCTGCAAACGTGAATCAAATTGCTATATTGGAGATGTTGAGCGATCCTACAAGGTTCAATGAGAATTTAAAAGAATGGGTGCCTCTGACAATTATAGGGAATATTCTAATAGTCGAGGATGGATACGGGCTGAGATCTGTTGACATTTCTGACGAATATCAGCTCAAGATTGTCGCTTCTAAGGAAATCCACCATAAAGAGGATTTTACTGACGTGTTTTCATATAGATTTTGTGTAGGGGGCGATAGAATGTACTCCAATGATATTGTGGCTGATATCGGAGATCCTCTTAATATAGATGTATATGATTTTGATTGGGGTGTTCCATACTTTGATGAATATTCAGGGGTTAAGTTAATCAACAGTGAATATATATATCTTGTTGATTTAGCTCCAGTGCCATGGTCTTATTTCTCGCAAAGGACAAGATTATATGTTTTCAGGCCAGGAGCAGGAGGCGCAGTTCCCCAATTATACAAGGTTTATGTTGCAGAACAGCCATGGTCTTACGAGGGAAACATCATTTATATAAATGGAAAGCTGTACGTATCGCAGTGTTCTGAACCAAAGGGAAAGTCGAGAATAATGGTTTATGATGGACCTTTGCCGGAAGCAGGGAAACAAATAGGTATGTATTATAACGGGGTAATGCCAACTTGTGTATTTGGGAATTACGGCTATTCTATAGAAGGTGATTCCAATCTTTTTAAAAAGCTTTGCGTTTATAAGGTTTTCCCGCTTTCGGAAATGAAACTCATTGAAACCATTGATATACCTCCTTATGGGGCAGAACAATTGATGCAAAAGGGGTGGTATTTATATATCCAAGGTCAGGGAAATCCTTGGGACTTTATTTCGATTTATAGTGTTTACCCAGAGGGAAGCGTAAGTAAGATTACCGACTTTGGCTTTGGTGAAGTAGAAGCAGAATATAGCTTTCCAGGACATAGGATGTGCGAAAAGGACGGGCTGTTAATAGCAGGCGATAGGATATATAGGTTGTGGTACTAATTGTTTTGATATTTCTGGATAGGATCGTCCTGAAAGATATGCTAACCAGCAGTTCCCTTGCAGGGGTTTGGCTTAGATTGGGTTTCCAATGTTTACTTGTTTAAACGCCGAAAAGCCCTCCCGGCTGCCATCGGGGGGGCTTTTACGGAAAGGGTTTTCGTGACGGTATTTTCGCTTCTCCGGCAGCAGGCCGTACCCAAATCAACGGTTCGGCCTCCCTTTTTAAAATAAAGACATAAGGTGGTCAGCCGCCAGTACTGCTCGGGTATTAGAAGCTTGTAACCTTCGTGCCCTTCTTAATCTTTGGGGGGAAGAGCTTCTCCGGCTCGACCTTAAGTGCCCTGGCCAACTTCTGTTTGGTTAAATCCATCGGTTCGGAGAGACCGTTCTCGATGAAGCTGATAGTAACCTGGCTTACGCCTGAAGCCTTGGCCAGATCTTTCTGGGTCATAAGCTTTTTAACCCGGAAGGCGCGCAGATTGTTCATGCCACGTGCTCCTTTCCAATTTGTGCTTATTTATATGCAAGAATGTGACCAAAAGCATCTTTTTCGACATGAAGGTATCTTAATTCTTTACCCGGCTATCTGAGCGGGTTTTGAAGAGGGTTTATTATTCCTTCTCAGCTTGATAGTTGCTCGGGGGCGGCAAATATGTCCCGTGGGTACTATTGGCGGGAAAAAATGTCCAATCTGATTTAAAATGACTTAATAAAAATGGGGACAGGTCTGGGACAGGTGTGGGGTCAGGTGTGGGGTCAGGTGTGAGGTCAGACCCTAATAACCCCCCCATACCCAAATCTGGGTTTTGGAGCGCGGCCATCCTTGGCCGCAGGCGGGCTGGAAGCCCGCGCTCCAAAGCAGACCACTTTTGATTAGGGACGGGGGATATTTCCCCCTGGAAAATGGGGACGGGGGTTATTTTTCCCCCGGTATTCATGCAGGTTAGCAGAGGACGGTTCCGGAAATTCACCCCCGTCCCTAATTTTGCTATAATCGGTCTATTCTGGTTTGCCAAATGTTGCCAAATGGATGCTAAGCCTGAACTTGGATTTTCATTGAATGAACTCGCGGTAAACTTGGTTTTCGCGTTTGCCGTAGGGCTGTTTACGGCTTACCTCGTCGTACCACGCCTTATGCGCTTCGATATTGAGAAGGGCATCTTCGACCGGCCGGGGGGGCATAAACTGCATAAAAAACAAATACCTACATTGGGCGGTTTCGCCATATTCCTCGGCGTATTATTGGCCATGCTCGTGGTCTTCCCATTTTGCAGAAGTGCTTTCATCAGCCCCGGGAGCATATACAACCTTCTCGGCATCCTTATCGGAGCAGGGATTATTTTCCTGATGGGTTTATTCGACGATATATTCGGCCTGTCGCCGGCTGTTAAGCTCATAGCACAGATATTCGTAGGGCTTGCGATGTGCCTGTTCGACATACGCATTGACTTCATCAATTCGCCGTTTCGCGAGGGCTATATCTTCCTCCAACCCTGGCAGGCGTGGATAGTGACCATATTCTGGGTCGTCGCGATAATGAACGCCGTCAACTTCATAGATGGTGTTGACGGGCTTGCTTGCGGGATATCGGGCATCGCCGCGGCGACATTTCTCGTGATAGCCCTTATGGGCTGGCAGAAGGAGCATAACACGATAAGCGCCCTCCTTGCCGCGGGGGTATTGGGATGTTGCCTTGGATTCCTGCCATTCAATTTCAACCCCGCGAAAATTTTCTTGGGCGATTCGGGCTCGCAGCTATTGGGGTTCCTCTTGGCGGCAATTGCAATTACCGGCACGTTCAAGACGCCGGCGGCATTGACCCTTTTTGTTCCGATACTCATCCTTGGCATACCCATCTTCGATACATCGTGGACTGTGCTGCGTCGCTCATGGCAGGGGAAGAAGCTGTTCGCAGCTGATAACGGGCATGTGCATCACGAGATGCTCAAACACGGCATGGGGCCAAGGGCGACCGTGCTTACCCTTTACGGCGTGGCGTTAATCTTAGGGATCATCGCCGTAACCCTTGCCAGGTGATGAATGAACATAATCCCATTGGACAAATCGAATGTAGACCTTCTTGTATCTTATTGCTATGTCGCCCGCAGCGACATCCATCCGCACCTGTTGCAGGGGACGATACGCAAACAGAACCTTTATGCGAGCAAAATCGAGCAGGGGCTGCGGGGGCTGATAGCCCAGGATCACAAGGGGGTCACCGGGATCGCAGAGTGGATGCCCGTTGAAATTTCATACCTCGGGTTCGACCTTCCGGGGGTTAATTACCTCAGATGTATATTCGTCAAGAAAGAATTCGCGGGGCAGGGTTGCGGCGGAATGTTGATGGAAAGCCTGATGGCCGAATGCGGCGATATGCCATTGCTGACATTCGGCTATGATTACCCCGACCACATGCCGCGCACCTTTTTCGAGAGGTATGGCTTCACGACCATTGAAACGCACGGGGATATGTATTTGATGTTGCGGCCTGCCGGCGAATGGGATGTCGGGCGTGCGGCATCGAAAGGGCCGTTCTTCTATCCCAAAGCTGTGCACGAGCAGATACGGGGGCGCAAGCCGCTGTTTCTTTTCCACAATGATTTCTGCCCGTACAACTGGCTAAGCCTGCAGCGTATTTTGAAGGATGTGAAGGGGCACGAGGATGTGTACTTCCGGCTTATCAACTGTAATTTCCGCAGATACCCCGAATCGTGCGGTGAATGTCCGACCCTCTACCTCGACGGCAACCTCATCACCTGGCACCCCTGCGAAGCCGGATTTGTCAAGGGGTTGCTGGGAAAAAAATAGCGATTTGGATTTTAACAATATAATTTGTGACTTACATCATTAAAAAGGCATATATGCATAACAAAGGAAATAGTTTATAATAGAGATGATAAATTATTCCTCGTGGTTGCATAGATTTAATAGGAGGACAAAGATGATTCGCAAGACGACACTCATCCTCCTTGCGATAGGCTTGCTCTTAGGATTTACAGTACCCGCATTGGCGGATGGGATGCTGGTTCATCCGGCAAACGTTTACCCGCCCCTTCCGGGGGGCAAGTTCATCGAGCCGGATCAGCGATGTTTCATAATCGATGCCGGCGACGGCTATGAGGCGTTGGCGCTACAGGTGTCTTTCGGCAAAGCCGATCTAAAAGAATTCGGATGGCTTATACCACTTCCCGCGGTTCCCGAGGTGAAGCCTGTAGGGCAAGAGCTCTTCGACGCCCTTTACGGGGTGACATACCGCGCGCCGCTCTATTATGGCGGCGGCGGCGGATGCGGCGGGGGAGGCAACGGCGTAATGCCCGTGCCTGAACCTGCCAAGGATACGGGCGGAGTGGATTATCTCGACAGGCAGGTGGTGGGGAATTATGATGTCTTCACTGTCGCTGCCGAAACCCCGGATGACCTTAAAACATGGATAGAGGATAACGGCTATGTCTTACCGGAGGGGGATGCTTATAAATCGGTATTCCAGCGATACATCGACAAGGACTGGATATTCGTGGCTATTAAGGTGCATCTCCCCGACGAGATACCGTGGTATGACGGATATACCGGTTATGACTACTCCCCTATCCAGTATGGCGTCCTGCATCCGCTGTTCTTCCTGTTCAAGAGCGATGAGCTTATTTACCCGATGCTCATCAGCAAGCTTAATGGCGGGGCAACGGATCTGACAATGTATGTCCTTGCCAGCCATAAGATGAGATTCAAGGATTCCAAGCAGAAATGGGCCGGATGGGTAAAGGAAGCGGATTTCACGGACGGCAGTCCGCTTGAATTTTATGTCAAGGGCACGCAGTTCATGACGAAACTTCGCCGGGTTTATTTCTGGGACAAGGATTACGACGCTGATTTATATCTCCTCCAGGCTGCGGATGATAAAGAGGATAGGGAAGCCCAGGCCGAGATTCCGACCAATTTCCTTATGCTGGGATTCTTGGCATTCGGCTTCCCGATTTACGGGCGGTTGAAAAAAAGGAAAAGCAATTAACGCTTTTCTTCTTTGGCGAATAACGAACCGGGGTCACCCCGGTTTGTTTGTACTTTTTGTTGGTCAAATTGGGCACGGGCCTGATTTACTCGGCCTTTAGATACAGGTTTCAAGGTCACTTGTATCAGGTCCTCCCTAATTTGGCTTTTTGTTGTTTGCCTACATATTAATCGGATGTTATAATTATTATAAGGATTAAATAAGCCCGTGGTGTCCAGTATAAAGAAAAGGTCAGGTATTTTAGTAAGGGACCTGATGGAGCCCCAGGTGCCCATTGTCAAACCGGAAAGCAACTTATCCGAGGCGTACCGTTACCTGCTTGATAATAATGCCATCGGGGCTTGTGTCGTCACCGAAGACGGACAGATAGCGGGTTATGTTTCAGAGGGCGATTTCATACGGGCGACCATCCCATCGGCTACGGACATCGCTATTTACGAGAGCATAATTACCGATAAGGAACTCCCGGAGGAGATGGTTCGTAACTTGCGCTACACGCGGGTCGAGGACATCATGACACCGAACCTCGTGACGGTTAACGCGGATGAACCTATCCTCAATGCCCTTGCCCTGCTGCATGTTCATAGCCTTAAGCGACTGCCGGTGCTGGATGATGGGAAATTGGTGGGGACTATAAGCCGCGCGGTTATATTGAAAAATTTATTGCTGGACCGGAAACTGAGCTGAAGGGGTTGGTGCCAAATCGGGGACGGGCCTGATACGCTATATCAGGCCCGTCCCCGATTTTGGGGGTAATTTCCTTGATTTTCAATGATGCTTGTGTTACAAATTCCCCGTTTTTGATATACCTTCTATAAGGAGGCACTTTTAGATGAAAGTCAGGATCGAAGAAGGATGCATAGCGTGTGGCGTGTGCGAAGGGATCTGCGACGAGGTTTTCACGGTTGATGACAATTGTTCGGTGCATGAGGATAAGGTCAACGGCAATGAGGATCTCATACGCCAGGCAGCCGAGGAATGCCCGGTGGATGTCATCATCATCGAAGAGTAATTTCCTGCAAGCATCCTTAACCAATTCTGTATAAAACCCCCCTTCCGGGGGGTTTTGTTTTTTCGGGGACAGGCAGGAGGCCCCGGGGTCGTCCCCGATTGTTTATACATACGGCAGATATTTCTTGAGGCTGAGCCCTTCGATGCTCACAAGGGTGAAGTCGAGCTTCTCAATCACCATCGACCCGTCTTTTGAGCGAACAAGAAAGCAATCCCCTTCGGCCGAACCGTCATAGACATCAGGGGCCAATAGGTTGCCCGTGCTGTAATCGTTAACAGTAAAATCAAACAGGAAATGCACAACCGCCTTAGCTCCGTCATCAAGGCGTTGCGTGGCGAGGCTTCGATATTTCAACCCCGTGACGTGCATTTTCACATATAATTCGATTGAAACCTTTAATGCTTCCTCGCTCCAGTTCGAGACGTTATTCCGCCAGTTGATTTCCTGGCCATCGGTATCAAACACCCTCGATTTATCGAGCACTTTGAAGAACGAACCGTCGATGCTCAATTCGCTCATGCCGTCATAGTCCCCCCGCTGGAAAGTCCTTGTCAGATTGATGAGAACCCTTTCTTCCTTCGTGGGAAGGCTGAGGATAAACCGGACTATAAATAAACCAGCTACCCCGATTATTACAATTATTAAGACAAGTTTTACATAAGGGTTTCTCATTGTTTTACTATTTCAGATGACCCTTCGGAACATTCGGTTCAGCTTCCTTCTTTGTTATTTGACCTTCGCAGAATAAGATTTATGGCTGAAATGAATATTATGCAGCCGAGGATGGAATAGGGGATTGACATGCCGGCCCAACGTTGGAGTGTATCGCCGGGGAAGGCATAGGGGAGATTGAGCCATCGGGCAATGCCGTTGCCGAGATATGAGCCGACAAGGCCTACCCCGATGGTGGTAAGGAAATCTATTTCGCGATAGCCGAGCAGGCGTTGGGTAGCCCACCCGACAATCGCAGCAACCATAATATGAACAAGACAACCGTACATTGCACTCTCGATTGGAAATCAGGGACGGGGGGACTTTTTTTGCCAGTAATTAAGCGGCGTGTAGAGGGGCATTTCTGAAAAAGTGCTCCCGTCCTCGATTTTAATCAAAAAGGGTTCTATCATCCGGGCCGGTATTGGTTTCAGCTGCGGTTTCCACAGGGATGTCGATTTGGAGGAGGCTGTTCACATGCACAACATAGATGGCGACATCATCAGCCAGGGGTATGCCTTCAGTCCACGTTCGCACATCCTCGAACAAAGCCGCCGCAAGGTCATCAACATCGCGAAGGCAATGGCGTTCGACCGATGAGAGGAACCTGTTGATTGAATAGCGTTCACCTTCCATGTTTACAGCATCGGTGACGCCATCGGTGTACATCACAATCCTGTCCCCCGGCTTCATCATAATTTGCCAATCCCTGTACTTGAAATCACCGAACATACCGAGGGGGATGCCTTCCCCTTCGAGGAAGGTCAGCACTTTCTGCTTGGCATGCCACCACAATGGGCGTTCGCTTCCCGCGATGGAATACCTCATCCCCATATCACGCCTGTTGATGACGCCATAGAAGCCGGTCGAGTACTGAAGCGTATCGCTCATGGTGATGGCTTCATCGAACAGCGATGCATTCAGCAGGGCCATCATCTCGCTCGGCAATGAGACCTTCGGTGCGAGTACTTTGACGGAATTAAGAATCGCCATCATCGTAAGGCTCGCTGGAATGCCCTTCCCGCTGACATCGCCGATGACCACCGCCACTTCGTCACGCTTGGTTTCGAGCACATCGAAGAAATCCCCGGAGAGTTCCCTTGCGGGATGTATTCCGCCCGTGATAACCAAATCCGTCGCTTCGAAACGACCTGGGAGGCTTCCGAGCTGCACCCGCTCCGCGATGCGTATCTCCTCCTGCTGGCGTTCATGGGTGCGATGCATCTCCTGGTAAAGGCGGGCGTTCTTGATTGCCACGGCGGTTTCATTGGCAAGGAATTCCATGAGTTCGAGTTGGCCGGCTGTGTAGTTCTGCGGTTTTCTGCTCAGGAAGATGATTGCGCCGATACACCGCATACCCTCGAGGACCGGTGCGCCGATAAACGACTGCACGCCATATTGCTCGGCCAACGCCGGTGTGTACCATCTCCCGATGTTCTCTATAGCCAGCTTGGGGATTACGATACGCTCCGGAAAGCGCTTTACATGCTCGATTATCTGGGTGAAAGAACTTGACCTGAAGAATTCAGCCCATTTTTGGCTCGGGGCCAGGTCGTAATATACTCCTCTATGCGGCGGGTCATCGAAGATGCGTACCGCCGCCGACTCAACACCTAAGAACGGTGTGCCGTTAATGGCGATTATTTCAAGGATTGTTTTGGTATCAAGGCTCGTATTTATTGCCTTCGATATTTCATGGATGGTCTTAAGCTGGGACAGGTTCAAAACTAAGGCCTGCTTAGCTATGTTGACCTCCATCATTTTCTTGAGGATGAGCCATAGTATGAGCAGTGCGGCGAGGGTGAATACGATGTTGCCCAACTTGGAACCGCCATAGACGACGAACACGATGAAAACCAGGGGAAGGAACATTACAGTGGCTATCATATCCCAAAACGCGATACTCCGCAGGCTTTTGGGGTCGATGCGTTTTTCCATCAGCGGTGGGAGTAGAAGGGCTGTATTGATAAGCGAGTTGACAAGACCGGTAAGGATTACGGGGATGAAATTCTTCGCTGTGTAAAATACCGGGTCACGGTGGAAAGCCGCTATCCCCTCATTCAAATTGGGACCCCCGAAACCACCGGCCAAGTAATATGTATATCCTGCCGCCAAGCAGGACAGGGCTTGTACCGAACCGTTGACCAACACCCGTCGCAGCGGTTTGCGCTCGAAGATGGCGTTTCCGGCCGATACGCCAAGGCCGGCCACCAGGGCCGCTTGTACCGGGCCAAGCACGACTATGGCCACGAAACTTACAGCGAATCCCTGCGTTATCTCAGCGAACGGAAGGCGAACCATAAGTTGATAGGAAATGGTTGAAGCCACCAAGAACGTCAGGAGAACCAGAGGTGGCCATTCGGTTTTCTGTTGCAGTATCAGGCCACCGAGAAAAATCGCGGCGATTGCAGTGAGCATATAGGGATATGCCTTTTTAAGTCTATCCAAGTAAGTTTGGCCCTTAGAAACGCATTTTAATACCGAATTCAACCTTCCGCCTTACCAATTCCCGCGCTTTAAATTCACCCCTTTGGCAGCATTGTAAAGCAACACCAAGCCCCTTCCTTACATGAATAGTATCCACCGCAATGTCCGCTCAATTCACAAATAAACATCTTTATAGATAGATTAAAATGTAATTTCATTATTTCAGGCCACTGACCGGGAACGCTGGTTTTCTGACCGGCTCTTCATGCCGACTTGAAAGTCGGCGTCCCCAGTGCAAAAACTCTCGTGAAAATGGAAATCCACAGAACTGCGGTAAAGGAAAATCAAATTCCGGTGGCCTGTTCGCTGATGACATACGACTGCTGAATACCCCTTGCCTTGGCGTATTCAAGAAGCTCATCAGCCATCTCGTAGACCTGCACCGGATGCTCTAAATTCCTGCGCGACGTTGAGATGATGACCGCTGATATTGTCACAATGGGGGCTCTGATTTCGCTACGCTTGCTGTCGGTGACAACGACATAGCCCCTGGCTAAATCCTGGACCTCGTAAAACCCGCCGATCATTTCGTCGAATGCTTCAACGATCACCTCGCCGATTGCTTCGGCGAACCTGTCGGTTGTGAGTATCACAAAATCGTCGCTGCCGCGGTGGCCTAAAAAATTACGCGCATGGGGATGCGATTCGAGGGCCTCGCTCAGGAGCTTCGCCGTAGCACGGATGACCTCATCCCCCTTCTGGTATGAATAGCGGTGGTTATATGAACGGAAATTGTCAAGGTCGATAAAAAGCATGCTGAATTTTTCGCCTGAGCGTAGCCGATCCGTGATTTCCCTTTCAACCCAGTTCGGCCCGGGCAAGCCTGTGAGCGGATTATGTATTTCGGTGGTCAGGTTGTCGTCGTGGCCGGTATCGCATGCCTCGCGCACTTTGTCGGCGAGCAGGCGCGGGTCGAAGGGGTGCGTGGGGTTTTCCTTATCATAGAGGATAAAATCGAAACCCGGAAAAGCCATAACCGGGTCGGTGACAAGGAGGATAAAGGGTAGTTCTCCTGTGGCCTCCTCAACCGAAAGGCGCATCAAATCGGGGTCAACTTCGCCCTCGGATTCGATTTTAGGTGTTATTAAAATGGCGTCAAGGTTTGCTGAGGCGGCCTGATGTACAAGGTCTTCGCCCCTTCCAAGGGACGTTGTGTCGAAGCCGTCCAACCTCAGGTTTAAGGAAATAAGGTCACGAAGCTCCTTGTCATCGATAATTACTCCGGCCTTATGTTTGCGTTTTACCACGGCTCAGGCCTCCGTAATCGGGAACCGGGTGAAAAGGTTAATCTCCCCCGCCGCAGGTTCATACCAAACCCGGTCCATCAGTTGTTTCACCATAAGGAACCCCCTTCCCTTATCCTTCAGAATAGCTGCGGAGCCCATCCCGCTTTTAAGGATTGCCGGGTCAAACCCGGTGCCGGAATCGCGCACTGCAATATGGATAAAATCTTCACCGATAAGGTATGTAAGGTGGACTTTAAGGGAAGTATCCCCCCGGTTCCCATGTTCGATGGCGTTTTTCACTATTTCATGCAGGGCAAGGCGTGCTGCGAAGATAAGGTCACGGTCATTTGCCCGGCGTTGCACTCCCTTAAGGACAGTATCGCATGCCGCCTCGCGCTCCTCGTCATCGCCTTTGAAGCTGAGCCGCTTAAGGTTCAGGTCATCTGCAGCGATTATTGCGGCTGTTTGGTCATCACCCAACTTGGAATTACCCGGCTCTTCCTTGAGAGCCCCTTCTATTAAATCAAGTATCACCCTCGATGGGAACCTTCCGCACTTGGCAAATAGTGCTTTGAGTTCCTCAAGACCAAAGGGTTTACCCGATATCTCCTCTCCCATTACAAGACCATCGGTATATAACAGGAGTTTATCCCCAGGGGAAAGAGTCAATTCGGATGTCTTATACTCGACATCAGGATTGATGCCGAGCGGGATGCCTGAATCCCTGATAGTAATGACATCTCCCGTCGATGCGATGAAAAGGAAAGGGGGAGGGGTCCCCGCTGACGACAGGTTGATTTTTCCTTTGGAGCCTGCAACCGCGATGGAGCAATTCACGAACGAATGATGCGAGAACCGCTTGGCCGGCATTTCCAATTGACGGCAGAAAATGCGGTTCACTTCGGAAAGAGTATGGCCGGGATCTCCGCAAGCGAGGAATGTCTCCTGTACCAGCCCATACGCCCGCATCATAATAAGCCCCGCGGGATGCCCGCGCCCGCTGACATCGCCGACGGCCAACATGAAACCATCCCGGGCAGGGCGGATTACGGCGAAATCACCAGCCAGCTGCTCAGCCTGGATAAGGGATGCCTGTACTTCCAAATCATTGAAGCGGAATGAGCGGGAGAACAAAGCGGACTGCATACGCTGGGCAAGGACATGTTCTTCATTCTGGATGGCCTGGTCTTTGACATATCGTTCATAGTCGAGGGCACGCCGCATGAAATGCGCCGTCTGCTGGCATATTACCCGTATAAGGTCAATCTCCTCATTGTCGAAGGCGTGCGGTATGCTGTGATACATCAACAGCAGCCCAACCGGCTCCTGGTCAATCGCCAATGGCGCTATGATAAGCGAACCATTTTCAACGCCTTTAACAGGGATTGGAAGTTCGGCGGAGGAAAATACATTTGGTGACGCCAAATCCTCTATATGAATAATTTCCCGGCGCTGCAATGCCAGCACCAACATTGGTTCGGGTTTGTCGGGAACATCGAGGCCACGGACATCAAGAGGGGCTTCGATATCAATAGCGCCGGTGGGTATGATGCTCCCATCCCCGGAGAGATGGAATATCATCCCCCGCGTGAAATCAATGGCGCGGCGCACGAGCCCTAAAATCACCTCGGCTACTTCGCGGGGCGGCTGGCCGTGTTTAACCGATTCGGCCATTTCGAGTATGGTCTTAATGCGCCGATGCTGGCGTCCGGCCCGTTCGAAATACAGGACCCTTTCCAGGACCAGTGTAAGCTGCTGCGTGAGAACCTTCAATAGCCCCAAATCAGGGGCCTGGAAACTCCCCTCACGGGAATAGTTGAATAGCGCAAGGCCGCCTATCGGCCTTTTCTCCGCGTGGATGGGGATAACGGCCACCGAAAGCGGGGGAGCCCTCAGGACTTTTTCGCCGACCGTAGAAGCGCGGCGGAAAATCAAATCCACTTTTTCGGAAAGCCTGCTGCGGTCAAGGATACGCTCTTCACCGTGCAGGATGATGTCGTTATAGATGGTGCCATCGAGGTTTACTTCGGATTTGACCGGCTGGAAGTCATCGAGATTATGAACCTCGGCCAGACGCAGGACCTGGGCCTCATCGAAGAGCATAACCGCGGATGCCTGCGCCGCCGGTATCAGTTCGGCAAGTACCGGAAGGAGGTCGGAGAATATGTCGCGCTTCGACATGACGGAATGAAAGGCGCCGGTGATTCTTAATAACAGCTCCCTCTCATTGCAGGCGACATCGCTGTATTCGCTGACTTCCTTAGCAAGGGATTCGGCGACAACGGCTAAATCGCGCATCGCCCTGTAACCCGTACCGCCTTTGAGGAATGTTTCCAGGGCTGTGCGGAATTCGGCCGATACTATGTCGATGGAATCAGCACTATCGGCGCCTGATTTCTGCGCAACCCCCTGGGCTATGTATTCGATGAAAAGCTCGATGGTCTGCAATATCCACGATGGGCCGTAGCCCGCGGTGCTTAAGTCGAGGAATACGCGCCGCATGTAATTGGAATATGAATCATATTCCTCCCCGTCGAGGAGGTCGGCGATAATTTCCAGCACGCGCAAAGCCCGTGGACGCAGTGCGGGATTCACGAGGGATTCGCCCATCACCGGGCGCATAAGCTCTTCCCAGCCCTCTAAAATCCCGTCGGCGTTCTGCCGGATAAATTCCGCCGTTTCGGTTAAGAGACGTGTATGCCGCGCATCATCCATCTAAGTGCGTTGTTCCATAAAAACCTGCGATAATCTGTCTGCGCTATTGCTTCTCGCGAATAGTGATTTTTACGATCTTATCGCCCTGGCGAAGATTCATGACCACATCCATGCCGGTGGTGACATCGCCCCATACGGTGTATTTGCCGTCAAGGTTGGGCTGGTCGGCAAGGCACACATAAAACTGGCTGCCCGAGGATTCGCGTTTCGGGTTGACCTCGTCACCCGCGCGTGCCGCGGCAACAGCGCCCTTGGTGTGCAGGTGCTTGGTGCTTATTTCAGCGGGGACTGTGTAACCCGGTCCCCCGGAACCGTCGCCCTTGGGGTCGCCGCCCTGGATGACAAAACCGGCGACATAACGGTGGAATGTCAAGCCATTGAAGAAGCCTTTCCTTACGAGCTTAATAAAATTCTCAACGTGCTTTGGGGCGGTGTCATGGTAAAACTTGATCTTGAAAGTACCTTTGCTGGTTTCGATTTCAGCGACAAGCTTATCATATGACAGGCCTGTTTCCGGGTCGGTGCCCGAGGGCACAGCTTTCTCCTTCTCTTCAACGGGTGGTGTCTCCTTTGTTTCTGTTTGTTCAGCCGGTTCGTTTACAGCGATTTTTTCAGGTTCATTTTTCGCCGATTCTTCGCTTTCCGTTGTTCCTTTCTTCTCTCCTGTGCCTGTAATAAAGCTGTTTTCGAATTGTTCCACCGATTTGCCGGCCTCTTTCTGCAGGTTCTTGTATGTATCCTTGGATTCCCCTGCCTGTTTTTGTCCAGGGGGCCGGCTGCAAGCGAGTAATGCGCATATGCAGAATGCCAGTATCAAACCAAAAAGAAAAGTCCTGTGCATATTCCCTCCTTGTAATATCTTACTGTCCCGCATGTCGGGTCTCAGCCAAAGGCTCTATACGAATCGACTCAATTATATCGCCAACTCTCAGTTCAAGCACGACATCCATCCCCTTTGCCACAAAAGCCCAAACCGTCTGCTTGCCGTTAAGGTCGGGGATGTCCGCCAAGCATATATAAAACCGGTTGCCGCTCGAACGTATCTCCTCATCCTTAACTCCAGGCGCGAGGGCCATTCCGGCCGCACCTTTGATGTGCTTATAATCCGGATGGAATTCGAACGGTATGCTCTCGGGTTGTGTAGAGCCCTCTCCCACCGGGCTGCCTGCCTCGATAAGCATATCGGGCTCATAACGGTCAAATTTCATGCCGTCGAAAAATCCCTCGTGCGCAAGTTTCACGAAATTCGCCACATGCTCCGGCGCGCCGGCATAATAGAAACCAAGCTCGAAATCTCCCTTGGAAGTAGTGACAATAGCTTTGAGGTCAATATATTTCAGGCCGGTTACCGGGTCGGTGGCCTCTTTTTCAAGTTCGGCGATGACGGAGACAACGTTTTCCTCGAACGCCTTTCCGATCTTCCTTATTTCCACATTCTTGATTGCATCCCCAACTCTCAGGTTGAGGACAACATCCATGCCATCTGCGATGTTTCCCCACACGGTATATTTCGTGTCAAGCCTGTGGACATCATCGAGGCATATATAAAACTGGCTGCCGGACGAACGCCGCTCGGGGTTAGTGTCGTCGCCCGTACGCGCCATCCCTAATGCGCCCTTGACGTGCAATGGTTTTTCGCTGAGCTCGGCAGGCAGCGTATATCCCGGGCCGCCGGTGCCGTTGGCGAGCGGATCGCCGCCCTGTACGACGAATCCTTCGACATAGCGGTGGAATGTAAGGCCGTTGTAGAAGCCCGTCTCGGCAAGGGCGATGAAATTCAGCACGTGCGCGGGGGCTATATCGGGTAGAAAACTGATTGTAAATGCCCCCTTGCTCGTTTCAACTACGGCCTGAAAGTCTGCAAGGTAATTCACGAACTCATCACCCTCTTCGGTATCATCAGATTTGCCGCTCTCCGCGGTGGAGGTGGCTATGATTGGCAGTATGCTGAGCAATATCATGTAGAGGATAAATACTATTTCTGTAAATCTATCCTTTCCCATATCACTCATAATGTACACTCCTGTTCAGATTTCAAATGACTCCCCCGGCTTCACGACAATCATTTCCACATTCTTCAGCCCCTCGGCGTCGAGCATCTTGCGGAACTCAGCGGGCGTGCCTGTAAGCGGCGGCCAGGTGCCGTAGTGTATGGGGAATACTCTCTTCGGTTTGATTAGGTCCGTCGCGATTGCCGCCCGTTTCGGGTCCATCGTGAAGAACCCCCCGATGGGCAGCATCGCCAGGTCGATTTTATAGTCGAATATCCGCCCGATAAGCTGCATGTCCATGAAGACATCGGTGTCACCGGCATGGTAGATGATTTTGTCGTCCTCGAATTGAATCACGAAGCCGCATGCAGAGCCCCCGACAGAGAACCCCTCTATTTCATTGATACCGCTGGAGTGGACCGCATCGGTCATTGAGATTTTCACACCCTCAAACTCGATTGTGCCTCCTTTGCCGAAACCTATTACCCTGTCGTGGTCGTTGATTTTCTCGGCTATATATGTCGCGATCTCATATATAGCCGCGAAAGTCGCCGAGCTCTGCTTGATAATACGCACCGAATCGCCGAGATGGTCGCCATGACCATGCGTGACGAGGATGAGATTCACGTCGTTATCATTCCGGCATTCCTCGGGGCATACCGGGTTGCCGATCATGTATGGGTCGATGAATATTTTCAGCCCTTTGCCAGTTACGATTTTGAATCCTGAATGTCCAAAGTATGTGATTCTATTCGGCATAATGGACTGCTCCTACTATGCATACATTCATACAATAATTCTGGATGCATTATAAGCCTAAGCAGGTATCAGGGCAATAAAGGCGGCGGCATGCCGACTGGAAAGTCGGCGTTCCCGGTAATAGCATGCTTGGAGCGCCGGTCTTCAGACCGGCATGAAATACTGGGTGTGCCGGTTTCCTAACTGGCATGCAGTTAAACATGCCGACTTGAAAGTCGGCGTACCCAGTAAGAGGGGATTATATACAGGTGATATTATTATATTAAAACAATTCGGTATTCAATTAATGTCCGCAACACTGCCGACCGGCGTTATGAGACCCCTCAGGTGGAACAATTGTTGGTCGTGCATGTATGGCACGAATCGTTCTTGGCGCCACCGGAGCCCTTTGATACGCCCATTTGTACCGAGCCGAAATTTCTCTCGATCCTTTTCCCTTTGCATTTCGGGCAACGAAGCTTGGAGCGGTCTTCGTCGAAGCTCATATATTTCTCAAAGGCATGGCCGCATTTACAGCATATAAAATCATAGGTGGGCATAGACTATGTCACCTCACTGCATCTTAAGACTAAGTTACCCTTAAAATACTTACATGATTATACCTTAAACGGGTATTTATAGAGTCTTTCAGAATCAAACCGCCTGCGTGCAGGCGTTGCGTATAGCTTTTATGTTCTCCGCGGGTGAAGCTGTCTCGTTGAAAACAGCCGCGCCCGCAACAAGGATATCGCATCCCGCCCTTGCGGCATAGTTGGCATTATCAACCTTGATGCCTCCATCTATCTCGATGACCGTATTAAAATGCCGCTCGTCGATGAGCTTCCTCAGCCGGCGGACCTTATCAAGGGTATAGGGGATGAACTCCTGCCCGCCGAAACCGGGGTTGACGCTCATAATCAGCACCAAGTCGCACAGATGCAGCACATGTTCGATTGTGACCGCCGGAGTTGCCGGGTTAAGCGAAACACCGGGGCTGAATCCCAAGGAGCGTATGTGGTTCAGCATCCGGTCAAGATGGTTGCATGTTTCCTGGTGTACGGTGATGAATTTAATGGGATGAATGTCGCGGTCTTTCTTGATGAGTTCCAGTAACCTTTGTTGTGCGGCGAAGATGTCATCGCGTTTGACCGTTCCGAAGTTACCCATTTCCCGCACCAACTTGGCGCCCTCGTCTTTTGAGATGCTTTCCAGCACTTTCTCGAAGGTTCCCTCCTTAGCGCCTTTCAGGGCGAGGGCAAGGTCTTTTATTTCCACCGATGAATAAACCTGCCTTAGCTTCAGCGTGGGAAACTCGGCTAAGTCCTCGAACTTAATCTCCTTACCGAGAAACTGTTTCTTCAGTTGACCAACAAGCAAATTCACGAACAAATCGGGGTCTTCTATCATGAGATGGATATCAAGCGGCAACTTGGTGTGCGCCGCCAAATCGACGCAGACCGACGGCCCTATAGTAAGGTTGGGGACGAAATGAAGGTCCATGACATCGATGTGGATGTAATCGGCTCCGCCCTCGTATGCCGCATCCAATGCCCATTTAAGGTTTGCCTGGTCGGCTGAGAGTATGCTCGGCGCTATTTTTACCATTCATCGCCTCCGAAGTTGCCCGTCTCATTATAAACCATAGAACAGGATGGACGAAGGGATATATGGCCCTTCAGGCCTGCTCAGAATGTTTCCTCGCGATAAAGGTTCCCGTCAAAATAAATGGATATGGTTGTCGCCCCGTAGGCGTCCACCAATTTCTCAATCCTTGCGGGGCCGTTGATTACCTCGCGGTATATTTCCTTTGTTTCATTGAAATCGTTCTTGACGATACTGACCTCGATACCCTTCTCCGATGCCGGGACATCAACAGCCACCCTGAACTGGCGTTCGCCTAAAACGCGTTTGAAAGCGGGCACTGAGAGTGTGAGTATGACCTCATTGCCGCGTTTGACTGGCCTTCCTGGGATAGGGGCCTGGCTCGTGATCCTCTCATCGCTTACGGTAGCGCTATAAATCCGTGTTATACGGCTGACCCTTAAGCCCAACTGTTCGGTGAGGGCACTCGCTTCCTCAAGGCTCAAACCCTCAAGGTCGGGCATCTCCAAGTTTCTTATCTCCGGGCCCTTTGAAACTATGGTGAGGATTTTTTCACCCCTTGCCACCAGAGTCCCCGGCGGAGGAGATTGGTTGATTATCCTTCCCGGCTCAGCGACATCGCTGTAGTGCATCTCCGGTTCGGCGGGAACCAACCCCAATTGCTCGAGCTTCACTTTGGCTTCGTCGGCTTGCATCCCAAGCAGGTTAGGGACTTCGGTGTCACGTTTCCCTCTGGAAATTGTAAGGTTGATGGTTCGTCCTTCTTTGACTTTAACTCCTGATGCGGGTTCCTGCTCGACCACATAATCCTTTTCGATTTCATTTGAGAAGACGAATTTTGAAGCTTTCACATTTAATTTGTCCTTGGCTGCGGTCGATTCGGCGGACGAAAATTTAATTCCCCTTAGCTCCGGGACAATCACTTCACCCCTTGGGTTTCTTATGAAAAAATAAAATTCACCGAAGAAGAAGCTCGTCATGATGAGCAGCAGCGCAAAGCCGAACATCGCGTAAAGGGCAAATGTGGACATCCTCCAGATGTCCTTTGTTTCTTCCTTGTTTCTATCCCCGCGCGCCATAGTCACCATTCAATCCCCGGCAGGCTGATAATGATAAATTAATATCGATCCGCCTGCCCTTGCATATGGTTCAGTCTTGCGCAACCATCCAAGGGGCTCGGTCCAATTCCCAGGGGCCACAGACTTACCCCTCACCCCGAGGAACCTCTGAAGGCTGATTGCATACCATCCCGGCGGCCCCGGATTATTATTGTACTCCGGCCCTATTATATCCAATGTCAGACTGGGAATCCCCCCCAGATGGAAATATGGGTCCGCGGTGCCGAAATACCGAAGGTGAAGATGCCGAACATTGTTGTACAGGCAGAAATCAGCAAGGCGCGACAAATCCTGGCCCCAGTCGATATTCGAGTCTGCGAGAAGTCTCCCCTCATAAGCCGCTTTCCGGCTCGGCCAGTTGAAAAACGGGATTGAGTCGCGCATCGCAGGAACCGATTCGATAAGAAACATCGCCGTGAGAACCATAACGGCTAATGTCATTATTGTGAATTTAGATGTTCGCGGGATTATGGATACGCCAATGAGAATGAGGAAGGGATATATTACAAGAATATGCCTTAATCCTAAATTATTACTATGGAATATTATTGCCGATAAAAGGAAAATGATTGTCGTCAACCATAGTGCAATTTCGCCTGCGGTATAAACCCGTGCGCGGCATCGGCAGGCGGTTACAGCAATCCCCATTATTGTCAGGATCAACAAACCCAGTGGCATCTTGAAGAGGAGTGTGGCCAAGTAATAGAAGGGAAATCCGGACATCGAATAATGCCCAAGCAGGTAGGATGGGCGTCCTTTGTACAGGCTGATTATAAGCTGCCGAATGGTCGTGATGTACGGGCCGAGGGAGAACCCACCGATGACGAGGCATAAAAAAAACGCGACGGCGAGGGCTGCTGCGGCACCGATAATAGCCCAGCGGATATTATGCCTGAACGCCCAAAGGAATATTCCAATATAAATAACTAAAAATAACAGGCATGAATATTTCGTGGCGCACATTAGACCGAGGGATATACCCCACATCAGTATGATTGGCCATCGCATCTTTTTTGACTCAATCGCAATAATCAGAAAATAAAAGGCGGCGAATGCGAACAGCGCGGCAGGCATGTCGGTTGTGCAAAGATGGCCGTGTGCGACCATGTTCGGGTCGAACAGCGCGATGGTCGCGGCGATGATAGCTGCCAAGTTGCCCAACAGCTTGCGAGCGGCAAGATATATCATGAATACGAGGATATAATGCATAAGCTGCACTACACGTCGGCAGCGTGAAAAAATATCATCGGCATCCCATCGGTTATAGTCATAAATAAGATGATAGCCTATGTAATATGGCCCCCTTACAAGCTGGTCATGGGGATAATCCTCAACATACCTGCTTATAATCGGATTTTTTTTATCCGCTTCGAAACTATCCTCAAGGATTTTTTCCGGGGTTGGTATATTGAGCCGCATGAATTTTGTGGGTAGGGCAATCAATATTTTCGCTAAGGGAGGATGTTGTAGGGCAAGGGAATAATCACCCTGATGCAGGATGTATATCCCCTCCGCGATGAACATCGATTCGTCATATGTCGGCGAGTCGAGACGCGTTGAGCATATCACGGGAAACATGACCCACCATGTGAGAAGAACTGCTGCTATGACCAATATGGGTAGCCAATTGCCGCCTTTAGCCAAGACGCTCACCAACCTTGGGACGGAAGCCGTTGATGAAGCCGCACGCATCCATTGCGGGTTTGCCTTCGGGCTTCAACTCGCGAACAATGATGCTTCCCCCGGGCGTTGTCACAGTGAAATCACGCTTGCCTACATCGGCTATTGTCCCCGGCGCCAAGCTCTCGGTCCCCGCAAGACAAGTCGGCTGAAATGATGTGCGCAGAATCTTGATGATCTTGCTGCGGAATACCGTTTGTGCTCCGGGCGATGTCGAGAACGCCCTTACGCGATTGTGGATTTCACCTCCCGGCATATTCCAATCTATGATTGTGTCGGATTTTTCCCACTTGCAGCATATCGTCGCCTTGCTTTCATCCTGCGGCGCCGGTGATATCTCCCTGGCTTCAATATGGCGCAACGTTTCGAGCAACAAGTCAGCTGCGAGCGTGGAAAGCCGCCCGGCGAGCTCATCATAGATTTCATCCGGCCCGATTTGCACTTCGCATGATGAGAGGATATCGCCGGTGTCCATTACTTTTTCGATATACTGAATGCTCACGCCCGTTACTTCATCGCCGCAGGCCAATGCCGCGCGTATGGGATTCGCCCCGCGATGGCATGGCAACAGCGACGGGTGAATGTTTATTGAACGGTATCTGGGGGAGTCATAAATGACCGATGGGATGTAGCAACCGTAAGCGAAGACAATATTTATATCCTGTCCGAACGAATTTATCTTCTGCCGCGTGATATTCCCTTTAAGGTTTTCCTTTTGTATGACCTCGATGCCTTTTTCTTTCGCAGCAACAACAATCTTCGGCGACGTCAATCTCCGCCCGCGTCCCGCCGGCCTGTCGGGTTGGCTTACGAGCGCGCAGATTTCATGCTCCCGCGAATTCAGCAGAGCATGAAATGAGGGTAGCGCAATATCATCAGTACCGAAGAATACGATGCGCAAGGTGACACCTCGACGGGATTATTGTAGCTTATTGCATAACTAAGGCAAAGCGCAATCAAACCTGAGGCATCCTACTTTTAGTTGCAAAAAAAAAGCCCCCTGTTGAGGGGGCTGAAGGTGCAGGATATCAGAATTGCAGGTTAGCTGTTTGGGAGAATCTGCTTAGGAAGACATCATGCTCCCCGATGGCTGTCCGCCATTCGACACCGGGCCCCGGGTCAAAGTCGACAGTCCCGCGGAAGTCACCGGCAACGAATATGTCGCCAAGGGTGTTGACGGTTACGGCTCGCCCTTCGTCATAACGATTCCCACCCCAGGTGATAACCCATTGGAACGTGCCTGCATTATTGAATTTACACAGGTAGATATCGGTCTGGCCGTTTGATTTGCATTTGGCTGACCCAATGCCCGGATCGAAATCGACGTAATCACTGAAAAGGCTTGTGACGTAGACATTTCCATATCCGTCAACAGCAACCCCCTTGGCGCTGTCGTCGAGAACCCCGCCTATAGTCCGGGCCCAAACATAAGTACCTTCGCTGTTGAATTTAACAAGGAAGCCATCATAATAACCTTTGGAGAAATGTCTATCCTTACCCGGCGAGGGGTTGGAACCGGGGTACGGGTCGAACTCCATATCCCACATAAAGCGCCCTGCGGCATAAACATTGCCTGAATGGTCTGTGACGACTGTCCAACCGTCATCCTGTCCGCCTCCACCCCAGGTTTGGGTCCAAAGGAGATTGCCCATCGAATCGAATTTACTCAGGAAGGCGTCAATGTATCCGTTTGACATACGCGTCTCCGATCCCGGGCCTGGGTCGAAATCCACTGTCCCCGTGTACGAGCCAAGGATGTAGACATTCGCTTCGCAGTCGACAGCCAAGCTTCTCCCCCAGCAGTAACCGTCACCGCCCCAGGTACGAGCCCACCGGAAATCGCCGTCCGTATCGAACCCGCTGATGAACGCATCCTCGTAGCCGGTTGCCTGATGTTCGTCCGCGGATTCGGTCGGGTCAAAATCCACTGTCCCATCGAAGGACCCGGTGGTGTATATAGTGTCATCATGACCAATTGTGACGTCATTCCCCTGGCCTTCCCAACCGCGTACCCATTGGAAATTGCCCAGCGTGTCGAATTTGCTCAGGTATGAGTAATGTTGCGCGCTCACGATGACCTCGCATTTCCCCGGACCCGGGTCAAAATCGACTTTCCCGGAGCATCGGCCTGTTACATATAAATCCCCCATGCTGTCGGCAGCTATGCCGTTTGCCTCATCCCCTACCGTACCTCCCCATGTCTTCGTCCATTGGAAGCCGCAATAAGGATCGAATTTCGTCAGAAATGCATCGTTGCCACCCTTGGAAGTATAGGTGCTTACCCCCGGACCCGGGTCAAAGTCAACACTCCCGCGGAAATACCCGGCGACATAGACATTGCCCGAATTGTCGGATGTGATGTCATTTACGGGGTCGAAGGTGGTGGGGGGCGGATTGGGAGGGCCGGTCCACCGCCCGGACCATTTATAATCGGGTAAATTCGATGGCTGTGGGTCAGCGCCGATAGGATCCCAAGGACTTCCATCCAATACGTCATTCCCATGTGTATACAGGTAGAACTCATGCAGATACGCTGCCCCGGTCTTAACAATTAACGGGAATAGGAGCTGCCATTGCTGCTCTCGAACGCCGAGCTTGTTGTTGGAAAAGTAATCATTATCATCCTTATCTTTGAGCGTAATGTAATTCCCGTTTTTCAGCTTATCCCTGATTTCACCATCCGTTGGGAAACGGTTATGGATGAAATTGAACCAGACCAGCCAATTGTCGAATAATGTGTTGCCACGTCCGATTAGGTAGTCATCTGCATTCGATTTAATGATTCCCATCAGCTGAAGGTTATACAAGACCTCGTCCCCTGGAGAACCGAAGAATCTGGCGCCGGGGAATGAACCGAGATCAGCCCGTATGAATTCGGGGAATTTGCTGGTGTCGGCAACCACTGGGTAGATGGGGTTTTCCCACGTCGTATCATTGGAAAAGCACATACGGTTTGCCATTACAGCAGTGTATTTGAAAAGAGCTTGGACGCTTGAACACGGGAGCAAGGTTTCGGGATTATGATAGAACGTATCGAGCAAACCATTGTCGGGGAAACCGGTATTATTACGCTTAATTCTTGGTGTGCTTAGGATTTTCTGATATAAAGCATCACTCTCATTCTGAAGGCCCCCTGGAACTTTTGAGGTCCAATTCTCCATAAGGTCATTCTCAATGCCAAAAGGAAGAGGAAGATGTATGTCATTTCGAACATGAGCTGGTGCGCCAATATCTTGTAGTAAGTGCAAAGTGAATCCGAAAGTCTCGTAGGCTTCCGCCCTTGTTCCCGGACCAATGGAGTTTTTCATTTTAGATACAGCTTTTTGAAATGAATTTGGGTTCCCCACTAATTCTGTATTCCATCCTATTCCATAGGCACTCAAAGGTGGGATAACACCTTGACCTAAAGCCCAATCCAGTGCTTTGACCCCGATAACGTCCATACGGCCAACCGGGATAAATTCAATTGCCCCTGGGTTGATGTGGCTTGATTGCGTCTTCGGAGTGTAAAAATGGGCCATAAATTTGGCCACATCGTCCGGCTTAAAATCTTCCAACGTACTCCCCTTTTTCATTGCATCCCTTGCGTTTATTGCATCAAGGTCATCGACGAATTCCGTGTCATGATTATATTTATTGCAATAATATTTAATAATGTATTCAGTAAGTAATGGGTGCACGTTATTCGCCTCCCATTGTCCTGAACGCTCATCCAGGACCGATTCACCTATTCTTTCTCCCAACATTTCAACATCGGGGTACTCAAAATCGATCTTCCATTCCCCCTCCCGGTTGACTACGGCATAGACATAGTTCTCGCGCACATAGTCCGGGTTGGACGGATGAAATATCCTTACAAGATATTCGATGTAATTGCTTTCGGCTGCGAGTTCTTGGGCTTCCCGCAAAGCCGGCCCAAGAAGGGGGATGCTCTCAAGGTCTTCCTCCAAAGTACCTTTCCAGCGTTCAGGTTCAAAAAGCAGGTCGCATGCTGCGTCGATGTCTTTTGCGTCGCAAGCATCAGCAAAGGCGGAGAGAACCTCCCGTGGCCCCGGCGCCGGTTCTTCCTGTTGTCCCGGGTTTTGATTCGGAGGGGGGTCTTGTTGCTTTGGAGGGTTCTCATTGGTTTCCGGGATAACTGGTGAATCCCCACCTTTGCTGCACCCAAATATGGAAATAAGCATGAGCATCATAAGTATGGGTACAACCACTAAGATTCCTATCTTCTTGTACATTTCAATTACCTCCTTGTTCTGAAACCAACCCGATTTCAAGGAAATTCAACCTGATTGGGTTGTTGTCAGTTTATTAACGAGTTGCTTTGGCTTTTGTGACACAGTCCGGTACGAGCAAAGAAAAACGCCCCGTTCGAGGGGCGTATAGTCAAGTTGTCGATGGCTGGGCTTACTGCCACGGTAATGAGCGGCGGTAGTAGATTTCATAGTTATTGTATGGTGTATCCTCGGTCCATTTCATATATGCCACATGAACGAATTTATCGGCCCCGACATCTATTTGCGGAAATGCCGCGGCCTCATCATCATCAGTAAGAGTCATCGGCGGCTGCAATCCCTGGCCCATGCTCTGCCGGAAATATACGCGATGCGGGACGGCATCGTTCTCGTCGATTTTTCCATCCTTATTCAGATCATCCGGGCCGGCGATGCCGTCAACATCTATATACCCCTCTTCACCCCAAACCATGTATATATCACCAGTCTGGGATTGAATGACATCCGGATGCACCTGGTATTCATCAGCCACTGTTGATACTTTCACTTTATCGAAACTCGCCCCGCTGTTGTCGGAAGCCCCAAGATAAACGCTGCAGAATGTGCCCCCGGAGTAATCGTAATAAGCCACAAAAATGTCGTTCGGATTATTCCCGCACCTTATACACGGTTGATACGCTTTATTGTCAGCCACAAGAACCTTGGAACCGAATAAGCTGCCCGATTTTTTCTTGTGAAATATCTGCATCACGCTGTTGAGCTGCTGATATGCAATGTGAATATCCCCGTTACCGTCTATATCAATCGATGGGTAACCCTCATATACACCGGCCTGGGCTTCAACAACCAACTCAGGGCCTGGGCCGTAAACGGGGTCGTACGCCATATAATATACATCGTAATCATTCCCGCCCGGGTCGTTCCGGTTGTCATGCCAGGTGATATGAACCAGCTCGTTTCCATAGACACACCGCGGGAACGCGTGTCGTACCTGCGGCTCCGCCAATGTCAACTGGGTCTCATAGGCAAAATTCGAACTTGAATCGGTGTAATAGATATTGCTTGCCAATTGTCCTGGCCTTTTATCTTCCCACACGATATAGACAATATCATCCCCCCCGATACATATCGTGGCGTAAACCGCATCGACATCATCGGTCCCAACGAGTACGGGGCTCTGCCATATGCCTGATGGATTGCGGTAGGAATAATATAACTTGAATATATTGCTGTATGGGTCGGGGTCGTTATCAGCCCAGACAATGTGCGGCAACCCTTCTGAATCAACTGCCATTGCGTGCTTCGGCCAAATGAATGATGCGCCTGAAGTGTAAGAAACCCTCTCTTCATCGCCGAACTCAACCGGGAATTCGGTGCCGGGGCCGACAACGTGCACTTTGGCATAGTGGTATGTCTGGTTATATGCCACCGGGTCTGATGTGGTTGCGGTTATGAGAAGTGAGTAATACCCCTCCCCGGGGCCGGAAACATAGGTGATTTCCTTCTGCCACATATTCCCACCGAGGTCATTCATTGGCTCATTAAACGCCCCACCTATAGGGCTAAGGTCTATTGTCACCGAAGCCACGTTATTCTGCCAATCGTAAACCGTGCAATTGACGAGGACCGAGTTGGAGCCGTCTGATTGCAGGTCATTTGCGACATTGAACGGGTGTACCTCGTAAGGTTCCTTGCAATGGCCGGGCCAGGATGCTTCAATAAGGTACTGGAACGCCGGGAAGCTTGGGTAGATGGGGTTGTGGATTGAGATGTCCTCGGAGTTCACCTGCATCGGGTAGAATATCCTGTCCTGGTTGGGTATCCATGCTATGAACGGGTTGATTGCTCCGGGGCCGAAGAGCTTCGTGTAACTATCGGGATTAAGGAGTGTCATCCCGCCGAAATCGAGGATAATACCCCGCACATCATAACCCGAAAGGTTGGTGGGGTTTTTAAGGGTGACGCGTATGTTCACATTCTTTGCCACCGGGTCAACATTAAGAATCTTGACGAAGAAACAATCAGGGCAGTTGGGCGGCAAAAGGTATGGCGTGACATTCCAATGCGTCTCGGCTTCCCTGTTGCGAATCGCTTCGACGGTGCCCTTTTCGGCATCGATGTGAATGGTGTAAAGCCCCATCAGGGCATGCCCATCGTCATTCGGCATGGCGAAGCGTTCGGGGTTTTGGGGCGGATTAACGCCCATCGGATCATCCCTGTATGATGAACAACCGAAAGTGAAAGCAATCGCGAGGGTAAAAAGGATAGAAAGGGTACAAAAACCCTGAAGGCTTCTCATACTGCAATGCCTCCTTGGAGGGCGAAAATATGATAGCGAATATTACCATTTGAGGATGAATTAGTAAACAAACTTGTCCCCCCCCCAAGCGGGGGAGAGATTACCGCGCACCATGTAGCTATCCGCGTTATGAGGTGGGAGAGATTACGGCATAAATTGCATTTAATCTCCCCCCCGCGTCAGCGGGGGGGATTAAGGGGGGCGGCCTTATTACAACACTACATCTAATTATGCTACTATTCGTCAACCTTAATTATTCATGGGGACATATTATGGACCTCAACATCCGAATCACTGGGGCTGCGGGGCAGGGGATACAAACCGCTTCCGATATGCTTGGCAGGGCCGTCACGAGAGCCGGTTTGTTCGCATATTCTTACAACGATGCCGAGTCGCGCATACGCGGCGGGTTGAATTTCGCGCACCTTCGCTGTTCCGACAAACCCGCGATGGGCGTGTCGGATAAGATCGATATCCTCGTGGCGTTCACCCAATCGGCGTTGAATGAATTCGGGCCGGGCCTTGCCCATGCGGCTGTTGTCCTGACCTCCGGTGATTGGGCGCATCCACGGCGTGCGCCTTACCAGCTCGGCCCCCTTGCAACTCAAGCAGGGTCGGCAAAGGCTGTTACTGCCGTGACTTTCGGTGCTGTCGGCGCGATGATGGGTCTGGAACGTGATATTCTATTAAAAATTATCAGGGAAACATTTGCCGGCGATAATAAACTGATTGAGATCAACATCAATGCCCTCAATTCCGGCTATGACGCCGCTTCAAACCGGGATTCAAGCGCCCGGTTCAGAATGCCCGCCGCGGAGAAAATCGCGGGAAGGCTATGGATTTCCGGCGGTGAAGCCGTCGCGCTTGGCGCTGTCGCCGGAGGGGTGAGCTTCTACGCCGGTTACCCCATGAGCCCATCGACATCCATCATTACCAGCCTTGCATCATGGTCAAATGAAACCGGCGTAGTTGTGGAGCAGGCGGAGGATGAGGTCGCGGCGATAAATATGGTCGCGGGAGCATCCTATGCCGGGGCACGGGCGATGACCGCCACATCGGGTGGCGGCTTCGCTCTTATGGTCGAGGGGTTATCGCTTATAGGAATGATAGAAGTGCCGGCGGTTATCGCGCTTGCCCAACGTCCCGGGCCCGCGACAGGGTTGCCGACACGTACTGCCCAGGGGGATTTGAACTTCGTTCGTCATGCGGGGCATGGGGCCTTCGCCAGGATAATTTTGGCCCCGCGAAATGTCCATGATTGTTTCGGGTTGACTGCAAGGGCGTTTGACATGGCTGAAAAATACCAGGTCCCGGTAATAATCATGACCGACCAACTTCTTCAGGATAGCTATGCCACAGTTGAACCGTTTACTGTCAACGGCTTCCCAACTGCAAGGCATCTCCTCTACGGCGACCAGCTTAATGCCATGGATAAATACCGGCGTTACGCACAGACGGAATCAGGCATCTCACCAATGGCAGCCCCAGGGGTTTCGAAACAGGTCGTGGTTGTTGATTCGGATGAGCATGATGAGGATGGGCATCTCATCGAATCAGCGGAGATAGCTCATAGAATGGCCGGGAAACGCATGAGGAAAGCGGAGACGGTGATGAGGTTGACCGAGGCCCCGCTGATTGAGGGTGAGGTACTCGGCAGACCGCTTGTAGTGAGTTGGGGGAGTGCCTATGAAACCGTTGCCGAAGCCCGGTCAGTCCTCGCTGGAAGCGGTAAACAATTCGCCCATATGCATTTCCATTGGATGTGGCCCCTTCCGCGTGATGGGAAAATTGCCGGAGCCATGAGTGATGCGTCATCGGTTATTGTCGTGGAGAATAACGTAGGATGCGACCTGGAATCAATCCTCAGGGAGACCGCAGTCGCGGAAGTGGATAGAACGATAAACAAGATGGATGGACGCCCATTCACCGTGGCTGAACTTGTTGAGAAACTTGGGGAGGTGATGTGATGGCCGCTACATTGGATGACTACAAGAGCGATGTTGAAATCGCATGGTGCCCTGGGTGCGGGAATTTCGGTATCCTCGATGCAGTGAAGCGTACACTTGTGGAACTTGACCTGCCGCCGCATAAGGTGCTGATATGCAGCGGTATCGGCCAGGCACCGAAGCTTCCTCATTATATGCATGTCAACACGTTTGACGGCCTGCACGGGCGCGAGGTGGCATCGGCGACGGCCGCAAAGCTTGCCGCCGATGACCTTGTCGTGATAGTGCATGCAGGTGACGGCGGCGCGTATGGCGAGGGCGGGAACCATTTCCTGCACGCGATACGGCGCAACATCGATATCACCCTCATAGTGCATGACAACCGCACCTATGGCCTCACCAAGGGGCAGGCATCGCCTACAGCCGATGAGGGCTCGGTGACGAAGCTTCAGCCGAGGGGATTGGCGATGCATCCCATGAACCCGCTCGCTCTGGCGATATCGCAGTCATGCTCATTTGTGGCGCAGGGGATGTCCGCGCGTACCGAGCATCTGATTGGCCTGCTGAAGGCCGCAATACAGCACAAGGGCTTCTCGCTGGTCAATGTCCTCCAACCGTGTGTGACATGGGATAAGGTGCACACTTATAAATATTACGAGGAGCATTGTTATGAGCTTGGCCCGGACTACAGCCCGACTGACCGGATGAAGGCGCTCGAGCTTGTTTTGGCCCCCGGCCCAAAAATTCCTCTCGGCATAATCTATACCGAACACCGTCCATCTTATAACGAAGTTGTACTAAAAGACGTTCCTCATCCCCTCCGCGACCGTGGCATCTCCCCCGAATCCGCCACCAGACTGTTCCCGCATTTCAGGTAAATCAGGGACAAATCATGCAAATTAGGGACGGGGGATATTTTCCGAAGATAATTGGGGACGGGGGTGATTTTTCGCCCGCTACAGACCGCTCATAGAGCCATTTGTGAAAAAAGTAACGGAAAAATCTCCCCCGTCCCCATTTTTCCCATTTTTAGGTGTCCTCGACCATGATTTTCTGGGCCATGCCGCGCCCTATCATGAGACGTGTATCTCCGACTCCAATCACAAACGGCCCGCGGCGGGAGTTTGACACGACCCTTATCTGTGACCCCGGACGCAAGCCCATATCAGTAAGCCGGCGCCTGATACCCATACCCCCTAATATCTCACGAAGCACTACAATCCGCCCTTCATTTATCATCGCTAACGGCATTGACATTTCTCCTTTTCACGCTTAAAACATACTTTAAGCATCCTCCTGACTGTATAGTCTAACCCCAGACTTTCAAAAGCTATTGCGACTCAATCTCAATTACATAATAACCTGTTTTTTCTCTGTTGTCAAGGGCTTAAAGGAGAAAGTCTGGAAATATATTTTCAGAAGGGGTGATAGGAGTATATATACCAATCCAGGAATGGCATTGATAATTTTCAAAGGAGGAAAATCATCTATTCATTCGGGGGCTTTGTTTAAATCCTTGGATTGAAGGGTAGATTACGGGGTGAGGCATTATTGTTTGCCGTTTGGAGGGCAAGATGAAGAGAAAATTGTTGATTGCTGGAATTTTGGGATTGATTTTATTTACTTTCGGATGCTCTGGAGGTGCGGGAGTTGTACCGACATCGCCTGATAACACCGGGAAAGATATAAAGGAAAGGGTTTCAAACACGAAAAATCATTTGATTTTAGGTCTGTATCAATTCAAGGCTGACCCGGATAGACAGACACTTGATGTAGCTCAGTTACGTACGCCGGAATTTCACCTTAACGCATTACCCTTCCTCGAACCGCCTCCCCTTTTGAATTTGACCCTTGAATCGCTCCAGTTCAACGGCGATATCATCGATGCCGTCATCGGCTTAAGGCACCCGTTCCTCGGGCTGACCGAATTCACCGGCTTCGATGTTTCAGGGATATTCATCACAAACGGTTCCCTTGGCGGTTTCGGCGACGCCAAACTATGTTACGCGGGGTTGGGGGATACGCGGCTTTTGAACCCCGACGGTTACTCCCGCTGGTGGAACCCGTATGAATTCCCATATAATCCAACAGGGAAAATAGGCGGCTATGTCGACGGCCTGCTCGGTACGCCCGATGCAGCCGGCAATTACAACTGCACACTTAATGCCTACAAATACTTCTGCGATGACCTTGATGATCCCGACGACCCGATGAGTAACGTTACCCAGGCCAAGCGGGGTATGTTCTCCGCGGGGTCGAAAAATGTGCGGCATTATACCCTTGAGTTGGGCGCGGGGCTTATTTTCAATTACGCCGTCGATGCCTGCTGGCAATTCCCACAGGGTGGCAAGCCCTGGCAAGCCCCGGATGATTTCGGTCCCGCCGCCAATCGTATTGAGCCGTGGTATATATCTGTCGTGGAAACTGAAAATACTCTTTATTACGAAGACGGCAAGACCGGGGGGGAATTGGGCCTCTCCATAAAAGCCTATGACTGGTTCAACGCAGGGCAGGATGTTGTTTATGTTGAGTCGGCGAACGGCGTAGTCCCGAAGGTCGGGCCTATTTCACCAACCGGAGGCGGCGAAGGATACTCGACATACCAGGTGGATATTACCGAGACGGACCTTACCGCCCCCGGTGACCTCGATTTGCTTGTCACGGTAGAGACGGAGGAAAATGATTTCCAGGGATTCATAAACGGAACTAAGACATCAGCTTACCTTGTATACAAAACTCACATTTCAGACACTGCCCCGACCATTCCCGAAGACCCGGTCATCATCGATGAGAACGGCTGCTTCGGTACAGCCATGGCGATTGATGAAAACAAAGTCATACATACCTCATACGCTGATACGGCAAATCTCTACTGGTCATATTCAACCAACAAAGGAAGCATATGGGTTAACTTCGGGAGCATCTATCAACCAGCAGGGGATTTGGTCATATCCGCAACAACAATAAGCATGTGGGAGGGGCCTTCCGACGGTTATGTCTATGTATGCTGGGCGGAGTGGTCGTCGACGAGCGTCCATAGGGCCTTGTGGGCGGGACGTATGCCCGTTGACCTCTCAGGGAATTTTGAACCTGTCAAGGTTTGGGAACATTTTGACGGATATCCTGAGCAGCATTTTGATAGCACCCAGATAGTTGCCCTTGATGATGGCGAATTCCTTATATACTCGATGTTTTATTACCAATTGGGCGGCGGTTTCAGGGCGGAATTCACTCGTGTCGATGGCTTCCCAACCCTTGAAGGGGCTCCTGAATTGGAAGTCAATAATTATTTCACTGGTGGCGGTTCCCTATTATGGAATTACACCGGTACAACACGCGAAATGGATTATGACAGCAGCCGCAATGTCTATTTCATCAATTCGGGTTACTTCTTCGCGCCTTCCTGGTGCCTTGGCTCGTTCATTCTGAAGAACAGCGTTGGTGCGGGCACATGGTCCTACTTTGATGTTTTTGTCCCCGGGGGCGACCCCTATAATGTATGGTATTGGGATAACCGTTCCAACGGCCTTTTCGTCGACGACAGCGATATGATCCACTGTGTTAGTGAATGGCAAAATGGCAATTCATATTACGGTGGAGACGACCATGGGTATTATTCGCTCATCTATGGGGAAGGTACGACGGGAGGCCCTTTGACCTGGACTGACCCGATACCCAACATGAAGCGAGGGAATGACCCGCCGGGATACCCAAATGCGAGATATGATTACGAATGGATTGCCACAAGTTGTGTTGAGGATGGCAATGGGCTGACATATATAACTTTCCAGGATTGCGTGAATAAGCCGGATGCATATTACATTACATATGATGGCACTGATTGGCATCATAACGCCTCAGAAAGCGACTGGGTGAAAATCAACACCACCGCAGGCCAGAAGGCGTATCATCCCTATGCGATTCGTGGTTTGGATGGATATGTATATGTCACTTACGCAGATACCGACGGCTCAGCAGCCGGCGTCCCGGTGTTCAAGGCCGTTAAGGAAGAATAATATGAGCTGGGCGAAGTCCGCTCCCGAACGGTCGCGGTTCGGTTTCTCTTCATCATCTTTCCGAATCGCGCCTCAGCAAGCGGGTTTCCCATGGAAACTGTGGATATTGAGCAAAGCCTGCGCCTGCATCAGCTTTGCCGATTCAAGCATACGCTAAGCCATGGCGGGCCTTCCTTTCTTAAAAGTGTCAAAGGATGAATGAACATACGTCCAAAAGGAGTTATTCGATGCATTCCCGATTATTAAGCAAACGGTGTATAGTATCTAAAAGTTTGTGGGAATGATGGTCGAAGTCAGGTGGTTGCAGGAAGCGGAGGTTTTCAAACCTTTGAGGAGGAATTTATTATGTTTTTCGGGGCGAAATATTTAAGGCATACTTGTGCCGCGATAATAGTCTTGTTGGTTTTGCTTTATGGCGGCTGTTCAAAGGGGACATCGCCAGTGCTGACGGACCTTGGGGATAACCTGAGGGAGCCGGGGGTGGTTGAGTTGCCCTCCTTCGGGAATGCCGGGCACCAGTGCTGGGGGCTATGGCAATTACTTGTGGACCGGGCAAATGAAACGATAGATGTTGTGCCGATGAGGGAAGTGGATTTCCACCTTAATGCCCTTGGGTTCCTTGAACCGCCTGTGCTGAAATACGTAAACCTCGATTGGAAGACCCTGAAATTCGACACCGAGAAGAATTCGGTTGAGGTAGTCGTCATCCTGAAACACCCGTTTGAGGGTTTACAGGAGTTCACGGGGTTCGATGTAAAAGGGATACTCATCACGAATGGGACGCAGCACCTTAATCCGAAGGCTTATGATAATGGTGAAGTCTTCGCGTCTTATGGCCAGCCGCGTTTAAAGAACCCTGACGGGATGACCCGGTGGTGGAACCCCATGGAGTTCCTCGGCAATGCCCCCTTCGGTTATAAACCGGGTGGGCTTCTGGGTACCCCCGGCGGCGCAGGTGTATTTTCGGCCACCCTCAATGGCTTCAAATACTTCTGCAAAGGGCTTTCTCCCACTCAGGAAATGGGCGAATTCGATATGTCCGACCGCGGATGCTTCCCCGCGGGAGGGCAATACTCAAGGCTTTACCAGATAGATTTCGGGACTGATAAATCGGATTTCATGGTATTCAATTACGCGGTTGATGCATCATGGATGCTTCCTGAGCATATACCCCCGGTCGTGCCGGATGATTTCAGCATCAGCGCCAATTCCCCTGAGCCTTTCTGGATTGAAACGAACATATTGACCAACGAGCTTTATTATCTTCCTGCCGCTCACGAAGGCGGGGGAAGGCTTGAGATGATGATTACCGTCCATGACTGGCAGGGAGTGGATACCATTGGGGATGTCTATGTCGATAACTCGTTGGTCTTCCCCGAGCCCATTCTGTGCGTCCCACAGGCGAAAAGTGACCCGAATATGAGGGATTATTATGTTGATACCGAGCTGACAACCAATATGTCGAATAACGCCCCCCACGATATCGTTGTCAAAGCATTGGTTGAGGATACGACATATCAGCAGAACGGGATGGTCTCCTTCTATGGCCCACCAACCGCTAAAGTAGCGGGGTATCACAGGATTACCGTCCCCTGCGATGCAATCCCGGAGGTCAAGCTTGAACAGGATGAAAGCATACTCCTCCCGCTACCTGGGCCATTCACATTGACTAAGGATTTCGCTGTAATCGGCGCTCCCGGTAATAAAGCGGGCGTTTATTTCTTCGGCCCGTCATATGAATTGTACCGTTACCCATTGGATTACTCTGCAGAGGGTGAAGTCTATGACCAACTCCAGGGTTTCATCAACTTCAGCGCTGATGAGCTCTGGGAGTTCCCGGTCAAGCTTGCCAGGTTCGATATGACCCAGGCGGGTGAGTATGTGATGTATTCCGAATCCACTGCCCCCGCCATATATGATCCCTATTTAGTTCGCGACTTCGCATACCAGTTCGATAGCCAGAATGACCCCTATGGGCGAAGCCCTATACAGGCGATAAGCCCGGGGATAAATACGGGCATAATGAAGGTTGTCGATGTATCGGCGACGGTGAATTTTGATAATACCGACTGCGTATTCTGGATTCATGCGGATGATGAAGCGGAGCCGTCACTTCCGCAAGAGGGTATAACGGTCCCGCTTTTATATTACCGTTACCCGTATGGGCCTGATATATTCAACGGCGATATCGGGGCCATCTCCGGCAGCCCGGTGCCGAAAGGGGAAGGGGCAGGCCAAGTGGTTCCCGAATACTTGACCGATTTTACCGTATGCGGAATACCTTTCACCGCTGACATAGGCCAGTATGATATTACTTGCGCTTTCCTCGAAGGGCCCCCGAAACTCGAAGTTGAAGTCTTCGGGATCAACTGCAATGACCCGACAGACCTGTCGAATAAATATATCTGCACTATCACTGATTTCCAGGGGACCCCGAAGGATATTGAGACTTTCCCTGCTGTGGCCGGGGGTATTGATGATGCTACCGACTGGCTTGTTGTTCTCGAGCAGGGGGCGTTACACGAGACTCTGATCGAGGTATTCACCCTTGAGGGGGTGAAGAAGAATACGTCGGAAATCTATTCTGGCGACCCTATCGCGGTTGATGTTGACCCGTATAATTACAAAATACACTTTTGGTTCTACAGCAGCGCCACACCCGGCAACCCTGTAAGGGCGGTTGTGTACGGTTTTGAGATTTAGGGGCGATGACCCGCGAAATGGGATTCGAGGATTATCTTTATTCTATTTTTATATCTTCTGATGTTTTGGGATGCCCTTGGGGCTATGAAAAAAACTATTTGTACGCTGTAAGGGACTGTCCCTCACGAGGAAACAGCATAAATATACCAATTTACATAACTTGGTTTGATTGAGGTTACAGAAAATACCTCAGGAAAGCAACTGCGAGGACGACCGCCGCCGGCGGCAAGAGCATCCGTACAACGGCCATAAGGTCACTCTTGAAATATTCCACTGTGAGGATGAGGCAGAAATGCACCGGGCTTATCAACACCCCTAAAAAACCACATGCATAAGCAAGGCTTATCATCGGAAGCCCATCGGTTCCATGGGGAATAAGCGGCAGCAGAATCGGGAAAGAACCGGCGACGAACGAATGGGTGATGCCCGTGAGATAGCCGATAAGGGCCGGTAGAAGGCATACAAGAAAAACAGGAGGCAGCCCAAGCTTGTCTATATCCGCTGCAACTCCATCGGCTGCCCCGGAAGCTTTGATAATGGAGGAAAAGAGCATGACCCCGAAAACCATCGCGACCATGTACCCCTTTACCGACCTTTTCAGGAAGGACGGAAATTCGCGCCAGGGATAAGCCGGCTTTACTATGAGCATTGTAAGAAGCACAAGAGCTATAAATCCGTTGCCGATATAACGTACTTCGGGAGGTGTGGGACGAAAGAGCAGAAGTACCAACCCGTTTATGACTAATGCGAATACAAAACCAAACCAGGGCTTGGTCCTGGTCAATATGAGCAGCACCAACAAGAAGAGGCAGATCAGCAAATCGAGGTTAAAAAGCAGGACGAGTGCGACGACGAAAAGTATCGGCCAGAGGGCGTCGATTATGGCGAACCATCCCCCGCCTTTGGCCTTGCCCTTGCGGGTGATTTTAAGGGGAATCAGGCCGAATATGATGCCGGCGATAATAGCAGCCGCGGTAAGGGGCAAGTTATATATTGAGATGGTCCTTACCGGGATGCCGACAAGGGGGCTGAGTACTATAAGCCCCGGATATAAAGGCCACGTGTATTCGAATACATGGCGAAAGTGGTGGTTCAGAAACGTCCGTGTATTGGCCGAAAGGTCGAGTTTTTCGGCTGTTTCGTTGACCATGGGTGCTGTGAAGAGCGCTCCGCCGGGCATGGGAAGGAGGCCTATCATCGCCGGCAGCCCGCCAAGTACCCATCGCGGGTCGCCGAACAGCGATTCGATGCCGACCACCATTTTCTTCAGGAAACCGTGTTCACCCATGGCGGTTCCGAGGATGAGCACCATCAGGACGGCCGCGAGGAGATACAGCGTACGGAAGTCGGGGGAATGCCCGATGAGCCCCTCAATAACGGCAGCGGGTAGGGCCTTCAGGGGTATCCAGTAAGCCAGAGCCAAGAACGCTGAACATATGAACAGGGTGGGGCCGACCTGGATTTTCCGCCTTATGAGAACGAGTATCAGCAGAAGGGTTAGCGAGATGCGTATGAGATGTGAATACGGCATATGTATCTACCCGACCCTTGTTCCAGCCAAACGCCACCCCCAAGAAAAGCAATAGACCGGCGGCAGTCACCACTGCACCGGCCTCCGGGGATTGATTATGTCACTTTGTTGGTGTGATAGTCAAATTGTCTCAATTGGGGACGGTCCTATCAGAAAGTGTGCAAGCAGGACCGTTCCCAATTGGCATTTTGTTCTTGCTGAGTTTTGTGGTATCCTCATGTTAGATGTTTTTTGGGGAATTTCTACCAGTGGTTAATTGAGACGGTCATAGTTTTCTGCTACGGGAGCAGGAGACAATGCGATAAAGACCGCCATTTTTTCGAAGGGATTGCTTTTATGGCAAGAGGAACGTGGCTGATTATATTTATGCTGGTCTTGTTATTAAGCGGATGCAGCAAAGCTTATGATGCAATTGGGCCGGCGAACCAGGAAGATGCCTCCATTCGGCCGGGGAATATCGGGCTCGCCCAAGCCGACCGCTGGAACTGGGGTATGTGGGTATTTGACGTTGATGAAACCCACACCCGAATAGATATAAGCCCCTTGAGGGAATCAAACCTGCATTATAATGTGACATCCTTTGTCGAGGGGCCCCCATGTCCGAACTGCTTGGCAACAGGCCCCATCCAACCCCAGGGGGACGGGACATTCAAAATTGACGTGACATTGAAGCATCCCTTCCCGGGTATGCCGCGATACACCGGGTTCGATGTCAGGGGCGTGGTTATTTTCCCGGCAACGCATCACTGGTATCTGGATTCGGGCGAGTTCCATTTGACAGCATATCTCCCCTGGGAATGGGATGATCCCACTCCTTATACCGAATTCTCCTTTTCGCGTGCCGAAC
>Ga0315277_10000475_pt1 | contig 64009 bp, 51 predicted proteins | sample YL17G05_15_MG_FD_203695 | JGI IMG/M metagenome (GOLD analysis project Ga0315277, IMG submission 203695) | Sediment microbial communities from Yellowstone Lake, YNP, Wyoming, USA - YL17G05_15 | ecosystem: Environmental > Aquatic > Freshwater > Lake > Sediment | place: USA: Wyoming | collected...
CCGGTCTCGACGAAATGTCCGCCGACGGTCACGGAGTGCCAGCAGGTGGAGACACAATGCCCGGCCGTGGAAACCAAGTGCCCGCCGGTGGATACCAAGTGTCCCGTCACCGAAACGGAGTGCCCGCCCAGTCAAACGAAGTGTCCTGCCGTCACAACCAAGTGCCCGGAGTATCTGACGCGATGCCCGCCGGTCGAGACGAAATGCCCGCCGACAACGACGCTGTGCACTCCCACCCAGTGCCCTGTCAAGACGCAGTGTCCGGCACTGAAAACGGAGTGCCCGCCGGTGGAGACGCAATGCCCGGTCGTAAGGACGCAGTGTCCGCCGACAGTCACAGAGTGCCAGCAGGTGCCGACAGAATGCCCGGCTGTTGAAACGAAGTGCCCGCCGGTTCAGACGCAGTGCCCGCCGACAGTGACGCTCTGCATTCGCTGTATAGGAATAGGACAGGACGGCAATCCTGTCCTGCCGGGCTCGGCCTGTCCGGTGGTGGAGACCGCCTGCCCAACGGTCGAGCAATATCTGGCGATGGCGGTGAAATAGCCGCTGAACAGAGGCATTGGAAACCTCGTTCATATCCACGCGTGCGTGGCTATGTTTAACCCATAGGGTGCCTTGCTTATGGACGCATGAGCAAGGCATCCGCTTTTTTGGGCTATCTCACAGTCGGCATTCCGCATTCTTGGGCAGCAGCATCACGCACGGCGATTGCCATATCTCCATCCGCACGTCGTCGCGTTGACATCGCTGCATCGCGGGGCTAAGATCGCGGCAATGGCGACGGAACAGAAACAAATCAATATTCTCGGCGTTGAGACGAGTTGCGACGAGACGGCGGCGGCGGTGGTTGCCGACGGAAAGCAGATCAGATCGTCGGTTGTGGCGTCTCAAAACGCGCTCCACGAGAAGTATGGCGGCGTCGTGCCGGAGATCGCCTCGCGGGCACATATCGAGAATATCTACCCGGTCGTCACGGAGGCAATGTCGCAGGCGGGCGTCGGGCCCGAGCAGATCGATGCCGTCGCCGTAGCGAACCAGCCGGGCTTGACCATTGCGCTCGTGGTCGGCGTTACGGCGGCCAAGACCCTCAGCTTCATGTGGGGCAAGCCGCTGATTGCGGTCAACCACCTCCACGCTCACCTGCAATCGGCGATGTTGAGCGAGGAAAAGCTGGAGCTGCCTGCGGTGGCGCTGATCGTCTCGGGCGGACACACGAGCCTCTACGAGGCGGATTCGCCCCTCGAGTTAAGGCTGCTCGGCTCCACAATCGATGACGCGGCGGGCGAGGCATTCGACAAAGTCGCAACCATCCTGAAGCTCCCGTATCCCGGCGGACCCAATATCGAGCGCATCGCCAGAAAGGGCGATCCCAAGGCAATCCACTTTCCCCGTTCGATGCTCGGGCGCGATTCGCTGGATTTCTCATTCAGCGGGATCAAGACGGCGGTGCTCTACCACTGCCGCGGCCAAAATATGAAGGGCGAAGATAAGGTCGATTCGATGAGCGAGCAGGAGATCGCCGACATCGCGGCGTCATTCCAAGCGGCTGTCATCGACGTGCTGGTGAAGAAGACCCGGCGGGCTGCCGACCGGATCGGCGCCAGAACCGTGCTCCTCGGCGGCGGCGTGGCGGCCAACGGCGCCCTGCGCGAGGCGATGCAGAAGATGTGCGACAAGAGCCGGCCGCCCCGCCGGCTGCTGGTAGCGCCGAAACCGTATTGCACGGATAACGCCGTTATGGTAGCCTCTCTGGCGTATTACAAGTACAAAGCCGGCCTGTTCGCCCCGCTGACGCTGGAGCCAAGTGCGAACGGCTGACGGGGCGTCGGGCGTGGAACGGTTGCGCGGCTCGTCCGTTTGGAGTTCTGCGTTTCCGCGGTCCTGGGCCGCCCGAAGGCGAAACTCCCAACAGCAACCGGCACGCGCTTAACGAGTCCAGGAAGGAGATTCGATATTCAACCCGAACAATTGCGACAACTGCTGGAGCAGGTGAAAGACGGCCGAACCGGCGTCGATGAAGCGATGGATCGGCTGCGGCACCTGCCCTTCGAGGACCTCGGTTTTGCCCGCGTGGACCACCACCGGCAACTGCGCCGCGGATTTCCCGAGGTCATTTTCTGCCCGGGCAAGACCACCGATCAGATCATCCGCATCTTTGAATCGCTGGCCGCCAAGGGCAACAACGTCCTGGCGACGCGGGCCGTGCCGGAAGTCTTCGATGCCCTCGCAAAGAGCGGGAAATTCCCCAAGGCGCGATACGAGGAGCAGGCCCGCGCCATCGTCCTGGAGCAGGCGGAACTGCCGCCGTCGAAGAGCGTGCTGCCCATCGTAACGGCCGGGACGGCGGACTTGGCCGTCGCGATGGAGGCGAAAGTCACCGCCGAGATCATGGGCCAGCGAGCGGAGCTGATTTGCGACGTGGGCGTGGCCGGGCTGCATCGGCTCCTCGGCTGCCTGCCGGACCTGCAGAAGGCCAATATCATCATCGTCGTGGCCGGCATGGATGGGGCGCTGGCAAGCGTGCTGGGCGGCCTGGTGAGCTGCCCCGTGATTGCCGTGCCGACCAGTATCGGATACGGCGCCAGTTTCCAGGGCCTGTCCGCTCTGCTGACGATGCTCAACAGTTGCGCCTCCGGCATCACAGTGGTCAACATCGATAACGGCTTCTCGGCGGCGGTTACTGCAACGCTTATCAACAGGAAGATCGACGGGACGGGGTGAGATATGGAGATCGTACGGGAGGTGCCGAAGCTCAAGCCCAGGCCCGTGGACGGGCACAAAGGGACTTTCGGCCGCGTTTGCATTATCGCCGGCAGTATCGGCATGACCGGAGCAGCGGCGCTGGCCGGCCGGGCGGCACTACGGGCCGGGGCCGGACTCGTGCGTGTCGCCATCGCGAAAAGCGCCCTGCCCATCGTGGCCTCCATCGAGCCATCTTATACGACAGTCCCGCTGGCGGAAGATGCCGCCGGACGGGTCTCCGCAAAGGCACTGGACGCGATCCTCGCCGCCATAGAGGATAACGACGTGCTCGCCATCGGGCCCGGCATGGGTCAGAGCGCCGGCCTGCGGTCGATCATGGAGACGCTCGTCCAGCAGGAAGGCCTGCGTCTGGTCATCGACGGCGACGGCTTGAACAATCTGAGCAAGCTCACCGGCTGGCCGAAGAAGCGCAAGGCGGACCTCGTCCTGACGCCCCATCCAGGTGAAATGAAACGGCTGTGGTCGGGCCTTTTCCGGGAGGACATGCCCGACGACCGCCAACAGACGGCGACACGCGTCGCGAAATCGGCTCAGGCGGTTGTAGCCCTGAAGGGGGCCGGGACCGTGGTCGCAGACGGTCGGCGGCTGTACGTCAATACGACGGGCAATCCAGGCATGGCCACGGCCGGGGCAGGCGACGTCCTGACGGGCGTGACGACCGCACTCATGGGCCAGGGCCTGAGCAGCTTCGATGCGATGGTCCTCGGCGTCTATGTCCACGGCCTGGCCGGAGACATCGCGGCAGGCAGGCTCGGCCAGGTCAGCCTCATGGCCACCGACATCATCGACGCCCTGCCCGAAGCATTTACGAAGACCAACGGCTCGTAACCGGAATTCCGCGCACGCCTCCTCCAACGGCAGCAAGCATCTGCCCCGTGCCGCCTTGTACGTCTCTCAGTCACTCTCTCGACACAGCCCCTGCCGAGGGTGACTATTCTGTTGCAGGCGGAAGCGGAGGGACTATAATGCGGCTACGTGCGTCGCGCAGAGTACACGAGAGAACCGTAAAGAAAGGATCTGCTATGGAGTTGAGTGGCCTGGACCTCGCGATTGTGGCGGTGTTCTTTGTCTGCGTCATTGCCGTGGGCCTGCTCAAGAGCCGCAGGGAAGAAACCAGTGAAGACTACTTCCTGGCGGGCCGGGGTCTGAAATGGTGGCTGATCGGTTTCTCGCTGATCGCCGCCAACATCTCGGCCGAACAGTTTGTGGGAATGTCAGGTCAGGCCGCCATGAGATCCATCGGGTTGGCGGTCGCCAGCTACGAATGGATTGCGGCGATCACGCTCGTTGTGGTCGCCTTCTTCTTTCTTCCGAAGTTTCTCAAGGCCGGAATATTCACGATCCCTGAGTACCTGGAGTACCGCTTCAATCACCAATCCCGGCTGCTGATGTCGTTGTTGATGGTGATCATCTACGTCGGAGTGACAATCCCTACGGTCATCTATCTGGGCGCGAAAGCACTGAGCCCGCTGTTTGCGGGGGAACTGATGGGGATCCCGATCAACATCACCACGCTCTCCTGGTGCGTGGGGATCCTGGCGGGCATATACGTCGCGGCAGGCGGACTGAAAGCCTGTGCCTGGGCCGACCTGATCCAGGGATCCGCGTTGATCGCGGGTGGAGCGGTCATCCTGGTGCTGTCGTTGATGGCCCTGGACAATCCGGGCAATTTCGAAGGCATCAATGCGGCGACCGTGAATTCCTCTCTGGGCGTGCCGGCCGGGGCGTCACTGGGGGAGAAGCTTTCGTCGCTCAAAGGATCGAGCATGCACATGGTGCTGCCGCGAACGAGCAACTTCCTGCCTTGGACGGCGTTGCTGCTGGGGATCTGGATTCCCAACTTCTACTACTGGGGCCTGAACCAGTACATCATGCAGCGGACGCTGGGCGCTCATTCTCTGCGGGAAGGCCAACGAGGCATCGTCTTCGCCGCATTCCTGAAGCTGATCATTCCGTTCGTCGTCTGCATTCCGGGGATCATCGCGTTCACCTTGTACGGGTCACAGATGAAGGAGAACGCGATGAATCTGAAAGCGCTGAATCAGCCCGTGTTGGAGGACTTCGCGAGAGCCAAGGCAAACCCGGCCGGCGCCAACATGGTTGTTCCTTTCAACAGTGACTTCGCGCAGTTGGAGCCGAAGCTTGCCGCAGAGATTGTCTCGTTCAACGCCGCCGTTCTCGGAAAGCCCATTCCGCCGGGCGAGGATCTCGCCGCAGTCAACCGTGAATTGCTCAACGGCGTGGCCGAGAACCAACCCAATGTCACGGTGAGACAAGAATTGGTCGGCTACGACTACGACAGCGCATTTCCATTGCTGATTCGGTACCTCACGCCCAACGGCATTCGCGGGTTCGTACTGGCGGCGCTGATGGGGGCGGTCATCAGCTCGCTGGCGGCGATGTTGAATGCGGCTTCCACGATCTTCACGATGGATATCTACAGGGAGTGGTTCAGTAAGAAGGCCGGACAGAAGGTCCTGGTATGGGTGGGCCGAAGCTGCATCCCGATCGGCGTGGTCATCGGGTGCCTGATTGCCCCCATGCTGGCGAGCCCCAAATTCAAGGGCGCCTTCGCATTCATACAAGAGTTTCAGGGATTCGTCTCCCCCGGGGTGCTGACCATATTCCTGTTTGGGATGTTCGTGAGACAGGCGCCGCGGAGTTGTGGCGTCCTGGGGTTGGTTCTCGGACCCATCATCTACGGCATCCTGTTCTTTGGCTGGAGCAACCTGGCGTTTCTGAACCGAATGGCCATTACGGTGGGCGCGGTCTCGGCCGTCCTCCTGGTCGTGACGGTGGTCAGTCCCTTGAAAGAAGCCGTCAAGCTTCCGGAGCAGTCGAAAATTGAGATGAACTGGTCCAAGGGTTCGCTGTTCTTCGGCGCATTCGTGACGATTCTGACCGTGCTGCTCTACATCATATTCTGGTGACAGGGGTCGAGATGGAATTGACGAGAGAAGACCGGGCGGCGGTGGAGAAGCTTGGGCAGCTTGCGAACGAGAACCGCATCGATATCGCCGGCGGGAAGATGCGGCGGACCTCCTCGCGGTTCTGTCTGGGCGTCGAGCATGGCGATTATGATGGCACAAAGCCGTGTGGTGCTGGCATGAGTCGTTTCTGAAGCCGATGTGGGGAATGCATGCCGCCTGGTAGCGAAGACAAGCAACTAATGAACGCCCAGGAGTATCTCGCCTACCTATCCGGGAGGTTCAACCAGGATATGCTTGCTGCAAAGCTGAGAGACTCGTTGGACGCTCAGGTGAGGCGGGAAGGCAAGCCATTCGTGGGTTATGGCGTGACTCAGACCTCAGGTGAAGAGGTAGTTGCTGAGGCGATGCGGCGACCAGCCTTGATCTTTGACCGAATTCAGTCAGTGTTGTCAGGAGATGACTTAGCGCGTCCCCAAAGCCCTGTCTTAGGATATCTTCCGATCCGCAATCTGAATGCGGTCTCAACCGTAGCACCGAATGGCGACCCGATCATCCTGCTAGATCAGTTGCTCAGATCCATCCTCCACACGTTCACGGCATGCCTGACTTACCTTGGAGTGGAAACGAGAAAACGAGGTGGACTCTCGGAAGTCCGAGAAGATGTAGCACTCATGGCTCTAAGAGCGATCTCCGCAAGCATTCGACTCCTTCTTCGAGACAACGCGGCCATCGGAGACATGCGGGAGTTTTGGAGATGTATGCTGTATGATGTGCCGCCGGAGATACCCGAGACAGGTGATGTTCTGTGCGATGTAATTGTCATCTTCATCATCTCTCACGAGTACGCACACCACATTTGGGGTCATGTCAATCCGTCGACGATGCAACAATGCGAGATATCTGAGGGACAGCCGTCTCTTGCATTGGCCATAGCTTCCCAGACACAAGAAAGGGCTGCCGACCAACTGGCCCTTCAAATCTTTCTGAAGTGTCATCGGCCAGACTCAGAGCTCATATCTTTCAAGCAGGTTGAGGAATTCGCGTATGCCCCCCTTCTCTTCTTCGACATCGTGAGTACGGTCGAGGCAACTCGCCGCTTCAGCGCGCGGAAGATCCGCCTGCACCCGCCGGCCCTGGAGAGGAAGCAGTTGCTTCTGGATCAGGTTATGCCCAGTCTGGATGAACGACGCAGGGAAAACTACAAGTTCCATTCTTCCTTCCTCGAGATTTGCAGAAAGACAATTGTGTCCATGGGACTTTGAAGCCATGCTTTTGCGCATTGAGGTTGACGATGCAGTTGACAAGAGATGATCAAGCGGCAATTGATGTCATTCTCCAGCACGCGAAGCGAAACAATATCGACGTGAAAGGCGGGAAGATATGTCGTACCTCGTCGCGGTTCTGCCTGGGTGTGGAGCATGGTGATTACAACGGCACGGAACTGTTTGGAGTCGGCACCGACAGATTCATCTGGATGGCCTACAAACCGAATGGGACGAAGAGGATGAGGCTGTTCAGCAGTACCTTCCCTGACGATGGCGTCATCGAACATGATATTGGAGATACCCCAGAGCCGAGATCGCCTCAGATAGCACACACGTGGGGGCGTTTCGCTTATGGCACGGACTACATTCTGGGACGTGAGGGGCTTTGCCGGCAAGAAGCGATCAACGGAGTCCTGTTCAGCAATATCCCGGGCGGGGGAATGAGTAGATCCGCTTCACTGTGCGAGAACATCATCCTGTCGAGGTTCGACGCCAATGGAGTGGGAGCGGTGGACAGACTGAAGATCGTGGACATGGCCCAAGCGGTGGAGAACGACTACATCGGCTCGCCCTGCGGCAAGCTCGACCAGACCATGATCCTGTTCGCCAAAGAGGGCATGGGGACCTACTACAATCCGAAAGACCGCTCGATCGAGTACGTGCCGATCGGCAGGGGGGCGACGGACTTTCGCATCGTGGTGCTCGACACGGGGACGGACCGGCCGGGCCTGGAGAAATCGACGTACGCAGTTCGCAGACGCGAATGCGAAGAATTGGTCGCCATCCTGCAGAAGGCCGGCTTCGACATCAAATGCCTGGCCGACATCAACGACGAAGCGATATACAACAAGATCATGGACCGCTTCGGCCGGGAGTACCCGCATCTATGCGAACGGCTTAACTATATTTACCACGCCCAGCAGCGGTTCTACAGAATGATGGACGCCTGGCGGACCGGCGACATCGAAACGGTCGGCGCGATCTTCCGCCAGGACGGCATCGGCCTGCGGGACGACTACCGAATCTCCGGCCCGGAGCTGGAAACCATGTGCGACATCGTTCGCACGGTCCCCGGCTCGCTCGGCGAACGCATGCTCGGTGGCGGCGACAAAGGCGCCTCCGGCGCGCTGGTCCAGGCAGAGGCCGTCGACGCGGTCCGGCAAGCCGTAGATGCCGCCTACCCGCGCAGCCGCCCCGCCTTCGCAGGCAAATACGCAACCCACGTCTGCAAGATCGTTGACGGCGTGAGAGTCTACGACGGCCTGCTCTGAGATTTACCATTTACGATTTACGATTTACGATTTATCATGCTCGCTATATGCGAAGCACGACGGCATCGCCTTTGTACAAATGGTAAATCGTAAATGGCAAATCGTAAATCCAAAGGGATTTTCACGGCCACGGTCCGCTCGAACCGGCGGATCGGCGAGTGCTTCTACACAATGGACCTCGAATTCGCCGGTGCGGCGGCGAAGGCATTCGCAGGGTTCCGCCCCGGGCAGTTCCTCCAGGTCGACGTCTCGGCGCTCGCGCTGCCGCCGGAGGACAAGATTCCCGCGCAATTGCGAGATACTTGCCGACGAAACGTCCTGCTTCGCCGGCCCTTCAGCCTCGCCGATGTCACAGTGAAGGGGGACAAAACCACCGCCGAGCTTCTCTACTGCGCCCTCGGACCGGCGTCCGTGCGCATGACCACCTTGGCCGCCGGCGACCGGCTGAGCGTTGTGGGGCCGCTGGGCAACGGCTTTCAGGTGCCCAAAGACAAGCGCGCCGCCCTGCTGGTCGTCGGCGGCATGGGCGCCCCGCCGATACGATGCCTGGCGAAGGCTCTCAATGCCGAGCACCCTGATATGCAGATTGTTTCTTTTGTCGGGGCCAAGAGCGTCGCGGCGATCCCCTTCGAGGGCCAGTTCGCTCACGTTTCCCAGAACATGGACCTGCTCGTCCCGGCGTTCGCAAAGCTCGGCATTCCGTCCGCCGTGGCGACCGACGACGGCTCGGCGGGCTACCGGGGCTTCATCACGCAGCGGCTCGCTCAGTGGCTCAACGAACGAGACGGCCTGCTGCCGGAGCGCACGATCATCTGCGCCTGCGGCCCGGAGGCGATGCTGGCCGCCGTCGCCCAAATCGCGGTGCTGCGGGGCATCGATTGCCAGATCAGCATGGAGCGGCGGATGGCCTGCGGCATCGGCGTCTGCCAGAGCTGTGCCGTCGAATGCCGCGTCGAAGGCTCCAGGGAGACGGTCTACAGACTCTGCTGCCAGGACGGCCCCGTCTTCGACGCAAAGGAGGTCGTTTTCACAAACGCGAATGATCGTGGCTGACGAGAACCGAGGGTACGAATGAAACCCCGTCGCCAGCAGCCATGGGCCCATCAGGAGAAGAGAATCATGGGGCGGCGAAAAGTAATGATGATAGACGAGTACCAGCCAACAGCGGCTGACGACTACAAGGATGGCATGCTGACAGTCTTACTGTCATCGTGGGACGGGTTCTCAGATGCTCTCGCCAAGTTCGAACCATATAAGGACTACTACATCTGGCGGGGCCAATCCCAAGACAAGCCTCTCTTGTCCTCGTTTGACCGCCTCTATCCGACCAACCGAAGAGATCGAAATGAAGTGCTGAAACGGCATCTCGACAACTTTAGAGAGAAAATGCAGCAGTGTCACCCGCAAGTACCGCTGTCCGTGGATGAGGACTTTGTCTGGGCAGTGGGACAGCACTATCGTCTCGTAGGTCCTGTCCTCGATTGGACGCGAAATCCATGCATCGCAGCCTACTTTGCATTTGAGGAAGCTCGTGTGAGCGAGGATAATGGATTTCGTTGTATCTATGGTCTAAATCGGAGCATTAGGCGTCTTATGATAAAGTGGAAACGTGGAGGGGTGGAATCGCGGGAACGTTCTGCTCGTACCGAAGACTTGCCGCCCGGGCTGCTCCCGCTGTTCCGCGCACAAGAAGCCGTCTTCACCAAGGCAGAACGGGGCAGAAGCATCGAGGAAACGGTTCGTGCATGGTCCAGGAAACGGGGTCGAGAAATCACCCTTGTGAAGATCCGAATTCCGGGAAGCGAACGCAGGCGCTTCCTCGATGAATTGAAGCATAGGGAGATAGACTATGGAAAACTGTTGCTTGTTCTCTCTGACGCGACCTGTGAGTGCAACCGTGATCTCAAGCGATCACAGCAGTCGGGTGGCTGCGCGTGACCGGATATAGTTCACGCGATGTCCGTGTATCCGATGATTAGACAGGTTGACATTTCGGTGGATTTTGCGGGGCTGAAGCTGGCGAATCCGGTGTTTACGGCGTCGGGGACGTGCGGCTATGCCGATGAATTGGCCGAGTTCATGGATGTCAATTCGCTCGGCGGCTTCATCTCCAAGAGTATCACGCTCAAGCCGCGAAAGGGCAATCCCACGCCGCGGATCGTCGAGACCGATGCAGGCATGCTCAATGCCATCGGCCTGGCCAACGTGGGCCTGGACCGATTCATCGAGGAGAAGCTGCCGGTCATTGCCGGGATGTCTGTCCCCGTGTTCGTCAATGTCGCCGGCGAGCTGATCGAGGAATACGTCGCGGTCGTCGAGCGGCTGACCCGGGAGGACGCGATCGCCGGATTCGAGTTGAATATCAGTTGTCCGAATGTGGCCAAGGGCGGCATCAGCTTCGGCCGCGACCCCCATCAGGTGAGCGAGATCACGTCCGCTGTCCGCAAGGCCGCGGGTGACAAGGTGCTCATCGTCAAGCTCTCACCCAACGTGACGGACATCAGCGTCATCGCCTGTGCGGCGGCGGAGGCCGGCGCGGACGCCCTGAGCCTCGTGAATACGTTCACGGCGATGGTCATCGATATCGAGACGCGCAGGCCCGCCCTGGCCAATCGCACGGGCGGCCTGTCCGGGCCGGCGATCAAGCCCATCGCGGTCTACCTCGTGAACAAGGTCTACAGCGACGTGGCCAAGGCGGCGGGTATCCCGATCCTGGGGCTCGGCGGAATCCGCACCGCAGCCGACGCCATCGAGTTCATCATCGCCGGCGCCTCAGCCGTGGCGGTTGGCACGGCAAGCTTCATTCAGCCCGACTGCGCCACGCGGATCGTCGATGGAATCAAGGAGTATTGCGTCAGACACAACGTCGCGAGGCTGTCCGATCTCGTCGGCTCGCTTTCGGTCGGGTCATCAGTCGCGAAAAGTCATTAGTCCATTCTGAAGGGGCACAAGGCATGGAACGGCGAGATTTTCTCAGAACGATAGGGTTCGGGGTAGCCACCCTGCTGTCCGGCTGTACGACCACCACGCAGCGTGCATCGTCCGCCACGGTGCGGCGCACCGCCACGCCGGTCCCGCGCCGGTACGTGAAACGCCGCGTCACCCGCGAGGACCTGCCGAACATTCTCTGGCTGATCTCCGAGGACACTTCGCCGGACATGGCTTGCTACGGCAATCGGGACGTCCGGACGCCGAATATCGACAGGCTGGCGAGCCAGGGGGCCCTGTTCCGGAACGCGTTTGTCACCGGGCCGGTGTGCTCGGCCTCGCGGTCCGCGTTCACGACGGGGATGTACCAGACCACGATCGACGCGCACAACCATCGCAGCCATCGAAATGACGGCTTCAAACTCACCCCTCCGGTGACCGTAATCACCGAGATTTTCCGACAGGCGGGGTACTTCACCTCCAACAGCACCGGGCTGAGCTACAAGAGGCCGGGCAAGACCGATTGGAACTTCACGCCGCCTCCGAGGTCGTTCGATGGAACGGATTGGTCCCAGCGGAAGCCCGGCCAGCGATTTTTCGCCCAGATGAACTTTAGTCTTACGCACCGACCCTTCGAGCGGGACAAGAGCCGTCCGATCGATCCCGCCAAGGTCAAGCTGCCCCCCTGCTATCCGGACCACCCGGTGGCCCGCCGCGACTGGGCCGATTACCTCGAATCCATTCAGGTGCTCGACCGTGAGATCGGCGCCACCCTTCAGTGGCTGGAGAAGGAGGGCATGGCGGACAATACGATCGTAATGTACTTCGGGGACAACGGTCAGCCCCACGTCCGGGGCAAGCAGTGGCTCTACGAGGGCGGGATTCACATCCCCATGATCATCCGCTGGCCCGGGCACATCAAGCCGGGGACCCTCGTCGATGACCTTGTCAGCACCATCGATTTCGCCCCGACTATGCTTTCCTTGATCGGGATCAAACCGCCCGAGCACCTGCAGGGACACGTCGTCTTCGGCGACAAGAAGCAGAGACGCAAGTACGTCCTCGCTGCAAGAGACCGCTGCGACGGGACTGTGGACCGCATCCGTTGTGTGCGATCCAGACGGTACAAATACATCCGCAACTACTATCCTGACCAGCCGTACACGCAGTTCAACGCGTACAAGAAGCTCCAATATCCCGTGCTGACGCTCATGCAGGTCTTGAACGCACAAGGCAAGCTTACGCCGGAACAGGCGCAGTCCATGGCCCCCACTCGGCCGAAAGAAGAGCTCTACGACCTGCAGAACGACCCCTATGAGATGAACAACCTCGCCGAGCAGGTTAAGTTCCGGCGCGTTCTCAAGGAGCACAGGAAGGTGCTGGACGACTGGATTCGCAGCACAGGCGACCGGGGCGAGACACCCGAGGACCCCAAGGTCGTCGCCTACTGGCAGGACGACATGATGAAATCGTACAAGCAGCAGATGGAGAAGAGGGGGCTTTCGCCCGAGATATCCGACGACGACTATCTCAAGTGGTGGGAGCAGAAACTGCTGGGCTGAGCCGATCCAGGCTACGCAGACGAATGGCAGCATCAAGGCCAAGGGCCTTGCTTGAACCTGGGCCGTGCTTAGCGTGTTGGAGGTGACGATGCACCGGGATACACTCGCTGAGGCGACTGTTGTCGTTCTGTTCCTGCTTGGGCCGAGCCTGCCAATCTGTGGAGCGGCTGAGACGGCGACGGCCGGACGCATGACGTACGCGCAGGCGAAAGCACGAATTCCCGACAGGCGACTGCCGGACTTCTGGATTGGCGATGTCAAGGAGTTGCCCCAGCGTTTCTCCCATCTGGCGCGGGGACACATGACCGTCGTCGCCGCCACTCCAGGCGACGGGCCGGTGCATTTGCTCGCTTACGGCGATCGGGAGAACGTCGCGCATCTTGCGAACTTCAACTCCGCCATCGGCGCCCAGGAACCCGCTGCCTACATGGACAAGGCGGCGAGGAAGAGGCCCGTGATCTTCTTCATTGGTCCCGTGCACGGCCACGAGGTGGAAGGTCTCACGGGACTGGTCAATCTGATCCAGATCATGGAGACGGGCCGAGACCTTCTCGGCAGGGACCAAAGCAAGCTCCGGCAGCTTGGCGAGCAGTGCCGCCTTTTGATCGTCCCGGCGGGCAATCCCGATGGGACCGCCCGCTTCGAGCCCCGAATGCTGCTCGGAATGGAATCCGACGATCTGCGATTCTGGGGCCAGGGAACCTGGAAGGATGACACGTTCTGCGATTGGCCCGGCTGCAAGCGGCAGCACCCGATGATCGGCGGCAACGTCGGCTTCCTCGGCTGCTACTTCAACAACGCGGGCGTTAACCCGATGCACGATGAGTTCTTCGCGCCGATGGGTCCCGAGGCCCCCGCCTTCCTCAAGGTGGCCCGGGACGAAGGGCCGGACCTGGTCGTCTCCCTACACAGCCACGAATCCAAGCCCGCCATCCTGCGCCCCGCGTACCTTCCCACAGAGGTCCAGCAGGATATCCGGTCGCTGGCCCGCGAGTGCTACGCGCTCATGGATCAGCGGGCTCTGCCCCATGCGGAGCCTTTTGAAGTCAGTGCCGAGGGCGGCAAGCATCCGGAATCTTTCAATCTGACCAGTGCCCTGTATCACGTCAGCGGTGCCGGCTCCTTCACCTTCGAGTGCTCCCACGGCATCCGCGGCGCCTGCCAGGTCACTCCCGAGCAGATTCTCGACATCCAACTGACGCTCTACGAGGCGATGCTGCGCCATGAGATCGACAGGAAGGCGACCGATATCGATGCCGGCCATGCGGAGCCGGGATAGCCGAAGGTCTGCCTCGCCTCTTATGTCCAACGCAGCGTCAATCGGGGCCCTTTTTCGCGTCCGGGTCGGGCGCGCTGCTTGACGTTGCAACGAGCACCTCCGATGAAATTCCAAATCGCACGACCACGCTTCGATAATCCACCGACCACGCGTGCCGTTCCAGGTACGATGCGAGCCGAATTGGACGACAGCCGCCTACCGGCGACGCACGCAACCGGAACGTCAAGGACCACAATGCCGAGACGACCCGCGATACCGGAGTGATCCCGCCGGTAAGACTTGCCAGGCACAGCTTCTCTCCCGGCTTGAGCACTCGATGCGCCTCACGAATCGCGTCGCGGATGTCCTGATCCGACAGAAGATCGAAAACGTACGTCGAAACGAAGCGATCCACCGAATGGTCAGGCAGCGGAAAACGCATCGATCCGTCGGACCGTTCCACCTTGGCACGTTCGGAAAACGGCAATAGGCGATGCTTCGCCAGATCGATCATCGTTTGGCTTACGTCAATCCCAAGATACGACGCGGAAGGCGGCAACTGCTCTGACAACAGGCGCAGCGCAAGGCGGCCGGTCCCACAGCCGAGCTCGAAAACCGTCTCGGCCTGCTCCAAGCTCGCGTGTGCGATCAGGTCATCTATGGCCGCATCTTCGTAAAAGGCCTGTGCATCCTGCTTACTTCCAAAACGACCATAAAATGTCTTTGCCTGGGAGGGTGTTAACACCATTCATTTTGCCTGTCGTCTGTTGCCGCCCGTGCGGGAATGACGTGGCGGTGTTGCGCAATCACTGGTCATTGTGTCAGAAGCTTCCTTGTCTGCTGATACTCCTTCTCGATCATGTCCCTGGCGGGCTGGATCAACACCGCCCAGTTGCTCTCCACCCGCCGGAGCAGCCACACCTTGCCTTCTTCAAACCCCAGTTGACGCACGCGGAACGCGAAGTAGAGCCAGTAGACCGGCCTCGCAATCAGTGACATCGAATCGGCGTTCGACAGGCACACTTCCTCCGGCGCCCCGCTGCCGATCTGTACCGGCACGGAATGCGACAGGATGCACCTTGCCACTCGCTCAACCCGCTTGGACGGATAGTCCTTTTCCTTCAGCATGGTCCGGGCAATCTCGGCGCCGGACGCAGGGTGTCGAGGCAGAGACGTGATGTCCTGAACGGCGGCGATATCGTGCAGCCAGCCGGCAAGCTCCACGATCTCAAGATCAGCGCCGAGGGTTCCGGCGAGCGATTTGGCGTAGTTCACCGCAACCGCCAGATGCCGATCAAAGAACGCCGGGCCAAGCGCGTTCCCGTTGCTCTTGCACTCATTGAACACATATTCTCTTACTGCTTCTGTAACCATCCTGAACTCGCTAATCAACCCGCTTATCGCTTATGCTGTTCGACAATCCCACCCAGCCCAAGATTATGCCCGTTGACTGACTGCTGTTCAAGCAAAATGCAGCAGCCGACGCAATCACACATCTCACAATACCCAGGCGGACCCGTCGAATCGACACGTGTGTCTCCCTCTTCCCTTAACGGGGGCAAGTCTTCAACACGTCTTCTATTTCCGCCACAATGACCTGGAAGCTCTGCGGAGAGAACACGTAGCCCCGCATGCCGACCTTCTTTGCCGCGCCCACATTATCCGGGGCATCGTCCAGAACGAAACACTGGTCCGGGTCCACACCGAGTGACTCACAGATCGTGCTGTAGATCCGTAGGTCAGGTTTTTGGAGCCCCATTTCGTAGGAGAGGAAGTTCCTCGATGCCTGCTCGAAGAATCCTTTGAACTTCCTTTCGATCGCTATCTTGTTGTACTCCGCCAGATTGCTCAGGACGCAGACGGGGTAGTTCCTCGCCTTCATACCTGCAAAGAGGCCCTGGCCCAAGGCGTTCCGTGAGTAGATGTCCATCCAGGCGTTGACCCATTCCTGATAGGTCCACCGCAGCCCGGTGCGGCCGCAGAAATCCTGGAAGTACTTTGAGCCGGACAGCGTACCCGTCTCTACAGCCTTCAACTTCTTGCCCCGCCAATTCCTCCGGATACAGGGCAGCGACTTGCCCGACGCCTTCGCAACCCTTTGCTGAAGCCTCTCCAGATCGAAGTCAATGAGCACGTTACCGATATCAAAGATGAACACAGGCGTCATCGGTCTCCTATCCTCACACGTCACCGTCATAGATCGAACGGGGTTTACCTGATGCCAAGGGAACGGCAGTTTGCTCGTCCTGGTTAGCCCGGAATCCTGTCATATTGGGATTCTTCTCGTGGCCGACCTCGGGGTTCCCTTCGCTTGTCCCCGGTATCGTACCACGGCACTCCGGCGAAGGCAAGAGGCTCGGCGACGAAACCATGTCGCGTAACCACACGGTAGATTATTGAAGTTGATGTTTCGGGGGGATTGGGGTATTCTGGGCGGGGTTCGGCGGGCGGGTGGCCGTCTGGATTTACGATTTGGCGTCGATGATTTACGATTCTTCTGCCTGGCACGCAAGGCCAATCGTAGATGGGTAATCGGAAATGGTAAATCTGAAGGGATAGAGCGATGGCGAAGGACATGGAGCAGCTTTACCAGGAGCGGTTGAGGCGGTACGTGACGGCGATGCGGAACGAGAAGCCGGACGCGATTCCCATCCGGCCCTTTGTCGCGGAGTTCACGGCCAAGTACGCCGGGTATGCGTGCCAGGATGTGGCGCACGACTACAACAGGGCGTTCGAGGCCGCCGTCAAGACGGCCAAAGACTTCCAGTGGGACGCCATCGTACCGAACATGGTGTACGTCTGGACGGGCCTGGCGCAGGCGGCCGGGCTGAGATACTACGGCATCCCCGGCATCGGCATCCCGCACACGAGCGGCTTCAACTACATCGAGCCGCCCGAAGAGCAGGCGTTCATGAAGGCCGACGAATACGACGCACTCATCGACGACCCCACGGCCTTCCTCTACAACACCTGGCTGCCGCGAGTCTCGACGGAGATCAGCAAGATCGGCGAGCCCTCCACCTATCGCAACAATCTCGCGCTGGTCAAGAGCGCGATGGCCATGCTGCAATACTTTTATGCCTTTGGCCCGCAGGTCGGGCGACTGCGATCCGAGTGCGGCACGGCGTCGGCCATTGCAGGAATCTTCAAGGCCCCGTTCGACATCCTCGCCGACAAGCTCCGGGGCTACTTAGGACTGGTCAGCGACATGGAGACGCAGCCGAAGAAGGTGCTCAAGGCCTGCGAGGCCCTCATGCCGCACCTTGTGTACACGGGTCTCGGCGGCGCCGACCCGGCCAGGCAGGTGCCCATCGGCTACTGGATGCATCGCGGCTGCGTGCCGTTCTTCAATCCCAAGCAGTTCGAGTCGCACTACTGGCCGACGCTCAAGCCCTGCATCGAGGAGTTCTGGAAGAACGGCCATCAGACGCTCTTCTACGCCGAGGGCCGCTGGAAGTACCACCTCGACACCTTCCGCGAGCTGCCCGACCGCAGTATCGTGTTCCACTGCGACCAGGACGACATCTTCGAGGTCCACCGCAAGTTGCACGACAAGTTCGCCATCAGCGGTGGCATCCCGAACGTGATGCTGAGCTGGGGCGAGCCCGAGGAGGTGCGTGAGTTCTGCCTGCGAGTCATCAAAGAGGTGGCGAAAGACGGCGGTTACATCATGGACGCCGGCGCGATCATGCAGGATGACACGAGCGTCGAGAATATGAAGGTGATGACGCAGGTCTGCCGCGAGCACGGCATCTATGCCTCCGGCAGCTATAGGACCGCCACGGACATGCCGCCGGCCGATCTGCCGTCGTCCATCGACTCGCGCAAGAAAGTGGTCGGCATGACGGGCCGGCCGATGCCGCGAGTCAAGCCGGGCGTGTGCTTCCCCTGGGAGCAGCGGGTCAAAGACCTGCCCCCGATCACCGGCGACAAGGACATGGTCCGCAACGTTTGGGAGAGCATCGACGCGCTGGGCGATATGTATATCTGGCAGATGCTGCTGTCGTTCTGAGCCGTTCGCAGATGAATGGAGATGACTATGGCACTTGATCGGCGTCGTTTTCTCGGCTCGACAGCGAAGGGATTGCTCGCGGCCGCTACAGGGGCAGCTCTTATGTCGAGTTGTCACGGCACAGAAACGGCCAATCTTCGCAGCGGCTCCCGATCACAGAAGAAGGTGATTGTCGGCGGCCACCCCTGGGTCTACGCGGCTACGCAGCCGAATTACGATATCTATCCGATCCTCGACCAGATCTTCGCCGACATGAGCTACGCGGGCCTGGATGGGATCGAGCTGATGCACACGGCCCTGCGATACCCCGATGCGGTCGAGCGCATCCGCGGACTGTCGGAGAAAAATGCCCTGCCGGTCATCGGCACTTCGTTCGAGGGCGCCATGTGGGACCGCGAGCGGCACGAGGCGGTCTACGAGGACGCACGCGCAGTCGTGACACGCCTCGCCAAAGTCGGCGGGCGGACGCTCGGCGCCTCCGTCGGCAAGGCGCCTCAACCGAAGACCGCCGCACAGTTGGATGCCCAGGCAGAGCTGCTTCGCAAAATCATGACGCTGTGCCAGGACAACGGCGTCGTGTTGAACCTGCACAACCACACCTACGAAGTGGAAAACAACATGCACGACCTGCTCGGGACGCTCGCGCGGATTCCCAATGTCAAGCTGGGTCCGGACCTCAACTGGCTCCTGCGGGGCGGCGTCGATCCGATCACCTTCATCGAAGCCTTCGGCGACCGCATCGTGTTCCTGCATATCCGCGACCAGAAGGCCGACGGGAAGTGGTCGGAAGCGGTAGGCGAGGGAGACATGGATTACGTCGCGATCGGCAAGGCTCTGCGGGCGGCGCATTTCTCCGGCGACGCAGTCATCGAGCTGGCCCACGAGGGCAACTTCAAGCCCACGCGCCCGCTGCGCGAAAGTCTCAAGACGAGCCGGGCCTACGTCAAGCAGACCCTCGGCTATTAGCCTGTTATGGAGGTGTGTATGAGTCGTAGAATTGGTCGCAGGCTCTTCCTGAAACGAGCCGCCGCAGCCGCTGGCGCGGGCATCGCACTGCCCTACCTGGTTCGTCCCTCGGCGCTCGGCAAGGCCGGCACCGTCGCCGCCAGCGAGCGCATCACGCTCGGCATGATCGGCACGGGAAGTCACGGCCGGGACATGAACCTGAGGACCTTCCTGACCCTGGATGATGCGCACGTTGTCGCCGTTTGCGACGTGCTCCGCGAGCAGCGGGAGATCGCCCGCGGGATGGTCAATACCAAGTATGGCAACAAGGACTGCGCGGTATATAGTGACTTCCGAGAGGTCCTGGCCCGTGCGGATATCGATGCCGTGATGATTTCGACACCCGACCATTGGCACGTGCCGATTTCGATCGCCGCCGCCAGGGCGGGCAAGGATGTCGAATGCGAGAAGCCCACGCTGACCGTCGAGCAGGGCCGCCAGCTTGTTGAGACGATGCAGCGATACAATCGAGTATTCCAGTGGTCCACGGAAGATCGCGCGGTCGATGTCTACCACCGCATGTGCGAGCTGGTCCGCAACGGCCGCATCGGCAAGGTCCATACGATCAAAGTGGAGCTGCCGGCCGGTCCCGACAGGCCGGGCAATCCTCAACCGATGCCTGTGCCGGATGGGTTCGATTACGACATGTGGCTCGGACCGGCGCCCTGGGCTCCCTACACGAAAGACCGCTGCCTCTACGACTTCCGCTGGATTCTCGATTATTCCGGCGGCGAGCTGACGGACTGGGGGGCCCATCTGCTCGACGGCGCCCAGTGGGGCAACAACACCGAGCACACCGGCCCCGTCGAGGTCGAGGGCAAGGGCGTATTCTGGAATGAGGGGCTGTACAATACCGCCAAGGAATTCCATATCGAGTACACGTATGCGGACGGAGTAAAGCTCTTCGTCGATTCCGGCACGCCGAGCCTGCGATTCGAGGGCTCCGAGGGCTGGATCGGCAACCGCGGCTGGCGGGCCCCCCTGCAGGCCGAGCCCGCGTCGATCCTGAACTCCGTGATCGGGCCCGATGAGGTGCATTTGTTCACCTGTCCGCAGGGCGAACAGCGGAACTTCCTCGACTGCGTCAAATCCCGGCAGGAGTGTTACTTCCCGCCGGAGATCGGCCAGCGATGTTTTACGATCGCGCACATCGGCAACATCGCCATGATACTCGGCAAGAAGCTCAAATGGGACCCCGCTAAGGAGCGGTTTATCGGTGACGACGAGGCCAATCGCATGCTCGGCCGAGCCATGCGAAGCCCCTGGCATCTGCTGTAAGGAACTCCATTCAAGAGGGTAGGAACGATGGCAAGACAAATCTCAGCGGTCGCGGCGATTGGAGCGGCTTTCCTGATCTGCGTCGGTGTCGCCGCGGGCAAGAACTGCAGCGAGTGTCATAAGCTCCAGATCACGGGCAACGACTTCTCCGCGTGGAAGCCTGATAAAGGGGACTGGCAGATCGTCGGGGGTGCACGTCTGAATCCGGGCAACGACAAATTACTGACGGCCGAGCCCGGCGCTGGCGCGATTCTCAACGGCCCGAAAGGAAGCACGAAGAATCTGTTCAGCAAGGACGACTTCGGCGATGTCCGCGCCCACGTCGAGTTCATGGTCTCGAAAGACTCGAACTCGGGCGTGTATCTCATGGGCCGATACGAGATCCAGGTCTTCGACAGTTGGCAGAAACAGGGCGAGTATCCGGGAATCGAGTGCGGCGGAATCTACCAGCGGTGGGACGACAGCCGCAAGGAGCAGGGCTATGAGGGCCATTCGCCGCGCGTTAACGCCTCCAGGGAGCCTGGGCAGTGGCAGACCTTCGACATCGTGTTCCGGGCGCCCCGATTCGATAAGAACGGTCACAAAATTACCAATGCACGATTCGAGAAGGTCGTCCATAACGGCGTCCTCGTCCACAGCGACATCGAGCTGACCGGCCCGACACGAGCCAGCGCGTTCGATGACGAGAAACCCACCGGGCCGCTGATGCTTCAGGGCGACCACGGGCCGGTCGCGTACCGCAATCTCTGGCTTGCCCCCGCCGGACCGAATCCCTTCTTCGCGATGGACACGGCCACGAAAGACGACAAGCACAAGACGGCAGCCGAGCAGGCACAGATGCTCAAGGAACTCGGCTATCCCGGCATCGGCATCGGATATGCAGGGGTTGATAACCTCGCAGAGACGCTCAAAGAGCTCGATCAGCGGGACCTGCAACTTTTCGCCGTCTATACCGGCATCAACATCGATCCGGGTGCGAAGCCCTACGATTCATCCCTGAGGGATGCCTTGAAGGTCCTCGAAGGGCGAAATACGATTCTGTGGGTGTTTGCCCAAAGCCAGTCGCAAAAGCCTTCCGCGACGGAAGGCGATCCGCGAGCAGTTGAGATTCTCCAGGAGTTGGCGGACGAGGCGGCGGCACACAAGGTCCGCATCTCACTATACCATCATCAAGGCTTTTGGCTGGAAACCGTCGAAGACGCTGTCCGGCTGGCAGAAAAGGTTAGAAAGCCCAACGTGGGCGTCACCTTCAACCTGTGCCACTGGCTGCGGGTCAGTAAGAACGGGGATATCAAGGCAGCCATTGCGCGGGCGATGCCGCGCCTGTCTGTCGTCAACATCAACGGGGCCGACACGGATGGCCGGGACTGGAATACCTTGATTCAGACGCTCGACCGCGGTACTTTCAACATCCGTGGATTCCTGGAGATCCTCCGGGACACAGGATACACAGGCCCCATCGGCTTTCAGGGCTACGGCATTGGGGGCGATGTCCAGGACAACCTGAAGCGCACGATGGCCGCCTGGGAGAAGCACTCCGAGGTGCTTCGCGGCGATGTGAAAATCTTCGGTGAGCCGAAGAAGACGCCTTGACAAAGGAGTCGCCCGATAGGTCCTATGGGTCCGATGAGTCCTATAGGACCGATAGGACTCATAGGACGAATAGGACAAAGATGGAAACTCTGAAACTGCTTCGCGACTACTTTCCGACGGCCGTCTACACCGGCAAATGCCTCGTGTTCATCAGCGAGGACTGGCGCGTCGAGCTGACCGAGCACAAGGACAGCGACTTCAGTAAGGGGGCGTCGCAGCCTCCCATCATCCGCGTGCGGATTTTCAAGAGGGCCCTCAACGGGGAATTTCTCGCGGGCTTCCACGAGGATTTTCAACTGGCCTCTCTGGGCGAGCTGGCCGAGCAGATTGAGAAATACGTGCAATCGGCCATTGGCTCGAATCTGCGAGAGAACGTCGAGTGATCCCGGGCTGCTGCCCCCGCCATTGCTTTTCTTCCGATCGAGTCGTCTCGTGTAACGCATCCGACTGTGGAGCAATTTATTCTATGGCTGAATTGGCTATTCACGAAGATTCACACGGCGTGGTCTTCACCGCCAAAATTGTTCCAGGCAGCAGCAGGACGGCTGTCGCGGGCGTTCTCGACGACATGGTCAAGATCCGGGTGGCCGCTCCACCCGAGAAAGGCAAGGCCAACCAGTGCCTCGTTGCGTTTCTGGCCAAACTGCTCGGCGTCAGGAAGAACGATGTCGAAATCGTCTCAGGTCAGACTCGCCCGGTCAAGCAGGTGCAGGTAGCGGGAATCTCGGCGGCAGAACTCCGGGAGAAGCTCGGACTCGTCGAACACGACAAGTCATAACGATAGGGCCGCCCCGCCTTGGCGGAGATCCTCAAGAGGAAGCATCCCTGGGCTATATGCTGAGGCTTTCAGCGCCCGTAATCATCTCGACCTTCTCCCTTACGATCATGCAGTTCGTGGACCGGTTTATGGTTTCGCGCCTGGGGACGGATGCACTGGCGGCGATTTTGCCGGCCGGGTTCCTCAGCATGTTGCCGAGCGGGTTCGCGCTGGGCACGATCACGGGCCTGAACACATTTGTCAGTCAGAGTCTCGGCCGCGGGCAGAGAGCCGCATGTTCCAGTTACTTCTGGCAGATGCTCTACATGGGACTGATCTACTCCCTCGTAGTCGTCGCCTTATTGTGGCCCGCCGCTCCGCTGCTGTTCAGGATGATGGGGCAACCGGCCGGCGTGGCCGAGAACGAGGTCATCTACTTCCGAATCATGCTGTGCGCGCAGATTCCCGCCATCATCAACTGGTCGAGCAATCAGTTCTTTGTGGGGATTCACAGGCCGCTGGTCACCATGATCTCATCGCTGTTCGGGCAGGGGGTCAACGTCGCCGCCAATTACATTCTGATCTTCGGTAAGCTCGGCATGCCGGCGATGGGCATTGCCGGCGCCGGATGGGGCACGTTCATCGGCATCGGCGCGGCAGCCTTCCTGAACCTCGCCGTCTTCATGAGCCACCCGATGAATATGAGCTTCGGATCCAGACGGGCCGCAGGTATCGCTCCGGCGAGAATGCGCGATCTGCTCGCGGTCGGCGTCCCGGCGGGTTTGGGCTTGGCTGCCAACGTCGCGCTCTGGGGCATCATGCTCTCTGCCCTGGTCGGCAGATTCGGCAAGGAGGCGCTGGCGGCTACCAGCGCCGTGCTCTCCTATACGACACTCTCGGCCATGCCGGTCATCGGGATCGCCACGGCCTTGACCGCCGCTGTAGGAAAAGCCATTGGGGCCGGCAGAAAAGACCTCGCCGTACGGCAAACCCGCATGTGTCTATGGGCGGGCCTGATCTACATGGGATGCGTCGGCGCTGGCTTCTTCCTTCTGCGCGATGTGCTGATCGTCTTCTGGTCGCAGGATACCCACGTGATTGCAATTGGCTCGCAAATCCTGATTCTCGCCGGTCTCTACCAGGTCTTTCACGCAGCTCGCATCATCTACATCGGCGCGTTGCGGGGAGCCGGCGATACTGTGTGGCCGGCGTTGATCTCCGGCATTGCAGCAGTCTTTATTCTCGGAGGAGGCGGCGAACTGATGGCCCGACTATTCCCGTCGTTCGGAGCGCTCGGGCCCTGGGCCGCGGCGACGCTGAGCATCATCGCGGTCTGTCTGGCAAACGGTTGGCGATTCACCAGCGGACGGTGGATGTCGATTGACCTTTTCAAGCACGAGGCCGCCCCGCTGCCGCTACACGCGGGTCCTGCCGGCCAGTGACACCTGTTTAGCCTGGATGGACATAGGAGGGGGTGGCACGGGCAAACTCGTTTGCCCGTGGGGCTTCGGAGGGTCAGCGCTCATCGAAACAGCACCGTCAAACGAGTTTGGCGGTGCCACCCGACTCACAAGAAGAGGCGGGTCAAACACGTACGGTCAATGATCGATTCAAAAGACCGCTACTGCACCTGCTCCGGCAGTTTCTTCAGGCGGATATTGCGTATGGCCCCGGTCGTCGAATAGGTGGCGATACCCAGCGGTTTCGAGAGTTCAACCTCGATGCGGACATCGATCTTGCGGCCGGTGATATCGACATCGACAAGGCCCTCGTCGTCGACCCATGCCTGAATCCGGTTCGGCACGACGCGAAGCCGAACGTGATACCATTTCCCCGTCTCAAACGTCATCATCCGCGTCGTCTCATTCTCGGATGCGTCAAAACGGTCGAGGCTGGACAAGCCGCAGAGGCTGCCCCCCCAGCCGCCCAAAATGAGCGTGCACGGGTTCTCACCCACGGGGAACGTCAGGCCGCAGAAGAAATCGTTGCCCTGGGCCCGCATTGCGTCGAGCGTGATCTCGTAGTCCATCCGCACGACCGGCCCGGTCCAGGTGATCCCGGTCATGTAGTTGCCCATCTCCATGTAGATCGCCCCGTCCTTCACGTGGACCTCACCTTGGCCGCCGAAATCCGTCGATTTCCACTGCCCGAGGGTGCTGCCGTCAAAAAGGCTGATTTCCTGGCCCGCCTCAAGTGCGTCCGCCGGCTGCGGGGCAGGCGTTTGCGCTGCCTGGACCCGGGGAGCGGGCGGCGTTTGAGCCTGCGGCTGGGTCTGAGTCTGGCCCGCGGGCACCCCTGCTTGCGACCGCTCTGCCGGGTGGCAGCCGTATAGGCAAAAGCCTGTCACCAGAACCAACAACACAGCTAATATTCGCGTGCGACCGTGATTTCGACGATCAAGCCAGATTCCATACATCGTAAAGCTCCTGTCGCTCAAGTCCTTCATTGCCACACCATACTCGCGATACGCTCATTTTTTGCTTGAATAAACTACGCGGACTGTTACAATTGCACAAGAGATAATTCGTCGCACGGGCGTGTTCTGCCGGCCGGGAAGACTCAAGGCGTCAGAACACCCGGACGATAACAAACGTAGTAAAAATGGATTATGCGGACTTCACAGGTTTGACTCCCCATTTTAACTCATACGGCAGGGGGTTTTGCAGCATAGGAGCATCTGTGTAGAGGGCTACATGGCAAGGGCTTGCGTCGTTCTTCTCGTTCTCCTGGGTCTGTGTTGCGGACCGGTTTCCGCGCAGAACGGGCGCCTCGCAAATTCAGGCAAGGCAGGACTTTATGTCAAATCACTCGAGCAGATGCTGCGTCTGCCCGATGACGATATCGACTTGGCAACCGGGGTTTTGATCGCCTCGGAATACTGGAGCGATATCGTTTACGGCCGGCGATACCTGGAGCAGTTGGACTCGATGGCGATCGAAATCCAGAGACGGCTCCAGCAGCAGCGGCTGCCGTGCAACTACCGGGCGATTCCCGTGATCAATGAGTACTTGTTCAACGAGCTGGGATTTAAGACGATCTCGCACGCGAACGACCCTAACGACCTGTTCCTGCACTCCGTGATGGACAGGCGTCAGGGGTATTGCCTGAGCCTATCGGTGCTCTATTTAGCGTTGGCGGAGCGGCTGGGGCTGAATTTGTACGGCGTTGTCGTTCCCGGCCACTTCTTCGTTCGATATGACGCCGGCCGGGTCCGCTTCAACATCGAAACCACGAGCAACGGGGCCAGCCCGCCCGACGACCACTACATGGTCAAGTTCAATGTCCCGGACAGCAGCCGCGATACGATCTACATGAAGAACCTTACCAAACGCCAGACGCTCGGCTGCTTCTTTAACAATTTGGGCAATGTTTATAGCGATATCGGCAACTTCGACATGGCCCTGGTCGCCCTTGAGCGGGCCGTGGCCATCAATCCGACCCTGTCGGAGTCGCGGGCAAATTTGGGGAATATTTACCTTCAAAAAGACCGCGCGAATGACGCGATTCAGCAGTATAAAGCAGCCCTGAAGCTGAATCCGAACGACCCTAAGACCTATAACAATCTGGGCAACGCCTACACGGAGATCGACCGGCTAAACGAGGCCGTCTCGTCCTACCGGCAGTCGCTGAAGCTGGACCCGAATTTCGTCGACGCTTACAGGAATCTGGCCCTGGTGTGCACGCGGCAGGAGCGGTACGGCGAGGCGATGACCCACCTGACCGAGGCAACAAGGCTTGATCCGCAGAATGCCCAGATATATAATCAGTTAGCCGATGTTTACTACCGGGCCAAGGAGTATGACAAGGCGATTACCCAGTTCCATAAGGCTCTGAGCCTCAAGCCGGACATGGCCGAAGCTTACAATGGGCTGGGGACCTGTTATCGCGAGCAGGGTCAGACAGCCAACGAGATTCAGGCGTATCGAGGAGCGCTGGCCATAAAGCCCGACATGCTGGCGGCGCTGGTCAACCTGGGCAATGCCTATTTCAACGAGAAAGACTATAAGTCGGCGATCCAGTACTACGATCAGGCGGCGAAAATAAAGCCGGATGATGCGTGGATCTATTACAATCTGGGGGCGGCCTACTCAAACAATGAGGATTTTGAGCGGGCCGTCAAGGCGTACGCCCAGGCCGTAACACTCAACCCGAAGATCGGCGATGCCCATCATGGCTTGGCTTACGGCTATTACAGGCTTCAGAAGTACGACCTCGCCTGGAAGCATTTGACGATCGCCAAGAACCTGGGGGTCCAGATTCCGGCTGATCAGATCGAGGCGATCAAAAGCCGGCTCAAATAGGCGGCACGGGCCTGTCGCGACCACGCCGGTCGCCGGATCCCAGACCGACAGAAATTCTGTGAGAATCCGGCAGGAATGGCTTGACACGATGGCCGGTAGCCAGTAGAATACGAATGCGTTTTGGGAGTGGACGGCCTGACAGCGTAAGGGTGGGCAATCCGACGGAAAAACCTCTGATCGGAATTATCGGCGGGATCGCCTCCGGCAAGAGCACAGTCGCGGCGGAATTCGCAAAGTTGGGCTGTGCCGTGATCGACGCCGATGCCATTGTCCACGAGTTACTCCGGGAAGATGCGGTTCGCGACGAGGTTGTCCGGCTTTTCGGCCCTGGGGTGTTGAATGCCCATGGCGAGCTGGATCGCAGTAAGCTCGCCGGGACTGTGTTTGCTGACGCCGCGCAGTTGGATGCGTTGAACAAAGTCATTCATCCTCGCGTGCTGCAGCGAACCGAAGAGTTGATTGCACAGTACAATCAGAATAGTCACGTCAAAGCGATTGTGCTGGATATGCCTCTGCTGGTCGAGGTGGGATGGGCGGATCGTTGTGACAGAGTCGTCTTTGTGGAGTGCGACCGGGAACGAAGGATCGAGAGGGCCAGACGCAAAGGTCTTTTGGAGGACCGCGAGATCGAAATCCGCGAAAATTCGCAGATTTCTCTGGACAAGAAAGCGAAACTGGCCGATAGTATTGTCGATAACAACTCTGACGTCTCGGCGTTAGCCAGGCAAATCAAAGAAATCTTCTCTGACATAACTGAGTAGCGTTAGTTCGTGAGGTTCAGCAGAAGTCGCACTTGCGGCTGCTGTCTGTCTGGACGCCCCCGGTGAATCGGCGTCGCTCAACGTTCGAGAATCCTACGGAACCACAGAGAGAAGGTGGCTCACAGGAAAACGAGATGTGTTGCCCGTACCCGTGGCAACAGGCTCACACCTGCACAAACGGGGGCAAGGGTGACCGACGAAGTGTGGTAAGTAAAAAGGAGTAGTCATGGCCAAGGCCAGAATAACCAACAAGAAGAAGAGGAATCCGAAGAGGAAGACCGCCGCGGAACAAGGAGCCGTCCTGGACGAAGAGCAGGCGGAGCAATCCGATCCTGCGGCCGTTGTGGCGGAGGACGAGGCATCGGAGATCGTTGCGCCGGTGGCCACCGCAGAGCCCCGTGGAAACGGCGAGCCTGCCGAGGCGCAGAACGGCGATCCAGCCGTGAGCGTCGAGGCCGAGGAAATGACCGACGAAGAGTCCACGCACGCCAAGTACGAGCGCATCAAGAAGGGCAACCTGTACCTGACGGACCTGCAGAGGCTCACCGTGGCCGAGCTTCACGAAATGGCCAAGAAGGAAGAGATCACCGAGTACAGCGCCCTGAAAAAGCAGGACCTGATCTTCCGAATCCTCAAGGAACAGATCCGGCAGAACGGCCTGATGTACGGCGAGGGCGTCCTGGAGGTCCTGCCTGACGGCTATGGTTTCCTGCGCAATCCCACCTACAATTACCTGTCCTCCTCAGACGACATATACGTATCGCCATCGCAGATCCGGCGGTTCGGCCTGCGGACCGGCAACATCGTTTCCGGACAAATTCGCCCGCCAAAGGACTCGGAGAAGTACTTCGCCCTGTTGCGGGTGGAAGCCATCAATTTCGAGAATCCCGATCTGCTGGCGGACAAGATCGTCTTCAGCGATCTGACCCCCCTGCATCCGGAGCAGCGTCTCATCCTGGAGACGACCAGCGACGAGTTGAACATGCGGATCATCGACCTGGTGACGCCCGTGGGCAAGGGCCAGCGAGGCCTGATCGTGGCCCCGCCGCGCACCGGCAAGACGATCCTCCTGCAGAAGATGGCCAACGCCATCACGACGAATCATCCCGAGGTCAAGCTCATCGTGTTGCTGATCGACGAGCGGCCGGAGGAAGTCACCGAAATGGAGCGCAAGACCGCAGACTCCGTGGAGGTCATCAGCTCGACGTTCGACGAGCCCGCCTCACGTCACTGCCAGGTGGCCGAGATCGTCATCGAGAAGGCCAAGCGCATGGTCGAGTACGGCACGGACGTTGTGATCCTGCTCGACTCGATCACGCGTCTGGCTCGGGCCTACAACAATGAGACGCCGCACTCCGGCCGTATCCTGACCGGCGGCGTGGACGCAGGCGCCATGCAAATGCCCAAGAAGTTCTTCGGCGCCGCCCGAAAAGTCGAGGAAGGCGGCTCCCTGAGCATCTTCGCGACCGCCCTGATCGACACCGGATCGAAGATGGACGAAGTCATTTTCGAGGAGTTCAAGGCAACTGGTAACATGGAATTGCACCTGGACCGGCGGCTGGTGGATCGGCGGGTCTGGCCCGCCATCGAGATCACCCGAAGCGGAACGCGACGCGAGGAACTGCTGCTCGATCCGAAGGAACTGGAGCTCGTTTATCGCCTGCGCAGAGTCCTGAGCGACCTGAATCCGGTTGAAGCCGTCGAGCTGCTCAAGAGCCGGCTGGCCAAGACCAAGAGCAATGCCGAGTTCCTCATGACGATGAATCTCGACTGACAGCTCCGTGATCCTGCATTCGCTATGGTCCCGGGGAGCCGGGTCCTTTACATAGTCGCGTGGCACGATTACCATAGTTCCGGCAGGCATCCGTCTGCCGGAATTTTTTTGGCAACTTTTGACTGGGTACGCAATGCCGGAACAATTGTCCAAGGTGTACGATCCTAAGACCGTTGAAGAGCAGATCAACAGGCTCTGGCAGTCCGGGTCCTATTTCCACGCGGACCCTTCCCGTGACGGGCAGCACTGCGGCACGTTTACCATCGTCATCCCCCCGCCGAACGTGACGGCCGCGCTGCACCTGGGCCACGCGCTGAACAACACCATTCAGGATATCCTGGTGCGATGGCGGCGGATGCAGCAGTACGAAACCCTGTGGATGCCGGGTACCGACCACGCCGGCATCGCGACCCAGACCGTCGTGGAGAAACGCATCCTCGCCGAGGAAGGCAAGCGACGGACGGACATGCAGCGCGACGACTTCGTCCGGCGAGTCCAGGCGTGGAAGGACGAATACGAGGCGACCATCCTCGGCCAGCTCAAAGCGATGGGCTGTTCCTGCGATTGGCAGCGCACGCGGTTCACGATGGACGAGGTCTGCGCCAGGGCGGTCCGCGCGGCGTTCTTCAAGCTGTTCAAAGACGGGTTGATTTATCGCGGCAAACGCATCGTCAACTGGGACCCGGCCACACAAACCGTCCTGGCCGACGACGAAGTCGAACACCAGACAATTCAAGGCTTTTTCTGGTACCTGGAGTACCCACTCGTCGAGCCGGTTGAGATTGACGGGCGACCCATCGAACACGTTACCGTGGCCACGACGCGGCCGGAGACCATGCTTGGCGATACCGCTGTCGCCATGAATCCCGCCGACCCGCGAGCCAAGTACCTCGTGGGAAAGCAGGTCCGCCTGCCGATTGTCGGGAGGGTCATTCCGATCATTGCCGACGAGCACGTCGTGCTGCCCAATCTCGAGAGCGAGGACGAGAAGGCCCGGTTCTCCACGGGCTTTTTGAAAGTGACGCCCGCCCACGATCCGGACGACTGGCAGATCGGCCAGCGGCACAATCTGCCGGTCATCAACATCATGGCGCCCGACGGCTCCATCAGCGACAAGTACGGCTGGGCCGATTGGGACCAGATCAAGAACCCGGACGTGGAGAGTCTCATCGGCATGGACCGCTTCGAGGCCCGCGAGGCCGTCGTCGAGTGGTTCCGCCAGGAGAATCTCCTGGAGGATGTTCGCGACTATACCCATGAGGTGGGCCACAGCTACCGCAGCCACGTCCCGATCGAGCCGTATCTATCGGATCAGTGGTACGTCGCCGTGAAGCAGCCCATCGATCACCTCGCCGGCAAGTTCGGCCAGGGCCTGATCGAAGGCACCGATGTGCCGCTGAATTCGCTCGCCGGGCTGGCCCTGAAACCTCTGCTCGACGGCCGACTGCGATTCATCCCCGAGCGATATGCCAAGACCTATCAAACGTGGCTGGAGAATCTGCGGGACTGGCCGATTAGCCGCCAACTCTGGTGGGGTCATCGAATCCCGGTCTGGTCGAGGAGCGCCAAACGTGGTGATGTAACGGGCCGACTGCCGGGCACGCCGCAGGAGATCTACGCAATCACAGGCAATACCGACGAGGGCCAAGTCGCGTTCGCATCCGTTGCGCCTGGCCACGAAGACATCGAACGGACGCTGGAGACACAGGGGTGGAAGCGAGACAATGACGTGCTCGACACGTGGTTTTCGTCGGCTTTGTGGCCGTTCAGTACATTGGGGTGGCCGGAGGATTCGGCGGAGCTCAGGGCTTTCTATCCGGGGGACGTGCTCTGCACGGCTCGCGAGATCATTACGCTGTGGGTGTCGCGCATGGTGATGATGGGTCAGTATTGCGTCGGCGACATTCCTTTCAGCGATGTCTATATTCACGCGATGATTCAGGATGGCGAAGGCCGCAAGATGTCGAAAAGTCTCGGCAACGGCATCGATCCGCTCGTCGCCATCGACAGCCACGGCGCCGACGCGATGCGATTCACACTGGCGAGCATGACCACGGACACGCAGGACATTCGCATGCCGGTGGCGTCGATGACCCTGCCGGACGGGCGCACGGCCAATACCTCGCCCAAGTTCGACATCGGCCGCAACTTCTGCAACAAGCTCTGGAACGCGTCGCGATTCGCCATGATGAACCTGGAAGGCGTTGACCCGGCGGGCTTCGGCGCGGCCAGAATGGAGATTACCGACCGGTGGATTCTCTCGCGCCTGGCCGCCACACAGAAGGAGGTCAGCGACTCGCTCGGCGCCTTCAAGTTCAGTGAGCCGCTGAACCAACTGTATCGCTTCTTCTGGAACGACTTCTGCGACTGGTACCTCGAATGGATCAAGTTCCGGATGCGCGAGCCGCAGAGCAAGCAGATCGTGCAGAACGTCCTTGCGTTCGTGCTTGACTGCACATTGCGGATGCTCCACCCATTCATTCCATTCATCACAGAAGGCATCTACCAGCGCTTGAACGAGTTGGTCCCGGTCCGGGGACTCAAGGGCCTCGCGGAACTCGACATCGCCAAGGCGCTGGTGATCGCGCCGTGGCCCGCCGGCATGGAGCATATGCGGGACGAGCAGGCCGAGGCACAGATCGCAATGGTTCAGGACGTGGTCAGGGCGATCCGCGATATCCGCAGCAACTACAACATAGCCCCGAGCCAGAAGCTCACGGCCTCGGCCAATGCCCCTGCCGCTGCGGCGGAAACCCTGAGCGCCGCGGGTGACCTGATCTGCCAAGTGGCGGGTCTGGATCGTTTCCAGGCGGCCTCGAACACGCCAAAGCCGAACAATGCCGCAGCCACCATAGTAGGAGAGACACAGGTTTACCTGCACAATGTCATCGATCCCGCAGCCGAGCGGGCCCGGCTGCAAAAGCAGAAGCAGGAAATTGAACAGGCGAAGAAAGTCGTGGAGAGCAAACTCGCCAACGCCAACTTTGTCGCGAAAGCGAAGCCGGAGGTAGTCGCTCAGGCCCGCGAGAAACTGCAGCAGCTTCAGGAGCAGTTGCAGGCCGTAGAAGGCCATCTCGCCGAACTTGGCGGCTGAGTCACATTAGGGGGACCGAAATGGAAGTGGAAGTTGAACTGTCGCGAATCATTATCAATGAGACTTCCGACCAGCAGATCATCGTTCTGAAGGAGCGGCACGGGACGCGAGGATTTCCGATCGTCATCGGCATCGTGGAGATTTTCGCGATCGACCGCCGGCTCAAAGGGATCAAGCCTCCCCGCCCGATGACTCACGATCTTCTGGCCAGCGTCATCGACAGCCTCGGGGCGAAGGTCGAGCGGATCGTAATCGACGATCTCCGCAATCATACGTTTTATGCCAAGATTCATCTGAGCATCGATGGGCGGGCCGTGGCTGTAGACTCGCGGCCATCCGACGCCATTGCCTTGTGTGCGGCCCTGGACGCCCCTATTTTTGTGGCTGACCACGTGTTTGATCGGACGAATCAGTAAGCAGCGTGGCCACGATCAGCAGGCCCACGGCGATACAGAGCATGGCATCAGCCACATTGAATGTGTGCCAGTGCCTGCCCGGCCAGTACACCACATCGATGAAATCGCGCACTTGCCCCCCATTGAACAGGCGGTCCCACAGATTGCCGCTGACGCCCGCGGCAAACAGGCCCAGGGCGACCTGAACCACGCGCTGCCGTGCCCCGCCGACGAAGAAGATGGTCAGGATGGCCACCAGGGCCAGCACCGATACGCTGATCAGGATTAGCTGTCGCCCGGAGAAGATGCCGAATGCGGCACCGGTATTCAGCGCCGTGCGGAAGGTCAGGATGCCGTCGATGATCCGGGTGCTGCCTTCCGGGCCCAGCCAGGCAAACACCGCCTGTTTTGTCCATAAGTCCAGCGCCAGGCCCACCAATAGAATGGGCCAGAAGATCACGTGCGCCTTGGTGTCGGGCAACTCGATTCTGCGCCGGCCTGCAGAGCCCTTTGAGGCAACCGGGGCGGGTCGCTCCTGTTTGTCTAGTGTGTCCATAGCTCTAATCGTTTAATCCCTGCAAAGGGTTCTCCAATCGGGAGTGCTCTCGAATCAATTTCTCCAGAATCTCATGTTTCGGCTGGCCGGGCGCGATACTCAGGGAGCGCCGCCAGTAGCGAATCGCATCGGCCTGCAGACGTGGATCGTTCGTTTGCACGGCCTTCACCATACACGCGACGCCCAGTCCGCGGTAGGCTTGCCAGTCCTTGCCGTCACAGCCAATCGCGTTTTGGTACATCTGTATAGCCTGATCTGCGTCACCGAGTTTGACAAGGCAGTAGCCCAGATGCCGAAAAGCCGTGGCGTCCTTGGGCCGCAACTGCGTGACCGAGGTCAGGACCCGCCGGGCTCGATCGTATTGCCCCGCCTTCATGTGCGCAAGGGCCAGGGACAGCAGCACGTCCGGGTCGTCGCCGGCGGTTGTCAGCAGGCGTTTGTAGACCTCGACGGCCCGTTCATAATCCTTCTGGCCTTCGTACACGCGGGCCAGCAGCCGCATGACTTCCTGAGGCTTCTCGCCGGTCTGCCCGGCCGACTCACAATATACCAGCGCCTTCGTGTACTGTCCGGCCTGCACATAGCACTCCGCCGCACCCATCATCGCATCCACGCTCTTCGGATCCAACTCCGAGGCCCTGGCGTACGCGGCGGCTGCATCGGCATAATTGCCCGCGCGCTTACAGGCGCCGGCCAGATTCATGTGGTGCTCGAACGACCACGGGTCCAGTTCCGCCGCCTTCCTGAACGCGGCCAACGCCTTTTGATGGTCGCCGAGCTTCTCACAGGCTTTCCCAAGCTCCGAGTACGCCAGCGTGAAGCCGGGGTCGGCGGCGATCACCGAATTAAGCTTCTTGACGGCCAACTGGTCCTGGTCCAGCTCACGAAGCATCACGGCGTCGAGATACAGGTCCATCGTCGGTTGCCGCTCGGCACATCCGGGCAGCAGGCTCAGCGTGACCAGTGCAACGATCAACCGAACAGGGAAGGCACTGTTCTTTGCCTCAAGCACCAATAGGCTTCCTTTCCGACCTGAGGATGAGGCCCGGACAGCACACGCGTCCACAACCATAACTCACGCCAGCCACGGATTATACAAGAGCTCGGCGTATAGTGAAAGGCCCCAATTTCCTGCGGGTGCATGACCGTAGTTGCGATCACACCGGCGTAAGACCGGTGCAGGCCGCGAACAGCCGTGCCAGAACAGTCATGCACCCATGCCCCGCTGTCCCGCCGTATCGGCGAAATAATTGACAGATTTGGGGTCCCCCGGTATGATATGGCACCCTTTGAAATGAACCGTCTGGCAGGACAAGGCTGTGCCCTGTCTTTATTGAAAGGCAACCTCTACATGGCCAAGGAGACCACGACGCTGAAGAAACGACCCTGCGTCCTCATCATCCGCGACGGGTGGGGCTACAACCCCGACCCAAGCGAGGACCCCTACAACGCGACCAAGACGGGCCGCACCCCGGTGAACGACATGCTCATGGCCGAGTACCCGAACTGCCTTGTCCACACCTACGGGGAGTACGTCGGCCTGCCGGACGGCACCATGGGCAACAGCGAAGTCGGCCACCAGAACATCGGGGCCGGCCGGATCGTCCCCCAGGAATCGGTTCGGATCACCCACACGATCCGCGACGGCTCGTTCTTCGAGAACAAGGAGTTTCTGAATCTCGTCTCGTTCGTCAAACAACACAACGGCAAGTTGCACCTGATGGGCCTGTGCAGCGACATCGGCGTTCACTCGCGCTTGGCGCATCTTTACGGGCTGCTGGAACTGGCGAAGCGCAACGGCCTGACCCAGGTCTTCATCCACGCCTTCACCGACGGGCGCGATTCCCCTCCCGACAGCGGCCAGGGATACATCGCCGCTGTGGAGGCCAGGGCCCGCGAGATCGGCGTCGGCCGGATCGCCAGCGTCATGGGCCGATTCTACGCCATGGACCGGGACAGCCGCTGGGACCGTGTCCAGAAAGCCTACGAATGCCTCCGGATCGGCAAGGCCCTCAAGGCCCCCAGCGCCGCAGAGGCGGTCCGCAGCAGCTACGAAAAAGGCGTGACCGACGAGTTTATCGAGCCCACCTGCATCGTGAACGGGGACAATGAGCCGATCGCAACGATCGCCGATGGCGACGGGGCCGTGTTCTTCAACTTTCGCGGTGACAGGCCACGGGAGCTGACGCGGGCTTTCGTCGTCGCCGACTTCAAGGAGTTTCCCCGGACGACCCGGCCAAACGTGTACTTCGTCTGCCTGACCGAATACGATGCGACGATCCCGGCGCCTGTGGCGTTCACCAAGCCGGCGAAGATGAAGAACATCCTCGGGGCGTACTGGGGCTCTCTCGGGATCAAGCAGTTCCGCTGCGCCGAGACGGAAAAGTACGCCCACGTGACGTTCTTCTTCAACGACTACACGGAGAAGCCGTTCAAGGGTGAAGACCGGCAAATCGTCCCATCGCCGCGCGTCCGCACGTACGACCTCAAGCCGGAGATGAGCGCATACGAAGTGGCGAGCGTCGTCGTCGAGCGGCTGGAGTCTGACAAATATGATGTGATGGTCGTCAACTTCGCCAATCCCGATATGGTGGGCCATACGGGCGATCTTGCTGCGGCCACCAAGGCGGCCGAGGTCGTCGATGAGTGCGTGGGAAAGATCCTCGACAAGGTCAGGAGCATGGGCGGCGCCGCGATCATCACGGCCGACCACGGCAATTTTGAGAAGATGATCGACGGCTCGCCGGAGAATCCGCATACGGCCCATACGATCGGCGACGTGCCCCTGGTCATCTTCGACAACCACTACAAGGGCCGAAAGCTCCGGCCAGACGGCACCCTGGCGGACATCGGGCCCACACTGCTGGAGGTGATGGGGCTGCCTCAGCCGCCCGAAATGACCGGGCGAAGTCTGCTGGCCGACTGAGGCACGAACGCCCGGCGAGAATCCGCGTAGGAGATACGGTATGTCGCAGGTGTTTCCTGAGTACTCATGGGCAAGATAATCCACCTCGATCCGAACATGGTCAACATGATCGCGGCCGGCGAAGTCATCGAACGGCCCGCCAGCGCCGTCAAGGAGCTGATGGAGAACAGTATCGACGCCGGCGCCACGGAGATCGTTGTGACTATCGAGGACGGAGGCCGCAAGCTCATCAGCGTCAGTGATAACGGCAGCGGCATGGATGCCGACGACCTGGCCGCCGCCTTCGAATCTCACGCCACGAGTAAAATCAAGGCGGTCGCCGACCTGCAGGGGATCTCCACCCTCGGATTCCGCGGCGAGGCCCTGGCCAGCATCGCCGCGGTCGCCCAGGTCCGCGCCGTCAGCCGGACGAGGGACTCCGACCAGGCCCACTGCCTTGAAATCGATTGTGGAGAAAAAAGGCCCGTTAGCCCGTGCAGCGGCGATATCGGCACGACGATCCAGGTGCGCGATCTCTTTTATAAGACGCCCGCCCGCCGCAAGTTCCTGCGGACCGCCAACACGGAATTGGGGTACGTCAGCGAGCAGTTTACGCGAATCGCACTGGCGCAGACGGAAGTATCGCTGATGCTCATCCATAACGGCCGGGAACTGTACCGGCTCGCCGGGCATCAGAGTGCACGACAGCGGATCGGACAGCTCTTCCCGATGCTGCCGGTTGAGTCGTCCGACGGCCTGCTCGAAACGGAGACCAAAGAACGCGGCGTGCACATCCGCGCCCTGCTGGGCCGGCCGAGCCTCTCGCGAACGAGCAACCAGTTCCAGTACACATTCTTGAACGGCCGGTACATCCGGGACAAATTCATCTCGCACGCGATCAAAGAGGCCTACCGGGGACTGCTCGAGCCCAACCGCTTCCCCGTGGTCTTCCTCTTCATCGACATGCCGGCCGGCGACTACGACGTCAACGTCCACCCGACAAAAATCGAGGTCCGGTTCTACAACGCAAACCTCGTCCATTCGCAGATTCTCGGAACGCTGCGCGAGACGCTTCTGGGCACGGACCTCCGCATGCCCGCCGTAATACCGGATGCGGCGGCGCCTGCTGAGGCAGACGCAGCCCTCGGCCAAGGCAGACGCCAGGAGATCGCCGACGCCATGGCGGAATTCTTCAAGAGGCACCGTCCGGCTCAGGTGCAGCAACAATTTGACCTGCGGCCGGACAAGCCCTCGTACGACCGCCCGCGGCGCAGTGGAGGCCCAAGCCCAAGTGCGCCATCCATTCCCATGATGCCCGAGATTGACGGTCCCCGCTATCTCCAGATTCACGACAGCTACATCATCGAACAGACCGACGACGGCTTCGTGATCATCGATCAGCATGCCCTGCACGAGCGCATGCTCTACGAGGGTTTGCGTCAGCGAACGCAACAAGGCAGCCTGGAGTCGCAGCGCCTGCTGCTGCCCGAGAGCTTCCCGGTCACCGACCGGCAGGCCGACGTCGTGGAGAGCAACGCCGAGCTGATTGCACGGCTCGGCATCGAGCTTGTGCCGTTCGGCCCCAGGGTCTACGCGGTGCAGGCCTTTCCCACCCTGCTGGCGGCCGTCTCGCCTGTCGAGTTCGTCAAGGACCTGATCGATCTGCTCGCCGAAAAGACCGGCGATTCGCCGGGCGAGGACCTGCTCAGCGACGTGCTCAATATGGCCGCCTGCAAAGCCGCGATCAAGGCGGGCCAGAAGCTCAGTGATGCCGAGATCAGGCAACTGCTCGACGATCGGCGGCGATTCGAATCGACCAGCCGCTGCCCCCACGGACGGCCGACGACGATCGCATTTTCCATCGGAGAATTGGAAAAGCAATTCAAGAGGACTTGATGAGGACGTGGTGGATTCTGCCGGGTATCGCCGCGATCTGGATCGGCTTGGGCTGCATCCTGTGGCGGCCGCATCATGCCGACGCCGGTTCTGCGCTCCGGCCCGCGCAAGCCCCCACCCGGATTGTCTCCATGGCGCCCGAGCTGACAGAGACTCTCTTTTCCCTGGGTCTGGAGGACAATATCGCCGGGGTCACGCAGGACAGCGATTACCCCCCCGCCGCCGCCGGCAAGCGCACGCTCGGGACATTCTGGCAGCCCGACATCGAAGCGGTGGTCGCCCTCAAGCCCGATCTCGTCGTCGCCCTGGGTTTCGAGCCGCAGAGAAGTCTTGCCGGGCGGCTCACACGCATGGGCTACCGCTGCCTGATGCTCGATATCTGGACGGTCGATGACCTCTTTCATGCCATCGAGACCTTGGGAGAGGTCACCGGCAGGCAGCCACAGGCGCAGCAGTTACGCGACAGCATGAAAGCAAGGCTTGCCTCCGTACAGAACGCCGCTGCCGCAAGGGACAAAGTGAAGGTCCTCTGGGTCGTCCAGAGAGATCCGTTGCGCGTCGCGGGCAGGGATACCTTCATCAATGAGATGATCGAGCTGGCTGGCGGCGAGAATGCCATAGGCGCCACGGTCCACAAGTATCCGGCTGTCGGCGGCGAGCAAGTGATCGCCTCGGTCCCTCAGGTGATCATCGAGCCGACAATGACAAAGGGGGATCTGCGAGAGCAGCGAGCGCAGGCGGTGTCCTACTGGCGGCGATTCGCGACCGTCCCAGCGGTGGCGAACGACCGGATCTACGTAATCGATGGCGATCTCGTCTCGCGGCTCGGGCCCCGGCTCTGCGATGGAGTGGAGACTGTGGCCAAGTGTCTGCGGCCGGAGGCTTTTGGAGAATAGAGGTGCATCGGCTCCTTTCACCGAAGATCCTGTTTACGAGAACCGCTGTTGCGGCCGCCATGCTCGCGCTGGTGCTGGTGCTCTGCTCACTGATTGGCTCGCAGAAGATCTCGCTGAAAGGCACTCTTATCGGTGAGCATTCATCCGCCGTGCCCAATCCTGATTATGAGATTCTTGTGCACATCCGCATTCCCCGCGTGCTTCTGGCCGCCATCGTTGGGGCCGCACTGGCAGCCGCCGGCGTGACGCTGCAGGCGCTCCTGCGCAACCCGTTGGCCGATCCCTTTATCCTCGGCATCTCCAGCGGCGCCGGCCTGGGGGCTACTCTGGCAGTGGTCGCCGGCTTGGGCTGGACTCTCTGGGGACGTTCTCCCGTCGCGGTGTTCGCTTTTGCAGGGGCCGTGGGAACCGTCTGGCTCGTCTGGACCATTGGCCGCGTCACAGGCAAGTTTCACGTAACCGGTTTGCTCCTGGCCGGCGTTGTCGTCAATGCCTTCTTCTCTGCGATCATCATGTTCCTGATTTCCATCGCCAGGGGTCAGCAGCTCCATGCGACGATGTTCTGGCTCATGGGCAACCTCGGCGAGGAGGACTTCTTTGCGTTGTGGGTAGGGGGCGGGTGCGTGCTCGTCGGTATCGCCGCACTGTACCTGCTCACTCCCCAGCTCAACGCCATCAGTTTCAACCCGACCGACGCCAGGAGCATGGGCATCAACGTTGAGCGAGTGCAGTTCCTGGCATTTGTCATTTCGGCATTCATCACCGCCGTCGCCGTGAGCCTGAGTGGCCTGATCGGTTTTGTCGGCTTGGTCGTCCCACACGCCGTCCGCCTTCTCTTCGGCCCCGACCACCGCCAGTTGCTGCCTCTGAGCACTCTTTTCGGCGCCATGTTCCTGGTCGTCGCCGATACCGTCGCCCGAGTGATCGTGGCGCCGGCCCAGTTGCCTGTGGGCGTCGTTACGGCGATGGTTGGCGGGCCGTTCTTCCTTGTCCTGCTGGTCCGGTACAACAGAAAGGTATCCTGGCTGCGATGAACCCATCCGTGCAGATGCAAAACGTTTGCTTTGCCTACGATCGGGGCCGCCCGGTCTTGCGGGATATCAGTCTGACCATCCCCGGCGGGAGCTTCCTGGCCGTCATCGGCCCCAATGGCGCCGGCAAAAGCACGCTGATCAACCTCATCGCCGGGCTGCTCGTGCCCCGGTCGGGCACGGTGTCTATCGGCGGGACCACTGTCCGGTCTTACCGACCGGCTGACCTCGCTCGTAAGATCGCCCTGGTGCGGCAGGAGTATGTGCCGGTGTTCGGATTCTCGGTGGCCGAGATGGTCTTGATGGCCAGAACCGCGTATTACGGCCCGCTTGGTTTCGAGGGCGAGGCCGACCGACAACACGCAATAAGGGCTCTTGAGATGACCGGCACGGCCGAGTTCGCCTCGCGTCCGCTGGCCAGCCTCAGCGCCGGCGAGCGGCAGAGAGTCTTCATCGCACGCGCCCTGGCACAGGACACCCCGATCCTGCTGATGGATGAGCCGACCACCTTCCTCGACATCAGACACCAGGTCAGGATTTACGATCTTCTCAAGACTATCCAAGTTAACGAGTCCCGGACGATCATCGCCATCACTCAGGATGTCAATCTCGCCGCACAGTACTGCGATCAAGCACTCCTTCTTCGCCCAGCTTCCTCAATGGAAACACCCACCCAGCAACGTCAGACTGCAAGCAGTCCCTGCCAGTATCGAATCGGCCCCGTCCGGGATATCCTGACCGCCGAGCATATCGAGGAAGCCTTTGGCGTCAATGTGTTCTCCGGACGGGTCGGCCACCGGCATTTTTTTCTCCCGCTTGGACGCATGGCCAAAGATGCAATATCGGACTCCACGCCGCCCGCCAACGAGCAAGGTTGACTGTGGCACGTTCGTAAGTCCTTATATATGCAAGCTTTAGGCGAATCCGGCGCCGCACCCAACTAGAATGGCTCTTTGATCGTATTTCCCATGTGCCATGAGAGTTTTCCTGTAGCACAAATAGTGCTATGCCGAAGCATGGATAAGTGGTACAATAAACTGTCTGCAAACATCAGATTACTCTCTGGTATGAAAGGTGAACGCGGAAGTGGCACAGAATCGCAAGAAAGCAACGAAAGACAAGACCGCCAGCAGGCAGGTATCCCAGCAGCACCTCACGTCTGCCGAGCTCGACCATTTCAGGCAATTGCTTATGCAACGGCGCGCCGAGATCCTGCAGAATGTCGTCGAGATCGAGGACGAGACGCTGAAGAAATCGAGGCTGGACGCCAGTGGCGATCTGTCGAGCATGCCGATTCATATGGCCGATCTGGGGACCGATAACTACCAGCAGGAGTTCTCTCTCGGCCTGATGGATGGCGAACGCAAACTGCTTATGGAGATCGATGACGCATTGCAGCGGATTGACGATGGCACGTATGGCATCTGCGAGGGGACAGGTCTGCCGATCTCCAAAGCGAGACTAGAGGCCCAGCCTTGGGCGAGGTACTCCGTCGAATACGCACGTAAAATGGAGCAGGGACAGACGCAGGAGGGCTGAGAACCCGGGTCCTCGTGACAGGGCGGGGGGTTTCTGACGGAGCGAGCGTATGGAATCGCCGGATCATGCCAACCAGAGCCATACCCGCCGGCGCCGGCAGTTTCGATGCCCCACCTGCAAACGCATCGTCAAACTATCCGAACAAGACGATTCCGAGCAAACCAGGTTTTACCCCTTCTGTTCCGAACGCTGCAAACTGATCGACTTGGGCGCCTGGCTGGATGCCGACTACAGGATTCCCAGCCGGCCCGATGACGAATCCGAAAGACCACTTCCAAAAGACGCCACCACACCAGACGGGCCCTCGCAATAGGTGCCCTTGGCTCGACAAAATCCTGTAGACGACACCCAAGTCATACGGTAACATGCTCTGGGCGCTGGACACTGCCAGCCGGCTCGCATGAATCCTGAGCGGACAGGGACTTTGAAAGGGCGCAAGATGGTGGATGAAAGAGAGCGAACACTTCCACTGGACAGCTTTCTCTTTCCCAGAATCTGTCAGGCTTTTCGCATGTCCATCCAGCCTTCCAAGCTGATCCTCGCATTTGGCGCTCTCGCCGTCATCTGTCTGACGGGCTGGCTCATGGATACCATCAGCCCGACTGTCGTCATTGGCCCCAGCGGCATGACCGGGCTGGAGGAGTACCATATGACGGTTCCCGGACAAGACGACCACCCCGTATCGCTGGCGAACCCGGGGACACGCACCGGCGTCTTCGCAACACTATGGAACTTCGGCGCCAGGCACCTGCATGCCGCCGTGCGCTCGCTCTTCCAACTCAATATCTTTCAGGTCATCAGCAACATCGTGGCCTGTTTTCTCGCGATTGTCTGGGCATTCCGGTATCACACGATCTACAGCCTCATCTTTTTTGCCGTGGTGCTCGCCGCGATGTCCTTGGCGGGCGGGGCGATCTGCCGGATCGCTGCGGTCCAGTTCGCTGGCGGTGACAGGCCGGGCTTGACCGCCGCCGTGCGTTTCAGCGTCAGAAAATTCGCCAGCTTCTTCACGGCCCCGATCACTCCGATCCTCGTCATCCTGATCGCGGGCGGAACCATCATGCTGCTGGGCCTGTGGGGCAATATTCCCATCGTCGGCGAGCTTTCCGTGGGACTGCTCCTGCCGTTCGTGTTTGTGGCCGCCGCCGTTATCGCCGTGATAGCGATCGGCACCCTGGCGGGACTCAGTCTGATGTTTCCCTCCATCGCTTACGAGGATTCGGACTGCTTCGACGCCATCAGCCGCTCGTTCAGCTACGTCTATGCCAGGCCGTGGCGGGCCGGCTTCTATATGATCGTCGCGTTCGTCTACGGCACCATCTGTTACCTGTTTGTCCGCTTCTTCGCGTTCCTCCTCCTCTGGATCACCTATGGATTTCTTCAGGTCGGCTTCACACACCACAACGCGAAACTCCATGTCATCTGGCGGGAGCCCACGTTCGAGGATCTTCTCAGCGTCAGCCCCGCCGCAGCGCGCGACTGGTCTACCGGCATCGCCGCGTTGCTGATCTACTTCTGGGTGTTGATCGTCGTTGGACTGATGGTGTCATTCGTGATCAGCTTCTACTTTTCAGCGAGCACGATCCTCTACGCCTTGCTGCGTAAGCGAGTCGATCTGATCCCCCTGGAGGACGTCTGCACGTACCTGGAGGAAGCGGCCGCCGAAGCTGTCGCCCCCCAGCCGGCCGCGCAGGAGCCGGCCGCGGAAGGCCAGACACCGGATCTGCCCGGTACCCAGCAGAACGTGGCACCGTCCGAATAGGCTCATGGCCGTACCCCGTCAGCATAATGCCGGACCTGGCCGTCGCCACATTGATTCAACCGGCTTTTGCCATATGCCGATGATATATGCGTGGCCGCTTGGCGGCCGCCGCGTTTTTCAGTATTGATATTGCATCGCATGATGGACAGTGAGCCAGTACCACCGGGATATGCCTGAGCCAGATACAGAAGTACCGCACTACGACGATCACCCACGTGAGCTGCGCGTTCCGCTGACGGCCGCCGGCCTGCGATTGACTCTTCGCGGGCCGCTGGTCATCCTCGCCCACGCGATTGCCTTCGCTGCATCCCTCATGTTCTCGTTCCTCATCGCGAACAACATGCAGTTCCGGCAGGACTGGCTCATCGAGCAGTATCCGTTTCTGTTGCTCTTCTTCCTCGCGGTGAAGCTGCCGGTCTTCGGGTTCTTCAAGCAGTACCGCGGCTGGTGGCGCTACGTGAGTATCTCCGACCTGCTCGGCATCCTGCGGGCCGCCTTAGTCAGCACGCTCATCATTGTAGCGATCTGGTTCCTGGTCATGCTGCGGGTCGCGGCCGTCCGTCACGCGTTGCCGGCCGGCATTGCCGCCGTCAGTCAAAGCGTCTTCATGGCGGACCTGTTCGGCACGATCCTCGTCCCGGCCGGCCTGCGGATGATCACGCGCCTCTACCATGAGGAATTCCGGACCGTCGAGGGACGCCGGCTCAAGCGGTTCCTGATCATCGGGGCCGGCAATGCCGGTGAGGCCCTGCTCCGGGAAATCCATCGCATGCCGATCGCCCAGTACGACGTCATCGGCTTTATCGATGACGACCCGGCCAAACAGAGGATCAGCATTCACGGCATCCCGATCGTCGGGACAGTCGACGAATTGCCCCGCATCTGCAAGGAGCGCAACATTGAGGAGATTGCGGTCGCCATGCCCTCGGCGACCCGCCAGCAGCTCCGCCGCGTCATCCAGGGCTGCGAGGGAACGAAGCTCCGCTTCCGCACCGTCCCCTCGATCACAGACATCGCCTCCGGCAAGCTGCGGGTCTCCCAAATCCGCGACGTCGATATCAACGATCTGCTCGGACGCGAGGCGGTGCACCTTGACCTGGATCTCATCCAGGCGTTCGCCAGGGGCAAGACCATCCTGGTCACCGGGGCCGGCGGCTCCATCGGATCGGAGATGTGCCGCCAGATTTGCCAGTTCCGCCCCGCGTGCCTGCTGCTCGTCGAGCAGGCGGAGAACCCGTTGTTCTACGTCGAGCGGGAGCTGCGCAGGCAATTCCCCGACGTCGCGATGCATCCTCTCATCTGCGATATCACGGACCGGGCCCGCGTTGACGACATCTTCGCCCGCTACCAGCCCGAAGTAGTCATCCACGCCGCCGCCCACAAGCACGTCCCGCTTATGGAACTCAATCCGAGCGAGGCGATCAAGAACAATGTCGTTGGGACGCGGACCGTCGCCGATGCTGCCGACAGGCATGGCGCCACGCATTTCGTCATGATCAGCACGGACAAGGCGGTCAACCCGACCAGCATCATGGGCTCATCCAAGCGCATCGCCGAGATGTACATCCAGGACCTCAGCAGGACGAGCAGGACGCAGTTCATCACCGTCCGGTTCGGCAATGTGCTTGCCTCCGAGGGGTCCGTCGTCCCGATCTTCAAGAAGCAGATCGCTGAAGGCGGACCCGTCACCGTCACCCATCCGGAGATGAAGCGGTACTTCATGACGATCCCGGAGGCCAGCCAACTCGTGCTTCAGGCCGCTACCATGGGCAACGGCGGCGAGATCTTCGTGCTCGACATGGGCGACCCCGTCAAGATCGTGGACCTGGCCAAGGAACTGATCACACTCAGCGGCTTCCGGCCGGGCGAGGACATTGAGATCGTCTTCACCGGCCTGCGCCCCGGCGAAAAACTCTTCGAGGAGTTGCGAATCCAGGGCGAGGACATGCAACGCACGCGCCATCCCAAGATCCGCATCTGGAAGAACATTCCGATGGATCGCGAGAAGATGCGATCGCACATCGATGACCTGGTCAGCATCGCCCAACAGCACGACCTCGACCGCATCGCCCGCAAGATCAAGCAGCTCGTCCCCGAATACGCCGCCGGCAACGGTGCTTGATACGTATTGGTGCGTGCCCGCCTTGTCCTCCTGACCGGAGGGCACAATTCAATTGAAATGTGATTGTCCCCTCTCCCGCCCGCTCCCCCAAAACAGCGAAGGGCCGGCGTTTCGGCCGGCCCTTCCATTCGGTTACCACATCCAACAGGGCCTACACTTCCGGCATCCTATAATTCTCCGTTGCCGTTGCCACCGTGGTCCTCGCCAGGCGAGTATGCATCCTGCCCGAGATGCTCTCGCGGGTGAGCATTCTCGTACACGTCCTTGAGTTTCCTGGTCGTCAGATGGGTATAAATTTGCGTCGTGGACAGCGACTGGTGTCCCAGCAGCTCCTGCACGCTTCGCAGGTCGGCGCCGTTGTTCAGCATGTGCGTGGCAAAGCTGTGCCGCAGCGTGTGGGGACTGATCGCCGGGTCCAGGCCCGCCATCTTCAGATATTTGTCCATCTTGCGGCGAACGCTTCGCGTGCTCAGCCGCTGGCCGTGCTTGTTCACGAACAGCACCTTCGAGTCGAAGTTGCTGTTGCTCTGCGCCCGCTTGTTCCGGAACTCCATGTAGTGCTGGATCGCCTGCAGGGCCGACGAGCTGATCGGCGTGATCCGCTCCTTCTTGCCCTTGCCCCGGATATGCACCACCTCGCCGAGGAAGTCGATGTCATCCATGTTCAGCGCCACCAATTCACTGACGCGGATGCCGGTGCTGTACAACGTTTCCAGGATCGCCCGGTCCCGTGAGCCCAGCCAGGTCTCGACCGGCGGCGTCTCCAGCAGGCGCTTGACCTCCTCGTATTCGAGGAACCGGGGCAGCTTCTTCTCCTGCTTCGGTGTGCGGACGGCCGTCATCGGGTTCGCGGCACACCGGCCCGTCTTGACCAGGAACTTGTAGAAGCTCCGCAGCGTCGCCAGCTTGCGGGCGATGGTCGCCTTGGAGTATGCCCGCTCGTTGAGGTATCCCAGATACGCCCGGGCCTCGTTGACGTCCACCGCCAGCAGAAGCTGATCCACCTTCTGTTCCGTCTGCGTCGCGACAGCCGTCGCGGCATCCCCATGGTCCTGTCCCGCCAGGGTTCCATCGACCGGCGTGCCGTCGCCGTCCGAGGCATTCAGCAGAAACTCGCTGAACTGCGTCAGATCGGCCCCGTAACACTTGGCCGTGTGCTCGGAAAACCTCTTCTCGTACTTCAGGTAGTTCAGAAACTGTTCAACCACTGCGCCGCATTCTTCCATAGTCCACCTGTCCACATTGTCCATTGGCATCTTTCGCCATCCGTTGGCCGCAAACCGTCACCACCTTGTGCCGCGGCCCCCTGCCCACACAGGGGCGCCTTTGCTACTAAGATGTCATGTTCAGATTCGTATCGTTCCGCAACAGTTCCTCGGCACGGCCGATGAGAGTCTCCGTCACCTTGAAACTCAGCACCGCCGCGTCGAACCAGTCAAAATCCGTCCGCCTGGCCTTAGCCTGCGCGATCAGGGCGTCCAGCAGCTCATCCTCCCGGCCCGGGTCATAACGGAAGATGAACTTTTCAGAACCCTTGTTCAGAACGAGTTGTCGCTTTGGTCTTTGCATTCTCATTCCTTGCAGCGTGTCACCCGCGATCCCCGCGCCCACCTCTCATAAACACGCGGATGGGTGAAGCACTCCACCGCTTTTATCGGCCAATGGAGCGTGCGCCTTTACAAAAACTGGAGCCCGGAACGATGCATTTCGCATCAATCCGACCGCTGACGTGACTTTTTTGCGACCTGCCGAGCACAGGTCACAGGCATGATTCAGGACGCCTTGGAGTGTGCCCGATAGTAGATCTTTTCCCCCCGTGACTCGGCGTCGACGAGCCGACGGTCCGCCAGGTCCGTCACCTGCCGCCGGGCTTCGTCGGGGGTGATCCCCAAGCCCCGGCACAGGTCTTCGACCGAACATGGTCTGCGTTTCAGCATTGATAGCACGTCCGCCGTCACCCGCTCCCTGCGGCGGTCGCACGTCGCGGCCGGGACGTCCACGATCACCTCGCACCCCCCGCCGATCTGCCGGGCAATGGCAGCGAGTGTCTCCCGGGCGGCCGCCTCGATACCCTTCTCCGCCGTCGGTCGCACCGCCGTGTTGAGCTGAATTTTGTCCGGCCTCATCCGCTCGCTCAATTTTCTGATTTTTTCGATCTGCTCCTCGTCCGTGTTCACCCCCGGGATCAAGAACACCTCGAGCCAGATCTGTCCCGCGTACTCCTCCCGGAACGTCGCCAAGCCCGAAACCAGCTTTTCAATACTGATATCGAGGGCCGGCCGGTTCACTGCCTCGAACATTGCAGGGTCACCGGCGTCCAGGGACGGGACTACAACATCCGCCCTGGCACAATCCGCCCGCACATCCTCGCGGTAAAACAACGTCCCGTTCGTCAGAATTGCTACTGGAATGTCGGTAAGGGCATGGATCCCGTCGACCAGGTCCCCTATCCGCACGTTGAGTGTAGGCTCGCCCGAGCCACCCAGCGTGATGTGGTCGGCCCGGCCCCCGTCCTTGAGCCAGTCCCGGATCTCGGCCAAAACCGCGTCGATATCCACAAAGTCCCGCCGCACGACGCTCTTTTCCGTCGTCCTACCCAACTGGCAATAGACGCAGTCCAGGGTGCAGATCTTCATCGGCACGATATCGACGCCCAGACTCAAACCCAGTCTTCGCGACGGCACAGGGCCATAAATGTAACGGCGGTGTTTGCTCTCTTTGCTACTCATGCACAATCTCAAAAATTCGACGGCAATCCACGACGACCCCCTCCAACCAATCCAGCGGGAGCATCGATGCGGCGTCCGACTTCGCATGTTCCGGCTCCGGATGCACCTCCAGGAACAACCCGTTGGCTCCCGCGGCCACGGCCGCACGCGCCAGCACCGGCACCAGCTCCCGCCGGCCCCCGCTGGCCGTGCCCAGCCCCCCCGGCTGCTGCGTGCTGTGCGTCGCGTCGAACACCACGGGACAACCGAACTGCTTCATCGCCTGGATGCTTGTCATGTCGTTTACCAGCCGATTGTACCCAAAGAACGTCCCCCGCTCCGTTAGCAGGATCTTGTCATTGCCGCACGCCCGGATTTTCTGGACGACGTTGCCCATCTCCTCCGGCGACAGGAATTGGCCCTTCTTGACGCTGACCGGCCTGCCCGTCTCAGCACACGCACAAAGCAGGTCGGTCTGACGGCACAGAAACGCCGGCACCTGGAGACAGTCGACCGTCGCCGCCACTTGCGCCGCCTGGGCGGGCTCATGCACGTCCGTCATCACAGGCAGGCCGCTCGCCGCCCGGACCTTGGCCAGGACTTTCATGCCCTCGGCCAATCCCGGACCCCGGAAGCTCGTGATGCTGCTGCGGTTGGCTTTGTCGAAGCTCGCCTTGAAGATGACGCCAACGCCCGTGCGCTTGGCGACCTGCACCAGCCGCTCGGCGATCTCCAGGCAGTTGGCCTCGCTCTCGATGACACACGGCCCCGCCATGAGGAACAGCGGCACGTCCAGCCCGATATCAACACTACCGATCTTGAACGTCATCTCTATCGTCCTTACCCGACGCCATCCAATCCGCCACTACAGATACACCTCCCGCCGGCCTGTCTTCTGTCGCGACAACTCCCGCTCGACCAGGCAGGCGTAGCTGTCAGCGGTGTGTGCCACGCCGGTCAGTCCAAGCATCGCCTGCACCTGTCCAATCGTCTGAGAGTCGGGTCCCTCGATCTCCACAAACGTTCCGATCAGCGGCAACTCATCGAGAGCCACTTCGCAGCCGTGCAGACTCCACAAGCGGCGTTTCTTATTGAACGCCAGTGCCTTCCGGTATCCCAGCCCCGCAAACAGCGATTCGACCGCCGCCGCGTCATCCACTTCGACCTCAGCCTCCTGGCGCTTCTTGTAGTCATCCCTTTCCTTCGGGCCCTTGTAGGCGAGGACAAGCCGCTCTCGCGACGCCGCCTTCTCGATCCGCAGACGCAGGCATTTGTCCCCCCGCGTCAGCTCCCGATCGGGCGTGTCGAAGTACCAGTCCGTCTGGACCACCTCGCGCAAGAACCGAGCCCCGCACGACGCGAGTCTGCTCTCGACTTCGTCCAGCGAATCCACCTTCAGCTTGGCCTCGATCTCTACAGCCATAGGAGCGGCATCTAGGAAACGATGCTGACGATTCTCGGCTTGACAATCACTTTCTTGACGGGTTTGCCCTGCAGTGCCTCCTGCACTTTCGCACTGGCCAGCACTTGGGCCTCGATCTGCTTCTCGTCCGCCTCGGCGGAGACGAAGATCCTGTCCCGAATCTTGCCATTGATCTGAATCGGCAGCTCGATCTTCTTCTCCCTGGCGTGCTCTTCGCTGTACGCGGGCCAGGGCTCGTAGGCGAGGCTCTGCGTATGGCCGAGCCGCTGCCACAATTCTTCCGCAACGTGCGGTGCGAACGGCGCCAGGATCAGGACAAACGGCTCGATGACGGATCGCGGCCTGACTTCCAGCCGGGCGAGGTGGTTGGAGAGGATCATCATCGCGCTGATCGCGGTGTTGAACCCGAACGTCTCGATGTCGCCGCCGACTTTCCTGATCGTCTGGTGCAGCAGTCGCAGCGTCTCTTCATCCGGCGTCGCCTGCTGAATCGCCTTCGCCAACTCCCCCGTCTCCTCGTTCACCACCAGTCGCCAGACCTTCTGGAGGAACCGGAAGACGCCATGGACGCCCTGCATGCTCCACGGCTTCATCGCCTCCAGCGGGCCCATGAACATTTCGTACAGTCGCATCGAATCCGCGCCGTAGTCCGTGACCACCTGGTCCGGGTTCACCACGTTGCCGCGCGACTTGCTCATCTTCTGCCCGTCCTCGCCGAGAATCATGCCCTGGTTGATCAGCTTCTGGAACGGCTCCTTCGTGCTGACGTAGCCGCGGTCGTAGAGGAACTTGTGCCAGAAGCGAGAGTACAGCAGATGCAGCACCGCGTGCTCCGCCCCGCCGATGTACAAGTCCACCGGCATCCAGTACTTCTCTTTGGCCGGGTCCCAACCGCGCTGCGAATTCCTCGGGTCGAGGTATCGCAGGTAGTACCAGCAACTGCCCGCCCACTGCGGCATCGTATTCGTCTCGCGCTTGGCCTTCGTGCCGTCGGGCAGCGTGACGTCGACCCACTCGGTCACCTTCGCCAGCGGCGACTCCCCCGTTCCTGGCGGCTTGTAGTCCGCCACCTCGGGCAGCCCCAGCGGCAGCTCATCCTCCGACAGGCCGACGACCCGGCCGTCCTCGGTGTGCAGAATCGGGAACGGCTCGCCCCAGTATCGCTGCCGGCTGAACAGCCAATCGCGGAGCTTGTAATTGACCGCCCGCTTGCCCAGGCCCCGCTCGGCCAGCCAGGCCGTGATCTTATCTTTGAACTGTGCCGTCGGCAGGCCATCGAACGGCCCGCTATTGATCGCCCTGCCATCCCCGATGAAACACAACTCACCGCGACTGACCAACTCGGCATCGTGCGGGTCCGGCGGCTCAACGACCGGAATGATCGGCAGGCCAAACTTCTTGGCGAACTCGAAGTCCCGCTCGTCGTGCGCGGGGACGGCCATAATTGCCCCGGTCCCGTAGCTGATCAGCACGTAATCGCTGATCCAGATCGGAATCTTCTCATCGTTTACCGGGTTGACCGCATAGGCGCCGGTGAAGACGCCGGTCTTTTCCTTCGCCAGATCGGTGCGGTCCAAGTCGCTCTTGCGGGCCGCCTCCTCACGGTATTTCTTGACGGCTGCTCTCTGCGCATCCGTCGTGACGTTATCAACCAGCGGGTGCTCCGGCGCCAGGACCATGTACGTGGCGCCGAAGAGCGTGTCCGGCCGAGTCGTGAAGACCCACAGCACCTCATCGTACCCGACGACTTTGAAGCCGACCTCCGCCCCGACGCTCTTGCCGATCCAGTCCACCTGCAGCTTCTTGATCGATTCGGGCCAGTCCACTTCCTTCAAGTCGTCCAGCAGGCGCTCCGCGTATTTCGTAATCCGCAGCATCCACTGCCGCATCGGCCGGCGGATCACCGGAAAGCCGCCCCGCTCGCTCACGCCCCCCACCACTTCCTCGTTGGCCAGCACAGTCCCCAGCGCGGGGCACCAGTTCACCGGGACATTCGCCTGGTAGGCCAGCCGATGATCGTCGGTGAACTGTCGCTTCTCCTGCTCGCTCAATCCCGCGGGGATCGGCAACTGCTCGATGGGCTTGGCCTTCTGCTCGGCCTCATCGAAGCAACTGTTGAACATCTTCAGGAAGATCCACTGGGTCCACCTGTAGTACTCAGGGTCGGTCGTGGCGATCTCGCGGTCCCAGTCGTAGCTGAATCCGAGGCTCTGTGTCTGTCGCCGCATGTTTGCGATGTTCCGGGCGGTCGTGTGGGCAGGGTCCGTGCCGGTCTTGATCGCGTGCTGTTCGGCGGGCAGCCCGAAGGCATCCCAACCGAAGGGATGCAGGACGTTGAAGCCCTTCATTCGCTTGTAACGGGCGACGATATCGCTGGCGGTGTAGCCCTCCGGATGACCGACATGCAGGCCCTGCCCGCTGGGGTAGGGAAACATGTCGAGAACATAGTACTTCGGCCGGGACCGATCGCAGTCCACCGCCTTGAACGTCTTGTTCTCCCGCCAGTACCCCTGCCACTTCTTCTCGATCTCTGCGAAGTTGTAATTGGCTTCTCTTGCATCCATCTACGTCAACGACCTCTTTCAAAAGCACAGACCCACCCGCATCAGGACCTCGTACGCGGCGGCCCGATCATAAGGGTTCTACCCGTCCATACGGGATGATCGCCTGACATCCACCGGTTGCGGCCACGCCAGTCAACCACCTCCGGACGCGTACTATATCGTATTTGCTCCCTCCCGTGTAGATACAGTTCACAGGACCGCTACGATATATACGCATTTCGCCCCCGCCCCGCTCACAGCAATAGGCAGGCGTGTCTGCCGATTGGGCGGATGGAAGCTACGCGGATTGGTGGCAACGGCAGGCGCGAGCCTGCCGATGGCGCATGGAGATGCGAAATACTCAACTGCCGCCGGTATGACAGGGATTCTGGCTAATCCTCGCGAATCCGTGTGGCGGGCTGCAACGATCTTCAGTTCAGCCAGACTGAGACCAACTGCGAGAAATCGTCCGCCAGACCGACCACGGGAATGCTCTGGATAATCACGAACGCCTCATCGCTCTCATCGCTGACAGCCGGACGCGTGCTGCTGGAGACCCGGATCAGGCACAGATCCGAATCCACCAGCGGAACGAGCCAATTGTACTTGCCGGTGTTGCCGACATTCGGCGGGTACACAGGCGACCAGGAAGCTCCGTCATCGAGAGAGAACTCCACGAGGACAGTTTCCGTGATGCCCGTGCTCTTCCACTGGATTGTCAGAATCTTGCCGGCATCGACTGCAATCGCAGTGTTCGGCGCCAGCACCTCGATCGTGGCCGCTGCGGGCGTGATCTTGGCGGTGGAACGAAGGTCGTTGAAATCCTGGGCGCCCCAACGATTCGGTGCGCCAAACGTGCTGAAATCGGCGCCGTCGTCGTAGTTTTTGCAGTTCGGATCGATGGACGCATCCGGGCTTTCCTCCAACCGGAAGATTTCGGTCCCGCTGATCCCGTTAGTCGGAATGACGCCCTCGCCTGCCGGACCGAATTTCTTCGTTGTTGCGTCAGAGCGGATCGTCAACTGCCAGTTGTTGCTGGTGACCTTGAAGGACTTGGCGGAGATGTAGAGACCGTCGGCCTTGTCATTGGCCTGCACGTTGATCCACCAGTCGCCGGCGGCCGGATTGTAGCTGATGTCGCTGGGCACATCCTCGGCCACGGTGATGATCGTTCCGGCCCGCAGGTCGGACCAGATGACATGATTCGTCAATTCGAGGGTTCCGGCGGATTTCTTGTTCTCTGTGATGTCGAGTTTCCACTTGCGCATGTCCAAGTGGTCCTTGATGACGACGAGCTCGAACCAGTCGCCGCCGTTTCCTTCGATGCGGCCGAAGTAGGAGTCCGACGCCCTGCCGCCGCTCTCATCGGCCGTCGAGTCGCCGCCGCCCAGAAAGTTCGACGGGTCAACCGCATTGTACTCGTTCAGAATGACGTCCGCGCCCCACAGACTTCCCGACAGGGCGCACGAGATCACCGCCGCTTTCAATACCGTACTGAAACGCATGAAGCACCTCCTTTTTTCCATTTCGTCCTTCCGCCACGATGATCGCGTCCTTTCCCCAGGTACGACCTTCCACGTCGTGCGCAACCACCTTGCCGGTTCTCTCTATTCGTCCGATTCACTCGATTGGTTTTGTCTCGACCTCCGGCAGGCCGTTCCGGGCCACCGGTATGTCCAACCCGTCCGCTTGCCACAGTCCGTCCGGCCGGACTTGAAGCACATCCGTGTCGCGATAGAATTCCAGTGTCGTGACGCCGTAGTCGACCAGCGCTTCGGTCGCCTTGTTTCGGGCCTCATACAGATCCTGCTCGGCGTTCAGCACGCGCCGGCTGCTCACCCTCGCCGACCGCAGCAATTCGGAGGTCTGCCGAATTCGCATCAAAGCTACTTCACGCGCGTCGGCCAGGACCTGATATCGCCCAGCCGCCTCGACGAGTTTACGGTACGCCGACCGGACTTCCAGGCGAATCTGATCCGTCAACTGATCGTAGTCGCGACGGCGTTCCTCCAGGGCGATGAACGCCTTGCGATAGATGGTCTGCTCGGCGACCCGATCCAGCGGCAGATCCAGAGTGGGGCCTGCCGCCACGTTATGCCTGCCTTTGCTCTTCAGGTCCACGGAGCCCGTCACTCGCAGGTCCGCCCGAAGACTGTCGGCCGCCACGTGGACGGCCCGCTGGGCGTCGAGCACGGCGTCGGCGCTGTTCGCCACGTCCAAGCGGCCCATCAATGCCGTCTCTATCGCGTCATCGACAACCACTTGCGGGTAGGGAATCCCACGCTCCCGCAAAGCGTCCAGAAGGCCCACATCCAGGCGGAACTCCGTCGTCACCGGCAATGCCAGCGTGATCTTGAACCGGTCGATCGCCTGCTGATATTCCTTGATCGCGACGATCAAATTGTCGCTCGCCTTGAGGATTTCCTGGTGAATCTGATCCGCTTCAAATTTCGGGAGCAGCCCGACTCCGACGAGCTTCAGCACTTTGCCGTGCAACACGACCAATGCGTCGTGGTAATCCTGCGTGCTTCGCACCACATCGTATGACTGGAGCGCTCGAAAGTACTCGCTTGCTACCGCAACGGCAAAAGTTTTGCGAAATCGATTGAAGGTGCGAATCTCGTACAGTGTGTTGCGTTCCGCCTGGGTGAGGGCTTCCAGCACGATCATCGGGTCGCTGCCGCGAAGCAGCGGCTGGGAGATCGCAGCGCTGAAGATAGAGAACAGGCCGGTATCGCCCTTGCCGGTGATGACGTCCAGCCAGCCGGCCGCAATTTGCGTGCTCACCTGGGTACCCGCGGCGAGCAGGCGATTGAAACCGACATTCGCCTCCGTTTGTATCGCTTCACCCTTATTATCCTTGAGGTACAGGGCGCTGCCGCCGCCGAAGAGCAGGTTTTCGTACCCGTGGCGGACCAGTCGCAAATCCAGCGCGCTTGTGTAAAGCAGTTCCTTGCGGGTCTGATATTCACGGTTGTGAGCGGTGGCCAGGGCCATCGCGCGGGGCAGGGTCAGCGCGCGGGGCAGGGTCAGCGCGCGGGGCAGGGTCAGGATCCCGGAGGTCGGAACCGCATTCTCGATTTGGATCGCGTTCGGGTCGGGCGTCACGTCGCTGATTCTGTAGTTGGTCCTCGCGCCGAACTGCGGGTCCCATTTCTGATCGATGATGCCGTAGACTTTCTGATCCGCGTCCTGCTTGTAGTTCCTCGGGCTGCACCCTGCCAGAAGAATCAGACCGCTCAGGCACGCCAGGCAAAGCCTCCGCCATCCTCGGTTGTACGGTCTGTTCATCATTCCCAAGCATCTCCGCGTTCACACATCCAGCAAGGCGATGAGAAGTCGCCGCTGTCTATAGCCCCCTGATTCCCACGATCTCGCCGGGGACAAGCGCCAGGCCCCGCGGAATGTCGATCAGCACGGGTCGCCCCCACTGCGGAAAGTTCGGGTTGCGCCACAGGCGCTGCGGGATCAACTCGATTGTCGGGCCGATCGACGCGATTTTCGATGGTGCAATCTTGGCCGGCGACGTGGTCTTGATCAGCTCAACGGGCATGTTCTCCTTCAAGAGCCCCAACTGCTGCTCGTTCACATAGGCGACGATCTCCGTCGGCTTTTCCTCCGCGACCGCAAGCACGGGATCGCCCGCCCGGACGACCTCTCCGGCCCGCCGCATCACTTGCTCGCCCGGCCGCTGGTGCAGCGCGTCGTTATTCGTCGAGGGAATCGGGATGATCCTGCCGTCGATGGGGGATTTGAGCTCCACGGCCTCACGTGACTTCAACGCATTGATTTGCTCGATCAATCCATTCATCCGCTCACCCTGCACGCCGATCTGCTTGCGAATCACCTCCAGAGCATAGTCCTCGGACGGATGGACGATCTCTCGCTTCTTGAACTCCTCGAGCCGCTGCTTTGCCTGTGCCAGGTCCGTTTTGGCCTGAGCCAGGAGCTTCTCGTTCGCCTCGATCTGCTTGGCCAGGGCCTCATGCTGGGCCTTGACCTTCTCCACCTCGTACGGGGCCACCACGTCGTCTCCCGCGAGTTGCCCCAGAATCGCCATCTCGGAGGCATAACTGCGGAGCGTCATCTGGTCATACACGATCGACCCCTCCAACCGCAGGACTTGCAGCCCATAGCTGTCCACGTCCATCGCAAGCCGGCCCAAGTCTCCCGCCCGCCTAGTCTCGTCGTTGGCGGCCTCCACCTGCATCTGTTCCTTCGTCGGAATCAGTTGCGAGGTCAAATGCTCGATCTCCGCCGTCACGCTGGCCAGTTCCGCCCTGAGTTTGGCCTCTTCCCCCTGCTCATTGTCGAGGATCGTGTCCACGACCGCCAGCGTCTGCCCCGACATCACGGGATCGAACAACTTGACCGAAATATTGCGGATGCGCCCCGTGCTGCTCGGCGAGATTTGAAGGACTTGTCCTCGCGCGATTCCGATCACTTCGAAACGCTGCACGCGCTGATAGAAGAGCCAGGTCACACTCGCCGCGGCGATCAGCCACACCGCCACCGGCACCGCGTGACGCAGGTAGAAGCGCTTGTACTCATGATTCTTTTGGGCGGCTTTCTTTTTCATCCTGTGGCCTACACCTCGAGCAACCTCTCCTGCATGGTCAAGCTGATGTTCTCGATTCCTTCCACCTTCTCCAGCTCCGAGACGAATTCCTCATTCTTGGCGATGTTGCGCACCATGATCTGATAAGCGTATTCCGCCGGTCCTCCGAAACCGCTGTCCTGCACGGAGATCAGGGAGAAATTCCCGCAGAACTGATGCAAAATCCCGGGAACGGGATGGTCCGGGCCCAGCGGCCCCCGCAGATTGAACCGCAGGAATCCGTTGTGAGGCTCGTGCGAGCCGAAATTCGTGAAATGCAGATAGACCGCAATCAGAGAGAGAATCACGGTCCCCAGAACAGCCGTCAGGTACCGGTGAGACCCCGCCGCCATGCCCACGACCAGCGAGCAGAAGATAAACGCAATGTCGCGAGTGTCCTTGATGACGTTGCGGAACCGGACGATGGCCAGGGCGCCCATCAACCCGACGGCGGTAATGATATTGTTGCCGATGACCGCCATCACCATCGAGACCACGACTGTGATCAGGACGAGCGACTGCACGTAGGAGCGGGAATACGACAATCCGCTGTGCGTGATGTAGTAGACCCAGGCAAGGACTTGCCCGAGCACGAATGCCAGCAGAAGAGACAGAAGGATCGTCTGCGGGTTGAATGCCCCGCTGCCCGACGGCGTATCTTCCATCAATTGCCACAGCCTATCCATTCCACGGACTCCTCCAGGTGGGGCTGCAAAAACCCAACCGACACGCCTGTTCGATCGACGTGGCATACTTGGACACCGGGGTCATCTCCAGTTCCATGTCCTCCACAAGTCGAGTCAGCCACGCCGGATAGGTCCCGGTGAATTTGATCTCCAGAATCGAATAGCCTATCGTAATGTCGCTGCTCTGCCAGCCGGTGCCGCTCAGCCGCACTTGCGGCTCGTCCGTCACCTTATAGCACAACTCCCGGTCAAACGTCAGTCGGACCCGGTTCTCTGACGTGTTCTCAAATGCCTGCCTCATGTAGCGAATCAGAACTACCGGACCTGCGTGGATACCCGCCACGTAGAGCTGAAACTGGGTCAGTGCGGCCTCATCGGTCGTATAACCCTGCGGAGGCAGCGACCTGCCCGTCAGCAGAACCGGCACGTCGCGGTCCGTCACACGGGCCCGGCTCTTCATAATGACGCGATTGAGCCGGCGTTTGATTTCAAAAAAACGCGGATAGTCGGGCTCATCCGTGTAACTGCGAATCCGAAGCTTGAACCGGTTCTTCACGCCTGTCAGGGTTTCGCGGCACAACCTCAGGTCCGGCGAATCCAGATACAGGCTGACAATGGGATACTGTCCTCCCCGCTGCAGCTTGGAATAGCGGTCCGGCTGCAGAAACGGCCGAATATATCGTTCGATAGCGGCCGCTTTGATCTCCGAAACGATGTACTTCAGCTCAAACCGGCAGGCCATCATCCGGTCCACGATCTTCCTCGGCTGCGGTTGCCGCTCCGACTGGACCTTTTCCTGCTTTGCCGCTGGTTGCTCGCAGGCCATCCGTTGTTGTGACTTACCCGTTGTCATGCCGGCCTTCTCTGCCAATACGTTCGGCGCGGCCGGAGTTCTCGATGCCTTCTCCGTGGCAGTCCCTTCATGGTCCGGCCCCTTTCCACACACCCTGCCAGGTACGTGACACCCTCGTACGCAGTCGTCTTATCGTCATTCTGTTACGGACATGGAACCTGACCTGTTCCACCTTGAAGCCCTTACCTATCTTAACAAAACACCCCCTGAGAGTCAAGAGTTAACCGGAATTCGACAGCGGGACGGGCTTCTTTCTTGTGAGTCCGCCACGCGTCCTATAATGACCCTGAAAAGGATAAAATGGACGAATTCCTCGAACACCTTCTGCACGCATTTCGGCCCCATATCTACTCATTGACGGCCCCCGGAGTGGCGACTGCCGCATGCCAATTGGCCGGGTCGTTGCCATAAGTCATCGGAATCAGCCGGCTCAGAGACAAGCCCTGCCCGTCCGCCTGCACCGGCCACGGGTCTCCGCCGCCCGGGAGCTCCGGCGGGTGCGACCCGTCGCCGAACACGACCCTGTCCACGCGGACCCACGTCGGATTGCCTTCGCCATCCGGGTCGCCGGGCTTGCTGAGCTGGATCTTCTCCCCGTCGTCGGCCAGCCGGCCCGGACCCCAGGCGAGGACTTTCACACCCTCCGGAGCCGTATACTTCGAGTTGAACATTCCGACGTCCTTCACCAGCAGCAGGTGCTCGCCCGGAACCAGTGTCACGGGCGGATTTGTCGGGAACAGCAGCTCGATACTCGGGTTCTCCGGATCATCCGTGAATCGCCACGGCGCGCCTCTGTCTGCGTCATACAGCGTCACGGACTCACTGCTGACGTTGACCAACTCCACGTATTCGGCATCGGCGGGTGCATCCGGGTGATACATGATTTCATTGATCACCACGGGACCGACCTGGGGGGCGGTATTGGCGACGCCGGGCGTGGCTTCGATCAGAGCCACGAAATTGTACTCGCCCGTGACCTTTCGGTAGCGGCCCAGAGTCACCCCTTCTTCGGAGGCGTCGAACTTCTCCTGCTCGCTGTAGCCGGTTAGCACTCCGCCGGAGCCGGAGTGCAGGTACAAGGTCTCGCCGCTGCGGCTGAGGGCGAAGGGCTCCTTGCAGCCCGGATCGTCAGCGTTGCCGAAGTGCTTATCCTGATAGAGCACCACGTATCCGCTGCCGGCGATGCGAGTATCCGCAGGAAGCCGGTACTTGGTCAAGTCGTTCACGTCGTCACTGAGGAACCAGCCTCCGATGTCGATTGCCTGCGGGGTCGTATTGTACAGCTCGACCCAATCAGGTTCATTTCCATCCGAATTTGCCAGCAGCTCATTGATGACCACCGAACCCAGTGCAGGCACCTGGCCGGTATCGTCGCCGCCGGGAGAACCACCTGCATGGGCGCTCGGCCGCCACAGGCTCTTGCGCCCGTAGTTGTTCGGGTCTGCCGCCTCCGGAATTCGAGCCGTCAGCGAGAACCCCAGACCATCGGTGATATCGAACCAGTTGTCTTCAAAGCGGAAATCGTGAATCACCGTTCCTGCGGCATCGAGCAATGTGATCCGCTCACCGGCGTTGCTCAGGCTTCCTGCATACTGTCCCACAACGGGCAGGTTTGCACCATACTTGGCGGTAAATGCGGCCGTATCCTTGACCACGAGGCAGTACGCGCCGCCAGCCAGATCGACGCCGGGGAAGGTGAACTCGATGCCGTCGGTGAACCTGATCAGGTTCAGGTTGATCTCCCTGGATCCCATGTTGGCCAACTCAATGAACTCGGTATTGGGATCGTTCGGGTCGCCCGTGGCCAACGGATGATACATGATCTCGCTGATCCGCAACCTTTCCCCCACCGACCCGAGGGCGAAGATCGCCTCGTTCAATGCGCTCCAAGTCGTACCACTCAGCGTGCGGGCCTTGACCTGCACGCTATGGTTCAGCGTCACCGGGCCGGTATATTTGATCGCGGTCGGAGAGATGCCGCCGCTCTCGCCGATGGCCTCCTCCGCCGCCTCCAGCGACGCCACGATCAGGAAGTCGGAGCTGGCCGCGGAGGTATTCATGCCGTGGATGGCCAGAACATTCTCCCCCGCACGCAACAAGCCGACGTGATCGCTAATGATGAAGGACTCGACGGCGTCGGCCTCATGGTTGGTCTGAGCCGCCGAGTTCCATTTCGGCGTCCCGTCGAATGAGGCCCGTTGTATCTCGACGCCGTTGAGGTAGGCCACAAAGCCATCGTCGTACCGCACCTTCAGAATCACCGAGCCGTATCGATTGGGATCAGTGGTCAGGTTGAACGGCATGCGGATATAGCAGCCGGTGGCTGCCGTATACATCTCCTGGCTCAGGTCCAGACTGATCATCATTTCATAGCCGGTGCTGCGCTCGTAACCCACACCGCCGGGATCGCCGGTCACGGCCTGCCAGACGGAATCGTCGAATGCTCCGCTGCCCCTCCAGTCGTCGCCGATATCCTTGGTCGGCACCAGGACACGTTTGGACGCACTGGCCGCGACGAGAACTGTTGTCCCCGTCGCGCTGCCCGCCCTCTCCGGCAGTCGCGGGTCCGTCCCATCCAGCGTGTAATAGATGTCGTCCGCGGCCCGCATCTCCAGCGGGAAACCATCGGAGACATGTCCGCCGTGCGGACTGAACTGCGGGGCATCGACACTCGGGTACCAACCGCGGGCCTTCAGTTGATTCAGCACAACCTGCGCGCGGTTCGGCAGGCCGTAATCCCCGTAGTCATTGATGATTCGGTTGACCTCATTCTCCCAATCCATTTTTGTAAACGGTGCCGACCGCTTCGCATCGCCCCAGCGCGCCGATTCCGCAATGATCGCCATCTCGATCTGCTTTGCCCGCGAGAGCATCCGGTCCTTCGATCGTGCGTACGTCAACGCCCTGTTGTTGAAGAAGTACCTGTACGCCCGATCGGCGAGCCGCATGCGAAATTCCGGATGGTCAAGGAGCCTCTGCTGCAGCCATTGGGGCGTGAAGTAGCTCAGGCGAGCCAGGTCCGGAGCCGTATAGGGTCCCGTTCGGTCCAGGCCCCAGCCGTAGCGGTCGATGAGCGTATGCTCCGCGTCGTGCCGGAACCACTTGAAGCCGTCCGGAGTCACGCGATTGTAAATCGCATAGAAATTGTTCGGACGGTCGTTGCCGAGGAAATTGGATATGGGCCCGTCAAAATCTCCCGCATAGAACGTGCACAGCATGTAATCGATGAGGTTGTCCGTGTCGAGCAGCTTGGGGTATTCGGGATTCGGCGAGCCATTCGGGTCGAGGCCCTGGACGCGATAGTACGACTCATCGGTATTGAATCCGCCTACAGCGGCCTCCCAGAGCGCCCTGTAGGCGGCCATCTGGCCGTCGGTGACCTCGACCGTATATCCGGCGTTCGGGCCGGCGGCCTTAATCGCGTCGTAGTCGTCCTTGCTCCCGCCGAAATAGGATTCGCCGAAGGACGCTTCCGGGCGTTCCTCGCTCTGGTACAGGCCCCAATACTGCCCGTTGATATAGAGGTGGTAATACCGGCTTCGGGTGTACGGCTGGTCCATATCCCGCTGCGTGTCGCGGGAGAACACGTCACGCAGGAACGTGTTCCTCTTGTCCCCGTCGAACGCCCAGGAGTAGTTCTGGCTGGTCCGCAAGTCGAGATTCTCGAATTCCTCGACCCCTTCGTCGTCGAACAACGGATATTTCAGCCTCGCCACGCCGTATTCGCTGCGGAAGAACAGGCGAAACGCGTGCTTCGGATTGGAGTCGCTGCGACTGTATCCGCCGCGGACCCGCAGTCCCGCGTCGATCTGAAAACCCTCCCGCTCATCCGGGTAGATCAACTCCACGGAAACGGGACGCTCCCAGATGTCGCCGTAGCGGTTCGCGTTGACGTAGATGCCCTTGCCCGAATCGAACAGGTCGGCCAAATCCGTCACAAACGAGATGGAGGGAATCGCCAGCAGAGCTTCGTTCATCAGGCCCTTATAGGCTGTGTCATTCACGACGTCCGGGTCCATGCCGTAATCGATGCTCTGGCCGTTGACGCTTCCGGTGGGCCACCCGCGCCCCGGGGCGGCGCCGCTCGGGGACTGCTTGACTACGTCGGCCGGGAAGATGTACGTCCGCGTCGCGATCCGCGAGGCCTGCCAGCCGGCCTTGACGGCGACCGCCCGCAGACATGTGGTTTTGCCGATCCGCACCGGCTCCTGGTACACCGCCGCACTTGCGGAACGCGCGATGTCATCGACGTAGGGTTCGCTCCCATCGGTAGTGTAGTAGATCGTCGCCTCCGGCGTCTTGCAGGTCATGGCTACAGAAATCTCCCGGTCGAAGAACCCGTGCTCGAAGCTGAACTTCGGCTCCTCGACAATCCCCTCGTAGATTCGAAGGTTCCTTGCGCCGGCAGTGGGGAACGCCATGAAGCACCAGGTGTCATTTCCGTCCGGGAACCGGCCATAGGAGACATCTGCCATCTGCGGCCCGAAAGCAACTTTGTCGATCAGAGTCACGCCGTCCTCGCCGAACAGCGCCAGGTCCTCCCCATCGGCGCTGAGTGCAAAGCCCGCATGCAATCCCGCATCCCTTACATCCTTGTCGGCCCAGATCACCAGGTATCCAAGCGGCGCAATGATCGTCAGCTCGGGCTTGTCGGCCGGAATTTGCCATTTCGTGGGCAGGACCAGGTCGTCCGTGAGGTACATCCCGCCTACGTCGAGCGGCTCGGCCCCGAAGTTATACAGCTCAATCCAGTCGTCGGACTCGCCCTGCGGGTCCACTTGGAAACGGCCCGAATTCGATGCGACAAGCTCGTTGATTAGTACGGGCGCAGTGTTCGGCTCCCCTTCCGCTGCAGGCGCACGCTGACCAAGCGCCGTCCAACCTATGGACAGAGCCGATACACACACGCACACGGCATTCCGAAATGCGTTCACCTTCTCCTTCACCTTCAAGCGGATGAATTCCCGAGGCTTCCCTCTGCCGAAAAAGCTCAAGCTTGAGCGTTACCGCTGCGAAGTCAGTTGTATTCTACCACATCCATTGCCAGCAAGTCAATCACCGCCACGGCAGAGGTATTCTTCCCAGCGAGCCCGCAAACGCAGCCCCGCAGGACGGCGTCCCACGGCGTCGACGGGCCCGTTCTCTCCGCTCTCTGCCGCGGAATGAAGACCCCTGCGTCGCAGACGCACCCATACCTGCTACAAGCATAGACGCAGTCCTCGCCGTTCAGTTACAGAAAATGTGCCAAGCGAACAAGCTACTGGCCGGGGCACCATGCCTGCCCATATTCTCGGGATGGTCAGGGTGCTAGCGTTTATCGCCGGCGCTGGGCTGTTTGTCGGCGGGGCGTGCATCGAAGGACAGCCAGGGGCGAACGGTGCCTGCGGTGGCCGGTCCGATACCGGCAATCTTCTGTAGGTCTTGCGGACGGCTGAATGCGGGTCCGTCAGGATCGTGCTCAAGCCGTTGCCGGCGGTAATCGACGATGGCGCGGGCCCGAGCCGGACCGATGCCGGGCAATCTGCCCAGGCTCGCCGGCGAG
>Ga0315277_10000476_pt1 | contig 63954 bp, 55 predicted proteins | sample YL17G05_15_MG_FD_203695 | JGI IMG/M metagenome (GOLD analysis project Ga0315277, IMG submission 203695) | Sediment microbial communities from Yellowstone Lake, YNP, Wyoming, USA - YL17G05_15 | ecosystem: Environmental > Aquatic > Freshwater > Lake > Sediment | place: USA: Wyoming | collected...
TTACTGAAAAACCTTTGGTTTTCTAGAGATAGGTTTTGAAAAGGCTGATACAATGAGGATTCGAGACCGAGAAAACACTAATTATATCAACAGCTTAAACGATCCAACCGTCGTTTGACGCCGTAGGTGGAATCGGTGTTTGAACCGCACTTCCAGAGGCAACCATCCAACCAATCACCAGCATGACTGTATGACCGAACATGATTTCCTCCCGGGCCCAGCGGCCCATTTTGCCGGGCCATCATTTGATGCGAGTTTACTCGCAGCGCAGCACAGCCATGGGATCAATCCTTGAAGCACGGCGCGCCGGCAGCCAGGCCGCCAGCGTGGTCGCCACCAGCAACACCACGGCTGCGAGCAGATAGGTGACTGGATCCCGCGAGTCAATCTTGTACCAGAAAGATTGAGCAAACTTTGACGTCCAATAGGTGCCGATAATGCCAATCGCGACACCGGCGATGACAGGGCCGAGCGTTTCACGGATCATAAGTCGCTGGATATTGCCTGGAGTCGCTCCGAGCGACATCCGCAGGCCCATTTCCGAGCGTCGCATCGTCACCTCCAAGGATGCGACCGCATAGAGGCCCACCGCGGCAAGAAGCAAAGCCACGATCCCGAACGTAGAAAACAACATGGTAATGAACTTCTGGTTGAGGAGGCCCTTACTCAGCAAGTCGGGCTCATAGGTGATAGTAACCGACAGGGGCGTCGCAATCTGCCCTTGAATTCTGTCGCGGAGTTCGGCGGCAGACAACGGAGAGCCGGCTTGCCCCCTCGCCTCAAACATCCTGCCAAACCGACCTGGGCTTATCGGCACATAAAGCGAAGGCAAGGGAGCGGTGGCGTAGTTCGAGCGCACGTCGGAGACAATACCGATAACCTGTCGAGGCGCCTCGCCGGGGAATTCCAGCATCCGGCCGACCGCTTCGGCCGGACGAAGGGCAGGCCATACCAGGCGGAGTGCCATCTCGCTCAGAATCCCGACACTTTCAGGATGGGAGAGGTCGTCGGATATCAATGTCCGCCCCGACACAAGGCGCATGCCCATCGCCTCGATAAAGCCATCTGTGATCTGCCAGCGAAACCCCTGCTTTAAGCCGGCTCCCAATCTGTCACCGGCCGCACCTGCGCTGACCGGCGTAATGAATGCTGCTCCTGCCGACTGAACACCATGGAGGCGCCGCAATTCGTCCAACACCTGCAGATTCTGCAGGTAGCGCACCTGGGGATCCTGCACGGGCGGGAGCCGCACACTCACATTGTAAAGACCGTCCGGTTTGAATCCCAAATCAGTGCTCAGCAAACCTATCAGGCTGCGCGCGGCCATTGTCGCTCCGGCTACCAGCGCGATGCTGACGGCGGCTTCCAAGACCAGCAGGCTGCGGCCGCCGCGCAGCCGTCCCGTCCGGCCGCGGCCGACGAGCTGTTGCAGCGCAAATATTATGTCGATCCTTGATAAACGCAGGCATGGCAGAATGCCTGCGAACAATGCCGAAAAAGATGCAGCGAGAACCGAGAAGGCAACAACGCGCCCGTCGTATGCCGGGGCGGCGAATCGGCTGAATATCGCCGGCAGCAGCGCCTGCATTCCCTTGCCGGTCCAGGCAAGAAAAAGAAGGCCAATGAAAGTCCCTGCAACGGATAGGACCAGGCTTTCGATCAATGCCGTCTGCATGAGGCGAAACGTCGATGCGCCGAGAGCCAGCCGCACGGCGGCCTGATGTTCACGCGACCGGCCGCGAACGAGAAGAAGGCTGGCCAGGTTCGCGCATGCGACAAGAAGTACGAGCGCGGCTGCCGCTGTTACCAGCCACAAATAAGGTGCATACGCGCCGAACAGCGTCGTTTTCAGAGGAACGAGCCGGGCGACGATCTTCGGCGTTCCCGGCCGTGGTGCAGGCTCCGTCTGTTTCAGGTGCTCAACGAGAACATCTATCTCCGCCTGGGCCGCGGCAACCGAAGTGCCGGATTTGAGTCGCACGTAGGGTTTATACCGTAATTCTCCGGGCCTGGCCGTGGCGAGAGTATCGAAGTCGAGTGCGAGGCCATCCGACATAGGATCGAAAGAGAAAGAAGCGGGAATGAACGAGGCGGGAAGTACGCCGATAATCTCGACTGGATCGGAACGCGACCGCCATAGCTTACGCCCCAGAATGTCAGGAGCGCTGTTGAACTTTCCGCGCCACAGGTTGTAACTGATGAGGACGGACGCATGCATGCCGCGCGCATCCTCTTCAGTAAAATCCCGGCCCAAAAAAGGCCGGACTCCAAACACGGACAGGGTATTGAACGACGCTTCCGTCAAGCGAATCGCTCTCTCGTCAACCGGATCGCTCGACATCGAGTGGGCGAGGCTGAATCCGGCGACGCTCACATCCACCACGCTCGACAGACGGCGAGACTCGGTGACCCACGAAGCAGGCACCGTGCCATAGGTCTTATTCGTACCCGCTTCATATTGGCCCAGCTGATAGATTTTGTCCGGATGGTCGTAGGGCATGGCGCGAAAAAGCACGCGGTCCACAGTCGAGAACACGGCCACATTTACTCCGATGCCGAGCGCGAAGGTAAGCGCCGCTCCGATTGCAAACCACGGTGACCGCGACAAGGATCGAACGGCCGTTCGAAGATCGAAAACGAGAGCGCTTATCAGATTCCGGCCCATTTGCGCGCCCCAAGCGATCGGTTCACGCTTGGTCATTCGCTCGACCTTCCTGAGCTCGTCCATGAACTTCCCCCCTTGGCCCCACTCCCCCTGGATTGCCTGATACGCTTCTTCGTGCGTCGCACCGCCACGCAGTAGTTCCTGATAGCGATCCTCAAGATGCTGAGCCAGTTCCTCGAGGATCTCAGCCTCACGGACTGGATCAACTTTCAGGCCGGCAAGTCGTGAAGCGATTTCCTTTCTCCATTCAGGCATGCTCTGCCTCGGTAATGCGATTGATCGCGTCCACAAAAGCCTTCCAGCCCCGCCGCTGTGCCGTCAGAACCACTCGTCCCTCTATCGTCAAGCGGTAGAATCGCCGCCGGCGCTGTCCGGCTTTCTCAACCCAGCGGCCCTTGATCCAGCCTCTTTTCTCAAGCCTGTAGAGCAATGGGTAGAGCGAAGCGACGTAGAAGCGCACGGTTCCGCCTGAGCGTTGCTCGATGAGCTTGCAGATTTCATAGCCGTGCCGCGGCTGGCCTTCGATCAATGAAAGAATCAAAAGCTCGGCACTCCCCTTCTTTAATTCGCGGTCAAATATCGTAGTGTTTATAGGTGGCATAGCCACATGCTATAGGCACACATATTGTCAGTCAAGCAAAATCCCATGTGCGCAGGTTCCATTTCCCCATTTTGTTGGCCGTCCTGAAACCGCCGCCGAACTTTTCCGATCGTCTTTGCGTTTTACAGTAGAGGTAATCTTCTATTCATAATTGCCGAGGGGCCTCTATGGATTCGCTCCTGCAAGATCTGCGCTTTGCAATTTGAATGTTCGCCAAAAATCCCGGCCTGACCCTGATCGCTGTGTTTTCCCTTTCCCTGGCCATAGGCCGATAGATACTGATTTTTGCACACTTCGGCCGGAAGCAGCAGGCAAAAAGGCCCTCGAGCTGCATTTGCGATCACTGACTTGGATGACGCCGATCTTATCTCGATCGCGCGCTGAAGCCGACCGGGCCAGCTTTGAGGCAAATCTTCGTACGCCGACAGCCAAGGCATGATAAAATGTTTCTTAAAGGAGGCATCTCGAAAACAAACCAGTAGCGGCCGCGATGCCCCGAACTGCGTATCCAATCAGGTGGACTCGGACACAATTAGAATGGCAAAATTCAACGAACGCAAAATCTATGGCGCCTGGAGCGACGGGTACGTACTAGACCTTCATTCGACGGGGAGCACTTACACATCGGTGATAACCAATTCGGTCATCCACAGTTCGAAACTCATCGCACCGAGATCGGGGAGTTGCTTTTCCGTCTGAAGTATCGCGCCGACGAGGCAGCCGCCGAAGAACTTGTAGACGCGGCGGCAAATTTCATCCGCGGCTGGGGTGTGAACCCATCCATTATCGTTCCAGTTCCGCCAACTCGCACCTACCGTAAACTTCAACCGGTTGCTCGGCTCGCCGACGGGCTGGGCAAGCGGTTGGGAATACCCGCGGCGCATGACGCGATACGCAAACTGAAGCAGTTTGGCGAGTTGAAAAACGTTTATGATGCAGAAGCGCGCCGGAAGCTCCTTGATGGTGCATTCGAAGTCAAGGTGCTTCACGCGAAGGGGCATCGCGTTCTGCTCTTGGACGATCTTTATCGATCCGGTGCAACGATGAACGCTATCGCCCAAGTGCTCAGCCGTTCAGGCGCCTCAGCGGTGTTTGTGTTCGCATTCACCCAAACGAGAAGTCGGGCATGAGTAAAGTATTCATTGGCGGTTCACGTCAGATCAGTCGATTGAATGCCGAAGTCCAAAACCGACTACGGCAGATAATCGAGAAGCATCTTGACGTTCTCGTGGGCGACGCCAACGGAGCAGACAAAGCTGTCCAGAGTTTTTTTAACGAGCACCAATACGCCAATGTGGTCGTCTTCTGCACCGCTGGCGAATGCCGAAACAATCTCGGAAACTGGCGGGTTACACCCGTGAGGCCGCCACATCTCACACGCGATTTCGGGTTTTTCACCGCAAAAGACGCCGCGATGGCCGGCGAAGCTGACTTTGGCTTGATGCTCTGGGACGGCAAGAGTGCCGGAACACTTGTGAACGTAGCGCGCATGGTCGCATCCAAGAAGCCCGTTGTTCTCTATACTAGGCTAACGCGCAGCTTTCAAACTCTGAAATCACGCGAGGAGCTAGCGGCTGTTCTTTCGGCGTGTCCAGCAGAGGTTCGCAGCCGCGTTGGCGCGTATATCGCAGAGTATGCTCATGAGGTTGCCCAACCCAGCATGTTCAATACCTGCTAATGCGCTGCAGCGAACCCAACCTGCGCGTCGCCTCCTGTCCCTGCCAAGAATTAAATCCGAGTGGAATTCAGTATATTCAAGTGAGATCCTGGCGACTCTTGGGGTGCCAAGATTGGCTGAAACCTGCCCAACAGGATCGAATAGGGAATCAGTGATTGAGCGTCAAGGGATACCCCGGCACATCAATCCTCGGCGTGAAACCGTTCGACAGGGAAAAGAAAACCGGCGATCAGGCTGCGCGTCGCTCGTAACGATGATGAAGCCCACCCACTTTGGAAATCTCAACCACCGCGCCCTTTTCAGGCGGCTGCACTTCTCTGGCCTCTGGTGAGTCCTTGTTCAGCGCGAGGTGACAGCGGGAATCGTGATATTACTCGATATAGGATCGAAGTGCCCGACGGAGTGATTCCTCACCCAGCACAACGATGTGGTCCAGGCACAACGCCACCACTGTTTGTCCGACGGTCGATTTTCGGCAAATTCCAATCTGACATTCTCTTTTTTTGTTGACAGTTGCGCGACAGGATTTTAAGGTGTGCTTACGACCTTCTACAGGAGTGAGTCATGACCCAACCTAAATCCGAAGTATTGCAGGGCACGCTCGACCTCCTCGTGCTCAAAACCTTGGAAACCATAGGACCTATGCACGGCTGGGGTATATCACGTCGCATTCAGCAGGTGTCCGACAATGCCCTTCAGCTGACCCAGGGAACAATCTATCCGGCTCTCCTGCGCCTGGAGCAACGCGGCTGGATTGCCGCGGAGTGGGGCATATCGGACCAGAATCGCAAGGCGCGGTTCTATTCGATCACCAAGGCCGGGCGCAAACAGCTCCATGAGAAAGCCGAGAGCTGGGAGCGCATGATGGCGATCATCAACAGGGTACTTGAGGGCGCGTAGGGAGGCGGCGATGCTGGTATCCATTCGAGCATTCTTGTGGCGGATCTTCCATCTCAACCGCCGGACGAAATCAGAGGCCTCTATTGAAGGCGAGCTGGAATTCCACCTGCATATGGAGATTGAACAAAACTTGCGGCAAGGCATGAGTCACGAAGAAGCGCGCCGGCAAGCGCTCATCTCCTTAGGCGGCCTGGATCAGACGAAGGAAGCGTGCCGGGAAACGTGCGCGATTCGATGGGCCTCGGAATTCAGGCAGGACCTCCGTTACGGATGGCGCATGCTGCGCAAATCGCCAAGGTTTACGGCTATCGCCGTCCTGACACTGGCGCTCGGCGTCGGCGCCAACACCGCCATTTTCAGCGCCGTGAATGGAATACTTCTCCGACCGCTGCCGTATGCCGACTCCTCGCGACTGGTGACCATTCAGCGGGAAGCGTTACCCTACTACATTACCTTCGCGCAATTGCGCGAGATCCAGCAGCAGTGCACAACGCTGGAAGGTGTCATGATATACAATACCAGCAGGCTCCTCATTACGGGAGGCAAGGTGCCAAAGCAGGTGGAGGCTGCTTACGTATCCAACGATTTCTTCCCCCTGCTGGGAGTCAAGCCTTTGCTCGGAAGACTCATCCTTCCCGAAGACACGCAGCCCGGGAATGACCGGGTAGCAATCCTGAGCTACCATCTCTGGATGAACGAGTTTGGCGGCGACCCTGGCATTGTTGGGCAAGGCATTTCAGTGGATCGCAAGCCATATACCGTCATCGGTGTTATGCCGAGAGAATTCGGTGCGGGCATTTGGGGGTCTTATCAGGTCGGGAGTATCGACGGGAGTCACGAAGACATGTGGTTGCCCCAGGTTCCTCCGCCGCCAGGCGCGCTGAATCGCGAAGCCGGTCCTTTCATCATCGCGCGGCTCAAAAAGGATGCCACGCTGACGCAAGTCAATGCCCAGCTGCAACCGCTTTCCGCCCGTTTCGCGGCGTCATATTCAGCGGCTGTGGCAGAGCGCGCGGGTCCGGAAAGGCTGAAATTGTTCGCGCAAAGTTTTAAGCTCGGAATCAGTCCGCGAGTGCGAACCGGGCTGTTGATTCTCTTGGGCGCGGTGGGATTCGTGTTGTTGATGGCTTGCGTGAACGTGACATCGCTTCTGGTGGCCCGGTCATGGACGCGCCAGCGCGAGTTGGCGATACGCAAGGCGCTGGGCGCGACCCGGTCGCGCATCCTGCGGCAACTTTTATCGGAAAGCCTGTTGCTCGCGCTGGCGGGTGGCGCCCTGGGCTTGTGCTTTTCCGGGTGGGGAATCCACCTGTTGCGAGTGCTGGCCCCGCCGTACACACCGCGGGTGGATCGCATCCGGCTTGACGGAAACGTGCTGGGATTCACGATGGGGATTTCGCTTCTCGTGGCCGTTTTGGTCGGCCTGGCGCCGGCCTTGCAGGCATCGTCCCGGCGCGTGGGCGGTGCGTTGAAAGGTGTCTTAGGCGGTTCGTTTGCCGGAATTGCGTTGAGGCGGCCGCATCGTCTGCGAAGCGCGCTCGTGGTGCTGGAAGTGCTGCTTGCCGTTATTGTGGTGGTGGGCGGAGCGCTAATGGGGCGCAGTTTCCATAAACTCATGAGCGTGAGCACGGGCGTCAGCGAGAACCACGTCCTCACAATGTGGGCAAATTTATCTGATTTGCTCCGCAACGAGAAGAATTTGGCGACGAAGTATATGATGGTGGCTGAGGATGTTCTCGATGGGATTCGGTCGCTCCCGGGAGTTCAGCACGCGGCGCTTTCTTTCAGCGGCCCGTTGAATGGAGGTATGATCATAGGGCATTACCCGGGCTCAGGGGGAAGCGGACTATACATTGAAGGCCGGCGGGGTGATCAGCTCCCTGCCAAACAGGAGATATGTGTTCGTTTCGTCACCCCGGGCTATTTTGCCGCACTTGGAATCCGCCTTTTGAAGGGGCGCGATTTTGAACTGAGAGACAAGACTTCTCAAGTGGCTATTGTCAGCGAGGGTTTTGCCCGCAAATATATACCGGGGAATCCGCTGGGGAAAAGATTCAACACTGACGAGGACGAGGCCGGCCGGCACTCGTGGATGGAAATCATCGGCGTGGTGAATGACGTCCGGGACCACGCGGTAAAGGAACTCGGGGGTCCGGTGTTTTACCAGCCGTTAGGGTCAAACAGTTTTGGGTTTGAAATCATCGCGCAGACCTCCGGGAATCCCATGCCCTTGGTGTCGGCGATCGTGCGCGTGGTTCGGTCCGTGGCCCAGGATGCGCCAATTACGAATATCCAGACAGTGGATCAGATCCTCGCCAATTCCGCCGCGGAACCGAAATTCTATACGGCGCTCGTGGGATCGTTCGGCGTCCTCGGATTACTTCTGGCGATCATCGGGGTCTACGGCGTGATCTCCTATTCCGTCGTCCAGCAGACGCATGAGATAGGCGTGCGGATGGCGCTGGGCGCGCAGCGGAGGGATGTCCTTCACATGATTCTGAGAGAAGGGATGCTGCTCGCCATTACCGGCATTGCCATCGGCGTTGGAGGAGCTTTGGGGTTGACACGAGTTCTGCGCAGCATGCTCTTTGAAATTGAGCCGACGGATCCGGCAACGTTTGCCAGTGTGGCGATTTTTCTGACGATCGCCGCCCTCGCTGCCTGTTACATTCCCGCGCGGCGAGCAGTGAAAGTGGACCCCATGGTGGTGCTGCGGCACGAGTAATTGTTTCTCGGCTGGGGCTGGCAAGCCACCTGGATGGCTTTCCTCAACTGGGCATCTCGTCCCTCGTCCCTGTTTCAGTATGCCGCATCGAAGTCCGATTCAGTAATCCGGCTCGCCGCCTCTTCCCTCAGGGAACTGTCTCGTAAGGAAGCGGCCGCTTCCCTTTTCGCAGGACTAAACCCAAACAAACCAAGCCGACCGTTACAGGCAGGAGTTCCTATGTCTGATCCGATGGACGGCTACGTTTTCAATTCCGAAGAAAGGAGGCGCCAAGCCCAGAAGTGGTTTGAGAAGCACACGCACGAAATCTGGCTTCTAACCAGAACAAGATTCCCGTTACGCTTCGCATAACGGTCTAATGGCAAAACCGTTAGCTGGGTGCTGCCTGCTCCTCAACGATGCGGCCGTCGAACAGATGGATGCTGCGTTCCGCATGGAGCGCATAACGGGGATCGTGGGTCACCATGCAAATGGTGGCGCCTTCCTTGTGGAGATTGCTCATCAGCGTCATCACCGCCTCGCCGTTCTTGGAATCGAGGTTTCCCGTCGGCTCGTCGGCAAGCAGGATGAGCGGGCTGCCGACCAGAGCCCGGGCCACCGCAACGCGCTGCTGTTGGCCGCCGGACAGCTGGCTGGGCAGATGTTTGCCACGATGAGCCATTTCCACCTTTTCGAGCGCCTCGCCGACGCGCTGCTTCCGCTCCGAAGCCCTCATCCCCCGATAGGTGAGCGGCAGCTCGACATTTTCGAAAACATTGAGATCGCCGATCAGATTGAAACTCTGAAAAATGAAGCCGATCTGCCGGTTGCGGATCCGGGCGCGCTCCGAGGCTTTGAGCTTTTCCACAGGCTGGCTGTCGAGCTGATAGATCCCGTCCGTGGGTGAATCCAGAAGCCCGAGGATGGACAGCAACGTGGATTTCCCACAGCCCGACGGACCCGATATCGACACGTACTCGCCTTTGTGAATATCCAGTTGAATGCCCGCCAGAGCATGAGTCTCGATTTCTTCGGTGAAAAAAACCTTGGTTAAATTTTCCAGGTGTATGAGGGAGTGATTATTCTCGGTCATCATTTCTCCTTCGCCGGCGGCGCCATCATGCCGGCGGCTGCAGAATGGAGGTTTTGCTGTCACCAGAGCCCGCGTCCGGTCAAGCGGTTCCGCCGGAGGATCCGGACCTCGCGCTCAATTTAATCGGATACGGTCCACGGCATCGTGCGCGGACATGTCGGAAAGGATCACCTGGTCGCCGGGACTGAGCCCTTTTTTGATCACCACGGTGCTTACCGAAACCCGGCCCAGCGTTACCTGCGTGCGCACCGCCTCCTTGCCGTCAGGCGTCAGTTTGAAAAGCCCGATCGTGCTCCCTTCCTGTCCCTGCGTCGGACGCTCCACATATACTACGTCATTCAGGCTCTCAAGTTCGATGATGCCGTCGATGCTCAGATCCGGGATCGCGCCTTTCGGCAGTTCTCCTTCAAGGGCGACATCCACGGTGACAAAGCCCCCGAGCACGGTCGGATCTTTGCGAATCACATGCCCGGCGATAACGCCATTTCGGGTATCGATCGTCGCCGTTTGCCCGATCTGGACATCTTTCGCCTGGGTCTCCATGATCTTGACCTCGGCTTTCAGCTTCGCCGGATTGGCGACCCGCGCCACATCGGTCCCGATCCCGATCTGCTTGCCGAGTTCCACCTTTACCTCCTGCAGAACTCCGGCGACGCCCGCGCGCACTTTCAGCTGCTCCAGTTGACTGCGTTTCAGCTCGTGGACGCCGCGCAGCTTCTCGACCGAGCGCTGCCGGATGGCCAGTTGGGCGGCAATGGATTCCTTGTTCTTTTCCCGCAGCCTCTTTTGCAGCACGATCTGGTTGGCCAGGTTGGCGGCCGCAACCTTCGCCTGACGCAGATCCAGATCCGTGGTCAGCCCCCATTTTGCCAGGTTCTCCTGAGCCTCCAGCTTCATCATCGCCGTGCTGTAATCGGACTCGAGCCGGGCCAGAACAGCTTCGGCATTCAGTTCGTCGACCTCCAGTTTCACCTTGTAGTCGGTGAAGTCACTTTCGGACGATCTCCAGTCCGACTGGGCGGTCAGCACTTCCTGTTCCAGTTGCGGATTGCTGAGCTCCATGAGGATCGTATCCGGCTGCACAATGGCGCCGGGCTGTACGAGCCTGCGTTCCACACGGCCGCTGGCCTGCGCCGCCACCCAGCGCAGTTCCTCCGCAATCAGAGTTCCCGCGCCCCGCACTTCGATCTTGATGTTGCCGCGTTTGACGGTGTTGATCCAGACGGAGTTCCGCTCCACCGACGGCGCAGCCGGCTTCATGTTTCTCAACGCCAGCGTGATGGCCGCGGCCGCGGCCAGGATCGCAACAATATAGACAACGCGCAAAATGATCCGCCTGCGCGCAACATTCTTTCGCGGGATATCCATCAATGCCTCCGCCTACGGGGCGGCAAATACTATACTAAAGCGACAACTTGTATCTCCAGCACGGCGTGGTATCAACTCCTCAAGGCGTTTCCAGCACCAGGTCGATAGCGGTTGACAGCCTGCCCCAATTCGCACGCTCCCGGTTCAGGTATTTGCGGCCCGCCGGCGTTACCGAGTAATATTTGGCGCGGCGATTGTTTTCAGACGCGCCCCACTTCGCCGCGATCCATCCCTGCTGCTCCAGGCGGTGCAAAGCAGGATAAAGCGCTCCCTGATTCACCAGCAGGACGTCCTTCGAGACCAGCCGGATGCGCTGCGCGATTCCCCAACCGTGCATGGGTTCGAGCGCTATGGTCTTAAGGATCAGAAGGTCCAGCGTACCCTGCACAAGGTCGGTCGGCTTGCCCATTGGCTCTCCCCTCAATTATCGACAAGCGCAATATCGCGCCTCTCTTATCAATAGTCAAGGGGAAAATGTGGGCCTGTGCGCAACATAGCCGGGATGGCCGCGCATCCTCCTGCGGCCATTCTCAATGTTTGTCGATTCGCTTGTCAGGCACGACCCTGCCATTAGAAGCCGCCACCATTCGGGCGCCAACCCTGCTCAAGAGTAGCGGGCACAAACCAGCGCTTTGATTTCTTGTTGCCGGATTGCACTCGTTCACTCCAAGCGCAAGGCTTCCATGGGATCGATTTGGCTTGCGCGGCGCGCCGGGATGTAACAGGCAAGCGCGGCGGCTCCGAGCACAAACAAGACCGCGATCACAAACGTCGCCGGGTCGTACGGTTTCACATCAAACAACATGCTCCTGAGCAGTCTTGCAAGCGCTGCAGCACCTGCCAGCCCAATTAATATTGCCGGAATAACCAACCGCAGCCCCTGCCGCAAAATCAAGAATACAACATCCTTTTCTTGTGCGCCCAGAGCAAGGCGGATTCCGATCTCCTGAGTCCGGCGCTGTACCCAGTAGTGGAAAACGCCATAGATGCCGACGGCGGCCAGCAAAAGCGCCAGGCATCCGAAAGCTGCCAGAACTATCGTCCGGAAGCGCGGTTGCTGGAATTCCCTCTTGTCGATCGCCTCCTGAATCGTTTCCAGATTGCGCACCGGCTCGTTCTTGTCGAGAGACGCCGCGATGGACCGAATGGCTGGCGCCAACTTCGAAGGATCGCCACCGACACGAACCACAAAACTGACTGCCCGGACGTGGATCGCGAGGAGTTTCGGCGGAACCTGAGCGAGGGGGACATACACTCCCATCCGATTCCGCGTATCTTTCATGGTCACAATCACAGGATCCGCCACGCCCACGACATGCCACTGTACATCGCCAAGCACAGGCGAGGTGACGATCTGGCCCAGGGGCTCGGCATCCCCAAAATTGCACCGGGCGAAGGCCCGGTCCACGACGATGGCGCCGGGGGCGGAGGCGCCATCGCCCACGGAAAGCCAGCGGCCTCTCGAGAGCCTCATTCCCATCGTTTCGAAATACTGCGGATTCACCATATAGATCATGGCGCCCGCGCGCATTCTTTGCCTGTTGTTGACGTTAAGGGGTGCGTCGAAAAGTCCCTCAGAGAAAGGCGCCGCATTTGCCAATCCCACTGATCTGACGCCCGGAAGCCCGCGCAACCGCGCCGCCAGTTCCTCCATGCCTGCTTGCTTCTGTGATGCCGTCGGAAAAACCTTCTCATTGAAGGAAAGCCTGCCGGTAAGGAGGCCCGACGCATTGAAGCCGAGATCATTTGCCAGCATGCGCATGAGACTGTTTACCATCAAAGCCGCGCCGGCAACCAGCACAAGCGACAATACCACTTCGCTTATCAGCACGATCTTCTGGATGCGATGTCCCCCACGGCGAGACATCGAAGAGAGGTGCCGGAACGGCTCGGGGATTCCGTGCGCGGACCGCGATGAGCCGAACTGAAGTGCCGGCGCCAACCCGAATAACACGCCGGTAAACATCGAAAGGGCAAAAGCAAACAGCAAAATCCGCAGATCGACGGCGGCGGCAACTTCCGCGGGGAGGAACCCGGCGGGCACATTGGCATTCAGGATACGCACGAGCCAGACCGCAAGGATTGTCCCGAAAGTGCCACCCACAACCGAGAGCAGCACGCTTTCCGAAAGGAACTGGCGCACGAGGCGCCAACGGCCTGCGCCCACCGACAGCCGGATCGCGATCTCGCGCTGCCGCGCGGCCGCGCGTGCCAGCAACAGGTTGGCGAGGTTGCCGCAGGCGATCAAGAGCACGAATCCGACCGCGCCCAACAGCAGGAGCAGGATCGTCCTGGTCTCCCGGGGCAGGACCGCATCCCCCAATGCGACGACGGAAGCCGTTCGTGTCTGATCCTTTTTGCGGGACTGTGAGGTAAAGATCCTCGTCATCTGCATTGCGGCTTGCCCGGTAGTCACCCCCGGTTTCAGCCTGCCCAAGAGGTTGCCGAAACCCATGATTTTGGGAGCGGCCGGCAACGGATACCACAAATCGATTACTTTGCGATCGAAGAGCCCGGGAGGCAGCACCCCCAGCACCAGGTGTTTCTTCCCATTCAGATAGATCGCCTTGCCATAAATCTCCGGATCGGCGCCGAGGGCTGTCCGCCACAGCCGGTTTGACACGACGAGAACCGGGTTTTGGTCCGGCTTGCTGTCTTCAGGAATGAAGGTCCGTCCGAGTACGGCATGGATACCCAGGAACTCGAAGTAATTCGCACTCACTCTCGAGATGAGAACCGGTTGAGGATACTCGATGGTGGCGACGCTGAGGTTGGTGGAATACGGAAAGGATTGCAGGGCCATTTCGGAAAAAGCCGTGGCTTCCCTAAGCCAGAAGGTCAGATTGGGGATCGACCCCATGATCGGACCCCCATCATCTAAAATGTTCACCAGCCTGTCCGGCTCTCGATAGGGCGGGGGCTTCAGCATCGTGCCATCGACAAAGCTGAAGATGGCCGCATTGGCGCCAATGCCGAGCGCCAGTGTGAGCACGGCAACCGCGGTGAAGCCGGGATTCCTGCGCATCTGGCGCAGGCCAAAGCGCAGGTCTTGCATCAGATCTTGGATCAGCCTCGTGCCCCGCTCGTCGCGGCACATCTCTTTGACATTTTCGATGCCGCCGAACGAGAGAAGCGCCTGGCGTCGCGCTTCATCGGCAGGCATGCCTCGATCCAGGTTGCGCCGGACCGCCTCCTCGAGGTGATATTGCATCTCCTCAGCCCGCTCCTGATCCATCGCGCCACCTCGAAACAAGGCGCGAATCCGGGCTTTAAGTTCGAGCAGCCACGACATAAAATCCTCCGCGGCTAGGCCTTTTGCATTACGCGGTTAACCGCGGCTGACAGGCGTGACCAATTTCTTGCTACCGACCCCAGCTGTTTTCGTCCCGCTCTGGTAAGGCTGTAGTAACGCGCCTTACGGTTGTTTTCCGTCGTGCGCCATTCCGAAGTGACCCAGCCTTTGCGCCCGAGCCTCTCCATCGCAGGGTAGAGCGAGCCCTGCTGCACTTGAAGCACCTCGTCCGACATCTGCTCAACCCGTTGCGTGATGCCCCATCCGTGCATCGGTTCGACGGATAAGATCCTCAATATCAGCATATCCAGAGTGCCCTGCAGGAGATCTTGTTGCCTCGGCATGGATGATTCCTCCAGAATTTCCAGGGGAAGAATCTGCCCTCTTCTCCAGAATGTCAAGAGAAAAGCTAAAAATCGCAACGTTACGATGGAGAGCAGCAGTCGTTTTGCATTGGATTTGCGCACCAGTTCTTCGGAATGCACGTATCGGACCAGGAATAATTCCGGTGCCGGCATTCCTCTTTCTTCTGTGAATTTCCGGCAACGGGAAAGAGGAACTGCCTCCGTGCGCTTCCTTCGGATCGATTTTGGATCTCGGGATTCATCGCGGGACGCTGACACATCAACACTTACCAGCAGTGCGGGAATGGTCGTGGCTGGCTTTGCTTGCCAAAGGGCCGCTCATTTCACCTGCCCCTTGCAGCTGCGGATCCTGGAAACCATTCGTTCAATCACACCGCAGCGCCTGAATGGGGTCCACGAGAGTGGCTTTTCTGGAAGGGAGATAGGTGGCCAGGATCGCGACTACGGCCCATATCAGCGAAATCCCGATGTAAGTCACCCGGTCGGTCGTGGAGACTTCAAACACCATCGACGACATGAGCTTGTTAAGGGCCAACACGCCCGCAATCCCTGCAGCCTCTCCGATTATCACCATCCATAAACCTTGGCGGATTACGAGCCGGAGCACATCCCCTTTTTGAGCTCCAAGCGCCATGCGGATACCGATTTCATGAGTGCGCCGGGACACGGCGTAAGCAATCGTCCCGTAGATTCCGATTGTGGCCAGGGCAAAGGCAAGCGCGCCAAAGATGGAGATCAGCAGCAGATTGAACCGCCGTCCGGCGTATTGGCTATCCAGAATCTGCTCCAGTGTCTCGATCTTTCCGAGAGCCGCATCCCGGTCCACCGATTGCAGGACTTTCCTGAGCAGAGGCACAAGATTCGTTGGATTTGCCGCGGTCCGGACGAGCATTTGCCCTGAATAGACGCCATGGCTCTGAGACATAGGCGTATAAAGGAAAGGTACGGAAGGACGCTCCAGGCCCGACATCCTGACATCGTTTACCAGACCTATAACCTGCATCCACTCCGATTTGTCGCGACCTCCCCTGAGTTCAATTCTCTTTCCAATCGGATTGGATCCCGGCCACAGCTTCCGGGCCTCGGATTGATTCACCACGGCAACGAGCGGCGTATCAGCTCGATCGGTCTTGTCAAAAAGGCGGCCGGCCAGAAGCCGACAACCGATCACACGAAAATAATCGGGCGTGGTAGAAACCGAGTCGGCAAACTGCCTCTCACCTTCCACATAAACACCAATCCCCCCGCCAGCGCCGCGAATCGGCACAATCCCGACAGCCGCACACTCCACGCCCGGAACATTTTGAACCTTTTCTACAAGAGCCTCGCTGTACCGGATCCACGGAGCCTGACCGCGATAATCGGATAATTTGAAAATTGGCGGCGTGGCATTTAACACCATGACATTGGCTGCATCGAATCCAAGCGGGACCGCATGCAATCGGGCATAGGTCCGTATCATCAGCCCCGAAGCGATGAGCAGCATAAGCGCCAGGGCAATCTGCAGAGTAACGAGGCCGTTGCCGAACCAACCCCGGCTTCGCAGTGTGACCGGCGCAGCTTCTTTCAGCGCTTCCGTCAAATCGGACCGGGACGCGCGCAGCGCCGGGACATATCCGCACAGTACTCCCGTGACCACTGCGATCAGAAAAGCGAAACCGAAAGCCGTTGCATTCAACGAGATCGCGGCGATCCTCGGCAGATCCGCAGGCGCCAGAGCCATGATCGCGTTCCTCGCCGCAACCGCGAAAACCAGGCCGGCAAACCCGCTCAACAGGCAGAGTAGAACGCTCTCCGTCAGGAACTGGCGAAATAGGCGCATTCGGGAGGCACCGATGGCAGCGCGCACGGCCATCTCCCGTTGCCGCCGCACTGCGCGCGTAAGCAGCAGATTGGCGACATTGGCGCATGCCGTGAGGAGAACGAATAGGACCGCGCCAAAAAGAACAAGCAGCTGCGGGCGTACTTTCCCGACGATCGATTCGTGAAGAGTGATCAGCCGGATGCCTTCCCGGCTTGCTTTTCGGGCCGGGACTTTGTCGGCGATTTGCGCCACGGCATCCATCTCGGCCTGGGCCTGGCCAAGCGATACGCCCTTTCGCAGGCGGCCGATCACTGTTAGAAAACCCCAAGGTTGCGCATTATCCCCATAGACGCGGGGCGCCCAACAATCTGTCGGCCGATCACCCCCATCTTCAGCAAAGCGGAAATCCGGAGGCATGATCCCGATGACAGTGTAAGGTTTCCCGTTGATCATCACGGCTTTTCCGATCAGGCCGGAATCAGCGCCGTATCGGCGCTGCCATAGATCGTGGCTCATCACGACCACGGTGCCATCATATCGATTCCGGAAATCGGGCTTCGCGGCGACCTTGAAGTCAGGAGGTTGAAACGCCCTGCCGAATTGAGCATGAAATCCGAGCAGGTTGAAGAAATCGGGGGTGACTTCCATGACAGCAATCTGTTCAGGATAATCCCTGTGGGTGAGTATGTCCGATGTGTTTGTTTGTGCCGCGGCCAGGGATTCGAACGAGTGGTTCAGGCGCAGCCATTTCACAAAATCCTTCTGAGTGACGCTCTCGTTTTGGCCGCTCGCATCCGTCGAATAGAGACGGACCAGGCGATCGGGCTCCTGATAAGGAAGAGGGAGCAGCAAAACTCCATGAATGACGCTAAACATAATCGAGCTTGCGCCCAATGCCACACCCAGCATGACCACAGCCAGGGCCGTAAAGCCCGGACTGCGGCGCAGCATGCGGCAGCCGTAGCGCAGGTCCTGGCATAGGCGATCCAGCGCGGTCCACCCCCACATGTCGCGCGTGACTTCCTTGACCAGCTCGACATTGCCGAACTCGCGGCGCGCGGAGCATGCAGCCTCCTCGGGACTCTCGCCGCGTTCCATGCGGTCACGCATCGCCATTTGCAGGTGGCTCTCGATTTCCGCTTCGAGATCTTCGTCCTGCTGCCGCCACGGAGGGAATCTCATACCTCAATCTCCTTGTTTCGCCGGATTCATGGCGCTGGTCATGGCCTCGACGAACTGCTCCCAGCGCGATCGCTCAGACACCAGCTGTTTTCTACCCGCGGCCGTAAGGTGATAAACCTTCGAGCGCTGCTTGTTTTCTGAGACTTCCCAATCCGAAGCGATCCAACCCTGACGCTCGAGCCGGTGCAGAGCAGGGTAAAGCGAACCCGTCTCCACACGAAGCACCTCGCCGGAGTTGGCGCGGATTGCCTGGTTAATCCCATATCCGTGCTGGGGGCCCCACCGAAGTGTCTGCAAAATCAGCAGGTCGAGCGTCCCCTGCAACAATTCAATCCGATTCTGGTAACGGTCTTTTTTTATCATGTAGGGAATCTACATCCACGCATGTAGAATGTCAATATCCTCGTTTTTGGAAGAGAATGTGTTTGGCACAATCTCGGAGCCGTGCGTGTGAGCTGTGCTCGGCATTCCCGGCCAGGAACCAGGTTTGATCTGCGGCCTCAGCTACGGGGATCTCTTACGCTTCTGGCGATGACGATGGCAACATTTCTTTGACATGATTGGGCAGACTTTGAATGTCATGGCGGCAGTGCATTACAGACATGGGTTAGGATCTCTCAGGATTTTTTGGTGTCAGATTTCCAGAACCAATGCGAGAGCCTGAACAATCTCGCTCACCTGTTCGTCCTCCATTTGGCCCAATCGGCGCACAAACCGCTCCTGAGCCAGGGAGCGGACCTGAAAGGTGTCGGCAGCCGATGGTTGATCCAGCCCGTTTTGCGCTGACGGCTCGACCGGCACCATCCAACAGGCGATACGGTAACGGTCTTTCCAATCAGTCAGCGGGATAATTACCTTCAATGGCAGAACTCCGACCGCATCGCTACTGACAATGACGGCGGGGCGGGTTTTCTTGATTTCGGCCCCAACGGTGGGATCAAGGTTAATCAGCCAGATCTCACCGCGTTTCATCTCACATCCTCCGCATCCAAGGCGGTAAAGGCTGTGAGTTCCTTGTCGCTTGTGTAGTCGGCAAGCAATGCTTGAGCCGCCATGGTCATGTCCCGTCGTCTGCGCTCAGCCAGTTGCACATCGAGCATTTCCCGCACAACATCGGATAAACTCCGATGTTCCCTCCGGGCAATCTCCTCCAAATCTTGATGCTGCTCCGGATTAAGCAGCACTTGCGTCCGATGGTATTTAAATGAACCCATGTGTCACCATTGTGTGTATTTTTCCTACATCATAATTATGCACAAAAATCATGTGACATCAAGGTCGATTATTGGAGGCTAATCCCTCGATGAGTTCCAACATCAGTTCTGCCTCCAATCCCATCTCGATGGAGCCCGTGTCGTAGCCCTCAAAAGCGGATTTGATGTCTTGCGGGGCGAATTCCAGATATTGAAACGCGCCGCCGGCAGGGGCTCCTGATGCCGAAAAGCGAACACCCATTCGGTCGAGTCCAACGTTGGGCTCGCTCCCCCGCCACTGTCCCATAGAAGGCTGCATGCGGAATTGGATTCGATTTGGTGCAGGCGGCACGCTCGTGGCTATTCCAATCGCAGCGTGATGGCAGGCTCGATTCTGCTTGCGCGTCGCGCCGGCAGGAAGCAGGCCAGCAACGCGACGGCGCCCAGCAACAAGGCAACGAGCCCGATCACCGGCACCTGGGATGTGGTCAGCCACCAATACTGGGATGCGAGAACCTCTGCCGCTCCGACAGCCGCCACAGTTCCCAAGACAATCCCGAACAGTGCCAGCCGGACACCATGCTTGACCATCAGTGCGATTACCGAACCGCCCGAAGCCCCCAATGCCATTCTGATGCCGATCTCTCTGGTTTGAGCCGCAACGGTGCGTGACGTGACGCCATACATGCCGATGGCAGACACTACCACTGCGGCCACCGCGATGCTTCCCAATAGGACAAGCAGGAACTCCCAGGGTTCGCCCAATTCCACCTGGGCCTGCTCAAGGCTGCGCAAAGCGGTGATGGGCTGATCCGGATCCATACGCTTGATCATTTCCCTGACCGGCGACACGAGGTCCAGTGGATTCCCATTCGTGTGCAGGACGAGGGAGGCGGTGTCGAAGGTGAAAGATGAGGGTACGTAAACTGCATATTCAGGTTTACGCGCAAAGCCCAGGTTAACCACGTCGCCGCAGACACCCACAACCGTGTACCAGTGACGGAAGACCTCGATTCGCTTTCCTATCGGATCCTGCCCCTTCCAGACCTCACGGGCCATGCTCTCGCTCACCACTGCGACATCCCGGGATGTGTCCTGGTCTGTAAAGCAACGCCCCTCCTTCAACGGGATGCCGAGCGTCTGCCAAAAATCCGGACTCACACTGTTCGAGGAAGCGATCGAAACCGACCCTCTGTGGTCCGGCCCTTGGTTTCTCTCAATGCTGACGCCTGTAGCAGCTCCCTGCATCATGATCGGGAGGCTTCGCATCAGCGCGGCCGAACGCACGCCGGGGAGCGCCCGGACCTGAGAAAGTAAGTCCTCGAAAAATCGCTTCCGCTTTGCTCCCTCCGCATAGTTCCTTTGAGAAAGCGACAGGCTCATAGCCAGACGGTTTTCGACGGGGAAACCCCAGTTACAATTCCAAAGCTGGTAAAGACTTCTCATAACGAAGCTGCCGCTCACCATAAGCAGCAGCGAGAGCGCGAGTTCTGACACGACCAGGATATTGCTGATGCGGCGCCGGCGAGCTCCAGTGGAGTATCCGGATCCAAAGCTCTTGAAGGTTCCCAAAGGATCGACTTGGGAGCTGGTCAAGGCGGGCACTATGCCGAAAACCACGCTGCTGGCCATAGAGATCACCAGCGTGAAAAACAGGATGCGGCCATCGATTTCGAACTTATCGACGCCGAATTCGGAGAACAGATTTGCGCCGGCCCGCAACCTCAACAAGATCGGCAGCATCCAGTTGGCAAGCAGCACGCCGCCCGCGCCCCCGAGGAGAGCGAGAAGCAGACTTTCGACCATGAGTTGTCGGACCACTCGCAGCCTGCCTGCCCCCATGGCGATACGCACGCCGATTTCTTTCCTCCTGTCCGCGCCCTGGGCCAGAAGGAGGTTGGCCACATTCGCGCATACAATCAGAAGGAGAAAGCCGAAGGCGGTCATGAGAAGTCCCGTCTCGGTGGCCGTCCCTTTCTGCACAAAGTAGTTGTGCAATCCTTCGATGCGGACCCCCCAGCCTTTTTGCAGCGAGGGAGGGTAATCACGCCTTGCGCCCGGATACTGATCCTCCAAATTGCGTGCAATCTGGGCCATGTCATTGCGTGCACGTTCGATTGTTATGCCGGGTCTTAAACGGCCCACAACCATAAACAGGTTGGAGTCACGCCTCAACTCGCGCGCAGCAGGCAGGAGGGGAATCCAAAACCTCGCACCTCCCTCCATCGCCAAAGAACGAAACCGTTCCGGCATTACACCCACGATGGTGGTGGTCTGCCCCTCGATCCGAATGACCTGGCCGACAATATCGGACCGGCCCCGGAACGCAGCCTGCCAATACCGATAGCTCAAAACCGCGACCGGATTCCGGTTGGGCGCAAAGTCTCCTGGCACAAAGGTGCGCCCCAGGATTGGCTGGATGCGAAAGACTTTAAAAAAGGCATCCGAGACACGATCTCCCCGTATACGGTGGGGTTCGCCACCGCCGGCAACACCAAGTTCTTCAGAGCAGTAGGCGGTCAGGTCTTCGAATGCTTGGTTGTGCTTGCCCCAATCCATGAAATTCTGGTAAGAGGACCGGCCGACCGCACCCGTCTGGCCCTGGTGGGGAGGCGCTTCGCCCAGAAGGACCAAGCGCTCAGCCTCAGGATAAGGCAGCGGCTTGAAGAAGATCGTGTTCAGGATACTGTAGAGGGCGGTATTGGCGCCAATTCCCAGGGCGAGGACCATCACGATCATCGCGGCAAATCCCGGTTTCTTCTTCAGGATCCGAATGCCGAAACTCAAGTCCTGCCGAAATTCGTCAAGCCATTTGATCCCGCGGGTCTCGCGGCATGCCTCTTTTGTTTGATCCAATCCACCAAGTGCGATAAGAGCATGGCGCCGCGCCTCCTCGGGGCCCATGCCGCGGCTGAGGTTTTCCTCGATCTCCATCCGCAGGTGAAATTCCAGTTCTCCGTCGAGCGAGGCTTCCGATTTTGACCTGCGCGCCAGGCGCAGGAGACGCCATAAGAACGCACGCATCGATCCAGGCATCGTCTCCTCCGACTATGTGCCTTCGAGGACCCGGTTGATGATCGCCATCATGCGCTCCCAGCTCTTCTTTTCGTCTCGGAGCTGCTTGCGGCCGGCCTTGGTAATAGAGTAGAAGCGCGCCTTCCGATTCTGGTCCGATATGCCCCACTCCGCGGCGATCCAGCCGCGCTGCTCGAGGCGAAGAAGCGCCGGATAGATCGTGCCCTGGGTCAGCTGCAGAGCGTTATCCGACACCTGCTGAATCCGGCGCGACACGCCCCAGCCGTGCATCGGCCCTATCGTTTCGAGGGTTTTCAGCACGAGCAGGTCGAGCGTGCCCTGCAGCACTTCAGATTTTGGTTGTGTCATGGCACCTCCTGTCGACGTTCGTAACCATACCTTAGGCCAGGTCCCGGTTGCCGTCAACAAGAAACAGGAAAAATAATCGGTTTCAGCCCGATTTCGTACGGCCGTTCGCCCTCCCCCTCAAACGGCGCTGGCGCGAGAACCGCGAGGGGACTCCGGCGGCTGACGCGTCACTCTTTCAGCACGATCATCGGGTCGATCGCGGCCGCGCGCCGCGCGCCGTGCCGGAAGGAGCGTTGCCACCAAGGCCGCGAGCGCGAGCACAGTCGCCGCGACGACGAAGAGGCGCGGCGCCGTCGGCGTGACGCCGAAGAGCAACGTTCGTGCCGCCTGCGACGCAACCAAGGCCGCGGGCAAGCCGGCAGCGAGTCCGAGACCGACGGTGCATAGAGCATCGCGCAGCACCAGCCCGAGCACGTCCTTTGGACGCGCGCCGAGCGCGACCCGGATGGCGATCTGGCGGCGGCGATCGGCGACCCGACGGGCGGCGAGGCCGTACAGGCCAACCGCCGCGAGCACGAGTGCGGCGCCGCCGAAGATGGCGGACAGTGTCGCGCGGAAATGCTCCTCGACAATCGATCTCCTTAGAAGACTGTCCATCGTCGCGGTTGAGGTGACGACGATGTTCGGGTCGTAGTCGCGCAGGGTGCTCCTCACGGCCGGCAGGAGGGCAGCTGCATCACGGGCCGAACGGACAACGAGGGTGTTGACGCTGTGATATCCCCCTCCCAGGAGGTAGCATGTCGCCAGGTCATCGTCCGCGGTCTTGCGCCACCTTGCCCGAGCGCGAAGGCCGCCACGCGGGCGTCTACCGCGACCGTCGAGGCGGGGCAGCCCCGCCGGCGCGATCGCGACGAACGCCCGGGTCAGCCAGTGAGCCAGCGCCAGGCCGCCGATGGCGCCCCCCATCGGATAAGTGTGGCCGGTCTCCGCTGCTATACCAACCGGCAACAACACCTCGGCGACCGGGTCGCCGTCGAAACCGAAGCCGGGGCCGCCTACTGAGGAAGTGTGCGGCAATTCGGTATCCTGAGCATTCGTTTCGAGTTGCAACGGGCGCGCCCCATCGATTTCCGCGATGCTTCACGCGTAGTTGACATAATGCAGAGGAGTCTTTCCGAAATCTCGCGACAGGAAGGCGCCGTGTTCTGAGTACAACCCGATTCGCGAGACTTCGGAAAGGCGCTGTTGAACGAAACCGCTCTCCTTATGGGTTTTGAATCAGAAGTCGTTTATTACCATGAGGATAGGGCAGGAACGTATCGATTCGCCAAGTAAGAGTAATTGTACTACCGCAGAGCGGTTTAGTTCAAGATCTTAGATATCGCAAGGGGTAAGGCGCGACTCGCCAGGCGGGCGGCCGCTCCCAGGCGGCTTGTCCATCCTATCCGTTGTTTCACCCAATTGTCTCCACTCTTTCCTCAACCACAAATCGCAGCTCCTGCCGCTGAGGCTCAGAAATGTCTAGAAATAAGGATGTCCATGCTTTTGCTATTCTCTGTCAACGATCATCAGAAAGCGGACTTATCTGAACAGTCGCCGGAAACGGGCACAATTATTGCTTACCTCAACATCATCATCCCAAGCATCATCCTTGGAAGTCCTACGAACCACACTGGATCCCCTGAGGGGGCCAGAATGATGCTGAGGCAGGTATCATCATCGGTCGACCAGGTTCACCCAATATTCACCAGCGGCGCGAGTTCAAAAAAGTACCTTTTTCGATGATCGGCAACACTTCTCCCAGGTCGCAAATGAAATGATGCACTGAATGACTTTCCCCTTGATTACCAAGGGTAGGTGCTTTACCTTGGTAACCAAGGGAAAAGCAAATGAGCAAACCATCCGATCTCGTTCAGGGCACACTGGATCTATTAATTCTGAAAATTCTGGCATTGCAGCCGCTGAACGGCTGGGCGATCAATCAGCGTCTGAAGCAGGTTTCCGGCGACATCCTCCAGGTCACTGAAGGATCGCTCTATCCCGCCCTGCACAAGCTGGAGCAAGGGGGGTGGATCAAAGCCGAATGGAAGCTGAGCGAGAATAACCGCCGCGCCAAATATTATTCGCTGACCCAATTTGGCCGCCAGCATCTGAAAGAGGAAGCTGCCAACTGGAATCGGCTTTCCGCTGCAATCTCTCATGTGGTGCAACTCGAGGAGGCTTGATGAGCCCGAGACGCTGGTTGTACATCATACCGCTACGCCTTCGTTCACTCTTCAGGCCCACCCAAGTCGAGCGTGATCTTGACGACGAGCTCCATTACTACCTGGAAATGAAGATTGAAGAAAACGGTGCTAAAGGTATGAGCAGCGAGGAGGCGCGCCGTGTCGCTTTGCTTTCTCTGGGCGGGCTCGATCGGAGAAAGGAAGAGTGCCGCGAGGCTCGCGGATTCAGGTTCTTCGGGGAGATGCGGCAAGACCTGGGCTATGCCGTGCGGCAGTTGGTGCATAATCCGGGATTCGCAATTCTTGCGATACTGGTGCTGGCGCTCGGGATAGGGGCAAATACTGCAGTGGTCAGCATCATAGATCAGTTGATTTTCCGGCCTTTGCCTGTTCTGGAACCGGAGCGGCTGACGGGCATTTCACAATCGTCCTACCTGGACTATATCGATCTACGGAATGACGGCCAGGCTTATTCGGGGGTGGCAGCCGCGGATTTCGCGGGATTCGAATTATGGGATTCCGATCATTCGAAAGATCTTTCCGCGAGATCGGTCTCCGCAAACTTCTTTGATGTGCTCGGGCTCAAAATTGCTCTGGGCCGGCCATTCCTTCCGGAGGAGGATCAGTTAAATGCAAATCATCCCGTCGCCATTATCAGTTATCGCCTGTGGCAATCGATGTTCGGATCCGATCCGGCCGCGGTGGGCAAAACAATCCGGCTCAATGGCGTAATACTCACTATAGTCGGAGTTGCCCCCAAACGATTTCGGGACATTGACTACAGCAGTCCGTACCGTGACATCTGGGTCCCGCTTCCCATGTTTAAGCCGTTGATGCATCTTGAAGCTGATCCGATGTTTTCCGATCTGTTCGAGCAGAGAAACAAACGGTTTCTCATTCCTATCGGGCGGCTCCGACCCGGCGTATCGCTAGCGCAGGCGCAGTCCAGAATGAGGGTTGTCGTCGAACAACTCCGCAAAGCTTACCCTGATTCGAGAAAATCCTGGGGAGTCAAAGCAGACGGCTCTCTTACAGATGATGAATGGAAGATATCGTTGTTATCCTTCAACAATCCAAGAATGCTTCGGAAAGACACATTGTTTTCTCTCAGTTTTTTGTCAGTGGCATCTGGCTGCATTCTGCTGATCTGTTGTGCCAATGTCGGCTGCCTGTTGTTGACCAGGGCCGCAGCGCGCCGGCGCGAAATCGCCACACGACTCGCAATCGGGGCAAATCGGTTTCGCATCATTCGCCAATTACTCACGGAATGCGCTGTTCTTTCGTCCGTATCTCTGGTTGCGAGTTTTGCCGTATGGAGACTGACTTTGCAGTGTCTCCCTGAACTCGAGGTTTTGCTGGGAGGTTCGATCGAAAGCATCCGAGACCTCGAACTCGTGTTTGATCCAAGGATCTTTTTCCTCGCTGCATCCATCACGGTGGTAGCCAACGTGATTTTCGCACTGACGCCGGCTCTGTTGGGATCTCGATTTGAATTGACCACAACTCTCAAAGAGCAAGGGCCACTGAACGGAGGTGCTGCACCGCGTTGGCGACAGACTTTGGTCGTCGCACAAGTAGTGCTGTCCTTCATCCTGCTCGTCGGAGCGGGTTTGTTTATCAGGTTTATCCTGCGTTTTGAATCGGTTGATCCCGGGTTCGACTTGAATGTGCTGGTCGTAAATCCGGGCGCACCCGGTTACGGCTTCAAGGATAAAATGAATGTGGGTTATCGCACGAGAGTTTTGGAACGCATCAACGCTTTGCCCGGCGTCCTTGCCTCCAGTTGGGCCGCGACCTCCCCTCCGGAGTCGGCAAGTGCCTACGGTCAATATGTTCGTCCCGAGCAAGCGGGTCGCGGCGACGATGGCTATCGCTGGATTGATTGCAACGTCATCTCTCCCGGGTATTTTAAGACCCTGCAGATTCCGATTGTTCGAGGGCGCGATTTTACAGATCACGACGATAGCGCTGAATCATCCGGCACGGTCATTGTCAATGAAACCACAGCACGTCGCTTCTGGCCTGGCGCAGATCCATTAGGCAGACAACTTCAGTTGGGCAAGAGATTGGGGGATACGCGCAAAAATCTCGGACAGCTCTATGAAGTCATTGGCGTGGTCAAGGATGCGGGGTATAAGAAAGTCTGGGATGGTCCCAAACCCTACGCATATTTCACACGGGCACAACTTGGCTCCAATGACGGCCCCAGCAGATTGCATGTGAGAGTCGCTGGGAATCCGGCATTAATGATAGATCCGATTCGCAAGGTTTTTGAAAGCTTTGGGACCGAAGCGAAGGTGAGGGATGCGCGGTTGCTATCGGCTCAGATGGAATTGATGCTTTCAAGAGAACGTTCTTCGGCATTTGTTCTGTCTCTTTTTGGCGGACTGGCGTTCCTGCTGGCCGGCATCGGACTCTACGGTGTGGTTTCTTATTCAGCGGCATCACGGAGCCGCGAGTTTGGGATTCGCGTGGCGCTGGGCGCGCAAAATGGAACAATAGTAAAACTCGTCATTCGCGAAGGAATTCTGACGATCCTGGTAGGTCTGGTGATTGGGATCCCGTTAAGCGTCGCCGCCACCAGGTTCTTGCAGAGCCGCCTTCATGGAATGAGCCCGCTCGATCCGATCATTTATGTCACCGCTTCAGTTCTCTGGATCGCGCTGGCCCTCGTTGCAGCTATTATCCCGGCAATAAGAGCACTATCAAATCCTATGAATGTTTTGCGCTTTGAATAGCAGCCCGCGGGCGGGGCAACTCCGAAGACAGGCGGCGGATGGTTCGAAAAAATGCATATGCCAAAGCAACCTGTGCCCACTTGGTGTATGACGCGCTAACAATAGAAGTGAAATTCCCAACATTCCCGCAGAGTTTGGTTTTGGGAACCTTCCGGCCTCTTGACACAGATAATTCTCAATTGACAGTCGCGAGGTCGGCATCCCCCGGCGTGATGACCGGCACGTTCTTGAGGAATCTTGGTTCCAGCGCCGCCGCGGCGCGATTGAGTTCCTGCTGGCGGATGTGGGAATAGCGCTTCATGACTTGTGCCGATATGTGCCCGACCTAGGCGCGGATGGTCCCGTCCGGCTGACCAGCCTCTCGCATCTACGTGAGAGCTGCAATAAGGTGGAGGTGTGCTGAAAAGCCGCATTCAGCGATGCGGTTCAGGTGTAAAATAAAGGCGTGGTGGGGGATTAGCCCCGAAGTTTACATATTGCCTCTTGAACTAAACCGCTCTGCGGTAGCTGGTGCCAATCGGCTGCCGTTCTTTTTCTCACAGATCAGCTTTCCCGGAATTTGTATCTGGGCTTGCCATCATTACTTTGATATTTGCGCTTCCCGTGTCGCCTTCCTGCATGCGCGGCGCTTTACACCGGCATCCCTGAATTGAAAAGGCTCCCTCCGAGAGCAAAATATTGGTGACCAAACCAGATTTTATCTCGAAAGGAGCCTTCTATGACATTTCTACGCCTTCGAATGATCGAAGACATGAAGGTGCGCAACCTTGCTGCCAAAACCCAACGCATCTACGTCTCCCCCTCCCAGGAGGTAGCATGTCGCCAGGTCATCGTCCGCGGTCTTGCGCCACCTTGCCCGAGCGCGAAGGCCGCCACGCGGGCGTCTACGGCGACCGTCGAGGCGGGGCAGCCCCGCCGGCGCGATCGCGACGAACGCCCGGGTCAGCCAGTGAGCCAGCGCCAGGCCGCCGATGGCGCCCCCCATCGGATAAGTGTGGCCGGTCTCCGCTGCTATACCAACCGGCAACAACACCTCGGCGACCGGGTCGCCGTGGAAACCGAAGCCGGGGCCGCCTACTGAGGAAGTGTGCGACAATTCGGTATCCTGAGCATTCGTTTCGAGTTGCAACGGGCGCACCCCATCGATTTCCCCACCTTACCGGGTTCAATCGTGCCCATTTCAGGCAGGCCCGTCAAGCGCGTCTTCGATTGGCAGAGTACTACCGCACAATCATCACCGGCGCGCGCCAGAAGGCGGCACGGTTGCCGGCCGGATCGAGCACGCTGATCTGGCAGTCGTACGGGCCGGTTTCGAGGCTGCTGAGCGGAATGGTGAACCGGATTGGCACGGCCTTGAGATTGGGATCCCATTCGTCGTTGACTCCGAGCGTGTCGGTTTCAAAAACCTTCACGCCATCGCGGATGAACGTCACGTATGCCGCGAGCGGGCGCATCGTGGCGGCGGCCCGCTCGTACGCCTGCAGGAACACGTAGAGGGGGAGGCTGGCTTTGAATGTGCGCGTGACGCTCGGCACGAGCCGCTGGCCGTCGTGGAAGAGTGGATTGGCGGCCGCGATTGGAATCTTCTGCTTGACGGTGAAGAGCGCGTCGGCGCCGGCCACGCGCTGTTGGGTGAGGACGACCGAACTCGTGGGCAGCCGCGTCTGTTCCCGCTCCAGATTTGGAATTATGAACGCGTGCTGGTAGGTCCCGATGCGACCCGCCGTCGCGTCGCGCGCAAGCACCTTGATCACGTACTTGCCCGGCAGCAGGGAGAATCCGGTCTCGTACTGAATCGGCCGGCTAGCGACACGGCCGGCCTCGGTCCGATCGAGCGAGAACTCAATCAGGTCGCGCCAGTTCCGCATCGTCACGCCGTACTCGTCCTTGATCTCGCCGATCATGTCGATGCGCAACTTCAATGACCCGTCCGGCCGGAGCCGCGCCAGCTCACTTCCCGGCATGCGGACCGAGATCGGGACGAAGTACTCGACGCTGCTGATCTGAAAGTAATTGAGCTCCAGCGCCATCGGGATGTCGGTGATCGGATCCTCGAGCCTGAGCGCCTCGGCGAGCTGGCGCTCCTTGTCGAAGGCGTTGAACTTGCTGTAGTCCTTTTCGCCGTAGTACCCCTGGCGATAGGACAGGTCCGCCGGGACCCGATCGGCGAGCGTCACCTTCACGCGGCGGTACTTTCCGTCGCTCGCGGTATTGTTCGTGTAATAGCCGAGAGTGTAGTAGCCGCTGACCGCGCTTGCGGCATCCGCGATGCCGCGGGCGAGATCGTTCGAATCGAACGTCGCGCGTCCGCCGGTGTCCTTCGCAATCGCATACAGCAGGTCGCGCTCGCGGTCCGCGCGCGAGACGGCCATCTGCGCGAACGTCCCCGAGAACATGCCGGCGCCGCCCGCCGACGGCTGGGTCGCGTCGCCCATGGGTGGCGTGCCCTCGAGCCCGCGCGCGTCGATCGGATTGAGTGTCACGTTGGCGCGGACGGCCGCGTTCACCGTGGCGCGCAGCTGCGCGATGTTCGCGTAGCCGCCGGTATCCCGCAATCCGCTGCCGAAATAGATCAGCGTCTTCGCCTGCCGGAGCGGACCGAGATCGGTGACCGCCGTCTGCAGCGCATTGAGCTGGCGATCCGTGGCGAAGAGATTGAACGTCGCGGTGTCCTCGCCAAATGCGCCGCCGGGATCGAAACCGGCCAGGAACGGATCCAGCCGCTCGTCTTCCGCTTCGATCGCGAGTTGCCCGACCGCCTGCGCGAGCGCCATCCGATCGTCGGTGAAGTCCTTCAGCAACTCGACGCCGCGGCCCCGGAAGACCATGACGGCGACCATGTCGGCCGCTGTCATCCGCCTGGCGATATATTCGATGGCGCTCGAGAACGTTCGCCCCTTGTCGAAGAACGGCATCCCGACGAGATCGAAGTACAGGACCACGAGCCGGCGGCCGCGGTACTTCGTGTCGCCGGCCGGAGGAAGCGCGAAGGTCTGCCGCGTCAGCGACGGGAGCGATATCGCCGGCGCGGTTTGCGTCCGTCCGGTTCCCGTGGTGAGCACTGTCAGCGGCGCGAGCGGGGTCGTGTCCAGCGCCTCGTACTCGACGAATGCGATCTCCTGCGGCTGCCCGTCCTCGGTGACGATGAAGTCCCTGGCGGTGAGGCCGAGGATCGGCCTGCCCTGCTTGTCCTTCACGCTCACCGTCTGAACGATGAGATGCACGGACGTGCGAAACGTCGTTCGCGGCTGCTGCTGTCCTTCAACCGCCAGGCTGAATCCCGCCGCCGCGGCCAACATTGCCAGCCATGTCATGATTGTGTGGCCGAACGGATGCGTTGCGCAGCGATTCACAATAAGAGAATTTATCATTTGTCAATGGTCATTGGTCATTGGTCATTTCTCATTTGGCTGCAAATTGATTCAAACAAAAAATGACAATTGATAATTGAAAAATGATATTTGACAAATTCTCTTTTTTTGCTGTGTCCCACTTCCGATTGCACCGTGTCTCCTCTCAGAACCCGAATGCCAACGACATCACAATCCGCCGCATCGCGTTCGCGCGCGTCGGCAGGCCGAACTGCGGACTCGTGATCACCGTGTTGATCGCCGAGAACACGACCCGGTTGAGGACGTTCGTCGCGTTGACGCGCCAGTCGATCCGCAGGCGGCGCGGCAGCAGGAACGTCCTCGCGACCGACATGTCGAACGTGAACTGCGACGGTCCGCGGATCGAGTTCCGTCCCGCGTCGCCCCAGGCGCCGGGCAACGGCAGGCTATAGGCGGCCGCATTCGCGTACGCACCGGCCGTGGTCGGCGCCGGCGATTCACCCGTGAGTCGCGGCCGCACGCCGACGACGCCCGTGCCGTTGACGGCGAGGAAGGCAACCGGCGTGAATGGCAATCCGCTGCCGGCGTTCAACTGGCCCTCGACGGTCCATCCGTTGAAGATCCGTCCCGTCTTCGTGTCGGCCAGCATGCCGCCGGTCAGACTCCTGCCGGTGCCGTACTGAAACTGGATCGAGACGAGATGCCGCTGATCGGACGGCGACGGCGCGCGCTCGGCGGCAAGGTTAAGCCAATCTTGCGCGATCGCCAGCGAGCCCGGCGTGATCCCGCGATTGTTGAAGGTCGCCGCGTCGTCGGTCGCATTGGCGAGCACGTACTGCATGCCAGCCGTAAATCCGTTGCGCAGACGGCGGCGTACCGTAAGCTGCGCCGCATTTCTGACCGAGGTGCCGTTCGACGTGACGTAGACGAAACCGGCCGGACAGGCCGGACACGGATTGACCGCGCCGGCCGGGTACGTGTTCGGCAGGAAGGCCTGCATGAGATGCGTGCCGCGATTCGCGAAGTAGCCGGCGATCACCGTCATCGACGCCGGAAGCTCGCTCTGCAGGGTCACCTGCCACGAATGCGCAAAGCCGGCGCGATAGTCCGGATCAATAGCGAAAGTGTTCGAGTTTGCCGGCAGAGAAACGGGAAACGGATTCGCGAGCGTCAGCGGCGTCGACGGCGTGTTCTGGATGCTGAACGTCTTCGCGAACGGCGGCTGCTGCGCCAGAAGCAGCGCCAACGACTGGTATGTGCCGAGATTGCGATACAGCCCGTATCCGGCGCGAATGACGAGAGACGACGTGAGCCTCGGCCGCCATGAGGCGGCGATGCGAGGCTCGATGCCGCGCCGGTCGGGGCGCAGCAGCGACGCCGGATAGTGACGGCCGGTCAGCGATCCGATCGGATCGATCGCGAGCACCGGACTTACAGCGGCAAATCCGGGCGCGACATCGAAATTGACAAGCCGGTTTTCCCGCTCGGTGAACGGCGCCTCGTATTCCCAGCGCACGCCGGCATTGAGCGTGAGGCCCGACGCCATCCGAAAGTCGTCGGTAAAATACGCGTCGAATGTCGCTCCGCGCAGCACGGTGCGCGTCGTGCCGAAGGCCATCGAGCTAGTCGTCGGAATGCCCAGCAGAAAATCGGCGAGCGCGTTGCCGGTGGCCGCGCCGGTGAACGACAACTTCCCGCGCGCGCCCGGATGCGCCGCCTGATCGAACGCCGTCCGGATGATGTCGCCGCCCAACGTTATGTTGTGCCCGCCGAGCCTCCACATGATCGAAGCACCCAGCGCGTGCATGGACGTCACCGTGCGCTGATATTCGCCGTCGTCCAGATCGGCGATGGTTGGAAACGCGATCGCCGGCGGCCCCCAATTCCCCGGACGCCTATCGTTGCCCGCGATGCCCGCGTCCGCCGAGACGTCAATCCGATTCGCGAAGAACGGCGTCAGCGTTGCCGCCGATCGCGTGAACCGGTATCGACTCGTCACTTGCAGGCGCGACGAGAAGGTGTGCATCCAGCTGAGGTTCGTGTCCAGCAATGTCTCGCGCCGCGTATCGGTGAAGTCGAACAGGTTGACCGATTCCGTAACTGAACGCCGGCCTGAGACGTCGCCTTGAATTCGATCGCGCGACGACAAGGCGTAAGACGTCTGAAATCGTGCCGAGCCCTGCCTGGTCCCGGTCGCGATCGCCCGCTGAAAGTTCGCGCCCTCCGTCGTCGTGTTCGGCAACGGGTAGTAGGCGAGCAGCGCCAGCGCCTGCGGGCTGATCCGATCGGCGGGAATCGCGTTGCCGGCGAACGGCAGGCCGGTGAGCGGATCGCGCACGATCGTGGCGGACTGCGAGAAATCGCCGGCGCGCTCCGCCGGCGTCGGCATGAACGCGGACTGCGACGTCGCGTTGCTGTTGACGCCGTAGTTGAATTCGAACGACATCCACGGGCCGTGCTCGATCAGCCACGGAATCCGAAAGGGCCCGCCGAGGTTGAAACCGAGCTGGATGTTGCTCGTATCCGCGGGGACGGCCGGCCCGCCGAACGAATAGGGCCGCGCGTTCAACACCGAATTCGCCAGATTGCTCGTGAGGCGGCCGGTGTAGAGCCGGCCGAGGCGCGGGCGGTTGTTGCCGATGGCGCGCGGCAGTGCGAACGGCGTCGCGGCGGCGTTGGTGAGGCTGCCGTTGATGATGTCGGGCTCGTCGGGCGGCGCGGTGACGGGCGGAGCGGCCCGAGGAGAGGACGCGCCTGCCGATGCGGTCCCCGCGGCGCCGCCCCCGACGATCTCTTCATACGGCCGCATCTTCAGCGCGAAGACGAGCGGCGATTCCGTGAACGGCACGGCCACGTCGCGATCGATCGCGACGAAGCCGCGCATCTCGACGTGCAGCTTCCACGCGCCGTCTTCGAGATTGGCCAGCCGGAAGACGCCCTCTTCATCCGTGAGCGTCGTCACGATCCGGCCGCTAGCCCGCAGATCGGGGTCGAGGCGACGTGCGGCGCTGACCGTCACGCCCGGCACGCCGGCGCCCGAGAACACGACGCGGCCGGACAAGTCAGACGGGCGCGACACACTTCCCGCAGCCGCCAGCATCAGGCTGACGATGGGTGCAATCGGAAGCGGGACCCAACAAATAAGGCATTTGTCAAATATCATTTGTCAATTATCAATTGTCATTTTTTTGTTTGGATCAATTTGGAGCAGGAGCGGTTTAGGTAAGCAGGAGGATACTACCATGACACAGGCAGCTGCCGACGCGTTCCAGGAGAGATTGCTTCTGTTTGCAGTAAGGATCATCGATCTGGTTGCCTGCTTGCCCAAAACGACTGCGGGTCGGCATGTCGGCGGGCAGGTCCTGCGCTCGGGTACTTCTCCGGCTCCGAACTACGCGGAGGCGCGAGGTGCGGAGAGCCGCGCAGACTTCGTTCACAAACTCCGTATCGCTGTTAAAGAGCTCAATGAGACCGGCATCTGGCTGCTCGTTATCCTAAAGGCTCGTATGGCTCCGGAGGCACTTGTCACCGCCCTCGTCATGGAGAATCGCGAGCTTGCGCGTATTCTCAGCGCTTCGATCAGGACCGCACAGGCCAAAGGTCCGCAGCGGTCAAAGGACAATTGATAATTGATAATTGATAATTGACAAATGAAAAATGACAAAATTCTTTTTGTTGAGTCACATCTGCGGCAAAGAATTTATCAATTGTCATTTGTCAATTATCAATTGTCGTTTTTGTTTCCACGCGCGTTGAGTCCCACTTCCGATTGCACCCTATGACGATGACGACGACCGTAGGGAGATTCATCGCGGCTGCCTCCCGGGCCCCTGCGCGCGGGTTGGCGGTTGGATTACCTCCGCATCGGGTGTGTTCGGCTTCGGCCGCTGAACACTCTCGATGACCAGGTACTCCGCCGGCCCTTTCGTCGTCTCGATCCTCAACCCGAGCCCTTCGAGCGCCCTGATGTACCAATCATCACCCCGCGTGGGATCCTCCGGGTCGCGCTGCAGCACGAAGTTGAACGGCCCGTCGACTCCTGTCTGGTCGAGAACGAAGCGATCCATCTGTGTCGACAGGTCCTGCGCCAATTGCCGCAACGTGAAGCTGCTGAAGATCAATCCGCGGTCGCGCGTGGAGAGCATTTGGCCGCAGATCTTCGGCTCGCTGGGCGCCTGCCCCTCTCGAGCCAAGGCAGAGTATTCGGCCATGGTGATGCAGTCCCCCGGGGTCGGCCTCGTGATCCTCTTCTCGTTCAGTCCGCCCTTCGCAATCTTCAGCGCGTACAGGTCCTGTTTTTCCTGCTCCCGTCGCACCTTCAACTGGAATCGGTCTTCGAGCATCGCGCGCAGCGCCTGACTCATGGTCCCGGCCAGTATCGCCAGGTTCCGGCTTGGCCTTCCCGCCAATCCCGCATCTGTGACATCGACGGACGCTTTGGCCTCGATCGTGAACTTGTCCGTCTCGACCCAGGACGGGCCGCCCCTGACGCGCCTGGACCGGAACGAAGTATCCCATGGCGAACCCGGTCGTATTGTGTTGAGCAGCGGATGGTCGCTATCCGCGTAGGCCTGATCGACCAGTTGGACCAGCGTCACGCAGTCCCAGTACACGTAGCCCGGCGATGTCTGCGCCTGCCAGGGCGCCACGCCGCTCCTGAGACCGGGCGTACTCGGAACGGCGCTACCGGATCGCCTGGGTCCGGAACACGGTTTGATCGACACGACATCGAACTTCGCCGACGGCCGCTGGGCCGTCGTCGCCGCAACGCCCTGGGCCAAGCCGAGTGCCGGCGCGCGGAAGGGCGCGGTCAGCATCCCGGCGATGAGCGGCAGCGCAATCGCAAGGATTGCCGCGAGCGTCAGCGCCGTCTTGCGCGCGAGGTTCAACCGCGCGCCGATGCGGTTGACCATGATGGCCGCGACGCGCTTCTTCAAGTCCGATCCGTTGACGCCGGAGACGCACGGCAGCGGCGACTCGACGTAGAACTTGCAGACGTTGAGGATGCTCTCCGCGTAGCTCTGCGGCTCCCCGAAGGCGCGGAGCACGTACTCGTCGCAGGCGCGCTCGCGTTCGGCGACCATCCTGGCTCCGATCCACCAGACCAGCGGGTGAAACCAGAACACGGCTTCGACGACCATGTGAATCCCGGCTGTGAGGTTGTCGCGACGATGGACGTGACACAGCTCGTGCGCGAACACGGCGTCGAACTGCGGCGGCGTGAGACGTTGTTCGATGCCCGCCGGCACGAGCAGCACGGGACGCCGGATGCCGACAACACCCGGTTCGAGGAGACCCGGCGAAGAGCGAACGGGAATCGGACTTCGCAGCGCGACGAGCGTACTCTGACGGACGGCCGCGCGAATGCGCTGCCAGCCGCGGAGGCGCATCCACGCCACGGCCAGGAGTCCGATCCCCCATATCGCGAGCAGCACCATCGGCGTCCAGTTCGCTGTCGATGCCGTTGCGCGGATGGTGGTCGTCGACCCGAAGTCATCGCTCGTGAACGGCTGCGCGAATCGGTCGACCGCGAGCGGCAAAGCAGGCGCGGCAGCCGTCGTCGTGTCCGCGATGACGGCCGCCGCCGGCGTGAACGAGGGCAGTGCCGAGCCCACGCTCATCAACAAAGAGAACGGCGCCAGAAACTTCAGCGACGCGATCACCCACACGCCGTGCCGAATATGCGCGCCGTTCTTCCGCAGCGCCGCCGCGGTAATCGCGGCCGCGAGCACGAAGAGCGTTGATTGCCAGAGATGGTTCATGAGGGCCGCAATCATTTCGACCTCCTTCCCTTTTCGGGTTCCCGTTCGTCCCGCTCCTTGATGATGCGCTCCAGTTCGCGGATATCGTCTCGGGTGAGCTTCCCCGCTTCGGCGAGCTGCGCCATCATCGGCTGGGCCCTTCCGCCAAAGAAGCTCAGGATCTCGTCGAGCAGCCCGCGCCGGGTCACATCGCGCGCCACGAGCGGTTCGAAGATGTGCGCGTTGCTGATCTTCCGGACGCGGCGGACAGCATTCTTGCCTTCGAGCCGGTACACGGTCGTTTGAATCGTGGTGTAGGCGGGCCGAGGTTCGGGAAACGCCTCCTGGATTTCGCGGATGGAGGCCTTCCCGTTCGCCCAGAGCGCCTCGAGGATGTGCAGTTCGAGCTTGGTGAATTTGGTTCTGGCCATACGCAGCTCCTATAGTGTATGTAGATCTACCATGTTGTAGTAGCTACTGTCAACACCTTTCTCACCTGCTCTTTCACCTGACGGTAACGCGCCCCAACGCCGCGGCGCGTTACCCCATGGATTTGCTGCCTTGGGAGCCGCTCCTGATTCGATCTCCAACCTGCCTTCTCAGCGTTCTCTCGCTTCTCCCGAAAGAACTGCTGCATCACATGCTGACACTCCGCCGCCAGAACACCCGAGACGATGATTGTGCGGCGGTTCAGCGCCGGCTGGTCGCGCGCGCTCTCTGGCGCGATGCTCGTGTTATAGTCTTCGCCCCTTGATCCACGCCTTGATTGTGCTGTACTTGCCGGGCTTAAGCTTCTCAGGATCGATTGACCACGCCAATAGATAGTACCTGGAGATTTCGTTAAGCGTGGTGATGAGGGCTTTATCCAATGAATGGATGTTTTTGAGGAATCGGCCTCCAGTATCAGCCTCAAACATCAGGGCCCAATTGCTGTTGTACGGCACGATCCTGATCTGCCCGTTCATCTTTCGGGAAAATCTCCAGTCGCAAAGCCTGCCGAGCTGCCGAAGCTAATTCCCGGTACTTGCCCCGGCCACGGACTCGCGTGGCAGCCTCAGTCGGTGCGCAAGGCATCCATCGGCACCATGCGCCGTAGTCGCCACGCGGCGCCCAGCCCTGCGAGCCCTGCGCATCCCAGCATCATCACCGCGACGGTTACGTAGGTAAGCGGGTCGAGGGAGCTCAGGCCGGTCAAAAGCGACGTGAACAATCGGGATACCCACGCCGCGAGAACTAGACCGGCAGCAGCGCCGAGCGCGACGGGAACTAGTGCCGCAGCGAGGCCGTGGCGCACCAGATCGCGCGGCGTCGCGCCCATTGCCAGGCGCACCCCAAACTCACGCTGCCGTGATTCGGCCAGGTACGCAACCAGACCGAACACGCCGCCGACGCCGATCAGCAGCGCCGTGAATCCAAAGCCGGAAAAGAACCATGCGCCCAGCCGCTGGCGTCCCAGATCGCGGGCGATGATCTCGCGGCCTGTGGCTACCTTCACCCATGCCCCCTCAGGCAGCGCCTTTTGCGCCGCCTGGTGAATGCGACCGACGAGCGCCTCCGGACGGGCGGCACGGATGACGAACCGGGCTATGCCGCCGTGGCCGCTGTCGACGGACACGACGATGCCGGCCGCAGGCCGTGTGAAAGAACCATAAACAAAGTCGCGGGTCACTCCCACGACCTGACACCATCCCGAACGGCGCCCGCCACACGAGAGGAGTTTCCCAAGCGGATTCTCGCCGGACCAGAGCAGCCGGGCCAGCGAGTCCGTCACAATCACCGACATGGGCTTCGTGGCCGCGTCAGCCGATGTCAGTGCGCGGCCGGCCAGCAGCGGGAGGCTGAGCGCAGACAGCAATTCTGGACTCCCGCTCATCGTGGCGACATGCAGCTCACGCTTCATCCCTTCGGTTTCGACAACTGTCGGAGCCAGCAAGCGCGTCGTTGCGTCCGGATCGATGGGCGATGCACCTTCCGCGACATCCTCCACTCCGGGCAACGACCTGAGCGCATTCCTCACGCGGGCTCTGCGCTTAGCGATATCGTTATTCATGCGGTTCGAGTCGAACTTCGCATAGTCGCTCGGAGACTTGATGGATGACCTGTCGCTCGGGAAACTCACCTGAACCGTTGCGAACGCCGTGTGCTCGAAATCGAAGCCAGGCCCGGATCCGAAGCCGTGGATTACGGCCCGCACGAAGAGGCCGGCCGCTATCAGAACGACGATCGTCGCGGACACATGCAGCGCAAGCAGAACTTGCCGGGTGCGCTGTGAGGCGGCCGACGGAGTCGCGGCCGGTCCCGCCAGCAGTTCTCCAGCCAACTCGGCACGTGTGAAGCGGCGGACCGGAAGGCACGCGGCCGCCATGAGCGTCAGCAACGTGGCTGTAACTGCCACGCCCAGCACACGCCAGTCAATCGAGAGGTCGATCCGCCCGAGGTCTACTCCTCCCGGCAGGCTGAGCGACGGAATGGCACGCAAGCCCCATAGAGCCACCACGACGGCGCCGATCGTTCCGCTGACGGCGATCAGCAGCAACTCGCGGGTGAGCTCGCCAATAAGGCGAACGCGCGAGGCACCCAATGCGATCCTCACGGCCAGCTCGCGACGGCGGCGTTCGTACTGAACGAGGACAAGGGCGGCAAGTGTGGCGCAGCCTCCGGCGAGCACTAACATTGCGAGGCCGGCGACGACGCCGAGAGTTTTGCCTTCACGGATCAACATCGTCCGCGACGTGGGTGTGCCGAACACTTCCTTCAAGGGAACGACGGTCATTACATGCCTGCGGCCGCCCGGGTCTTCGACAGGCGTTTCGTGTAGATGCCGCGCAACCTCGGCAGCGGATTGCCCCGGCGCCAGGCGGGCAAAGATCATCATCAAGACACCCCATGAAGACGCTCCCGCACTCCCAGCGGCACGGGAAACGAGGTTGCTGGGAATCCAGATATCCGTCTGTTCGCCGCGCCGGGCGCCTTCGAAGCCGCTTGGCGCGATCCCGACAATCCGAAAGGAAAAGGGTTGCGCCGAGGCGACCGCGCCGATCACATCGGTGCGGCGTCCAAACTCGCGAGCCCACAGGCGGTCGCTGATGATCGCCACCGGTTCGGCGCCGGTCCGGTTGTCGTCCAGCGTGAAGTCGCGACCGCGAATGACGAGGCGTAGGACTCTGAAATATTCCGGCGTGACGCCCACGGTCTCAACATCGCGCCCATTGAGCGCCAACCGCGGCAAAAGGCTGCCCAAGTAGTGGTCATCATCCGTCATCACCTGCCCGGCGACCGCCTCAAAGGGCCGCGGGCACAAGCGCGCCAGAGCCGGAGCATCAGGCGTGCTGAAGACGTCGCTCGTGACGGTTACCACTCGATCGGCGTCCGGGAAGGGCAAGGGCCGCAGCCACAGCGCATTGACAATCGTGAAGACAATGAGGTTCATGCCGACCGCAAAAGCCAGCGTCGCCGTCGCAAAAATAAAATAGCCGCGATGCCGGCGAATCCGTGCGGCGAATCGCAGCGCCTGGACAAGTAGATCAAGGAACCCTGCCCGCCGCCCGCCGCCCACTGCCGCCTCTTCGGCGTGGACCTCGAGACGGCAGAGCGCCGGCGATGGGAGGCGGCGCGATTCCGCAATCTGCCGCGCCAGACCTGGCCAATCGGTTACATGCATCGTTGCCGCCGCTCTGGCTTCGGCCTCCGGCAGGCCTCGAGCAATAGCGTCGAGATAGCTATCCTCGAGTTGTGCGGACAGTTCATCGATGACATTCTGCTCGCACTCGGGCCGGACCCCCGGCAGCCGCAGCCGTTCGCGGACGTAGGCGTTCCAATCAGGCATGGCGACTCCGGAGGATTTGGTTAACAGCGTCGGAAAACTGCCCCCAGGCGCTGCGCTGACGCTCGAGCATCCTGCGCCCATCGGTAGTAAGCCGATAGAAACGGCGCCGGCGCTCTCCCGGTTTCTCCACCCACCGGCCGCTAATAAATCCGCGGTCCTCGAGCCGGCATAGCACCGGATACAGCGAGCCGATGCGAAAGGTCAGGCGGCCGCCCGACAGGGCTTCGATGAGCTTGCCGATCTCGTATCCGTGCCGTGGGCGGGCCTCGAGCAGGGCGAGAATCAGCAACTCCGTGCTCCCCTTCTTCAGGTCATGATTGGCCATATGCTTTAGCGCAGCATATTGCAGTCAAGCATATCAGGTCGAGCAAAATACACCTCCGGACTTTTGCGTCCGCTCGAGCGCGATCCGGCGACCGGGATGCAACGCATCCAGGAGCGTGTGTTGGGGCAGATGGATCTATGGGACGGTCCCGACTTCAGGCCTGACCGCCGATTTCGCGCCTTCGCTCCCGCCTATCGGCGCACATGCTCCAAAGACAGTGGATGCGCGAGAGCATTCCCCGAAACTCATGGCCGGAACTGTTCCCGCCTTGTGAATCCCGCAGTTGAGCGCACCGACAAATTCGAATCCGACCTCGATTATTCGCGCTTTTCCGATGAATGCCGGCGAGCGAATGTGGACGAGGTACTGCATGCCACGCAGCGAGATGGCGCGCGGAGGGACAGTCACCAGTGTCCCTCTTGCGGCGTGCTGAAGCGTCGAACATGCGGAACTGGCGTCCACGTCACATTATGTCTTAACAGCTGCTTGCGGCTCGGCTGAATATTTTTGCCTTACGGGTGCTGTCATCCTCTATGATCCCGTACGGGTCGACCACGTACCATAAGACATTCTTCTGAACTGCGTCCGTTTCAGCTGACTCGTGCGGCGCAATATCCAAAAATCAGCAGATCGGGTACTTTTCTTTTCCAGTAGATAATCTTGTGGTATATGCTGGATTCACGATGCCAAAGAAAGGAACAGCACCGATACAGGGAGAGATGCTGCAGGGCACTCTGGACCTCCTGGTTCTGCAAACACTCGTGATGGGTCCGGCTCACGGCCATACGATCGCTCAGGCAATCGAGAATCGCTCGGAAAACGTCCTTCAGGTCGAACACGGATCCCTTTATCCGGCGCTCCACCGCCTTGAGGATCGAGGATGGATTGCTTCATTCTGGGGCACCTCGGAAAACAACCGCAAGGCCAGATATTATCGAATGACGCCTGCCGGGCGGAAACAACTGCTGGAACAAATCGGCCGTTGGGATCAGCTGGTGCGGGCCATCAGCCGCATTATTCGACCGGCCACGGAGTAGCGCCATGGGATGGGGCCTCTTTTTTCGCCGCCGCTATTGGGATGACGAGCGCGCCCGCGAGATCCAGTCTCATATCGAGATAGCGACCGACGAGAACGTCGCCCGGGGCATGTCTCCTGAACAGGCCCGGTGTGCCGCGCACAAGAAGTTCGGCAACGTGGCCTTCGTCCGTGAGGAGATCTATCGCATGAACACGATCGGTTTCGTCGAATCGCTGTGGCAAGACCTGCGCTATGCCTTCCGCTCTCTGCGCCGCAATCGCGGCTTCGCCGCAACCGCCATTGTAACGCTGGCTCTTGGCATTGGCGCCAACACGACCGTCTTTAGCGTCGTCGATGCAGCCATGTTACGCCCTTTGCCGTACCGGGACCCAAGCCGGCTGGTCTCGATCGTGTGGGTTGCGGCGCGCGGTTCGGCAGAGCAGGTGACTTACATCGGCGGCCAGTCACTTCAGGAAATGGAGGACTGGCGCGCGCAAAAGCAGATCTTTTCCGGGATCGAGCCCTATTCTCAACCTCGGGCGAGGATAGGCCCGACGGGGGTGTTGGAACCGAATGCGATCGCATTTATCTCGACCGGCATTTTGGATCTGCTGGGAGTACAGCCGAAACTGGGACGCGGTTTCCTTCCGGAAGAAGGACGTCCCGGTAAAGACCAGATAGCGCTGCTCAGCTATGGCTACTGGTTGCGTGAGTTCGGCGGCGACACTGCTGTTCTCGGTAAGACAGTCACGCTAGACAATCATGTCTACACGGTGATCGGCGTTATGCCGCGCGATTTTCCATTTGCCGGGAAGCCGAATGCGTATGTGCCATGGACGGAGAAATCTGGCGGTGACCTATACTTTATGTCCCGCATCCGTCCCGGCCTCAGCGTCGCTCAGGCCGAGCGAGAAGCGGCGGTTATCTCGGACCGAATTCAATACGACGGTCGCGTGCCTTGGGCAAAGATGACCCCCGAATTCTGGCCCGAAAGCGATCGCCTGAGTTCCCGCCACCACGGCGAGACCCGGACCGCGCTTCTTATCATGATGGGGGCTGTCGGTTTTGTTCTATTGATTGCATGCGCCAACGTAGCCAACTTGTTGCTCTCCCGCGGCGCCACGCTCCAACGCGAGGTTGCGATTCGGTCAGCTATTGGCGCAAGTCGTGGCCGTCTGGTGCGCCACTTCCTGGTCGAGAGCATGGTGATTGCCACGGCCGGTGCTCTGGGTGCCCTGCTATTGACCTGGTGGTTAACCTACTCCATTCCCGCGCTCCTCCCTGCGGACCTCCGGCGGCTGTTCGCCGTCTACGAATGGGACCTGAACCGGAGAGTATTTGCATTCACGGGCGCCGTGACAGTGTTGACATGCCTGCTGAGTGGTCTGATTCCTGCGTTCAGAGCCGCGCACGGCGGAGTGATCGGAGGCCTGGTCGGACCGGGACGCACCGCAGGTGTCGCTCGTGCTACCCGGAGACTCCATGTTGCTTTGCAGAGCCTTCAGGTCGGCCTTGCTTTAATACTCCTCTGCGGCGCCGGGCTTATGGCCAACAGCTTCGTGCGCATGACTCTCACGGAGAGCGGCTTTGATACCCAAAACTTGTGTCTTGTCAGGATTTCTCTTCCCCCCAATTATCCCAAGGGGCCAGAGCGGCAGGCTTTTTACGATCAACTTCTGTCAATGATGAAGACACTTCCTGCAGTCCAGTCAGCTACGATGGCAACGGGAACACCGGCTACAAGTCTTGGATTCGGAACCGGCAGATTGTTTGCGGAGGAAACCGCAGGCGCCGGTGCAGAGCCCTGGGCCGGAGATTTATGCTATGCTGGGCTCGATTACTTTTCTACCCTCCGAATTCCCATTGTTGCCGGACGCAATTTCGGCCCGCAGGACGGCCTTTCATCACCGCCCGTGGCAATTATTGATCGTCGAGCTGCGGACCATTATTGGCCCGGACAAAGCGCTTTGGGCCGGCGCTTCCGTGCAGGTTCCAAAGCTCCCTGGATTACCGTCGTCGGCATTGCGGCATCGGTGAAGACTCGATCGTTCACTGATCCGAAGATTTTCCAAGTCTATCGACCCATCTCGCAAAGGGATTCAGTTGTTGCCGGCAACCTTATCGTTCGGACTGTCGGTGACCCGGGACCGGTTCTGGCCCAGGTGCGCGCCAGGATTGCCAGTCTCAACCCGGGCGCCTCGGTCCCGACCGCCGCCACTTTTGATGAGTTGTACGCAACCATGGATGCAAAAGCCGCCACAACCCCACGCTTCTACCTCATCTTGATGTCGATATTCGCGGGGGTGGCGCTCACGACCGCGGCCGTCGGCATCTACGGCGTGCTTTCCTATTCGGTGTCCCAGCGGCGTTCGGAAATCGGCGTCCGCATGGCGCTCGGGGCAACCGCACGCGACATCCGCCGCCTTGTAGTACACGCCGTTATAGCGCCTGTGAGCGCGGGCATCGTCGCTGGTGTGATTGTATCCCTTTGGCTCACCCGGCTACTGCGCTCCCTTCTGTATCAGATCACGCCCGATGATCCGATCACCATCATCTCTGTGGCTTCGTTTTTGCTGCTGGTGTCACTGGCCGCAAGCTATATTCCATCACGGCGTGCGACCCAAATCGATCCCATGACCGCCCTGCGGGTAGAGTGACATTTGGTAAGGGAGACAAAGTCATCCTGGTGGGAACAACCATGGGGCTCCTGCTGGCCGTTGCGGCGAGACGTTACATCATGACGTTTTCCCTCGGGCTGGTGGCTTTGGATCCAGTCACGTTCACTGCCGTACCGATCGTGCTCGGCGCTATCGTCTTGCTTGCCTGCTACCTCCCCGCCCGGCGTGCCGCCCGTGTGGATCCCATGGCCGCATTGCGCGAATAGTGCCGATCCGAGAAGCCGCGAGACCCCAGTGAAAACCTGTCGCAATATGGAATTTAAAATCTTCTGTGGCTGCTTTTGCGTTCCTATTGATCTGCGATCCAGCCGTCCTGGAGGTTTACGATCCGCGACCCGTAGGATGCGTTCTTCTCCGAGTGGGTGACCTGGATGATGGTTGTTCCCCCCCCGTTGAGCTTCTTGAAAAGCTCCATGATCTCCTTGCCCTGGCTGGAGTGCAGGTTCCCGGTTGGTTCATCCGCGAGGATTATTTTCGGACTGGCGACCACTGCCCTCGCGACCGCGACCAACTGCTGCTGGCCGCCGGATAACTGGGCAGGGTAAAGGTCCTTCTTCCCCACGATTTGAAATCGGTCCAGCGTGTCGCAGACAATGCCCTCGCGATCTTTCTTCGCCAGGTTGCGATAGGAGAGAGGGAGATCCAGATTTTCGTAGACGGTCAGGTCATCGAGCAGGTGGTAGCTCTGGAATACAAATCCGACGTTCTTCTTGTGCAGCTCCGACCGCTCTTTTTGCTTGAGCTTGTGCACGGGAACGTCCGTGAAGTAGTACTCGCCGATCCACGCGCTGTCGTACATCCCCAGAATATGCAGGAGCGTGGACTTTCCGGCTCCTGACGGCCCCATGATGGAAATGAACTCGCCCGCTTTCACCTCCAGATCGATGCGGCGCAGCACCCAGGTTTTGGTGATCCCGTGCTCGTAGAATTTCTCGACATTGTGCAGTTTAATCATGACGGACATAGGCTCCAGATTGGCGGGCGGCAGTGTAGCATTTCAGCGCGGCCGGCAACAACCTCCGACTTACGACTCCGGCTCGCCGGATGATGCCGCGCCGCTCCTGCATGAATCATGATATTCTCTGTGCACGGCGCCCATGCAGAAACGGGCTATTCGCACCGCAGCGATATCATGGGATCAACCCGGGCCGCGCGCCGGGCTGGAAGGTAGCTGGCGAGCAGCGCGACCAGGATCAGCAGCAGCGGGATCGCCGCAAAGGTCGAAGCGTCGGTTGCGGTAATGCCGAACAACAGGCTGCTCATGAAGCGTGTGAGCACGAAGGCGCCGGCCAGGCCTAGGGCCAAGCCGGCCACCGCAAGGGCCATTCCCTGACGCACAATGAATCCCAGGATGCCGTTCTGGGAGGCCCCCAGCGCGATGCGGATGCCGATCTCCCTCGTGCCCTGGGTTACCAGATACCCCATAACCCCGTAAATGCCCGTGGCGGCCAGCGCCAGCGCAAGGCCCGCAAACAGGCTCAGGAGCGACATCGAGAAGCGCCGTCGGGCCAGGGACTGATCGACGAACTGCTCCATCGTGCGGACATTGTAGAGCGGGAGATCGGGATCGAGTTCCCGGACCTCCTGCTTGACGGCGGAAGAGAGCGGGCCCGGATCCGGGATGCTTCGCATAGCGACAGTCATTGTCCTTGTGGGGAACTGGGTGTGCGGCAGATAAAAAGCAATGCGCGGATCGGAATCGATCGTGTCATGTTTTACCTGGCCCACCACACCGACGATCGTATGCCAGGGGATGTTGGACTGCACCAGATGGAAGCGTTTGCCGATCGCATCCTTGTTTGGCCAGTATTGCCGGGCCATGTTTTCGTCGATGATGGCGACCCTGGAATTGGCAGCAGTGTCCTGTTCCTGGAAGAAGCGCCCCCGGAGCAGCGGGATTTCCATGGCCTGAAAATAGTCCCCGCCGACAACGCGTTCATCCGCATTGATGAACTTCTCGCCGGCGAGAGGCGTGCGTCCCTCGATCGTGATCGGTGTCCAGGCGAAGGTCTGGGTCAGCGGCAGCGCCGAGGTCCCTCCGGCGGCGGTCACGCCGGGGATGCGTTCGAGGCGTTCCCACAGCTGGCGGTAGGTTGTCAGCGTCACTTGCACGTCGCCGTACTTCCGGCCGCTTAACGTCATTCCGAAGCTCAGCAGATTCCGGGGATTAAATCCCGGGTGAACGTTCTGCAGGTTGGCGAAACTGCGGATGAGCAATCCGGCACCTATGAGCAGCACCACCGAGAGAGCCAGCTCGGAGATGACCAGCAACCTGCGCACATTGTGGCCGCGGCCCCAGAGGGCGCTGACTCCGGTGGCGCCCCGGCCCGCCTCATTCAGGGTCGAGCTCAGGTCATGCCGGGCCACACGGAGTGCCGGTATCAGGCCGAAGAGAATTCCCGTGGCCAGGGAGATCACCAAGGTAAACGCAAGCACCCGTCCATCGATGCCGATGTCCTGAATACGCGGAACGCTCTTGGGGCCCAGCCTATGGATCCAGTCCACACTCCAGGCCGCAAAGAGGAGGCCCAAGGCGCCTCCGCCGAGAGCCAGCACGAGGCTTTCCGTGAGCAATTGACGGACGATGCGTGCACGGCTTGCGCCGAAGGCGGCGCGCACGGCAATCTCCTTTTTTCGGGCCACTGCGCGCGCCAGAAGCAAGTTAGCGATATTGGCGCAGGCCACCAGGAGCACGCATCCGACCGCGCCCAGCAGGATGTGGAGCGGCCGGCGCACATCGCCCACCACCTGCTCCAGCAGGGGCACGATGCTGAATGTCAGGCCGCCGTTCGGCGGGTACACGTCCGGATAATCCCGGCGCAGGCGCGCGGTGATAGCATCCATTTCGGCCTGCGCTTGCCGGACGGTCACGCCGGGCTTGAGCTTGCCCATGATGTTGTAGTCTTCACGCACGCGGATCTGAGACGCCGTCGGCTGCAGGGGTAGCGGCAGCAGGACATCCGCCCGTTCGGCGCCCCCGAGGGTCGGCAGCACCTCCCGCGGCAGGGAGAAGGAGCTGCGCATGATGCCGATCACCTGGAAAGGCTGGCCGTTCAGCGTGATCGTCTTGCCGATGATTTTCGGATCCGAGCCGAAGCGGCGGGCCCACATGCCATAGCTCAGCACCACGGTAGCCGGACGCCCCGGCACGTCCTCCGTCGGCGAGAAAATGCGGCCGGCCGCGGCGTCCTCCCCGAGCATCGGGAGGAGATTGGACGAGACCCGGATGTATCCGATGCGCTCCGGCTCGCCGCCTCCCGTAAGATTGATATTGCCCCCGATGGCAATAGCCAGCTGTTCGAAGCCCTTGTGGCCGTTCTTGATGTCGAAGTACTGCGCGGTCGAAAACCAGTCTTCCGCAATGTCCAGCCCCGGCGAGCGGTTCCAGAGAATCGTCAGCCGGTCCGCATCCCGGTACGGCAGCGGGTTGAGCAACAGCGCGTTGGTAACGCTGAATATGGCAGTGTTGGCGCCAATGCCGATAGCCAGCGACAGGAGTGCGGCAGAGGCAAACCCGGGATTTTGTGCAAAACCACGGATGGCATAGCGGATGTCCTCGAAGAGCGTACCGGCAGACATCCGCGAAGCGCCCAGGAAACCTGTCAGTGCAGAGCGGAAACGCGAACGGTTGACCATTCCTATTATGTATCATGAAAAGGAGATCTTTGTAACTGCCAGAGTCAGGACCAGTCCCAAGCACGATCCGATCGCGGCAACCTTGAATCCTTCTCCAATCACGAGCCTTATGATGTCTTCTTTCCGCGCCCCGAGTGCGGCCCGGATGCCGATTACCCAAAAACATCACTCATACCGCAGCGCGACCATGGGATCGACTTTCATTGCGCGGCGAGCAGGCATCAAACAGGCAAACATCGCCGCTGCTATCAAGAGGGCCGAGACAAGACCAAGCGTGCCGGCATCTGTCGGAGTCACACCAAACAGAAAACTCTTGATGAATCGCGTCAGGGCGAGAGCTCCTGCCAGGCCGAGACTTGCTCCCAGTAATACGAGAATTGCCCCCTGCTTCATAACCATCAAGACCACGTCCCCGGCTTGGGCGCCGACCGCCATTCGGATTCCGATTTCCTGTGTCCGCTGTCCCACTGAATAACTGATCACTCCATAAACGCCAACGCACGCCAGAGCCACCGCCAGTATGGCGAAGAATCCAAACAGGCCGAGGTAGAACCGGGGCTCCACAATCCACTGCCGATAAAGTTCCTCGGCCGTGTCCATCGTGCCGATCGTCACCTTGGGATCTAATGCCCGGATCTCACGCCTCAATAGTGGCACCAGACTTCGAGGTGGGCCCATAGTGCGTACGACAATGGTGATTTCCGAGAATCCAGAAGTGTGCTGGGAATATGGAAAATAGATCTTGGGGCGGTATTCATCCTGGAGCACACCGTAGCGGGCATCCCCCACGATACCGACAATCTTTCGCGGATTTGGATCACTCCCAAATCGAATTTTCTTCCCGAGCGCAGTTTCATTGGGCCACAGCAGATGCCCAAGTCTCTCACTGACGATCGCGGTTGCGGGCGCTCCCGATCGGTCCGCCCCACCAAAGCCGCGCCCCTCAAGTAAAGGGATCGCCATGGTGTGAAAGTATGTGTCGGTAGCGTAGATGAATTCCACTGGACGCTTTTTGGCCCGTGCATCATCACCAAGGGTAATCACACCATGGGCAGTGCTCCCCTCCAGAGGGAACATGTTGACGGCAGCAGTTTCTCGAACGCCGGGCAACAGGCGTAACCGATGCAGCGAATCATCCAAAAAAGCAACGCTTTGCTGGGGGGAGGTATCGCCATCAGCAGTCTTGGGAAGCGTCACCGGCACGGTTATGAGATTATTCGGATCAAAGCCGAGCTCCACGCCTCGCAAAAGCAGGAAACTCCTCATCATCAATCCTGCGCCCGCCAGCAGCGTGAGAGATAAAGCGATCTCGGTGACAATCAAGGCGCCACGCAAGCGATTGCCGAAACGCTGAGATGTCCTGCCTGTTTGTTTCAGCGCATCAACGAGGCTGGGGCTGGATGCGTGGATCGCCGGCAGCAATCCGAAAACAAAGGCAGTCAGAATGGAGGAACCGAGGGCGAAAGCAAGGATTACAGAATCGAAGTGGATCTGGCTGGGTCCAGGGATCCCCGGAGCTTTCAGAACCACAAAGGCACGCAATCCCCAGTACCCCAGGAGCACTCCCAATCCGCCGCCGAAAAATGATAAGAGCAGGCTTTCGGCCAGCATATATTGAATCAGCCGTGCCCGTGTGGCGCCGAGGGCTGCCCGCATCGCAGTTTCTTTCCCCCTTGCCGAGCCTCGAGCCAGTATCAAACTGGCGACGTTGACGCAGGCGATCAGCAAAACGAATAGAACTGAGCCAAGAAGCGTCAGCACCGTGAGTTGGTTTCCACCGATCTGACCTTTCAATACCGGCTCCAAACCCACGGAGGGCTCTGCCTCCGAGGTTCTAGTTCTCTGCGGTGACTGCCTTGCCAGCAGATTCATCGCTATGCGAGCCCGGTCCAGAGTGATTCCCCGTTTGAGGCGTCCGACAACCCTAAAACCGATGTTAAAGGGTGCCAAACGTCCAGGATCCTCATCGATTCCCCACGGCAACCAGTAGCGGGTTTTCGCGCTGGGGTATCCCTTGTCTACCGGCATTACGCCAATCACAAGAAAGGGCTTGCCGTTGAGAGTGACGCTCTTGCCGATGACATTGCGATCGCCGCTATATCGTTGCTGCCACAGGCCGTAACCGAGGATGACAAGGTTGCCTTTCCCGGGCTTCTCCGCGTCCCGGGGAAAATCGCTACCGAGAAAGGGGCTCACGCCCGCCATGCGAAATAGATTTGCCGTGACCGCGAGCCCTGAAATGCGCTCAGGTTCTTCTTGGTCCGACCACACGTTGTCCGCCATGCGCCAGGCGGCCAGTTCGTCGAACACCTCATTTCTTTCCCTCCAATCCACAAATTCGGATAGGGAAGGCGAAGGGAGGACATCAAACAGGCGTTGGGCGTTGGCATAGGGCAAAGCCGGGAACAAGACTGAATACGTTATGGTAAAGATTGTCGTGGTGGAACCGATCCCCAAGGCAAGCGTAATGATGGCCGCCACAGTGAAACCGGGAGCCTTGCGCAAGGAACGAAAACCAAGGCGCGTGTCGCGCATCAAGTTGTCCAGGAGGTTTACCCGGCGCCTGTCGCGAAAATGCTCCTTGACCTGTTCTACCCCGCCGAATTTGCGGAGGGCCGCATGCCGCGCTTCTTCACGATTCATGCCACGCAGGATGTTCTCCCGGATCTCCATTTCGAGGTGATACTGCATCTCGTCGTCCAGATCCTGCTCCACTCGCCGCGAACGAAACAAGGAATGTAATCGCAGTGGAATGGTATAAAGCCAGTGCTCCGGGCGCATTTCAAACCTCCTCGAGTCGCACCACGTGGGAGATGGCAGCGGAGAGCCGGTCCCAATTCGCGGTTTCCTTTTCGAGCTGCCTGCGGCCCAGCCGCGTAAGCGAGTAGTACTTGGCCCGGCGCTTGAACTCGCTCTGTTTCCATTCGGCGGTGATCCAGCCTTCCTGTTCCAGCTTGTGCAAGGCAGGGTAGAGCGATCCGTCGCTGACCTGCAGCACGTCGCCCGAAACCTGCCTCAACCTCTGGCTAAGAGCCCAGCCGTTCATCGGTTCCAAAGCCAGGATTTTCAGGATCAGCATGTCCAGGGTCCCCTGGACCAAATCTGAGGGTTTGCTCATGTCGTGCCCTCGGTTACCGAGAACATACTCGAGCTTCCCTCGGAAAGCAAGGGAAATGATCAGGCCAGCCGCAACAAATAGTACGAAGCCCGTCTCCTGCGCGGGCGTTGACTCCCCGGTCCGGCCAGGATTTGCTGATTTCGGTTGACATGAGCGCACCATAGAGTTTACATTCCTCTCGACACCCGAGAGAGGATAATTTTCATGGCCAAATCCAAAATGGATCTGCTTCAGGGAACGCTCGATTTGCTCATCCTGAAAACCCTGGAGCTTGAGCCAATGCACGGCTGGGGAATCACCCAACGAATTGAACAGCAATCCCACGGCGACTTTCGCATTGGGCCCGGATCCCTTTATCCGGCAATGCATCGACTTGAGGTACAGGGCTGGATTTCATCTGAAATGGGGACATCCGAAAACAACCGGCGCGCGCGTTTCTACAAACTGACCGCCGCCGGGCGGAAACAGCTGCGAACCGAATCCGAGAATTGGGGACGCATGTCCCTGGCCATTGCGCGAATCCTTCAGCCGACGAATTGAGAGCGCTCGAGGGGGGCGGATGCTCCGGAAGTTATGGATTCTCTTGCAGACGCGGCTTCAGCGTCGCAGTGTTGAGCACGAACTGGATGATGAACTGCGGTTCCATCTTGCGATGCAGATCGAAGAGAATATCGATCGTGGAATGAGTCCCGAGGAAGCACGCCACGAGGCCATGCTTCATTTCGGCGGGATCCAACAGGTCAAAGAAGAATGCCGCGATGTTCGTATTGTCCAGTGGTTCGATGAGATTAGGCAGGATCTGCGATATGCCTTCCGATCGCTTCGCCGCAAGCCAGGCTTTACGGTCACTGTCGCCCTGACATTGGCCCTTGGCATAGGGGCCAACACGGCGATCTTTAGTGCCGTCAACTCCATCCTGCTGCATCCACTCCCCTATAGGAATGCGGAGCGGCTGGTCACATTGTTGCTGCAATCCGAGCGCTATGGTAATCCGATCTCCTTTACATCTCCTGCCGATATTGACGACGTCATGAGCCGCGGCACCGTTTTTGAAGATGCCGCCACGGTTTATCGCACGAGTTACCGTGTCATTCATCGAGAAAGCCCCGAAAATGTGGAAGGAGCGGACGTATCGCCGGATTTCTTTGAGCTCCTTGGCGTCAAGCCCGCACGGGGCCGCGTTTTTCTGCCCGAAGATGGCGAACCTCAGAGTGATCCTGTGGCGATTTTGAGCTACAGCCGCTGGCTTAACGAGATGGGGGGCGATCCGGAGATAGTCGGCAAGAAGCTGACAGTCGACGGCAGGATCCGCACCGTGATCGGGGTTTTGCCGGCGGACTTCAGAGGAATGTTCGAGCCGATTGATTGGAAAACCATGATCTGGACGCCCGACAGTCTGCGCGTCGCCCAGCTGTATGGGCGCAGCATGCGTCAACACATAGCCATCGGCCACCTCAAACCACGAGTGAGTCTCAGGCAAGCGCAAACGGAAATCGACGCAATCTCTGAACAACTGGCGCGCAAATATCCCGAGACCAACGCCCGTGTGCGCTTCACGGTTCGATCACTCGCCTTCGACCTGATTGAACCCAGGGTTTCCACCGTGCCCTCGACAGTTTTTAACTCGAAGTCCTTGACAGGCACCGCGCCCTGATTTCGAATCTGCCGTGCGCGCGCAAAGATATCATCGGATTTGTTGCCCGTCTTTGCGGCCAATCTGACGATCTTATCCCGGATCTCAATGTCCATGCGGGAGGCGAAAGACCTGGCGTAGCCTTCCAGCGCAAGGTCCGGCCTTCCCATCTTCGCGTAGATGTCGGCGCGGCGCGTCTCGAGACTATCGGGTCCACTGAGGACGTTATCACCTGCCCCCTGCTCGACCAGGTTCAGGTAGTCCTGGGCTTTCTGGTACTCCCCGGCATCTGCAAAAAGGGATCCAGCCGACCAATAACGGCTCCGCATGTTTCTCTGCGCCGCTGCCAGCGGCCGCCTATTGGGATCGTCTTCCGGCAGTGCTTCCATTTCGGCGATGCTTTTCTTCGTCTCTTCCATCACATCGGCTGCAAGTTTCAGGGCCTCCTCCTTTCGCCCTGCCTGCAAGAGGCTCCGAGCATACGACCACCGGAGATCATTCATGGTCGGCATCGCCGTCGGATTTAAGTTTTTCTGCCGCTCCGCGAGCGCTTTTTCAATCAGCTTCATGCTTTTGCTCAGGTCGTACTGCGCAGCCGACTGTAAGATGCCGGGATTCGTTTCGGTCTCGAGGATCTTTGTCCCCAGCGCCTGTATGGCATCCTCCTTTTTCTGAGTGCGGAGGACTGAGGATTTGACTTGGTACGCCTTGCTGCGGGGGGACGCATTCGCATCAGGGTATTTAGCCAGGACTTCGTCGGCAAGCGCGAGCGCCCTGTCGGGATTCGCGCTCATCACTATTTCCAGGAGAATACTGTAAGCAGTTTCGAGGCTGGGGAAGGTCGGATTGTCCCGAATGAACTGCTCAAGTTGTGCCGCTTGTTTCGCGGCATCCTGTTCCTTCAGTATGAAGGTACGCTGAGCACCAATCAAACCAAAGCTGCGACAGCCATACCCAAAGACTGCGGCCTGATGCGCATACTCGACTCCGCTGATTGGAAGATCAATGGGGAGGGTTCAATGGGTGACGGAGAGCGAAGCTCTCAGCCCGGAGTGCAAGGCGCGATCGAAAGCTGTCGAGCAGGGTGGAAATGAGCGAAACAAGCACATCCTTCATGGCCCTGAAGGCTAACAGGCAAATCCTGTAAGTGCACCGATTTCAATATGGACCAAATCTTTGGCAAGCACAGCGACATACTTTTGACGACGGACAAGAGGGAGGAGTTGATCCCGGCAGGTCGGATGCATCCGACTAAGGGCCGATGATAAAGGGCAGAAAACGAGGTATCACGATGGCCGCCATGGCCAACACGGCAGCCCACCCTATGAAGTCCAGGAGCTCCGGGACCAGAGACGGTTCACATTCCGGCAGTTCGCGTGCCACACGCGCGCGCACGGCCGCAGCCAAGCCCGGTGGGGCGGATGCGTCGACGAAGGCTGCATCGAACGTCGTGTCGACATGGTCCAGGGCTTCGAGGAGCGCGCGGCATTCCTCACAGTGCGCGGCGTGATCGCCGCTGCTCTCATGCAGAAGGTCTTCCAATTCGGGGCAAGCCATTAAGTTCCCCCTTTCGATACCCGCTGGCGAGCCAATTCGAGCGCCAGGCTCTTCCTGGCGCGATGCAGGTATGTCCTCACAGTTCCTATGGGCAGGTCGAGCATGCGCGCCACCTCATTATACGATTTCTCCTGCATGTAAAACAGAGCTACCACCTGCCGATACTTGGCCGGCAACCGATTGAGCAAATCAGCGGCTTCAGGGTGTTCACCTGCCCCCCAATCGCCTGCTGCGCTGCGCTCCGCTTCGCGGCGAGGCACGGATTCGTCGAGTGAAACCGGCTGAATTTCCCGCCGCCTCAGGGCCGTCAGGCAGGCGTTCCGCGTAATGGTGTAGATCCAGGTGGAAAGCTTCGACTCAGCACGAAATCCCGGCAGTCCCTTCCATACCCTGACCAGCACGTCCTGGGCGGTTTCTTCGGCCGCTGCGCGGTCGCCCAACATCGAATAGGCGAGGCGGAAGATCTTGTCCTGGTATTCCTGGACGATCCTGTTGAATTCTTCCGCCATAGCACTATTTAGACTCCGTGTGGATCCACTGAAGTTTCGAAACTTTCGCCTCCTCGCGCCAGTCTCAATCAGCAGGAGGAACGAATAATGATGATCACGCGTGCAGCCGGCTATTTTGCTCTTGTCTTGGTCCCCACGCTGGTGGTGATCCTGGTAATGTTATACCTGCGTCACCGCAACATGCAGATGCTTCACCAGGAGCGCATGGCGGCGCTCGAAAAAGGGACCACCATCCCTGTCGGGCGTGCCCTGGCACCCTGGTCGCCGCGCGTCTACCTGCTTCGCGGCCTGCTCTGGAGCTTCGTAGGCGCGGCTTCGATGGTTTGCCTGCTCGCTATCGCGGCGTCGACGCATCGGCCCGAATCCGCTGAAGTTACCTTGTGGCGGGCCAAGAACATCGCTCAAAGCCTCAATGTCTCCTCCGAGGAGGCAAGGCAGATCGCCGAGAAGGACCGGGAAGCCAGAGCGCAGGGAATGCCGTCGAGTGTGGCTCTGCTCGGCCTGATTCCGCTGGGCGCCGGTCTGGCCTACCTGGTATTCTATTACACAGGCGAATCGCGGCGTGGGAAAGATGGGGATTCGGCACAATGAAGATTATTCTCAATAAGACATCGCTACGCATCATCATCGCAGTCTTGACCGTCCTCTCTTACGCAGCCGCCCAGGACTCCGCACAATCTGCCGACGCACGGTTAAGATCGCTGTTTTTCCAGCGCGATTTTGAGACCGGCGCGATTGAAGGTGCGAAGCTGGTCGCAGCCAATCCAAACACACCCAGCCTGAAGGCGTGGTATGTGCTCAACCTCGTGCGCAGCGGCCAGGAAAAGCAGGCCATCGCCCTTGCCGAGGAAATGACGAAAAGATTGCCGCGGAACGCCTGGAGCTGGTTCGCGCTGGCTGGCGCGCTCAACTATGCGCAGGAACGTCCCGCAGATGCCCTGTCCGCCGGCGAGAAGGCCCTGAAGCTGCTTTCCACCGATCCTGACGTAATCTGGATACGGGCGCAGACGCTTGCCAATGACGAGAAACACCGCGCCGGAGCGATCGCCTTTGTGGATAGCCAACGCTCCCGAGTGAAGAATCCTGCCGATCTTCTGGTCGCGAAGGGCTATGCCCAATACCGCCAGGCTTGGGGCCCGCCCCGCGACGAGCAGCAGTTGGCGGCAGCGTTTTCCACCTTCGAGGAAGCGCGGCGCATCGATCCCGCGAACATAAGCGCCTGGTACCTGCCCAGCACGCTCCTCAACGCGCTGCGTCGCGGCGACGAGGCTTATCCTCTGGCCAAGAAGGCGGTGGCGCTCGCTCCCAGTTCGACGGACGTGCATCAGGCATTCTGGGATGCAGTGACCGGCAGCCGCGAAACCGCGGCCGACAGCAAGCGCCAGGAAGTAGAGGCGGACGTCATTACGTTCCTGCAGGCGCACGGCGATCGTCCCGGAGTGCTGTCCGCGGTGGCTGGCGTGTCGCGCACGATGAAGTGGACGGACAGGCAGCGGGACTGCGAGGATAAGATCCTCGCGGGATTCCCGGAGAGCATCGAAGCAGAGTGGATCTTCGCCTCGCGATGGCGAGACCTTGGAAAGACCAAAGAAGGCGCGGAGTCGGCCCAGTATCGTCAAATTTTGCGCGAGTTCATCGATCGCCCCCGGCACCACTTCGAGAGCCTCCTGGGAGAAGCGTATCAGCATCTCTTCGCTGTTCTAAATATAGACGATACCGCGTCACCCGATGAATTGTATCGGGCGGCCGAAGGCGGGGTGAAGTATGAAAAGCTCAATCCGCACATCACGTATGTCATAGTGCCGATCGCACTGGCCGATCGGAAAATCCGCCTTGCCGATGCTGAGCGCATTGCGCGTGAAGGTATCGATGCGCTGAAGAAGAAAATCGAAAGCCAGCGGTCGTCCTACAAGTCTCAGGGAGAATACGAGCGAGCAATGGGATGGGCAACCGGGATGGGGCACGACGCGCTTGGTTGGGTTCTCCTGGCGGAAAGCCGTCCGGCAGAAGCGGAGAAAGAGCTTCTCGCTGCTTACGATCTCAATCACGAGGATCGTCGCACCCTCGATCATCTCGGTCGTTATTACCTCTCAAGGAACGAAATCTCGAAGGCAGAGGAATACTTTATCAAGGGACTCGGCGTGCAAGGGCCGGGAACGAATCCCTGCGAAACATCGCTCCGATCCTTGTACCATAAGAATCACGGCAGTCTGGAAGGCATCGACGAGTATTTCGAAAAACTAAAGGTCGCTGATCGCACGAAGCGCCGCGATCGCGTGCTGGCTGGCCGCATCGCGGATCCAAAAGGGGTGCCCGCCTTCAGCCTCAAGGGGCTCGACGGCAAACGGATTTTACTCGAGGGGCTGAAGGGCAAGACCGTCGTTATCAACTTCTGGGGCATCTGGTGCGGCTGGTGCGTCCAGGAGTTGCCCGAATATCAGAAGCTCTTTGAGAAATATGCGAAAGATCCGGCAGTCGTGATTCTGACGATCGACAATGACGCGCATCCGGACGACGTCCCTCCGTGGCTGGCGCAGAAAAAGTACACGTTCCCCGTTTTGATCGATGACGGCTACGTGAGCAAAGCCGGGATCCACAGCTTCCCAACGACGTGGTTCCTGGACCCGGAGGGCAGAAAGATCTTTGAAAAGGTCGGGTGGAGCGAAAAGCTGCTTGAGGAGTTCAGCTGGCGGATCGAGGCAATGCGCGGGTCAACTCCTTCCGGCCGACCCCGATCCCAAGGGGATGGTCGGAATTGACTGCATTTCGGACCGGACCCTGGGTGCGACCATCATGTTATCCTGCTCGCGCATCAATACGATCGGAGCGCTAAAACTCAGTCGTCTTCCATCGCCTGCACTGCGCCGCCTTGCATCTGCCCCTGCGGCGCCCGGAGAGCGGCCCCTCCTGATTCTCGGACAGTCTATTAGGCAAACTGGGTTTGTTGGCGAGGTTTGAGCAGGGCGGCAATGTGGTTGACCTGTTCCGGAGCCATGGTCTCAATCTCCAGAACCGTCTGGATGAGCTTCTCCGGTTTGCCATCAAAAAAGCGCGAAACGAGATCCTTGATCTGGTTTTTTGTGGCTTGATCCCGCGAAAGCAGAGGTCTGTAGGTGTAGGCACGCCCGTTGCGTTGATGCTCCAATACTCCCTTTTCTTCCAGGATGCCCATAAGAGTGAGCACCGTCGTATACGCAGTAGTCTTGCGCTGCGAAATGGCGTTGCACACGTTCTTTACGGTCGCCGCTCCCAAATCCCAGACAACCTTCATGATCTGCAGCTCCTGGCGAGTGAGGAGAATCGCGTCCAGATCCTTTTTCATTCTCCCTCCGGCTTGAAAAAGCGAGTGTGATTCCGATCGTTACCTTCCTTTGTGCTGTCAATAACTACGACGGACAGCGCATTTCATTTCCAATGAAAGTAGCGGTTTTTGGAGGCCGGCCGCCTCATGGCATCGCCGAAGGTCACTTCTTTTTGGGAGTTTCCTGCACTATGCCTTCGAGTTGTGACGCCAGCACGGAACTGTGCGGATCGCCGGTCAGAAACTGGATCTCATTCCCATTCTTGGCGCCGAGGCCGAGGTCGGCGGCGCGCTTGAGTTGTTCCTGCTCAAAAACCGTGCGGAAGGATACCGGCTGTCCCGGCACCTCAAGCTGCAGTCGCAGCAATGCGACCCCGGCGGCATCCACGGCCACCCGATCCGATGAAGCGAGGATTACTTCCGGCTTTGCGATTGCGCCGGTTTCGGGACCTCCGTCCATGAACACCTGGGTGGCGTCCATGATTACGATCCTGGGCCGGCAGGCCAGATTCACTTCGGCGATCATGGCCCCCTGCCTGGGCGAGGCGTGCAACTCCTGCATGTAGTTGTAGCCCGGGTTTATAAAGCCATATTTGGCGACCAGCCCGATGGTATTTTTCAGACTCGCGCTGAAGATGCCGCCGAAGCGATGCGTCTTCAAGTTGGCAATCTGTATGAGACATGCGTCGCGATCGAGAAATCCCGGGATTTCAATGCCGGACTTCCAGTTGCCGGCAGGAAGATCTTCCCGTCGCCACTCACCGGCCTGCATCTCGTCGAGCGCCAGCAAGCGCACACCCAATTTTCGCGCCAGTTCCGGAACACCGAGCGCATTCCAGATATCCCGGGTTGCACCCATGCAGCTGCGTTCCACGAGCGTAATCGTTCCGCATCGGCCTTCTCTCAGCAGGCTGACAACCACTTCCAGAGTGATGGGATGAGTGGTTGCCGGAAAGGGATCCGCGCTGCTGTAGTTGGCCTTGATGTAAACATCCCTGCCTTCAGGATCCAGCCCCCCCAACAGGTCAAACGCGGTTTTGAGAGCTGCAGTGCGTTCCTTGCCGTGCACCAGTGCGACAGGAAATCCCTGTGCCGGAACCGGCAAGCTGCGGAAGGCCAGGCCCGCAACAGCCATGCCGGCTGAAATGCCGAACTCACGCCGGGAGATCCCGGCGGCAGATGTGCAGATTCTGCTGGTACCGCTCATGTGGTCCATGTTATCCAAATCATGCAGGTCCCATGCAATAAAAAGTAGTGATTTTTGGCAGGGGAGCCTGATCCCATGCCTCCCGGGCTGGAGAGGACTGCCGGAGAAAGGAATGGGAAGCTATTTTTGCGCGAGCCCTTGGCATGCCGGAGTCGGTCCGGCAACAGTCAGGTATCCGGTGAAACAGACCATCGTTGCCCACTTTCACGAGATCAATCTCAAAGGGAATAACCGCGGCTGGTTTGAAGCCAAGCTGCACCACCATGTAAAATCTCTGCTCAGCGATCTCCCGCACGAAGGCGTAATTCGTTTTCGCGGACGCCTGCTTGTCGGGCTGCGCACGGACTCCCCGGTTGCCGAGTTTGAAAGGCGCCTGCGCTGGGTGACCGGCATCGCCAATTTTGCCATTGCCTGGCAAGTGCCGGCAGAACTGGCGGAGATCCAAACGGCTCTCGTTTCCCTGGTTCAGGGCGGGAATTTCCGCACATTTAAAATCGATGCCCGCCGCGGGACCAAGGATTTTCCGCTGAACTCCCAGCAACTGAATGAGACCCTCGGCGCCTACATCCAGAAACTCACCGGTGCGGGCGTGCGCATGGAAAACCCGGACCTCACCTGCCATGTCGAGCTGGTTGGCGAACGTGCATTCCTGTATTTCACCCGGATCCCCGGAGGGGGTGGATTGCCCATGGGAACCGGCGGCAAGGTCCTCTGCCTGCTGTCGGGAGGAATCGACTCACCGGTCGCGGCCTACCGCATGATGCGCCGCGGCTGCCAGGTCCGGTTCGTCCATTTCCACAGCTTCCCTCACACGACTGCCGAGTCGCAGGAAAAGGTCCGGCGCATCGCCCGGATTCTCGGGCGCTATCAGTTGCAGGCAAAGCTCCATCTGGTCCCCTTCAGCGATGTCCAGCGCGAAATCGTTGCCTATGCTCCGCCGCCGCTGCGGGTGATCTTATATCGTCGTTTCATGGTCCGCATCGCTGAAATCCTGGCTGTAAAGCAGCGTGTCAGCGCCCTGATCACCGGCGACAGCCTTGGGCAGGTTGCCAGCCAGACGCTTGAGAACCTGCGCGTGGTTTCCGCCGCCGCAACCCAAATCCCGATTTTCCGGCCGCTCATCGGCGATGACAAGGAAGACATTATCCGCAGCGCGCGCGCGATTGGAACTTACGATATCAGCATCCTGCCGGACCAGGATTGCTGCACGCTCTTCGTGCCTCGGCATCCCGAAACCATGGCAAGCATGGAGCAGGTTGTGCGCGCCGAAAGCGCTCTGGATAGCCCGCGCCTGATCGCCGCCGCACTCGATGCGACTACCGGCCTGGAAATCCTTCCCGACTTTCTGGATCAGGCGGCGGCCACCCCGGAAAATGGTAACTGTTTAGCCAAGCCCGAAAAGCTGAACCGCCAAGACCTCGAGGACCGCAAAGAATAAATTCTTAGAGGTCTTTGCGGTCTTTGTGGTTCAAATTCGGACTGAGCAGATTCGTTTGACAACCATTTGTACCGTCGGCTGAACAGATACGGAAAATGATGAAGGGTGGCGCCCACCACACGAGGATTTTGTTTTTTCATTCTCGCGGCAGTTGTTCTAAAATCGGCGTTATGATCAAACCAGCACTGTTTCTCAGCTTGGTTTTGGCAGCAAGCCTGCCTGGACCAGTGGCCGCAACCCCGTTGCTGCCGCGGGAAGATTCACGATCGGGCATTCGCAGGAATATCCAGCCGGGGGAGTTGCCGGATATTGCCGGCGCCTCAGGACAATCCGCCGCACGCTGCGCAGCGTACCTCCGCAAACCGGAAAACGCCGCCAAGTTCGCCAAGGCTCAAAGGGCCCGGGCCGAAGAAGATTACAAGGCCGCAGCCCGGCTTTTGCGCGAAATCGTCGCCGCGGACGAGCGCGACTACGAGGCGTGGCAGGAGCTGGGCGCCACGTTATTGATCCGAAAGGATTATAAGGCCGCGGACATAGCCTCGAGAAAGGCGCTGCAACTCAATCCTGAGTGTGCATTCGCCATGCTGAACCTCGGCAAGCTGAACCTTTTGCGCAGGGATTTTGAAGACGCGGTGGAGGTTCTCGCCCGCCTGGTTGAAAAGCAGCCCGGCCTGGCCGAAGCTCAGTATCATCTTGGCGAGGCTTACCTTCAGGTAAGAAAAGGATCCAAAGCTATCGTTCACTTCAACGAGGCTATCCGGCTGGATCCTATCGGCATGGCGGACGGGCATTTGCGGCTTGCGGAGCTTTATCACGCGGCCGGATTCAGGGACCGGGCTGTGGCCGAGTATGAGAAGTTCCTGGCAAAAAAGCCGGATTATCCCGGCGAGAACAAATTACGGAAGTATATCCGCGAGAACAAGAAGCTCGGCCCCTCCTAGCTCTCGGACAAGCTTCTAGCTGCAGTCATCCTCTTCTTCGTCGTCTTCTTCTTTCCAATCTTCTTCATCTTCTTCATCGTCGTAGTCGAAGTCCTCCTCCTCATCCTCCTCTTCGTCTTCGACGGGAGCAAGGTCGAATTCGACGGGATCGAGCGATATCACTTCCAGGTCCACGCCGCACTCCGGGCAGGTGATGACTTCCCCGACATCTTCGAATTCTTCATCGATTGGTGCATCGCATTCCGGACAATAACCCACGATGTTCCTCCAGCAAAATCGTTCCGGTCAGACTGGCCCGCATTTCTCACCGGATTCCTGCCGCGGCGGTGATCCTGGCATGTCCGCAGCATTGCGCTCGGCCGGGCTCCTCGAGGCACCTCCCAGTACGCCTGTAGCGCAGGCTACCAGCCTGCGGCCTCGCAGAATTTGCGGGCCGTCGCAGGCAAGATGCCTGCGCTACCAAGCCGCCTCGCCACGACCTGGTAAGAAGTGCGGGCTGGAGCGAACAAATTATTAGCATCAGGAACCAAACACGTCAAATTAATTGTCCACCCGCCGGACGGGCCGCTTCCGTGAGACCCGGCCCAGGTTCCACCCGGGCATATTTTGAGCACGTGACGGCCCAAAAGTAAAGATGATCTGAGCACAAATCTCCGCTTGGGATGCTCTTCCACCATTATGCACCAACAAGGGTTTCAAAAGCACGACGTTCGGCCGAAGTGAGACTCCACCCGCAGAGCGGGTGGCCTCAGGAAGCCCCAAAAATGGGGGCATGCAAGTGGGTCTCGGCGGACCGCCGGGACCAGTGCCATATTCAACCCAAGACGGATGCTGCCATCATGCTGCGGTTGCGAAGGCCGCTGGTCCCGGCCGGCGGCCGGCACCCACTTGCGCGCCCGGCTCCAGGAATGCCGAGGATAGGCAGCCGTGGGAACTGCAGAGCTTTTTCGAATCTCACCGCCGGAGGCGGAGGTTTACCTTAACCAAATTAACCGTTAGACACCCTCGAACGGCCGGGCCCTTCAGGTTTGCGCGGCTCGGAGATCGCATCCCTCGAGCGCAATCGAGGTCTACCGCTGAGGGTATGCGCTGTGCTACTGTATCGGTGATGGAGGCGCGGTTTGTGAGGGCTCGTCCCCGGAGCGGAGTGTGTGCCATGAAGATCGCCGGTGTCGTTCTGGCTTTAGCAATTTGCTTTCCGGCAGTGATCCTCCCGGAGAGCTTCAGGGCGCCTGCGGATCCTGCTTTGTTTGCGCCTGCAGCACTGCCCCTCTCACCAGCGCAGGGCCCGCCATCCAAGAAGGCATCGGATCAGGATAAGCCCAAGGGACAGGCAGCCATATCGGTATCCGTGGATCTGGTGAATCTTCAGGCGCTGGTCACCGACAAAAAAGGCAATATCATCACCGGACTGAAACCGGAAAACTTCACGATCTATGAAGACAACGTCAAGCAGGAGATCAGCCATTTTGCCCCGGTCGATGCCGCCACTACCACGGTCCTGCTAGTGGAATTCAGCAAAATGATTGAATACTTCATCGAGGATGTCTGGAATTCGGTTTATACCTTCGCCGCCAGCCTGCGCAAGGGCGATTGGGTCGCCGTAATCGGCTACGACATCCGGCCGACGATCCTCACGGATTTCACCCAGAACCGGAACCAGCTGTATGAGGCCCTGAGCCGGTTCAACACCCCTGCGTTCCGCGAAAGCAATCTCTGCGATGCCTTGATCTACACCCTCGACCGGGTGGAGGAAATCGACGGGAAAGTCGCGATTATCCTGGTTGCCACCGGGTTGGATACCTTCAGCCGGAATACCTATGATGATGCCCTGAAAAAGTGCAAATCCGCCAATGCATCGGTTTATGCAGTCAGCGTGGGTCAGAGCGTCCGATTGCGTTACAACCTCGATGACATCACCTTGCTGATGGCGGACAACCGGCTTCGCTCCTTTGCGGAGTTTACCGGGGGAGACGCGTTTTTCCCGCGCTTTCCCGCCGAATTTTCGGGTGTTTTCAAAGACATTTCCAGCAGTCTGCGCAATCAATACAGCCTGGGGTATGTTTCGAGCAATCCGAAGCGGGACGGGAAACTCCGCAAGATCCGGGTTGAGGTCAAAGCGGACATCAATAACGACGGCAAGCCGCTCGCGCTCAAGGTGCAGACCAGGCAAGGGTACATCGCACGCGAAAAGTGAATACTCCACCGCCTAAAGGCGGTGGCTTCGGTGTAACGGACTCAAGTCCTGTTCCGGGCAAAGCCCGGCGACATTCCTCTTTCCAGAACAACTCGGTTTCGCCTCGCACGAGTCGGGGTCGGTATCGGTATCGGGGTCGCAATCGGTTTCGGCATTCGCCCACGGCATTTCGTGCTATGCACAAAAGCGATCACGATTGCGATTCCGATTGCGACCCCGATTCCGACCCCGACCCAGAGGATTATTGCCTGCGTATCCGGTTGCGGTACAACGCTAGTTTTTCTTCGGATTTTCTCGGCCTTCAACTCCATAAACCTCTTGGTAGGTTGGGCCAGAGTGAAGTGTTCCGAGTCCTAGCAAAGTCC